>JAEEGI010010302.1_pt1 | contig 20326 bp, 13 predicted proteins | sample 8958751 | NCBI WGS metagenome assembly JAEEGI01 (sample SAMN16246545, study PRJNA631951) | gut metagenome | biome: gut microbiome; feature: rumen; material: KS-attached | host: Bos | place: Iran: Karaj | collected 2018-10 | reverse complement strand
TGGGGGCATCGAGCCCCCAACAGACTTTAGCACCAACAATGACGGCTCAGCATTACCCGTCTTGATAGGAAAATAAAGAAAAATCTGTCAAAAAATTTTAGGACGAGTCAGTACGGCCACGCCAAGGCGAGGCCCTACAGCGCGGATGCCAATTTGATAAATTCGTTTAATTCGTAGACATCAAAACCGTGCGGATGCCATCCATCCAATCCGTCTAATCCGCCGACCATAAAAAACTTAGCGGCTTGGCGTCTTTGCGTGAGAGTGCGTGAGGCGGCGGTAGAAGGTGATGCCCAGCAGGGGCACGGCGGTGCCGACGATGGTGTACAGCACCCAGAATAGGTCGGTCGTGCTGTGCTCATGGATGACCATGTGGCAGCCAATCTGGCCCCAGTCGAGGCCGTAGTACCAGATTTTGAGGGCCGATACCAGCTTGAACGAGATGATGTGGAACACGTAGATGTACAGCGTGTTGTTGCCGCAATAGACCATGAAGCGCTTCACCACGCCGTCGTGGCGGTCGAGCCAGGAGGCGAGGTGGTGGACCATGAGGAAACCGATGGCTCCCGTCACGGGCAGCGTGAACACCGTGCGCAGCTCGGTCTTGAGCGCCATGCCCTGCCAGCCCTGATAGGCCCCGAAGACCAGAAATGCGGCATAGAGCAGCGTGAGCGCCCAGTGCTCACGGATGCGGCTCTCGTGGCGGCGGTAAATCACGCCCAGGCTGAAGAACAGCACGCCCCAGCAGTCGCGGATGCCGCCCTGCACGAGGGTGGCGATGGTCAGGTGCTCGGCGACCTTGAACCACGAGAACCCGAAGGCGAGCAGCGCAATCACGATGGGCACCGTGTCGTGGTTGAGCCAGCGGTGACGGTTATAGAGCAGCAGGTACAGCACCAGGAACACGATGCTGGCCACCAGCAGGGCCCTGAAGAACCAGAACGCACCGGCCAGGAACTCGTCGTAGCCGCCCATCGAGCAGATGATGTGCACCAGCCGCTGCCAGAACTGGTGCCAGTTGTAGGGGTGGGTGACACCGCCGGCCCAGTTGCCGTAGTGCTCGTTCATCAGCCCGATTTTGAAAAATAGGTTGTGCAGCACCAGGAAGAACACGCTCCACTTGACAAAGGGCACATACAGGCCCTGGAACCGCTTTTTGCAGAAGCTCCACGGGTCCTGCAGGTACTTCTTGTCAAAGAAGTAGCCCGCAGCGATGAAGAACACGGGCATGTGGAACAGGTAGATGAAGGTCACCAGCAGGGTGGGGCCCTCGGCATGGCCGGCGCACATCAGGATGATGGCTACGGCCTTGCAGATCGACAGGGTGGTGTTGTTGCGTTTCATCGGCATCATTGGGGGTGTTATTTGTCGGCAAGGAGTGTGGTCAGGGGCACGAAGGTATAGCCCCGGCTGCGCAGCGTCTTCAGCAACGCGGGCAGGCGGTCGTAGAATTTCTCGGGCCGGCGTTCGTCGGTCCCCAGGTGGATCATCAGCAGGTGGCCGTTGAGGGTGTGCTCGCGCTCACAGCGCATGATGCGGTCCCACAGCCAGCGGTTGTCGCGGTAGGGGTTGCCGCCGGTGATGCCGGGGTAGGTGTAGTCCATGCTGCTCGAGGTGCCGGGCGTGAAGTTGACGAGCTGCAGGCCCATCTCGCGCGCCCAGGCGGCAACGGTGGCGTTGTGCCACTCGTAGGGCGGGATGAAGTAGGGTGCCTGCTGGGGCGTGATGCCGTAGTGCGCCAGCCGCTGATAGGCCTTGACGATGTCGTCGCGGAACTGTTCACGCGTCACCTGCAGCGAGTCGCGCTTCTCCCACGCGCAGTACAGCAGGTGCCCGTCGCTGTGGGTGCCCACGTAGTGCCCGCCGTCCACCAGGCGCTGCACCACGTCGGGGTATAGCTCCAGAAAACGGCCGGTGAAGAAGAAGGCCCCCTTGATGCCCTGCTTGTCGAGGGTGGAGATGATGCGGTCGGCGCCGTCGGCACGGTCATCGGCGGTGAACACGAGGCACAGCTGCTTCTTGCCCGTGTCGCCGCGCACGATGGCTCCCTGGTCCCACGTGAACTGGCCGCTGGCGCTCTTGCCCTCGGTCTCATAGTAGGAGAACGGGAAGGTCAGCGAGGCGGTGCCGTCCATGGTGGGCTCGTTGGTGCTGTAGTCGTGGGTGTTGTCGTGATAGACGACGTCGCCGGGCTGGAACAGGTCGTAGGTGTTGCCCTCGATGTTGAGCATGTCGTCCGAGAGGTTCACCCCCTTGAGGCTGTTGAAGATGGTGGCATACACGGGGCCGTCCACCAGGCCGCCCGTGGGCATGCCGACGCGTTCCATCACATAGTTGCTGTGGGTGGCATGCGGATAGGTGCCGCCGCGGGGCAGCTCCACAATCATGCTCGTGCCCCACGGGTTGCAGCCCAGCAGCCAGTCGCGCAGCGCCGCCTCCATGTCCATGTACTGGCGGTCGCCGGTGAGCTGGCGGTACAGGATGCACTGGGTGAGCAGCGCCGTGGTCAGGTTGTTGCTGCACCAGATGCCGGGCACGCCCCACAGGAAGGGGTGCTGCGTAGCCTGGGCACGCGCTTTGACGCGCTCGAGGCCCGCCTTGATGTTGCGGATGAACTCGTCACGCAGCCGCTGGTTGCCGCGGGCTTGCTGCGCCACGCGGATGTGCCCCATGTTCATGAAGGGGTACCACTGGTAGTGGCGCGCGCTGTCAGCGCCCATCCACGGTGTGACGGGTTCGCGGCGCCCGTATTCCACCGCCTGCGTCAGGTACTGCGCGTCGCCGGTCATGGCGTAGAGCTCGATGGCGCCCAGCTCCATGTCATCCACCCAGTTGTCCTCCTCGTAGATGTAGGGCGAGACCACGCTCACCGTCTGGGTGTTGCCGGGCTTGTCGAGGCCCACCTGATAGGCGTCGGCGGCCTTGGCGCGGATGCGGGCGGCAAACTCGGGGTAGTAGGGCTCCAGCACCGCGGCGCCCAGGGCAAAGTCGCTGGCAAACTTGCCTGCCGTGCTGGCGGCGCCCATGGTGGCATTCATGAACTTGCCGCGCTGTTGCGGCTTGCCGTCGATGTAATAGACGGGCCGCCCGTTGTTCGGGCCCCAGCCGTAGTCCGCCGGGTCGTCCTTGGGCAGCTTCATGCCGATGTGGTCGCGGTCGTCGGCAATCTGGTTGTAGAGTTCGCCCTTGCTGGGGTTCATCTTGTCGAGCCACGTCAGGCCCCAGTAGATCTCGTCGATGATGTCGGGGATGCCGTTGGCGCCTTTCAGGCCGTTGGCCTGGTAGTGGTCGCCGAAGGCCCCCGGGCATTGCTGCCAGGCCAGCATCATCTGGTAGATGGCGTTGGCGCTCGTCGAGGTGTACTGCAGCAGGTCGGCGGCATCATGCCACCCGCCGCGCACGTCAATCCATTGCCCCTCCTTGTCGGGGTGGTAGCGCACATAGGCATCCTTGACGTGGCAGCTGTCGCGCTGGAACGGGTTGTAGCCGCACCGCTGCTGCCGCATGTAGTTGAGCACAAAGTCGGCCGTGCCGTCCCACACGCGGTTGTTGATGGGGAACACCGGCGACTCCGCGCCCGCGGCCACGATGCGGTAGGCCCCCTCGACGTTGAATGCGCTGAAATCCAGCCGCCAGGTCGCCTGCATCTGCCCCAGCGGTCCCGTCTCGCGCACCGCACTCGTGCGGTAAACGGTCTTGCCGGTGTAGGCGTCCACCAGTTGGAACTCGGTCACGGCCACCTTGTCCTCGCTCATGAGGACAGCCACCTTGATGGCATCGGGCAGGTAGCCCAGTTGGTTGATGCGTATCCAGCTCCCGGCACGGGCCGCCATGGCCACCAGAGCGAGCAGGATGAGTATAGTCAGTCGTCGGTTCATCATTCACAGGTTTCTCGGGTCAAGGGCAGCACCATCGCCACCCGCCACAAAGTTACAAAAAGTTTTGGTTTTAGCGGGCATCCGCCCATCTGGTCAAACAACACATACAACTATGAACAACCCAAACAACCTCCATTTTTTGCATCCGCATTGTAGGGCCTCGCCTTGGCGTGGCCGCACCTCCTGCCTCACGCCAAGCCGCCAAGATTTTGGATTTGAAGACAAGAAAGACAAATAAGGACAATATCTATTGTATTGATAAAGAAAACATTGTATTTATTGTATTTATTGTTTTCAAAACATGGCGTGGGGCGGTGCGGGCTGGATTAGGAATTTTTATTTAATTTTGCGGGCACTTAGAGAGATGATGGCTGCAGTGCGCAAATATGGGATTTGGCTGATGCTGGCGGTGGCCTTGCTGGCCGTCGCGTGCCCCGTGCGGGCCGCTGGGGACGCCTACCTGCGGGGCGATGTCGACCTCGACGGCAGGGTAGAGGCGTCCGACATGATGGCCCTGATAGAGTATTACCTCAACGGCCAGTGGATGATTGACTCGGTCGGGGACGAGCCCTGCGACAGCGCCGCCATTGAGCCCAATGCCCAGGCTTGCCAGCGCAATGCCGACACCGACCTCGACGGCGTGATTACCATGCAGGACCTCGCCGATCTCATCGACTTCCTGCTCCACGACGAGTGGCCCGTCACCCCCGAGGAGCACCAGGTGCTCACCCTGCTGCACCTGAGCGACAGCCATGGCTTTGCCGCAGGGCTGGAGCAGGCCCTGGTGGAGCTGGACGGCGACTCGGCCATCGACGCGATGCTGTTCACGGGCGACTGGACGGGCCATGCCATCTACAACAACACCGTGAAGCAGCGCTGCTATGCCGTCACCACCCCCGAGGTGGACAGCGCCTTCAACGCCATCAAGCGCAGCCATGGCGACAAACTCCTCATGCTCACGGGCAACCACGACTCCTATGACAACAACCCCAGCCTCACCTGCAACGGCAGCCAGCAGCGCGCCACCGACATGATTAAGGGCTGGATGACCGAGGGCGTCGTCACCTGGGGCGACACCACGGGCGTGGCGTCATACTGGCACAAGGACTACCCCCTGGCCGACGGCCACCGGCTGCGCATCGTCGCGCTCGACCAGTACGAGACCACCGCCGTCGGCAAACCCTCCAAGAAGTTCACCTATCGTCCCATCTACTCCCAGGCCCAGGTCGATTGGCTGGTGCAGCGCTTGCGGGAACTGTCCCCCGACGACTACCTCATCATTGCCCTGCACGAGCCCGCCTATCAGGACGACAGCGCCATCGCGGGCCTGAAACCCACCCTCAGCGAGGACTCCACCCACTACCTCGACGAGCCCGAGCGCCTCTTCGTGTCGGAGCGTCTCACCACCTTCAACTACCGGGGCGACACCAGCGCCGTCAGCGTCAACCTGCTGCCCCGCATCATGGACGCCTACCTGCATGGCTACAACCTCACCGACAGCGCCGGCGGCACGGTCTATTACCAGAACCTCAACACCGCGCATACCCTGATTCCCGTCGTTGCCGACTTTGAGGGCCACACGCCCTGCCATTTCCTGTTCTACCTCGGCGGGCACCGCCATTGCGACATCTGCACCCCGCTGCCCGAGCCCTTCAGCGACCAGCTGATGATACACGTCACCGCTGCCGACTGGACCGTCACCGCCAGCACCGACGACGACCTGCTCAGCCATGCCCAGGAGAGCACCAAGGCCTACCCCGTCAAGAACGACGTCAACGTCAAGGCCTGTGAGAGCGACCCCGACTACCGCATCAACAAGATGACGCTCGACTTCGGTGCCCGCCTCATCACCATCGACCGCATCGGCGCCCAGCACACCGCAGGCGGCCGCCTCCGCACCACCATCGTCTTTCCTTTCTAGGCTTTAGGCTTTAGGTTTTAGGTGTTAGGTTTTAGGTTTTAGGCTTTAGGTTTTAGGTGGCATCCGCCCACCAGGTCAAACAACACATACAACACATACAACTGTGAACAACCCAAACAACCTCCATTTTTTAGCATCCGCCCACTTTCACCGCTCGCTACGTTTTGAAAACAATAAGAGCAAATAATTGATTATTTTATTATCTCCAAAAAATGTTGTAACTTTGGAGGTCGCAATTAACTTCGATAAACCGATAAACCTATAAACAATATGAAGACGACCCTTCTCCCACACTGGCTGCGTCGCTTGGCGCTCCTGCTGCTGTTTGTGATTCCCGCCGCTTTACCTGCCTGGGCCGACACCCGAGCCGACGTCAACGGTGACGGCGAGGTCACCGTCGCTGACTTGAACGCTGTCATCGATGTCATCTTGAGAGGCAACGGCAACCACTATGCCGCCGACGTCAACAACGACGGCGAAATCACCATCGCCGATATCGACATCATCATCGACACCATCCTGCATTCGGCGCAGATTCCTGAGGACGTACACATTTATGGCGACACCCCGGGCTCGGAAGGGAATGTGTGGCTAGTTACCGATGATATTGTGGTCATCACTTGCCCGATAGGCCAAGAGCCTAAGGTAGGTGATATCATTGTTAGCGGTGTTACCGAATTTGCGCCCGTGGGTTTTCTGAGGCGAGTTGAAGAAGTGCAGACCTCTTTTGGACAATGCATCGTGACAACCACCAATGCCTCACTCGAGGAGGTGCTGCCCGACGGCGACTACCACATTGATATCCCGCTGATATTGCCTGGACAAGAATCGACTCTCTATAGTACGGCTGATGCACCGTCTAGGGTTAAATTTTCAACCGAATTCAAAGGCACGGTAAAACTAGGCTGGGTAGGTGATGTCCCAAATATCAAATTTGACATCTGGCCCTTGACAATGACTCCTGAAGAAGAACATAAAAAAGAAAATGAGGTGCTCAATGGTCAAGTTGACACATCTTACCCACTTCAATTTATAGCAAAACTCAAACCCTCGTTGGAACTGTTATTTTACTGTAAAGTAAAGGGCAGAAAAATACAGCGTCTGGAACTTGGTGGTGGTATGGACATCACATCAGAACTTCTTATGAAAGCCACTCTAGAAAAAGAATTTAATTATGAAGGGGTTAAAGGAAAGAAACTACCGGGCTCAATCAATTTAACACCTATCACTGTGATGGTGGGACCAGTCCCCGTTGTTTTCACTCCCAAATTGAATTTTTATCTAGGTGCTAGTCTCAAGGGTGAAATGTATATGCAGTTCAAGTTGATGTCGGCATCTGCATCGGGCAATTTCTCCTATATATATACACGGGAGCCAGACCCCGTAACTGGTCAGAGACACAACTTCTACCATGATTTCAAGGCCAGCACCCTTGGCGACGGCGATATGGAGAAACGCTTTCAGAAATGGCTTGCCCCCAAAGTGGGGCTTAAGGGTTCTGCTAAATGCTCGCTTTCAGCAATACCCAATGTCAGTTTATATAATGCAAACGATATTTTTAATGTAGACGTTTCTCTCAGTCCTTGGGTAAAAGCAGATGGAAACATTTCCCTTGTTCTCGACGCGAACAATTTATCAGAATTGGACTATGAGGACAAGGTCGGTTTAACCTGTGGTGCTGACATCGGTACTGCAGCTCAATTCAAACTGTTTGGGAAAAAGGAAACATGCCAGAAAATCTTCACCATCTTCGAAACCGAATTGATGGTACCTTTTGCCCTCACACCCCGTTTTGAACGACTGCGTGTGACACCCAATGTAGATCCTATCCCTGCAACCTCGCGTGCCATCGGTTTTGGCGCATACATGACTAAGCCCAAAATCCAACTGCTACCCGATGAGGATTACGGATTTGCATACGGTCCCAAGGATGACCCAAATAGGACAGCAACTTGGACCTTTATCAGTCTCAAGGAGGAATACGACCCTGAGTTTATCGAAGATCAGAATAAGCCGCAATATATTCAGACCGCTATCGACCCTGCTTTAGTCGAGCCAAGTGTACCTTACAGGGTGTCTCCCTACGTGCAATTCTTCGGGCACGTTATCTATAAGAAAGGCGAAAACTTCATGGTGGTAGACAGTGTGCCATGCATCACGGTTACTGATGATGAAGTCGATTTCGGTGATGTACTTGTCGGTTCCTACCCCACTCATACGCTTGAGATTGTCAATGAATCTGCTTGGCCACAGACCGTGAAGGTCGAGGTGACCTCACCATTCGCGATAGGTTACAACGGGAACAGTTTGTCTAGTCAGACCTATGATGTGCCTGGCAATTCATCAAGTTCTGTGACGTTAATATTTTCGGCATATAGAGAAGGTGATTACCATGGCACAGTAACTTTCACGAGCACGGCCATTGAGGGTGGCTCAATTGTCGTTCCTTTGCACGGTTGTGCCATGACAGGGAATCCCATCATTGACGTAAGTCCTTCAGAAATTCATTTCGGCGAGGTGCCCGTGGGGCAAACCAAAGTGGAAAGTATGACTGTTACCAATATTGGCCACGGTATTCTGAAATTCTCTCTCAGTGATACTTCTGGTGATGTTTTCTCAATTACTGAGAGCGGGCAGGAATTCTCTCTTAATGCAGGTGAGAGTAAGGCGTTTGACGTGATTTTTATTCCAAAAGAATCTGACAATATTTACGGTACGTTTGTGAGTGTTTTCTCCAATGCGGAGAATGGAACTAAAAGTGTCGCTATAGATGGAAAAGGTGTGAATCCTATTGAACCTCAGCATGAATACGTTGATCTGGGACTTCCTAGCGGCACGCTGTGGGCGACGTGTAACATCGGAGCCAGCAGGCCAGAGGGGTATGGGGACTATTTTTCCTGGGGTGAAACCGCTCCCAAACAGTCCTATGCCAAAGAACACTATAAGTGGTGGCGACTTGAAAGTTGCGGCGATTATTATACGAAATACTATGTTTCTTATAGTTGGTATGCGTCATGTGCTACGGTGGACAATAAGTGGGAATTGGACTTTGAAGACGATGCCGCCTATGTGAACTGGGGACCTTCATGGCGCATGCCGTCTGGATCGGAGCGGGATGAACTGCGGACGATGTGTTCCTGGCAGTGGACAACGAGTAACGGCGTAAACGGTTTTCTTGTTAAAGGGCCCAATGGGAATACGTTGTTTTTGCCCGCAGCTGGCCGCAGCTGGGACGATACGTTCCATAATGTAGGTTCGGAAGGTTTCTATTGGTCGCGTACACTTTACACTAACAATTGTCATTCTGCTATTTGCATGGGATTTCACTCAAATAACGCTAACTGGTATAATAGCACTTCCCGCACATATGGCATGCCAGTCCGTCCTGTGTTCGTCTTGCAGAATTAGTCCCCCTGACACGAAAACACGTGTCGCTTGTCAGGAAGTCGGCCAGCAGGGCGATGTGGCCCGACGTGCGCTCGTCGTCGACAAACGTGCCGCGCCTGAAGGCCACCTCGGCCATGTAGGCTGCCTTGAGCAGGTCGAAGGCCTGCTGCCGTGTGCACGGGAACTTAAAACGGTCCCTCGTAGTCTTTTGCGCAAGTAGCCGCTGTGTCAGTGATGTCACGTTTAGTGTTATATCGGGTCTCATGGTCTTTGTGCTTTGATTGGGTGCGCACCTTGATGCGCAGCGTGTTTAACAGGTGCTTGTAACTCCAGTCCTCCTCGTCGGCAAACTCCCACTCGTTGAGCACCTCGCCCACGAGGGCCTGGTACTCTCCCGGGTCGATGTGCAGCGACATGCAAGCCTGTTCGGTCCGCAGGTCATTGTTCAACACCTCTTGCCTGAATTGTTCGCGCGCCTGCGCGCTGTCAACAACATCAACAGCAATAATATTATTTTTTTTATTTTTTTCTTCTATAGGGGGTGTGGGGGGAAGGTCTTCTTTTTTGCTTTTTTTTGTCCTAACCCACGGCAAACCCCTGTCGCCGTCAGCGTCGGCCTCCTCCGTTTCGTCCGTCCTGTTCGAGCGCGGGCGTCCGCCCTTGGCGCCGTTCACGCGGTTGCGCTCATGGCGCTCCATGCTGCAGAGAATCGGCTCGCTCAGCAGCGCGAAGGCCAGCCTCAGCCCCGTCGAGTTCAGGTGTTCCGTCGGGTCCTCGCCGTTCATCAGCGCCGCCAGCGCCCTCATCAGGCGCGCCAACTCGCTGCCTTTCAGCGTCTGCGTCACCTTCGCCCACAACGCCGGGTCCAGTTGTGCATTAATCGTATTCTTCATGGTTCTTATTGGTTTTAATGAGGTTTCACTTCGGTTTACTATGGTTTTTTTGTCTCTTCGCCCGCAAAAGTACCGCCCCACCCATCCCCCGTCAACACCAAAAAGCACAACCCACAAAAAAAGTCCCACACCACGGCAGGACCCCAAACATCCCTCAAAACATCTTTTAATGAGTTGCATAAAAGTCTTTAATGGTAACTGGAGAATGTTGTCATTCTTTTTCTTAAGTTTTTCTTTTTCCCAAAAATTAGAAGCCCATATTATTATAATTAGTATTTTTGTGGGTTATCTATATTGTTATGCTTCTATGATTGATCAAGAATCACAAGTTGATGATGAAGAACTATAACCATTCTCTCATTATTGCATCATACTGAAATAGTACGACAAAGTTAAAGAGTTAGGGCAAAATGAGAATTGCTTTATCTTTTGTTTTAGATGGGTCCTTTGTATGGGGAGTTGTTTGTATATTTGTTGTGAGTTAGAAAATCAAATGTAGGGAATGCCAAATGGAATACGATCAAAATTTCATAATGCAGAAGCAGGTTGACTGGTCATTGTTAAATGATGGGTTTACAATACCTGTGGCCGTTACGCCTTTATTGGGTGCATGGGATGAATCATTGTTAACGCATGGACAAACTAAAAAAATAAGGGTTCTTATCGGTGGCGAATTCTATGATGCACTGCTAAAAAACCAGAATTTCAATCTATCCAATCACGCTGGACATAAAGATATTATCCAAATTAGGTATAGTAGGAATTCCCCTTTAGCGATAAAATTGCGTGCGATTTTCAAGAAGTCATATGATTATTACTATGCCAGGAGGCTTATGCAAGGGAATACTCGGCGAAGGATACCTCTTCCTGTCGATTTTAAAGAATATATCCGTTTGTATCTAACGTCATCACAAGATGTGATATATCTAGACTTTTGTTCGGATGGCGAGTTTCTTCAATTGGCTGATACACTGAGTTCTATACCTGAAGAAGTATATGAGGTCGGTGATGATGACACATTTTTTATGTCGGACATATCAGCATCAATTGTTGCAAAAGAGACACTGGTGAAGTACCGCAAAATAGACCGTAACGTTATTCGTATGCTCAAAAAGTTCTATGATTATAAGGATGAAATCAGTGGTGAGAAGATAGGTGGTGAATTTGGTGAAAGCGTTGTTGAAGCACATCATATAGACTACTTCACGAAGTCGCAAAACAATGATTCAACCAACATCATTATAATCAGTCCCAATTATCATCGTATTATTCACAAGAACAATCCTCATTTCAACCGAAAGAAGTATCAGTTTGAGTTTGATAATGGCCAAGTGCTGAAGTTGAAGCTATATGATCACCTGAGGGTAGGTAATTGAAATCATTAGTGTCCGTTTAAGTTATTCAACATCTACATAATGCACTATATATGAGCTGAATATGCGTTTCTGCTATGTCATGGGCTTGGCTTTTGCCTCGTAGAGGCAGGTCGGGTCGAAGACTCGACTTTTATGGAAAACACCATGCAAGCTCATTGAAGATGAGCGCAGCTTGGTGCCGGCTATATCAAGTGGAAAGTGCGTCGTAGACGAACTTCTACATCCGTCAAAATCCTGTCAATCACAAAGTTCCTCTTCGAGGCACCTGTCGCGTTTAGCGTCAGGACCAAGCTACGAACCTCTCCGAGGTTCTTGCATGGTCTTAATGATTGAAATCGGTTCTTCGAACCGCTAACATCTTCGATGTTTCCCAGGACACTAATGAATTGAAATATGTCTTTAGCTCTTGATAAGAGGACTTGAAGAGAAAAGGTTGATAAGCTACCATGAAGATGCGTTAACTCTGGTTAAGCCTTCATATTTTTTGATGATTTGCGCATACTCAAGGAAGGCGACACGCTCTTTTATTGGCTTATAAATCGATTTGCTGACTTTGCTTTCAAACTCACTTTTACGATATGCGTCTGCAACAATAAAGAATCGAGCTGCAAAGTCCTGTAACTCGTAAAAGCGGTCAAGTGCGCCAGTCATGTTAGTGGTATGTTCTACTTCAAATAGGCGAGACGGAAGAAATCTCTCCTTGTTGAACCAGATAACATCGACTTGGCGAGCGGAACTCAGGATGTTATCATACGTGAAAGCAGGTAAGTTGGTTGTGTCAACAATGTTTTTTAGTTGTTGGTCAATAAATAATCGATTCTGGTCCTGTGCTGGAATGTAGGTTACCTGATTCTCCATTTTTCCAATCTCAACTAATAACCCTTGGAAATAGCCATGAGTGAATATATCTTCACTCTCTTTATTCCCGATTTCCAGTTTGAACTTTTTCAACACATCGGCCCGGCATTCCTCTAGAGCCCACAAACCAGGTTGAATCCTAAAAATATGTTTGCTGTCTTGGACAATCCTACGTACCGAGGCCTGTGGTGTCTTGGTTTTCCAAGTTGAAAAATCCATTTTAGCATTAAGCTGCCGGAACGTAGAGTACCCGCCCAATGACCTCATCATCTCAATAACTTGTTGCTCTTGTGTCATATCCGTGAGTTTGTGAGTGGCAAAGTTAATGAAAATGGATAATGTAAACAACAATTCGTGTAATATTTGTATGGGGACTCGGTGGACTGGTTTGAATATGCTTGGTACACGCGTGAGGAGTTCCTGGCGGGGCGGGGGGAGCGGTGGTGGAGCTTGGACCATGGCTGAGGATGCACCAGGGCTTCTGGTGGCCTCATGCCAAGCCGCTAAGTTTTTCAAAGACAAACAGGGACAATATTTGTATTGATAAAGAAAGCATTGTGTTTATTGTATTTATTGTTTTCAAGACGTAGCGTGAGGCATGGGTGTGCGGATGTTTTCTTAAACCTCGCTTTGCTCGGTGGAGAAAGGATAATGTTTAATGTTTAATGTAGTTGTGCTGTGTTGTTCAGGTTGTTTGAAATAATCGGGATGGGGTGGTTAAGGATTGCTTGAACAATGGTTTTATAACTGATTGGATGTGGGTTGGTTGGGTGCGTGGATGTGGTGGGTGGCGGGGTGGCCGTTTTCGGCTTTTGGGGGCGTTTGGTGGTGTTTTTTGACGGATTTAAATAAAAATTTCCACAATTTTCCGCTCAACTATTGCAGGAAAGTTTTTTTGTCTATACCTTTGTCGCTCAAGGTTGAAGTTAGTGCCGCTCCGTCCGTGGGTAGGGCTTAACCATTAGGCTGGGCGGTTGACTGATTTTTATACTTAACTAAGCGCCTGTGGACACATCCGAGAAGTGGCCACGTTTTATTGTCGATTCATGTTGACCTTAAAAAATAGTAATGTTATTATGAGAAAGATCTTTACGCTGCTGAGTGTAATGGTCGCTGTGGCTGCCGTGGCGCAGTTCAGTGGCCCTGGTTTCTATCGTGTGCAGAACGCTGGCACCCATTCCTACATGGGTATCAGGGGCACCAAGTTCTACCCGACGATGCAGCCCGATGCCTTCTGGTCGTGTGTGCTGATGCTGAAGGACTCGACCCAAGTGACTGACCCGGGCTCGATTATCTACATCCCGAGCATGGGCGAGACGAGCCTGTGCGGCCAGGGTGTGAGCACCTACTCGATGACGGGGCTGATGCTGTGCGTGGACACGGCGCAGGTGCGTGAAGAGGGCAAGCCGAGCTACATCGCGACGACGGAGTACTACAAGGAGGATGCCGGTGTGTACATCCACTGCATCTTCCGCGACCGCGGCAACGGCTTTACCGCCGGCACTAAGGAGAAGACCGAGTCGCGCTGGTGGATTGAGCCTGTCAACGAGGAGTCGCTGGAGACGACCTACTTTGCCGTGAAGCCCGCCAGCGAGGCCATGGTGGATGCCGAGGGCTGGTACTGGACGACGCTGTGCTGCGACTTCCCCGTGATAATCCCGGCCGAGGGCGGCGTTGAGGGCGCTTACACGGTGCCTGAGGTGACGGTTGAAGGTGGCGTGTGCTATGCCACTCCCGTCAAGCTGTGGGGCCAGGGCGAAATCATCCCTGCTGCCACTCCCGTGCTGCTGCGTTGCAGCTCACCCTATGCCAGCGGCAACAAGCTCATCCCCACGGGTGAGGTGGCCAACAACACGACGTTCCCGCTGGTGAACGAGATGCTGCAGGGCAACTACTTCAGCAACTTCACCAACTACGCCAGCCTGAGCGACCCCACGGTGACGGCCGTTTATGTGCCGACACAGTCCACGCGTGCCAGCGCCGATAACCTGGCGCTGGGCATCGATGCCGATGGCAAGCTGGGCTTCTTCCCGCAGGCCGAGGGTACCTATATGCCCGCCAACAGCGCTTGGCTGAACATCGCCGGCAAGGACCTGGCCGACGTGACTGCCGTCTATCTGACCGTGCCCCAGGAGCCTGAGCCCGTCGTGGTCTATGGCGACGCCGATGGTGACGGTATGGTATCGGTGAACGACTTGAGCACCCTGGTGGACTATCTGCTGGGCTTTGAGAGCAAGAATTCCGACGGCGGATTCAATCTGCTGGGCGCCGACGCCGATGGCGACGGTGTGGTGGGCATCAGCGACATCTCGACGGTGGTCGACATCCTGCTCCACTTCTAAGGATTTTTCAGACACAATACATAGGTCGCTAGCCGGACATCCGCACCCGGCTAGCGACTTTTTTTGCCCCGCGCCCTGCGGGCTGGCGCGCTACCCTGCGGGGCTAATGCGAATTACACGAATTTATCTAATTGGCTGGCGCACTACTCGTCGGCCCTGCGGGCTGATGCGCTACCCTGCGGGGCTAATGCGAACCTTTAGCTCGGCGAAGCCAATTTTGCGAATTTATCTAATTATGTAGAGACGCAAATGGTGACACAAAACATTGGATAACGCCTAACGAATGGAGACGCAAGACTTTGCGTCTCTACGTTGGGGGAAATCGGCTTGCGGCTAGAAGACGAGCAGGCCGGTGAGGCCGGCGAGGATGATGACGAGGATGGGGTGGACGCGGGTGAAATAGACGAGGCAGAACGAGGCGGCACAGATGGCGATGGTGATGAGGCGCTCCTCGGTGACGTAGCCGAAGTTCTCGCTGTTCATCAGCAGCAGGGCTGCCGAGGCGATGAGGCCCACCACGACGGGCCGCAAGCCCATGAAGGCGCCCTTGATGAAGGGGCTCTGGCGGTGGCGCTCGATGTAGTGGCTGGCGATGAGGGTGAGGATGAAGGGCGGCAACACGACGGTGAGCGTGGTCACCAACGAGCCGAGCACGCTGCCCGTGACGACATAGCCGATGTAGGTGGCGCTGTTGATGCCGATGGGGCCGGGTGTCATCTGCGAGATGGCGACGATGTCGGTGAACATCTGGCTGGTAATCCAGCCCGAGTCGACGACCTCGCGCTGGATGAGCGACAGCATGGCATAGCCGCCGCCGAAGCCGAACAGCCCGATTTTCAGGTAGGCCCAGATGAGTTTCAGATAATCTTCGATCATGGCTGTCCTCCTTTCGGGTTATCGATGTTGCCGCGCGACATGAGCGTGTGCAGGTAGTAGATGTAGCCGCCGATGGCGCCGAGCACGATGTAGATGATGGGGTTGGAGATGTAGGGAATCTTGCTGTAGATGAGCAGGGCGACGGCCACGGGGATGATGACGGTCTTCCAATTGATGCCGGCGGTGCGGGCGGTGGTGAGCACCGGGGCGATGATGAGGGCGACCACCGCCGGGCGGATGCCCTTGAAGATGCGGCTCACCACGGCATTGTTCTTGATGGTCTCGGGGGTGAGGAAGATGGCGATGGCCAGTATCATCAGGAACGACGGCAGGATGGTGCCGATGGCGGCGCAGATGCTGCCCTTGAGGCCCTTGAGGTGGTCGCCGATGACGACGCTGATGTTCACTGCCAGGATGCCAGGCATGGACTGTGCCACGGCCAGCAGGTCGAGGAAGTCGTCGAGGGCTATCCACTTGTGCTTATCGACAATCTCGCGCTGGATGATGCTAATCATCGCCCAGCCGCCGCCGAAGGTGAATGCCCCAATCTTGGCAAAGGTGAGAAACAGTTGCAGATACAGGTTCATCTGATAACCCCTAATTCCTAATTCCTAACTATGAATAACTCCTAACAAACGTGCGCTCGACAATCATGGCGCTTCTACGTGGGCGAATCGCTGAAATATGGATTTCATCAGGCCCACGCGGTATCTTAGTCACTCTTGCGCTTCAGCATGCGCTGGGCGTTGAAGAAACCGTAGTTGCTCTTGCTCAGGTGGGTGCGCATGAGCATCAGGCTGTCCACATAGCCCACATGGCCGCGCTTGATGTCGTAGCTCACATAGCCGTAGATGCGGCGCACCTGACGCGCCGTGTCGCTCTGCACGTCGATGTTCACCCAACCGTCGCTGTTGGTGCTGCGGGCAATCTGCGAGGTGGAGCCGTCGGTGTAGTCGATGCTCAGGCTCACCTTGAACTCGTTGCCGCCGCGTGTGAGCAGGTAGGCCAGCTGGTAGCGGTCGCCAGGCTGCTTGCCGGCATCGGGCTCCAGGTCGAAGGTGATGAATCCGCGGCGTGAGCCCTGGGTGAGCATGTAGCGGCGCACGCCCCGCCACATGTCGATGCTGTCGTTCTTGCTGTCGGTGCTCAGCTGGTGCGGAATCCTCTTGCCCTGGGGACGGGGGTGGGTGCCGTGGGTGGGGCCGGCCTGCATGCCGGGCATCTCACCGTTGAGGGCCTCGTCGGTGCGGCTCTTGACCAGCTTGTCGCTGCGCGTCTGCAGCTTGGCGATGGCCTTGTCATAGGCCTTGATGTAGTCCTCCATGTTGTGGGCATACCACACCAGCGCCGTGTCGTAGTCCTGCTGCGTGATGCCGTGTTTCTTGAACACCGACTGCTTCATCACCATGCGGGCCGAGTCGGTGGGAAACTCATCGCGGTGGCTGTCGATGTAGGCATCGGCCAGCATCAGGTCGGCGATGAGGTCACCCATGTCGCTGACGCCCACCACGCCGCGAGGGGTCCTGTCGCATGACGTGAACGACAAGACCAGCAGGACCAGTAGCAGCAGGATGGATGATGAGCGGTGCATGGGCAAGTGGGGGAGTGGAGATTATTGTTGGCCGGTTGTGGCGTCTTCTTGCTGGGACTCAGTAGCCTCGATGGCGGCAGTGTCGTCGTCGGTGGCCTCATCGCCCTCTGCAGTGGCTTCCTTGTCCTCGCTCTCGCCCTCGTGGCCCATGGCGGTGGCCAGATGGCGGGCATAGAACACGATGAGTACAAACACGCTCACGCTCAGCGAGGCGTCGGCGATGTTGAAGATGGGCTGGAAGAACACGAAGTGCTCGCCCCCTATCCAGGGCAGCCACGCGGGCCAGTTCCACTCGCACAGCGGGAAGTAGAGCATGTCCACCACGCGGCCGTTGAACAGCGTGGCGTAGCCGCCGTCGGGCGGGAACAGCTGTGCCACCTGGGGCGGCATCGGGCTGTTGAAGATCATGCCATAGGCGATGCAGTCAATCACGTTGCCCAGGGCACCGGCCGTTATCAGGGCGATGCAGGCGATGTAGCCCCGGGGCACGCTGGTGTTGCGGCGCATGCGCCACAGGTAGTAGATGAACGCACCAGCGGCGACGATGCGGAACAGGGTGAGCATCAGTTTGCTGCCCAGCTCCATGCCGAAGGCCATGCCGTTGTTCTCGATGAACAGGAGCCTGAACCACGAGGTAATCTGCACCTCCTCGCCGTAGTAGAAGTGGGTTTTCACCCAAATCTTGAGGGCTTGGTCGATAACGATAACCAGCGCGATGATCAGCGCTGACAGTTTTCCGTTAGATATTCTCATTTACGGGACGCTCTATAGACGTCAATGTTTCTTCTTGCGCTCGGCCTCGATTTCCTTGCCCTCGATCGACAGCGTGGCGTGAGGTACAGCCAACAGGCGTGCCTTGGGAATGAGCTTGCCGGTGATGCGGCACACGCCGTAGGTCTTGTTCTCGATGCGCATGAGCGCGCCCTGCAGCTTGCGGATGAAGTCCATCTGCTGCTGGAGCTGCTGGCTGGCAATCTCCTTCTGCTGCGTCGAGGCACCCTCTTCCATCATATTGAAGGTGGTGTCGGACTCGTCGACCATGAGGATTTCCTTCAGGCGGTTGCAGTTCTCCTGTGCCTGCTCGATTTTGCTCAAGATGAGTTCCTTGAACTCCTGGAGTTCCTCATCGGTGTATCTTACTTTCTCTTTCTTTTCCATGACGGTGAATATTTTGCTATTTGTTGATAATCAAAGGGGAAGTGCAGTCATGCTGCTTACACCTTCTCGATGCACACGGGCAGCGTCCAGCCCTCCATCTCCAGCATGTCGGCCTTGTCGGCGGGTACGGGAGCTACGGTGATGCTGGTGGCGAGCACCTGGCGGGCGATGTAGTCGCCGAAGGCGTTCACGGCAGCGTCGGTGCGGTCGTCGGAAGCAATGACAACGTTGATGCGGTCGGTGATGTCAAACTTCTTGCTCTTGCGCAGGTTCTGGATGCGGTTCACCAGTTCGCGGGCGATACCCTCCTGCAGCAGCTCCTCGGTCACGGTGATGTCGAGGGCCACGGTGAGGTTGCCGTCGTTGGCGACGAGCCAGCCGGGGATGTCCTCGCTGATGATTTCCACGTCGGCGAGTTCCACGGTTGCCGTCTGTCCGTCAACGTCGATGTCGAGCTTGCCGTCTTTCTCAAACTGGGCAATCTCGGGCTGCGACAGGCCGGTGATCTTGGCGGCGAGCGCCTTCATGATCTTGCCGTACTTCGGGCCGAGTTTCTTGAAGTCGGGCTTCACGCGCTTGACAAGGATGCCGGCGTCGTTGCCCACCAGCTTGATCTCCTTCACGTTGACCTCGCTGCGGATGAGGTCGGCCACGGCCTCGATGTCCTCGCGCTGGGCCTCGTCGAGCACGGGCACCATGATGGCCTGCAGCGGCTGGCGCACCTTGAGGTTCTGCTTGCGGCGCAGCGAGTGCACCATCGAGGTGGTATCCTGGGCGGCCTGCATGCGCTTCTCGAGCTGCTTGTCGATGACAGCCTCGTCACACTTGGGGAAGGCGGCGAGGTGTACCGAGTCGGCGCTGTGCGTCAGGTCGCGGTACAGGCGGTCGCTGTAGAACGGGGCTACGGGAGCCATGAGCAGGGCCACGGTGGTGAGGCACTGATGCAGCGTCTGGTAGGCAGCCAGCTTGTCGCGGGTGAGTTCCTTGCCCTCCCTGAAGCGGGCGCGGTTCAGGCGCACGTACCAGTTGCTCAGGTGGTCGTTGACAAAGGTGCTGATGGCGCGGGTGGCCTTGGTGGGCTCGTAGTCCTCCAGGTCGGCCTGCACCTGTGCGATGAGCGAGTTGAGCAGCGAGATGATCCAGCGGTCAATCTCGGGACGCTCGTTCAGGGGCACCTGCTGAGCCTCGGGGTCGAAGCCGTCCACGTTGGCATACAGGGCGAAGAACGAGTAGGTGTTGAACAGGGTGCCGAAGAACTTGCGGGCCACCTCGATCACGCCGGCCTCGTCAAACTTGAGGTTGTCCCAGGGCGACGAGTTGCTGATCATGTACCAGCGCAGGGGGTCGCTGCCGTAGGTCTCGATGGCGCCGAACGGGTCAACGGCGTTGCCCAGGCGCTTGCTCATCTTGGCACCCACCTTGTCGAGCACCAGACCGTTGCTGATGACGTTCTTGTAGGCCACACTGTCGAACACCATCGTGGCGATGGCGTGCAGCGTGAAGAACCAGCCGCGCGTCTGGTCCACACCCTCGGCGATGAAGTCGGCAGGGAAGACGACACGGTTGTCGACGGCCTCCTTGTTCTCGAAGGGGTAGTGTGCCTGGGCGTAGGGCATGGCACCGCTGTCAAACCACACGTCGATCAGGTCCAGTTCGCGCTTCATGGGCTTGTCCGTGTCGCTCACCAGGACGATGTCGTCAACGTAGGGGCGGTGGATATCAATCTTGTCGTAGTTCTCCTCGCTGTAGTCGCCGGGAACGAAGCCCTTGTCCTTGTAGGGGTTGCTCGTCATCACGCCGGCGGCGACGGCCTTCTCGATCTCGTTATAGAGCTCCTCGATGCTGCCGATGCACTTCTCCTCGCCGTCCTCGTTGCGCCAGATGGGCAGCGGGGTGCCCCAGTAGCGGCTGCGGCTCAGGTTCCAGTCGTTGAGGTTCTCCAGCCACTTGCCGAATCGGCCGGTACCCGTGTGCTCGGGTTTCCAGTTGATGGTGTGGTTGAGTTCAATCATGCGGTCGCGGCAGGCCGTGTCGCGGATGAACCAA
>JAEEGI010010299.1_pt1 | contig 20328 bp, 13 predicted proteins | sample 8958751 | NCBI WGS metagenome assembly JAEEGI01 (sample SAMN16246545, study PRJNA631951) | gut metagenome | biome: gut microbiome; feature: rumen; material: KS-attached | host: Bos | place: Iran: Karaj | collected 2018-10 | reverse complement strand
CTATGACGCACAAAGAAAAACGAATTTATCTGATAAATTCGCTCCTTGCCGAGGAGCCGAGGTACAGGAATATCGAAATACCGTCTGACGAACAGAGACAAAAAGACCTGCTGCGTTCGCTTATGAACGTGCGTATGCCAGCTCCGCTTTCAGACGAGTACGTTCAGATCGAGAGCGAATATCTGAAAGAAGAAACGGCGGCAAAAGGTATTACCCGCCTTGCAGACCTTACGCCGGTCGAGGACGGAATATATCTCTGGCAGGGCGACATCACGACGCTTGAATGTGACGCTATCGTAAACGCGGCGAATTCCGGGATGCTCGGCTGCTTTCAGCCGCTGCACAACTGTATCGACAACTGCATCCACACCTATGCGGGTCTGCGGCTTCGCAACAAATGCGCGGAGATCATGGAAAAGCAGCGACACGAGGAAACGACAGGACAGGCAAAGATCACTCCGGCGTATGATCTGCCGTGTAAATACGTCATTCATACCGTCGGTCCCATTGTGAGCGGACGGCTGACGGCGAAGCACGAAGAACTGCTCGCCTCGTGCTACCGCTCCTGTCTTACGCTTGCCGAAGAAAACGGGCTCGGAAGTATCGCGTTCTGCTGTATTTCGACCGGCGTTTTCGGCTTTCCGCAGAGACGCGCTGCGGAAATCGCCGTTCAGACGGTGCGCGAATACAAGACAAATACCCACAGAAAAATCGAGGTGATACTCAATGTTTTCAAGAACGATGATTATGGCATCTACCGAGAGTTACTCGGATAATATACAAAAACTCAAAAAGGCGCTCGCCGAGTGTGACGCGGTCGTCATCGGCGCGGGCGCGGGGCTTTCCACTTCAGCAGGTTTTGTTTACAGCGGCGAACGGTTTGAAAAATACTTCTCCGATTTCGAAAAGAGATACGGCTTCAAGGATATGTATTCGGGAGGGTTTTATCCCTACAAAACGCCCGAGGAATTCTGGGCGTACTGGTCGAGATACATTTTCGTAAACCGCTATACGGACGCGCCGAAGCCGGTTTACAACGAACTGTTCGAACTCGTGAAGGACAAGGACTATTTCGTCATCACGACGAACGTCGATCACTGCTTCCAGAAAGCGGGTTTTGACAAAAAGCGACTGTTCTACACGCAGGGAGATTACGGCTTGTTCCAGTGCAGCATTCCGTGCCACGACAAAACGTACGAAAACGAAGAGATCGTCCGCCGTATGGTCGAAGAGCAGAAGGATATGCGGATCCCGACCGGGTTGATCCCGAAATGCCCGGTCTGCGGAGAGCCGATGACGATGAACCTGCGCTCCGACGATAAATTCGTCGAGGACGAGGGCTGGCACGAGGCGGTAGCGAGATACGAAAACTTCCTTCGCACCCGCAAAGGCAAGGTGCTTTTCCTTGAACTCGGCGTCGGCTACAACACGCCTGTTATCATCAAATATCCGTTCTGGCAGATGACAGCGAATAATCCGGACGCGACTTACGCCTGCATCAATTACGCAGAGGCAGTCTGCACAGAAATGATCAAGGCCCGCGCTATCTGCATTGAAGGCGACATAGGCGAGGTGCTCAATGACCTGAAAATGAAGAAATAAACCGCAACACCACAATAACAAACCGCCTGTAACAAAAGCCGCAGAGTGATTCCTGCGGCTCTTGTAATTCAATAAAGAGGAAAAGAGATGGTTATGGAAACCGGACTCGGCGCGTAACATATGACGCTCGCCGACCTGCGCTCCTTCAGCACCACGTCAAGCCCCCGCTCGAGCATATTGACCCCGCGCGCCTTAAACGAATTGCCGCTGTACATATCCTCAAACACGTATTCCTTGTCCGGACAGAGGCCGGGAAGCAGATAATTCGCCGAATTGACCGGACAATTCTCCCTCCGGAACGAAAGCACCGCGCCTTCGCCCGTTTCAGGCATATGCAGGCGGTACGCGAACCAGTCGCGGTCGTCAAGCGTAACCGGCGTGAGCTGATAATAATCGCCCTTGAACAGCCTGCGCACCTTCATCATCACCGCAAACATCTTGCGCAGCTCCGTGCCCAGCGCTTCATCCTCCAGCGCCGCTTCGATCTGCGCCATACGAAGACCCACGCCGGCGGAAAGGAAGCTCATAAAAGTGTACCAGTCGGTATTGCCGCGGAAGATCGTACCGTTCAGCGGAACGTACGGGGCAAGGCCGGCGGTCTGGACCTGCATACCTTCCGGGCTCACGTCGGCGTAGCAAAGGTAGTCCGAACGGAAAAGCGGGATCGCGCGGGTGTTGGCCTCGAAATCCAGCCTTCTGCCGCCGGATGCGCAGTTGTCAATGATCAGTTCCGGAAATCTTTCGTGCAGCGTGTCCCACAGACGGTAGAAATTTTCCACGCAGCGGATCTCGGTGATGCCGCGCCGCCCCGGTTCATCCTTATCGCGCCATGAATCGAGCGGCCCCGTGTTGTAGTCGATACGCAGTATATCGATCCCGTATTCGCGGATCCGTTCGGAGATCATTTCCAGCGCCCACTGATATGCCTCTTCCATACCGATATTCAGCATTTTAGAGCTTGCATCCACCTCGATGTTCATATAGTATTCGGGGTGTGCCGTCTGCGCCGGAGAACCCACCACAGCGCGGTCTGGTTCGAGCCAGAGCACGAAACGCATTCCGTTTTTACGCGAATAATCCGAGACTTCACGCATACCGTTCGGGTAGCGGGAAACGTCCGGGTCGTACCAGCCAACGTAGTAAGCCCAGTCTACGGTGCGCTTATCTGCACAGCGCGTACCTGCGGGACCGTACCAGCCCGCATCGACCCAGTACGTGTTAAGCGGAAGACCGGTCGCCTTTATCTCATCGATTTCGTGCATATTGCGGGCGGCGTTGTGGCCCCAGGAACATACGGGGACGGGAGGGTCAACAAGTTCGCCTTTTATATGCGGGGTGTGGTATTTCAGCATAAATCTGCGGATCGTGCGTTGTGCGCCGTCAACGTTTCCGTCCCAGAATATCATCAGTATCCGTGCGGTACGGATCTTCTCTCCCGGATGCAGCACCGTGCCGAGCTCGGCCATTCCGCCCGCCAGCCTGAAGCAATCCGGCCCGCCGGGTTTCTCTTTCTGGCGGACAATAACAGAAAACCGCCATTGACCCGACCATCCTATTGCGGTAAATACGCCGCGGTCCAGCGTCTGCATATTAAAATACGGGAAAGCGCCCCTTGACCCCGACGTCGGTCTGCCTCCAACGCACTCGAAGTCCAGCCGTTTCGTGATCGAAATGTGGTGCAGAATTTCTTTCTGAGGCATGAAATCGTCCGCTTTGCAGTCGGAACCGTTGCTGTAATACAGAATATTGTCCAGCCCGCCGTACTGCTCGGTTCCCGCCGTCCTGAAAGGCGCGGCCTCCACCAGCGCGTCAACGGCGTTTACGTCTTCGATCAGCTTGCTGTCTTTTTCTGCCGTATTTTCAAACGTTAGCAGCCATTCCACCGCCTGAAAATCGTCAAATTTTCGTATTTCCACCGCCGCACGCAGCCCGTCCGGCGCCGTATAACTTACACCGCATTCTGTCTTCTCAAATTTCCAGCTCTTCAGAAGTTCGCGCGAATTCACGCCTCCGTACGTAAACGAAAATGGCGCTGTCAATGCAGAGTTAAATGCGTCTGTCGTAAATGCATCCAGGCGCTCTTTTGCGGTTTTTTCCGCGTCAAATCCAATCATGATCCAAATCTCCTTATTATCGAGCGTCGGTTCCCGGGATCCGGCCCGGGTTACAGGCGGGTCTCACAGCGCATCGCATATGCATTTTACCAAAACGGGGCGGGGCATTCAATAAGTATCGTATACAATATTCGGGAAGAAGCGGATACGGTCAAAACGAATAAACGAAGCCGGCATGTTTTAGAAAAAGCCGGCTTCGTATTCGTTCGCGAGGACAATGATTTCAGGTATTACCGGATCGACAGAGATATTGCCGCTCGGGTCAATTATTTATTTTCCTGCCACCCGGATCTTCGCAAGCAGGCGCTCCTTCTCCCTGCGGGCCGTTGCCACCGCGGTATCGGTCTCTTCCGTAAGACCCCATTCGTTGGTCAGAAGGTCGAGGATGCGGTCGTACGTCCCGGCGGCTGCGGCGTAATTGCCCATGATCTCGTAAATGTCCGCGATACCCATCAGCGCATCCTGAAATCTCGGTCTCCTGGGGTCAACGGCGAATGCATGTTCATAGCATTCGATCGCTTTTTCGTAGCTGCACTTCGAGGCATAATACTGAGCTGCCTCGAAAAGGACGGCGTCATTGTCCGGCTGCTCAGCCAGAAGATCCTCTATTATCTTATCGGCTGCAGGTTCGTCGAAGCGGGAAAGCGCAATATATGCGCGGTAAACGCGTTTCATGACGGGATGTGCGCCTTTAAGCGTGCAATAGCGGTCCAGCCATTGTCCGGCCTCATCGGCGCGGTGGTCGGCGATCAGGTTGTCAATAAGGTACATGTACGGTAGTGCGACGTCCGGATTCGCCTCCACGATTTCGCGGTAGAAATTGACCGCTCTGGTGTGGTTGGAGATGTTCCAGTCCCACACGGCAAATTTTTTAGCGTCGTTAAGTATCCATTGACAACCCTTTTTCCCCGGGTCTTGTTTGATCGCTTCTTTTGCGTAGCGGGCTGCTTTCTGCGCCTCCGCGTTCATGCGGTGCCAATACAGATATGCGATCAGTTCGGTCGCGCGCTCTTTATATTGTTCGGACGCCATCTGTCTTTTCAGAAATTCTTCATACTCCCAGAATACGTCCTGCGGAAGCTCCTCTTCCGCGTCCATGCGGTTTTCGATGCGGTTAAGGCGCTGCTCAACGGTCAGGTCGAACAGGTCGTCGATCGTGACGCCAAATATCTCGGCCAGAAGAGGAAGCGTAGTTATATCGGGCATTGCCACCTCATTCTCCCATTTAGACACCGCCTGCGCGCCTATACCTATCTTTTCAGCCAGCTGCTCCTGCGTCAGCCCGGCCTTAAAGCGCAATTGTTTTATCTTTTTTCCAAGTTCCATATTAAAAACCTCCTTGAGTAGTGATGCCAGATCTGTGCGGCCTCTCATCGGCCTGCGTGCATAATTTTACAGAAGGGGAACAATGATTTCAATAACGCAGATTTCTAATCCACTCGCCTGCTGGTGGAGAAAGAAAGGAGTAAGAAGCATATATGATATTCGGAAAGAAGTTGTTGACTTCGCGAGCCTCGGGTCATATACTGAAGACGCAAAAGAAATCATTGACGCTGACCCGACAGGCTTCGTATTTGTTCGCGAGGACAATGATTTCAGGTATTACCGGATCGACAGAACTGATGCAGCCGGGTCCGACTATTAAAAGAATGGAAAGAATGAACCACCTTCTAAATTTTGCGTCTTAGCATATAGAGCGGGACGCCGCTTAACATGCATGGAGAAAACAGTGTGAAAGACGGAGAAATAATCAGGCTCACGCAGGCGCGGGATGAAGCGGCGCTGCAGGAACTCGAGGAGAAATACGGGAAACGGCTGAGAAATATTGCCCGCGGCATCCTTCGGAATGAAGAGGATGTCAGCGAGTGTGTGAACGACGTTTACCTGAAAGCCTGGGACAACATCCCGTTGACCAGACCGGAGAATCTGGAAGCGTACCTGACGACACTCACGCGCAACACGGCCATAAGCCGGGTGAGGGAGGACAATGCCCAGAAACGCATACCGGCGGAACTGATCGGATCGATTGACGACGCCGAAAGCGGAGCGGGACAGATCCCTTCGGCTGACAACACCGCGGAGGAAGTCGAAGCACTCAGTGCGGAGGCCCGGATCAAAGCGGTGCTGGTGTCCTACTTGAGGGAACTGCCGGAGAGGGACAAGAAAATATTCGTTGCCCGGTACCATTACGATGTGTCCGTGAAATCGATCGCGAACCGCCTGGGCATACCCTCCGGAACCGTAAAATCTACGCTTCACCGTCTTCGCACCGGACTGGCCGAACGGCTTAAAAAAGAAGGTATCGAATTATGAAAGAAAAACTCATTAAAAAATATTCCAGGGATCTGCCGGACGATATATTAAACAGCTGCCCTGAGTTCGCTGAAACGGCGGCCGGCGCTGCCGGAGCTGCTTCCGGTAAAGCATCCGGGACTGCTGCGAGATCAGGCGGTTCAGGCAGGCGGGTCAATATTTTCAAGTTTGTTGCCGTTCCTGCGGTACTCGCGCTGCTGGTGGTGGCCGGGGCAATAGCCGGGCTGATTATTTCTAAAAATCAGCAGAAGCCCAATGAGCCGGATAATATCATTGGCAATTCCACGGCGGAACCAACGGAGATTCCGACCATCGAGCTGACACCGGCTGCGACCAACGAACCTGCTGCGACTCCGACCGTTAAACCCACTGCGGCACCGACTGAAACAGCGGAACCCACACCCTCCGCGACAGCGGAACCGACACCGATCGGCACGCCTATGTTTGAGGCCCCGTCATCCGTCAAATATTATACTTCCCGATTCTATAACGAGACCCTTGCTGCGCTCACTGAAAGCTCTTTTTCGGGCTATGGAGCGATGCGAAAAGACTATGACGCCAAAAAAGCAGAATACGGTCCGAAATTCGGAGAACTGATCGACCTTATAGACAACGGGACAATTGATCCGATGAAGCCTGCCTGGTCCGATAACCATTTGCACAGCGTTTCGGTGTATACAAACGGCCAGTTCAACCTGCCCATGGTACAGTGGTATAACCTGAGCTACAACAACAGATCCCTGACCGTTGACATCACATACCTTAAATTGACCGGCAGCGAAAAATTAGAAAACAGCAATGATATAGCCGAAGTCATCGGCGCCCTGGATCCGTCAATACCGTTGTCCACGTCCAATGATCACCCGCTGCCTGAAGGATATAAAGCTATTCGTTACGAAGATCTCAAACTGAAGGGCGATACGGTACGGGCAATTGTCCACGAAACAGATAACGGCGTATATTACAGATTCATCCTGAAAGGCTGCATCGTTTGCGTGCACACTGCGAAAGAAGGGCAGACTCTCGACAGCGGATACTGGGATACGTTCAATATCGAAGAATGCGAGCCTGATATGACCGGCATCGACGGCATCGTTTACGAAGAAGTAACACGGAGCACCGATCCCTCGAAGCTCGACAGGGACGAGGCAATAATGCTGATACGCGACGCAGTCAATATCGTGCGTGGCAATAAGGGTGCGTTCCAATGGTACGCCGGCGGCACGGAGGGCAACGGCTTTTCGCAGAATTTCGGCATTCTTTTAGACACTGATTATGGAGCGAAAATATATCGCCCGGTCATTGACGGCTACGATGCCGAAGGGATCCTGGCGCTGATAAACAAAACGTTTACACCGGATGTTGCCTCCGCATTCAGCAAAAATTATCAGGCACTTTTTGACCTGCGGATGCGGGTGGAAAACGGCATAACCTACTACTATTTCCCGTACGGCGCACAGACCGGGGGCTATTACAGCCTCCTGTTTACCGAGGAAGAGCTTAACGGGCTGGTGCTCGGGGCTGTCGACAACGGTACGAAAACGGTTTCCGGGCAGGTGCGTACATATTTTAACGGCGAATACACCGACAGAGGAAACCGTGAAACTACGATATACTTCACGTTCAAGTGGGACGGGGGTCAATGGAAAATATCCGCAATTGACACCGCCGATGCGGCCTTCAGCGAATACGCCGGAGGCTTCGTTATGAACGATTTCAGCGTTGACAACGCCCGCCGTGTTATCCGTGCGGTCCTGAGCGACCTGTACGTGTACACGCGCATCAGCGGCACCCAGGTCTACGAGTCGTCGATGATAGCAGGTCCGACGAGCAGCGTGCCTTCGACCGTATACAGAGGAGCCAGACCGTTTTATATTGTCACCGGAACACTGGCTGATTCCGCCGTGTGGCAGGAGTACGCCTCTCGCTTCCTGACGCCCGCGTTGGTGGAGCGGCTGCTGTACGGCAACGGCTGCGCATTCCAGATCGAAAACGGCCGGGTGTACACCATTGACTCCGGCAGCCTCGCGTCCGAAGATTTCAACAAATACGTATTCGACATGCTTGAACTCGAAGTTCTCGAATCCAGCGCGACCCGTGCGGTAGTGCGGCTGCATAATTTCAATTACGCTTACCGGCGGTCAAGGCTCGTAGGTGAGAACGTTATTGACGCGGAAGAGCTCCGGGATCTTGACTTCGAATTTACGCTGGTGGACGGCGTCTGGAAGCTGAGCGGCGGCAATTTCTTTGACCGCCTTGACGCTGTTTATCTGATGCCCGAGACCGAGCCCTATCCCTCCAACAGCGATCCGTCAACGATCCCACCGGCCCCCGGAAAATCCGTTTACCAGATCGAGGAAAGTCTGTTCGTCTGGCCACAAAATGGCGGCTACTGGGCAACGACGTACAAGGAGGTCCATCTGAAGCCGGGCGAGTCCATCAAGATCCCGGTGCTCTGGCGCCTTAAGAAAACAGTCGATCCCGAGCTGTACACGATCAACGTGGAGTTCGGTGACACCGACGCGGTCAGTTTCGAGCTGCTGCCGTCCGAGGCCGCGCCCGAGTGCGAGCTGTGCTTCGTCGCTTCGGCGCTGAAGCCCGGCGAGGTCAAGGTCCATGTATACGGTACTTATGATCCTGACAAGCTGACGGAAAGCCCCGGCACCGTGCTCGAGCAGGAAGCAGGGGTAGTGATTGATGTGGAGATCTCGATAGTAGTTGCAAGTTGAAAGTGGCAAGTTGGAAGTTGGAAGTGGCAAGTTGTAAGTTGCAAGTTGTAAGTTAAATGTAGCAGGCGAAAATTAGTAAGCAGCAAGTGGCAATTTAAAAATTGCTGCTTGCTTTTTTTGATTGTTTAGAATATTTGAAAGAAGGTTTGATTATGGATAGTTCGGTTGAAAACAAAAGCTTCGATTTTGCTGTAAGTATAGTAAAACTATGCCGTTATCTGGCTGACGCGAAAAGGGAGTTTGTCTTATCAAATCAATTGCTCCGCTCTGGCACCAGTATAGGGGCAAATATTTCAGAAGCTCAGCAAGCACAGAGCAAAGCTGATTTCATAGCAAAAATGAATATCGCACTCAAGGAAGCTGCGGAATCAAAATACTGGATCCGCTTGCTTGAAGCCACTGAAATACTGTCAAACAGCATAACGCAGCCTTTATTTGAAGAATGTATCGAAATTGAAAAAATGTTATATTCAATCATACGCACATCAAAAAGCAGAAAATAACTTTCCACTTCCAACTTGCCACTTGCCACTTGCAACTTCCCACTTGCCACTTTCCACTTGCCACTTGCAACTTCCCACTTTCCACTTGCCACTTTCCACTTGCCACTTTCCACTTGCAACTTGCAACTTGCCACTTTCAACTTATCACTTGCCACTTGCCACTTATCACTTTCCACTTGCAACTTCCCACTTGCCACTTCCAACTTTCCACTTGCCACTTGCCACTTTCCACTTTTCACTTCCACCTTGTCCCTGCGTCTCCAGTGTGGTAAAATACACCTTGGGAGGCGGATGATTGCCAATGAGATCAGGAAACCACGATATTTTTATGGCTGGCGCCGCAAAGGAAGATATAACGCCCAAGATCGGGACGCTGTTATATGGCTATGTGCCGGACTCGGTCAGCACGTCGATCCACGACGGGCTGGAAGCTGTTGCCGCCGCATTCGCTCAGGGCGATACAAAGGCGCTGCTGGTGACCATATCCGTTGGCGACTTCGGGACCGCACTGTGCGACGAACTGCGCGAACGCATAGGAAAAGAAAACGGATTGCCCGCCACGAGAGTCGTGATCGCCGCTACCCACACACACTCTGCACCGAACGTATCAGGAATGGAAGGCTGGGGAGATATTGACCGGGAATACGTTGACAATATCCTGTTCCCGCGGGTCTGCCGGGCCTGCAAAAGGGCGCTGGAGGATCTGCAGCCTGCCGAACTGGCGATAGGCACCACCGAATCGAAGGTGGGCATCAACCGCCGTCAACAATTTCCCAACGGTTTCATCGCGCTCGGGCAAAATCCATGGGGCTGTTTCGACCCGGAGATGACCGTGATCGCCATACGCAACAGCGAAACTAAAAAAGGCATCATAAATATGATCCATTACAGCTGCCATGGTACGGCGGCGGGCAATAACCGGGAAATTTCCAGGGATTGGCCCGGCATTATGACAGACCGTTTGGCCGCGGAGACCGGGACCCTCAGCGCATTCTGGAACGGCGCCGTAGGAGACGCGGGACCGAGATTGACCAACGGCCAGACCGTGGGAAATATAAAGCATGTGGAAGAACTGGGAGGAATTGCCGCCACCGATGCCGTGAAAGCATACCGGAACGCCGGAGTGTACAAAGCCGGAGAACTAAAATTGTTCGAGGGCGTGGTGGGAGTGCCCAGAAAGCCTCTCCTGCCGGAAGCCGAACTTAGGCAGAAACTGGCCACCTATGAAGAGCCGGAGAAGCTGGTCAACATCAGCCGCCTGGAGTACGCTTATTACCGGGAGTCGCTGGAAGAATATGAAGCCGGTTGTCCGCCCTACGAGCCGGAATTCAGCCTGAACCAGACGCTTATTTCCCTCGGAGACGTGGTTTTCGTGCCATTCCCCTTTGAAATTTTCTCAGAGATCGCCCTCAGGCTCAGGGCGTACTCACCGATCAGACATACATTGACGCTGTCCAACGCCAACGGCTACAGCGCGTATCTGCCTACTGAAGACCAGCTGGTCCGGGGCGGGTACGAAGTGGCATGCTTCAGATTCAGTTCGGCACATCCGCTGGTGGACAACGCAGATCAGATACTTATTGACCGCACGCTCGCATTGATGAGCGAATAAGGAGGGACGAATATGTACAGAATAGGACAGGAAGAGATCGACGCCGTCGGGCGCGCAATACTCAGCCGCGACTTTTTCAAGATCAACAGCGCGGGTCAGGAAGTACATAATTTTGAGGAAGAGTGGAAAAAGCTTACCGGTGCAAAATACGCGTTGACAATGACCTCCGGGTTTGCGGCATTGACCTCCGCTCTCATCGGAATGGGCATCGGCCCAGGCGACGAGGTCATCGTACCGGCGTACACTTATATTGCCTCCGCACTCGCCGTCACGGCGGCAGGAGCGATCCCGGTAATAGCCGAAGTTGACGATACGCTCACGATCGACGTCGCCGACGTAGAGAAGAAGCTGTCGCCGCACACGAAGGCGGTAATGCCGGTGTATATCCAGGGCTTCCCGGCGGACCTTGACGCACTCACGGCCCTCGCTAAAAAGCACGGATTTAAGATCATCGAGGACGCGTGCCAGGCAGACGGAGGCACGTACCACGGCAGATATCTCGGCACGATCGGAGATGCGGGCGCGTACTCTTTCAACTATTTTAAAGTGATCACGTCAGGCGAAGGCGGCGCGATGGTGACGGGGGACCGCACGATCTACGAACGCGCGCTGATATATCACGACGCGAGCGCTGTTGCCTTCTTCGGAGACCAGCTTTCGGGCATCGAACAGCCGCTTTTCGGAGGCACCGAGTTCCGCGTCTCAGATCTGACGGGAGCGATCTTGCGCGAGCAGTTAAAACGCATGCCTGGAATACTTGCTGATCTTCGCAGGAACAGGACGCTGCTCACGAAACTCACGTGTGCGGAAGGCGGTACGGGAGGAAAACTTCGCAAAGCACCGTCGCACGACATTGACGGCGATTGCGGGACTACTCTTCCTCTCCGGTTTGACACCGCGGAGGAGTGCAGGGCGTTTCAGCAAAAGGCGGCGGAAAAAGGCGTCGGGACAACCGTTCCGATCGATACGGGCAAGCACATTTATACGAACTGGACGCAGATCATGGAAAAGCGCGGCGCGCTGCATCCGGCGATGGATCCGTTCCTGATGGAGGCGAACAAGGGACTTCAGCATAATTATACAGCCGATATGTGCCCGAGGACGCTCGATCTTCTTTCGCGCACGGCGTACGTTATGATCAGCCCTGACTGGGACGAGGCGGAAATAAAACGGATCGCGGATATAATTATTGCTGCAGGTATAAACTAGTTGTCGGCGAAAGGAAGAATATATAATGGCAGAAGGAGAAAAGCGGGCAGGCGTTTTTGATTTTGAGAAGAACAAGGACGCAAAAGAAAAAGTATTTATGGGTATATTAGGGGCAATACTCTTCTCTCTTGGCGGAGTTGCCGTCTGGGTACTGCTTTGGTACGTAGGATTTATTGCAGGCCTTGCCGGACTGCTGACGGTTGTCCTCGCCGTAAACGGCTACAAGGTGCTCGGTAAAAAACTGACTAAGCGGGGCCTGATCATCGCGATAATCGTGGCGATAGTCATGATCATTTTTGCATGGATGATCTCGATCACCATAGATGTCATGCAGGCGTTCAAAGAGGGTTACAAGGCCGGGGAGATCGACGTTATGCCTACGGTTTTACAGGCTTTCGCGTTCGGGCTCATTACAGTCTTTACGAATGCAAAGGTCGCCGGGAGCTATATACTCGAGCTTGTGATCGGTCTTGCTCTCACCGCTCTGGCGTCATTCTTCTACGTAAAGCCGCTTTTCAAAAAACTTAAGGAAGCGGAAGCTGAGAACGGCCCGGCCGGTCAGACTGTAGTTAATGATGCGGACGCAATTGACGCCGCTTCTGAAGGTGAAGGCGCGGAGGATACTACGGAAAAGAACTATCTTGAGAATAATCTAGAAGAAACATTGGAAAATAATATAGAAGAAACCACTGAGTATATTTTAGACGGTAATAATAACGACCGCACGGAGGTAAAAAACGATGAAGGATAAGTGGAAGAAACTGCAGAACGGCAGCGACATCAGAGGAGTAGCTCTGGAAGGGATCGAAGGACAGCACGTAAATCTGACGGTTGAAGCAGCGGGGATGATCGCCCGCGCGTTCGCCATCTGGCTTCGCAAAAAGACCGACAGAGACGGATTGACCGTGGCGGTTGGCAACGATTCGCGTATTTCGGGTCCTGCTCTTCGCGAGAGTGTGATAGACGCGCTGACTGAAGAAGGTGTGAACGTTGTCAACTGCGGTCTGGCATCGACGCCGGCAATGTTTATGACGACCGTTACCGAGGGTTACCGCTACGACGGCTCGATAATGCTGACAGCCAGCCATCTTCCGTTTAACCGCAACGGCCTGAAGTTTTTCACCGCCGAAGGTGGTCTTGAAAAAGCGGACATCACCGCAGTGCTCGAGATCGCTGACGGGATAGAGGACGGTCTCTATCCGGCCGTACGGGGTGCGAAAGGCAGCGAGATAAAAATGGATTTCATAACGATCTACGCTGCGGGACTCGTCAGCAAGATACGCGCGGCGACGGGGTCAATGACGCCTCTTTCCGGGACGCATATCATCGTTGACGCGGGCAACGGTGCGGGCGGTTTTTACGCTGAAAAAGTGCTGAAGCCGCTTGGCGCAGATACGACGGGCAGCCAGTTCCTGGAGCCGGACGGAACGTTCCCGAACCACATTCCGAACCCCGAGGATAAGGCCGCTATGGATTCTATCCAGAAGGCCGTGCTGGACAATCACGCTGACTTCGGAATCATTTTCGACACCGACGTTGACCGCGCCGGAGCCGTTGACCGCCACGGCAAGGAGATCAACCGCAACCGCATCATCGCTATGATCTCCGCCATTACCATTGCCGAACATCCGGGGGCAACGATCGTTACCGACTCGATCACGTCTTCCGGCCTTAAAAAGTTCATCGAGCAGGATCTGGGCGGCGTGCATCACCGCTTCAAGAGGGGATATAAGAACGTTATCAATGAAGCGATCCGCCTCAATAACGAGGGCATCTACACCCCTGTCGCTATCGAGACGTCCGGGCACGGCGCGCTGAAAGAGAACTACTTCCTCGACGACGGCGCGTACCTGATCGCGAAACTGCTCATACAGCTCGCGCTCATGCGCAAAGAGGGGCGCCACATCGATGAACTGATCGATAAACTTGAGGAGCCTGCCGAAGCGGTGGAGTTCAGGCTGAACATCGCCGCTGAAGATTTCAAGACGTACGGACAAGGCGTCATCGATGCGCTTGGTGAGTACGTGAAGAAGCAGGAAGGCTGGGAGCCCGAGGCGGTGAATTATGAGGGTCTGCGCGTTCGCTGCGAGAATGCGGACGAGCGCGGCTGGTTCCTGCTGAGGCTGTCGCTCCATGATCCGCTTCTGCCGCTCAACATCGAATCCGACGTCGCCGGCGGAAATTTAGCTATCGCGAAGAAGCTCGTACCGTTCTTCAAAGGATTTGACAAGCTCGACAGCAGTTCGATAGCCGGGTTTGCCGGATAAAAAGGTGTAAAATGAATAAACATTCTGTATTCAGAACTGCAGCTATTGTCGTCGCACTTGCCCTGCTGGGAGGTGCGGCGGCATTTTGCATTTTTTCAAAAAACTCCAGCCGGACGGCACTTGCGGCAGGATCAGGCGGCCTCGGCCCGGAAAACCGGCACGAATGCGAAGACGCCGAAGTATACACCAAAATAGGCGGCCGCAAGACGGGCGGTACTAAGGTTAAAGATAAAAATGCCTCGGGCGGAGCTGTCGCGGGCAGCACCGGGGGCAAGTATTTTCTTTTCAAAGATGCTCCCGAAGCCAATATCATCCATATCGCGTACGCCTCCCACAATACAAGCACGATTCAGGCGCTCATACGTTACCCGGATTCGGAAGAATTCATCTCGCTTTGTACGATCGACTTTTCCACTTCAAATTCGTGGGAAATGAATTCCTCGTACATTGCCGTATCTCCATCCGCGTACATACCGGAAGGCTCCGACATAATGCTAAGGCCGAGCGTTGACGTTAACCTCGACTATCTGTTCTTTACTTTTGAAAACGCGAACGCCGGGGCGAAAGTGCCGGACGGGACTGTTAATGCGGACAGGCTCTCGGATCAGGCAGAAGAAGACATAATGGCTCCGTACGGCAAGGCACTCAAGCTTGCCGCGGGCTCGTCGTTTACGGCGAACGTACCTGATGGCGGTCAATTCAATGTTCTTTCTGTGAGTTACAGTTCCGCTTCCGGCGCCGTTTTGAGCTTCGGCATTTCGGCTGCGGACGGTGACAATGCATGCACAAACTCTGACCGTTTTGATCTTGGCCCGACCGCACTTCGCTCCTACACGGAAGCCGGAATGAGGCTGCCGGCATTTAAGAACGGAGACAAATTGACGATCACGTGCGAGAGTGGAGAGCTCCGGATCGCATATATAAAACCTGCATACGCACCCGAAAGCCCGGCGGTAAACATCGGAAAATTGCCCTCCGGCAGCGGGAGAATGACGGTAAATCTCGACGGAACGTGGAGCGTTGACGCCGCGCCATGTATGGAGTGGAACGTGCCAGAAAGCGTTCCGGAACTGTTTTTCGCAAATACGGTACCGGTCCCGGGGCTGTGGGGCGACGCCGCATACCCGCTGGGATCTTACAGCAGCTCAATGATGTGTCTGAGGCGCGAGATCGTCCTGGACGAAGAACCCCGAGGGCAGGTGCTGCTTAGAATCGGCAGCGCGATGTACGGACGGTATATCTTCATCAACGGCGCGTTCGCAGGAAGTTATGAATACAACTATTCTTCTTCAGTGACCGATCTTTCCGGGATGCTGCACAAAGGCAGCAACTGGCTCGTGATAATGCTCGGAAGCTTCGGGAACCAGTTCAATAATTCAAGTACGCCCGCGCACGTGCTGTACGACGGAGAATCCACCGGAGACGAGCCGGGGATAACCGACTGCGTTGACCTTATTTTCAACGCAGGACCGGAAGTCGAAGCGGTGCAGGTAGCGCCGGATATTGACGCCGGAAAGCTGACTGCGAAGGTGCGGATAAGAAACAGGCGTGAGGAAAACGTTGTCACCGACGTTAAATTAACGATATACGAACTCGGCAGGTTTACGGACGGAAAAGCGGATGCGGATCCGGTAAAGGTCGGAGAGTATACAGTGAGCGGCGTGAGCGCCGAATCTGGCGAAACTGCGGAGTTCACGGCGGAGGATATCGCGCTCTCGAACTGGGACAGAAGCAGGTGCTGGACGCCCGAAAACCCGTTCCTTTACAGGCTCGATATCGAAACTTCGGGAGACACTTATTCGATCCGCTTCGGTATGCGCACGTTCAGCTTTGAAGCGGGGACGGGCAGCGCGCTGCTGAACGGTGAAAGACGGTATTTATTCGGTACGAACGTTGCGATCGAGAGATATTTCGACGATCCTCTGTGCGGAACGACGCCGTGGGATGAGGCATGGATCCGCAAGCTTTATAAAGAATACCGCAGCATAAACTGGACGTGCTTCAGAACGCATCTCGGCCATGCAAACAGCAAATGGTTCGACATCGCGGACGAAGTCGGTATGATGATATTTGACGAATACCCGATCTGGGGCAACGCCGGCGATGATTCCGAAAAAACGATCATGCCTGAGATCAGGACGTGGATCGACGACCGCGGATACCATCCCTCGCTTATCGTCTTCGACGCGCAGAACGAGGCCACGTATAATCTGACGGATAAGATAATAAAGAACGGCAGGGAGTACGACCTTCAGAAGCGTCCGTGGGACAACGGCTGGAGAGCGCCGGTGGGAGAGCTCGACCCGATCGAGTGCCACCCTTATATTCTCGGCTCGAAGGGTATATCCGGCATCGAGGAAATGACGACGTTAAGACCGCGCGTTACGACGATCGATCTCGGCTGGAAGGAATCGGATTATGAAGGGCACGCGTTCATTCTGAACGAACACGGCGAATACTGGATCAATCGCGAAGGCAGACCGATGAGTGCCACAGAAGACAGGTGGAACAACGCACTTCCCGGCGTTTCAAACGAAAAGCGCCTTTCGTACTTTTGTGAACTGATGTCAGCGCAGCTCGAAGCGTTCCGTGCAGGCAGATCATATTCCGGGCTGCTGTTTTTCTGCGGGCTCGGATCTTCAACACCTTCGGCTCTCGGCGTAACGTCCGACGTGCTCGAACCTGACGTGTCCCGTGCAGGCGCGCTCTCGATCCACCCGTATTTCAAGTATCTCTTGGAGAATACGAACGCGCCCCTGGGCATCGTGATAAACACGTATACCGAAAAGCGCACTGCCGGGGACAACGTCACCGTCCCGGTCGTGCTGGTCAATGATACCGGAAAGGACGTGGCTGACCTTCCCGTTACGCTCGTTGTGCGTGCTGCTGACGGCACCGTACTGTGGGCGGAGAGGCGGACAACGGCAGTTCCCGCATTTTCGGCAGATAATAAAGGGACCGCCGAAGAAGAGTTTAAACTCAGCGTTCCGGCGTTCAAAAAGTATTGTGCGCAGGGAAGCGAACTGACCGTGCAGGCGTATTACGTTTTAGACGGACGCACCGTGTTCTCGCAGCGCAAATGGACGGTAAACGGCGGGAAACTTGTTGACGGCCGCGCTCCGGAATATGAATGGCTGAACGCAGGCGAGCTCCCGAAAGAATACAAAGCGGAAGATTATCTGGATATTGACGACGAAGGCGGCGAAGGCGGGGACAAGGACGATACGTCCCACAATAATCGCGACAGATCGGACGGGAAGATCGCTTTATTAAAAGCCCTTCCGTGGATCATCGCCGGAGCAGCCGTACTCATCGCAGGTGGCATTGCCGCCGCTGTGATATGCAGGAAAAAGTAGAAATAAAGCGGTAGATGATAATTATTGATCGAGTAAGCACCACGCCATAGGAAGAGGGATAAAGTCATACTTTTCAGTGATTCTCAGATCACCTTTAGTAAGTATAACTCCTCTTCCAACTTGTTTATAATACTTGGAGCAATAATAATCCAGCGACGAGTGATTTTTAACTGATCCGCTCTTCACTTCTAACGGGATGATTTTTTCCCCGGCAATGATCAGGAAATCAACCTCATACTTCTTTTTATCCATATTCTGCTCGACTATCTTCTCATAAAAGCGCAAAGGATAGTTTCTGGAAGTAATTGCCTGTGCAACCAGGTTTTCAGTCATCATTCCTTGATTAACGGACAAACTGCCTCTCATAAATGCTTTATATATATCACTTCCGAGATAATTTGAACCGGCAGCCATGGTTAATAACAATCCGGTATCACCCATATAGCATTTAAGCTTTGACGGTTGGATCGTAAATTCGCCAAATAACTCGGGTTCGTCAGTTCCCGTGCAAAGCGTTCCAACCATTGAATCATCGATCCAGCGTATTGCGTCTTTGTAACTTGAAAAACGGTCTCCTTCTCCCAGAGAAGAATATTTGATCTTTTTATCATGATGTGCAAGTTGTGACGGAATAGAATCAAATATTGCTTTTGCTTCGGCAACGTAATTATCTGCGTATTTTGCGATGTCCTCGCGGTACAATTTGACGATACCTCGCTTTACGGATTCAACGCGGTCAATGTTGCCTGTTTTTGCATATTCTACGACTGCCTGCGGCATACCGCCTACAAGCATATACGTGCGTAGTTTGTCCATTATTGGTTTTAAAAGATTGCCCAGCGGACGCTTCTCAAGATATGAGTTTTGCAAAAAAGGGATCGTTACGTTATCATTTAATGCAGATAGAAATTCTTCAAAATCAAGCGGGTGTAAAAAAAGTTCCTCTTCTTCAGAAGGAATCACGATGTCTTTAACGTTTTTGTTAATCGAGATCAAGGAGCCTGTTTCTATAAAATCATACCTTCCGTCTGCAACAAGGTATTTGATTAGTTCCCTCGCCTTGGGATACTTCTGAATTTCGTCGAAAATAATGACAGAGTTGCGTTCTGACAGCGGCACGCCGTATAATACTGAAAGCTGATTGAAAAACTCGCTTAGATTATCGCGATTTCCGTATTGTTCAAAGATCATCCTCGTCCCTTTTAGAGGGCTTGCGAAATCGATCAGAATGTATGTTTTGTACTCGTTTTTGGCAAAAACTTCAGCCAGGTAGCTCTTACCGACGCGGCGAGCACCTTTTATTAAAATCGCTTTAGATGTTTCAGATGAGTTTTTCCATTGAAGCAGTTTTTTATATGCTTTTCTGTGAATATACATAGCAATACCTCCGGGCCTTAGAAAATAAAGACTTTTTCAAACAAATCATACAAAAAATCGAACATGATGTCAAGTGTATTTTAACAAATTTTTGAACATTATCAATCCACGAATTTAACAAATTATTGGACATTACGATTATTCAGTTTCTCCATAATAATGTGCAATTATGCTATTTAATTGACCGCGCCGGGGCAATATAATTTACATGACGATCGCGGGCGGCTGCGGCCGGACAGAAAAACCGGTGAACGGATGAAGTGCATTGCCCGCGGCAGGCAATATTTTATGCTACGGACGGTGTTTTAAATGAATATTCTCAAAAAGAGCAGCACGATCAGAAACTATTTTGAAAAAAACGGCGGGATCCTGCCGCTTATTCCAGTATTCGTGCCCAGAAGATTCGGCGCCGCGGGCCACAGGCTCAGGCTGCATCCGGATGATTATTACGCGCTCGGGACAGGGAGAGGGTCGATCAAAGAAAGATGGTTTTCTTCTGTCATTGCCGCGATGAACGGGCCGGAAGCCGCTCCCGACGAGGGTATGAGCTACGTTGACATGGGCAGCGAAAATAAAATATCGCTGAAAGATTTTGTCGCGGAACTTGGACCGGAGCTTATAGGCGAAGGCTGCTTCAAGAAGCACGGCACTTGGCCGATGTACTCCAAATTTTTTGATTACGAGGGGCCGCTTTTCCATCATATGCATCTGAAATTTGAAGACGCGGCGAAGGTTGGAAAGCTGGGGAAGCCTGAAGCTTATTATTACCCTCCGCAGTACAACAATTATCCCGGAACGTTCCCTCACACGTATTTCGGATTCACGCCGGACACCACGAAGGAGGAAGTGCGGGAGAGGCTTGCGGACTTTACCGGCCGCGATACGAAAATAACCGAACTCTCCAGAGCGTACCGCATCGAACTCGGCACCGGATGGTATACGCCGCCGGGAGTAGTTCACGCGCCCGGATCATATCTTACGTACGAGCCGCAGTGGAACTCCGACGTGAACGCAGTATTTGAAAACATCACCGATAACGAGATATACGGAGACGATTTCCTCTACGAGAACGTACCTGAAGAGCAAAAAGGCGATCCGGACTACGTGATCGGAATGATGGACTGGGAAGCGAACGTTGACCCCGACTACCGCAAAACTTATTTCAGACCGCCGGTGGTTTTAGCGGATAATGTTGATTATACCGAAAAGCAGGTCGCGTACGGGAACGCGTATATTGCCGCCAAAG
>JAEEGI010010298.1_pt1 | contig 20328 bp, 17 predicted proteins | sample 8958751 | NCBI WGS metagenome assembly JAEEGI01 (sample SAMN16246545, study PRJNA631951) | gut metagenome | biome: gut microbiome; feature: rumen; material: KS-attached | host: Bos | place: Iran: Karaj | collected 2018-10 | reverse complement strand
GAAACCGCGGTTTCACCACTATGATATTGAAATCCTTTTATTTATGAGATGTGAAACCGGTGAAACCGAATTACCGCATTTTCTAAATAGTGGACCGCGTTCATTTGAGTTAGGAGGGCCTATTTCCACACCAATTCATTTTGGCCTTTGTATATGCAGCGCCAGTTCTTCGTGGCTTTGTTGAAGGATTCTACATCCTCGGCGTTCCAGTCGATGTGCTTGCCGTCGGCATAGTACACTTCGCAAAAAACGCATGAGGCTAAGGGTGAATAGATGAAGTAGATAGTCTGGCCCTGCCATTCGCCTTTGAATATGGAGTATGTGCCATACATATCCTTATCCGCATCCATTTTCTTGATCATCGTGTTCAGCCATTCAGGCGTGGTCTCGGTGCTCGAAATGTCAACGGCAACTTTGCCTAACACGGGATTTTCGATATAGGCTACAGCTTCGTTGTCGTCAGAATCGCTTCCGCAACTCGACAGACAGAATACTGCCGATAGCAGTAAAGATATGAATAATAACTTTTTCATAATCCTTTTGTTTTATGTACTTATCCATTATTTCACTACATACTTCCGCCCGTCGCGGATATAGATGCCCTTGGCGGGTATAGCAGAATAACGGCGGCCATTAATATTGTAGATATAGTCTTTTGTATTCATTTGCTCAATGTTCCTTGTGAACTGGATATTTGTCGTTTCCATCTCAACGATTTTTCCAAAATTACTCCATCCTTTTACGGCTTTGTATTTCGCCTTACATCCTTTTGGGACAAACAGAGTAATATTAGAGGTGTTTAGGTATCTGAAAGCATCCGTATCAAAAGGATCCTCTATATATGAAACAACCGAAACTAAATCGCAGCAGAAAGCGAAGGCATCAATACCTATTGATGAAATGGTCTTTGGAATCACAACTTTGGTAAGTCCGGTCAAGATAAAAGCCTTTTCTCCTATTTTACTTACCGTATATTCATGTCCATCTATCTCGAATTTATCCAGAATGGCTATGTCACTTTTAACATTCGGCGATCCAGGGAAATCTTCCTCAGACAACTCCTCTCCATTTCCTCCCAAGATAACCCTCCAACCTGCTTTAACCTCAGCAGAGTCATCGTTAGCATTATAAGTGTAAACCACATTTGTATTTGAATCCGTGTACTCGTCACCTGCAACAGTTATTAATTCTGTAGCATAACCAGTCATATAGACTGTTTTCCCACCAACTTCTACAGTAAGCAGTCGTGGCCAGTTAGAAGACTCAGGAATTTCAAGGGGAAGCAAAAAGTCATAATCACTGCCCACACCCTCTATCCAATAGCGGGGGAAAGGATATCCGCTAATACTCTTCAGACGGACGACCTGTCTTCCTCCGTTCATTTCGAAAACGTCTTCAACAATATAAGAGTCACCATAAAAGGGATCATTCGTAATATCGCCCTTCTGCAATGAGAAATCGTATAGCAGGAGACTTTCTCCAGTTTTCACATTCACATAATAGACACGCATTCCCTCTTCGTATAGGTAGGCATAGGCTCTTTCCTGCCCATCCCGCATGCTTCTGTATAGCACCTTGCATTGATGGCCTCCCATCTCCTGCTCTCCTCTCAGAACATAGTGAAAATAATAACCATAATTCGGGCCGCGAGCAGACTCACAATAGTAGTTCCACTGTTTGCCGTCAACCAGCATCGGTTCATACGCAAAAACCGTTGTTGAGAGCGCCGCTGACAAGAACATCAAGAATATATACCTTTTCATAATAATCATGTTGCAAATATAGTTGAAATTATTTGTTCCGCCAAATTAACGAGTAAACAAAATTACACAAAATGCTTTGGCCCCGATGAAATGGACGGTTTTTTAATTAGTAATGGAATCGTATTTACTTCCCCACCAATTCATTTGGGCCTTTGTAGATGCAGCGCCAGTTCTTCTCTACTTATTGTAAATAATGTTCGCCTCAACATTTCTACTGTTGATTTTGGAACATAGACACCAGAAATACATGTTAGAGACGACATTGTACCAAGCATCGGGTTCTGCAACATAGACATCAAGGACCACCCCTCCAGCCTTTTTGTGTATCTCTATTTTTTTTGCATAGTATGAACTGTGCGCCATACGTTGCTGCCCGATAAAGAGAGTTTTCTCCCCAAAGTCAATCGCAGGAAGCTCTTTCTTGCCCTTGTAGGCGTTTCTCAATTCATCCATGCTGTTTATGACCAAGCAGAGATTTTCATTTGTGCCAACAAAGAAACCAGGAGAGGCCGCACCGGCATATTTAGGCAGTTCCGTACTGAAAAAATTCACCACGTCGTTATCCATTTCCGCTTCTGACACAATCGTGATGTCGGAATTGTCGCTCCCGATTTCGTCCTTGTCGCTACTGCAGCCCCAAAGTGCTGTGGCCAAGATGGCCAGAAGGCTGAATAAAATGTTCTTTTTCATAAATGTATATTTAGTCCTAAGTCTTTATATATAAAACCCCACCTTCTTTTAAACCTTGTTTCGCCCAAAGATTATTTAACTTTATTTCACTACAAATGAGCACAGAACCGTCGGAACCGCCCCCTGTTCACTGGGGACCCTTACTTCACCACTACTTTCTTGCCATTCCTGATGTAGATACCCTTCGAAGGCAACGCCATTCCCTTTTGTCTTATACCAGACAGAGAATACGTGTCCTCAGCGGGATGGGGGCGATATATGTTGTGCTCAATACTAGTTGTACCAAACCGTTCGTCACGATAAATTGTGCTGCCATTGCGGGTAAAGGACAGAAGAATGAAATCCTGTCCTCCACGTGGAAGAACCTGCTTCCTGAGTAACCCCTTATTGATGCGGCCTATGCTGTTGATCACCATTTTGGGTGAATATTCCTTACTCTGATTGCGATGGGCCGGGAACGTGTCAACACACTCGTACATCTTTTCATCCAAGAGAGTAATTTGAGATATTCTTGCTATTGTGTCTTGAAAGCAGGGGATGGAATCGCCTATCTTCCATGAACCGAATATATACATTAGTCTTTCCTCATCGCCAGAGACTCTGCTGAAGATGGAGTCTCCATGCTCACGAATGGCATAGCGGTAAGGTTCAGATTCTTCCACCTTGGTATTAGTCGTAATATCAAACTGGGTCTCTTCCACACATTTATACTTCACGCCCTCTATAATGGTGTCGCCAGTGACAACGCTTCTGATTACCGGGTTTTTTATGGTATCATAATAAATCACATAATATGCTTCCTGCCATGACGTACCGATGGGGAAATACTCTCTGCCGTTTGCTTGCCCGAACATATTCAGGCAAGCCATCATACAGATTCCAAAAAATACTTTTACTTTCATAATAAATTATTTAATCGTTAATTTGCAAGTTAATTCCCTCCCCTTCAAATTCGATTTTAGGATATATAGTCCTTTTTTCCATGAAGAAGTATTCAAGAACAATTTTCCATCAGATACTTCTTTCGAAAGTCTCCTAATTCCCGTTAATGGGTCAATTACATCAAGTGTCCAGTTTCTGTATTCAGGATTGAAAACTCGTTGATTTATCTCTTTTGCCGATACAAACACTTCAAATAAATTGTTGCCCTTTGTAGTAACATTCAATGCAAGAGGAGTGTTTGATGTTGATGGATTTACAATCGCCCGAATAAATTCTGGACAATAGTTCTTCTTAATTATCGCTATATTGCAGTTCGACGTTGTATAGAACATTTTAGTCTCTCCTTGGTAAGTTAAAACAATTCTTAGCGGTTCGCTGTTATCGTCGGGAAGGATACGAACAAGGCAATCTGGCTCTTGAGCTTCAATACTTATTCCTACTCCTGGCAATATAGTAATAATTGGAAGTTCCTGTGTATTCATCCTATTACTATAATCAGTAAAAAGCTGTAATTCCGGGTCGCCGACAGGATTTATTGCGTGTTGCAAAGACCTGTACCCAAGGGCATCGTAATCGCTATACACTGTGCTATTAGACTCATCTATCAAATCTTGCTTTGCAGAAGCGGCAATAGATCCAAAACTAAAGGGCTCAGGGTCAGATACTGATTCATTAATGTAAAGATGGGTCAGAAAATAATAGTTAAACAAATCAGAAAACATTAATTCTGTATAAGTATTGTGTGTGTCATTACCGCCAAAACCCAATCGTGATGATCCAAAATAGGCAATTGCACCACCGTTTGCGTTCCTGAGAAACGCCTCACTCAAACATGGATCAATATCTTGCATGTCAAAAGCATTAGTATAACAGGCACCACTAATAACTGTAGACAAATAATCATTATATTGTGATATTGCCTGATTGGAAGTATAGTTATCTGAACCTGTATCCCAATAATCATATGTGCCATGAGAAATTTCATGAATCACTCCATAGCCATCCTCTATGACGTTAAACAAGTTAGATCCGCTGATATAGAAAGGAAAGTCGCTACCTGTGTCATATAATTTTAATAATTGAGAGTATGATGGGATGGCAGAAGCTATCATATCACTTAGAAAATGTGCATCGCTAACTCCATTATGCATATCATCAATACAATTTGCAGCAAATAAAATTTTATTATTAGTCCACATGTCATCCTCATAAGCTATCGTTTTTGCCGTATAATCCAACACTTGTTGAGAAGTGCGTATGGGGAGTCGAGTAAGGAAAACGAAAGGATTCAAGCCGTAATGGTCTACAGTATTTCCTCCTTGTTCATTCCAGTTGGGACATGCATAAAACAAATCTGTTGGAGTGTCTGCTTCTCTGTTTCCATTGAGATAAAAAGAACTGTAATATACCGGAACAACAGTATTATCTCCTCCTAAGAGTACGAACTTGTTTGGAGCTAAATAAGGTCCATAATATGCCATACTATACATGCCTATATCATTAATGAATTGTTTGATTTTCTCTTGGTTAGTTCCAGACGTATAGGCGCTGTATATGGCAGACGTAGTGACAATCTCCGACCGAAGCCCCTTTATCCTTTTCCGGGCTTTTAGACCTTGGAATGAATTTGCCAAACTATCAGATGTAATGATTAAATAGTCTATTTTATTTACGAATTGTGATAGTGGTAGATTCTGTAAAGAACAAATATTCGTTTTAGGGTTTGCCGAATTATTTAATTCCAATTCATTTTTTTTCTTGCAAAAAACATAGAAATCTTCTGGATTAACATATTTTTTCTTGATTTGGACAGGAATTTGGTCATCCCCACCTTCCTTATTTCCAAAATTGATATTTGTTTCTCCTGGTAGAGTAGGAAAAACAATCTCTATTTTAGAAACAAAGTCTAATTCTCCTTTTTCTGCGTTATATATGAACGGTGTAACTTTAAGGTATAAATACTTAATGCCATTAACTTGTACAACTCCATTGTCGAAAACAGGGGATTCCACGGAACGAATAGCTGATGTTTGGTTCGCAACTTCTTTAACTCCTTTTGTTCGTACTATCGGTTTAGGATTTGTCGCGATTTTAACATTCTCAAACAATAACTCTTTTTTACACCTCACTTGAAATGATGCTTCGTTATCATCTTGAGGGAGTAAAACGCGACAAGGGAAAAAGGGAAGATGAGGAGAAAGAGCATCTCCTGCTCTTCGCAGATTAGGTAAATTTGTTGTGATTTTTACAAAACCATCAACGTGGTCGAACTTAAAATCCTTCGAATCATAAGTCAACGTGATTGTTTTTTGAGCATTCGAAAACCCATATAAACAAAGAACTATCAATAAGAAACAGAATCTTTTCATAATAATAGAATGTTTTTACAAAAAAAATGAATATTTTGAGATATAATAATAAAAACAACAATTAGTAATTATAAATAATTGATTGCATCTCAGGTTGATTCCGATGAGACAATTTGTGATGATGGCAACATGAATTTGGATACGCAATGCATTATAACTCTTCCCCCCAGAAAGACTTGCCCCAGAGATGTATCCTTGTCTGCATCCATCTTCTTGATCATCGTGCTCAGCCATTCAGGCGTGGCCTCGGTATTAGTAATGTCAACGGCTACTTTGCCTAACACGGGATTCTCGATATAAGCGACACTGCTGTTGTCGTCAGAATCGTTTCCACAACTCGACAGACAGAATACAGCCGAAAGCAGTAAGGATAAAAACAGGATCTTTTTCATAATTCTTCGTTTTATGTACATATCTATTTATTTTATTCCACAACGACCTTCCGCCCGTCGCGGATATAGATGCCCCGTGCGGGATGGCTGTTAATGCGGCGGCTCTGCAGGTCGAAATAAATGTTCCCAGAATCCTTCATAAGAGCATTCGGCATAGATACGCCTAATGGAATCAACGTGCCGAAGTCTTTGCCTTTAAAGATACACTCTTCGTTCTCTTGACACGATTCAAGTCTGGGAGACCAGGTAAACCACCGGTCTGTGCAGAAGGGATCCATGCTATAGCCAACACTTTCCAGGCATTCCAACCCCGCATCAGGTACACACACACCTGGTTCGTCGACTATATAACTGATGCTGAAAGTTTGAAGTGTCAGAATCTTCCCATTGTAATTAGTGTCAAAACAGCCATTGAATCGCATCTGAATATCATTCGGCATAATGAGCTTTCCATTTTGTTGCATCTGGAAATCGTAGAGCAACGATTCTTCCTCCTTGCCTTCGTACAAGATAAAGACTTTTCTATCAGACTCTCTCACATAAGCATAAAAATGCCATCCGTCGTCTCCGTACATTTCTATGTTGTTAAGCCATAATATCATATAGCGACGGCCCTGCACGATGATTTCGTCTTCCAGCTTATAAGAATAAGTAAAACGCTGAAAATCAATATCCGACAGCCTGCTACAAGTCCATGTCTTCCCATCTTTCAACAAGAGCTGATTATCGTGCGACCCATTCTGAGCCATAACCTTTGCAGACAGTGCCGCAAATATGATAATCATTAACAATACCCTTTTCATAGTTTTCATCTAAATTGTATTATCTCCCAACATACTTCCGCCCGTCGCGGATATAGATACTTTGTGCAGGCTCTTTTTGCAGGCAGCGGCCCTGGAGGTCGAAGAGTGTGGAGCTGTTCTTTACTTGATTTGGTGAGACGATTCCCGACGTATAGGATTCTATTGGCAGAACAATACCTTTGAAGACATTCTTGAAATTGTCTATTTCCGACGGCTGGCAATAAATCACTGTACGCTCTTCGTCCATAAAGGAGAATGTATCTTTGCGTAGGCCGTTAGGGAATGTACCCCTGATGATAATGACGTCAATAGGACTCCATCGGAAAACGCTCTCCTCAAAACTCTTCACACTCTCTGGTATGTCAAGAAACTTTAGGTTTTCACATTTTTCAAAAGTGCCGGCAGCAATATATTTGATATTCTCAGAAAGCCGTACAGACTTCAAGTTCTTGCAGTAAGAAAAGATGCCAAAAGACATTTGTTTCACATTGTTGGACATCTGCACAGAAAGCAGGTAAGGGTTGTCGGCAAACGCATCCCCCCCTAACCACGATACACTTTCGGGCACATAATATGTTTCGTTTTTTGCTCCCGCCGGGTAACAATAGAGCCGAGTCATGTCCTTGTTGAACAATACTCCGTCAACGGAACACATGCTTGGATTAGCTTCATCTACCTCTATGCGTTCTAAACTGGTACATCCATCGAAAGGATTCTTACATTCTTCCCACTCTGCATAGTGCCATATTTCAACCACAGTCTTAGGGATCCGTACTTTAGTCAGGGTCTTGCAGCTATGGAAAGCCAGCCATGCGATGCTTGTCACCGTGTATGTCTGCCCGTCGCATTCTATTTCCGAAGGGATATTCAGTTCACCATCCCATGTGTTAGCATTGTCAAGCATAGCCTCATGAGTATAGTCGTTGAGCAGATATTTGAGGTTTCCCGCAATTCCTGTTTTTCCAGAATAGCCGCCTCCATCCCACTGTTCTTGTGCAAAGGATGTAAGCGCAAGAAACGACAGTACAAAATATAGTGTCAATCTCTTCATAGTTGTAATGTGTTATGTCGTTTGCAAATATATAGAATATTTTTGAATTATCATTCAAATTTATGTTTTTAATTGATGGAGCCATATTCGACATCAACAATTGCACCAATAGGCACCGCAAAGTCCTCACCTGTAGCCATGTTTATCGTACCATTGTTTCTGACAATCAAATGACCGCCGGGTATCAATTCTATCTTCGCATTGTTGATAGTGCCGCCATCCACAATAAGTGTGCCACCTTCACATACCCTTATCTTTGCGTCACCCGCCAATGTTGTCGTGCCTGATATGGTCAGTATGCCATTCTCAACTATGCCTATCCGCTGAAACGTGGTGCTGTCAGTTTCGTAAGCCACTGCTGTTTTAATCGTTTTGCCATCAGGTAAAGATGCAAGATGTCCATAGTCATCCATTGGTCCATAGTTAATATCATGATCATCTCCGTCGGGTGTTTCTGGTGCCCATGAGGGACAGTGGGCCGGTTTCGGCCCAAGCCCCCAGAAATAATAACCATCTCCATCAGCGTCCCCACAAACGATATCTGCATCAGTATAGTTCATGGTCGTTATTGGATAATTCTCGGAATATGGCCAAACAATACGATTCATATTATTAAACATTATATACATATAGCCACCATGTGCTAAATCCCCATTCTCCCCCCAGCTATTCTTAAAAATGTAATAGGTCCGACCTTCATAAAAGCAACTATCTGGAACGACATAAAAAGTATAAAGAAAAGAGCTGTTTCCAAATACTCTTATTGTATCTCCAGCATGCACTGTGCCATAGCCAACTAAAGCCATCGCATGCCCACTGATGCCATTGTTACCAGATTGTGCGTAATAATAACCAGACACTAGTGGTCCCTTTTGAATCAATGACCGTTTTATCAAAGTGTCACTTATGCCATTTTCTCCAAGATAATCATAACTATCAAATCTTATAGTGTCAGAAGGAGATATACTATCTCTTCGGCATTCGCTTACATAGTGTTGTTCAAATGGATAACTATCATCATCGCAGATACCGTGATTTACTAAATAGTTTAATGCAGGTCGATATTTCATTCCTTTATAAAAAACACTATCAACGCCTGCACAGCAAATAATTTCTTGCTCGGAATAAGTTAAATCCAGCTTCCTGTTGTAATACAAATTAGTCAATGCTTCTGCACAGGCTACAATAGTAAAGGCTGTACAACCCTGACTAGGCCATTGGTTTTTTATGGGTGTAAGCCAATTCTTTCCATGACGATTTCTCCAATCAAAGCTCTCAACATAATCTGTCGATGTACGCATTTGCCTTATTGTATTCGCATCATAGCTACCTAAATCAATAATGCCTCCTGCATAATATTCTAAGCCTTCAGAACAATCATTGTCTGTAATACCCAGCAAACGTTTTTTTATATCGTAACCTTGTAGCGACAAGTTTGTAATTCCTGCTCGCCACAATTTTCCTCGTTGTTCATTGTAGAGATTAATTCTGTCTACGACACTTTGCAGTTGTTGTTTGCGCAATATTTCTTTCTCCAAACGAATAGATTTTGTTCCCAACGAAAGCGATTGGTCACCACTCCATTGTATTTCTGATAGAGTTAATGCCGCATTTTTGACAACTATCTTCAATTGGCTTGGTTGAACTTTGTCAAGTAGCGCCGTTTCTTCGCAGTAATCCGAAAAAGAACTATAATCTTTATTATAAAGTTCGTCATACAATTCCATGACGATATACTCTTTTCCTGTGTTATCTTGGAGTATTACACGAACCAAAAAGTCTTCTTGGGCATCAATCTTACCACTAATTGAAAGCCCACTTATAACTGAGCCCTTTGAGAAAGGCTTTATGATTGTGCTATTTGTGATTGTTGTGCCAATGCGATTTCTGCTCACAGATGAAGTTTGGTTTGCATACAATTTAAAACAGGTTTGCGCTGTCACATCCATCCAACAACCGACACAAAATATGATTGTAATTAGAAATCTGATTAACATGAGAATTAGGATTTTATTTTGTGATAATCATTCTCTTAGTGTCAATCTCCTTGCCGTTGACTATGAGCGAGTAGAGATACATGCCAGCCCCTAACTCATAGCCGTTGACAGTAACGCTGTACATTCCCGATGAAATGGGAAGATTTTTCAACATCTTACCCTGCATGTCGAAAATGTAAATGGCTGCATTCTGTACATTCTCTGCCAGGTTGAAGCGGATGACGGTCTTCTCTTTAAACGGATTAGGCGTATTCTGATAAAGCACGTTGCCTTTAGTATCTGCAATTAAATCTGTGGTCTCACTACTAAACGAATGCATCTTGGCTTTTGCTTCGCCCTTCACTTCGTTCAATTCTTGTTTTAGTTCCTGAATGCTACGAATAAGAATAGGTACGAGTTCCATATAGTTCACTGAGAGATAACCGTCCTGCCCCTCAAGCACCAAATCGGGATAGATTTTCTGAAGTTCTTCTGCATCAATGCCGAAATGGCGTCTTGAACTCATCTTCATCTCATCTTTCTTCAGGTATTCGTATGCAGCTCGTTCCTCCTCTGTCATGTCCTTTCCAATGTCGTCACGATGCTCTTCCATTACCCTGCTCTTCATGTTGTATTCTATCACATTCATGGAAAGCAGGTTGTCCAGCGTATTCGTTCCTCCTCTCTCGTTCAGCGAAACAACGTTTTCGCTCAGCCTGCTGTCTGACGGTATGAAAACATTACTGGCCGTAAGATAGCCCGTGACATTAGTGGGGCCATGAAAATAACCTGCATAATCACCTTGTAAATTCTCTGGGTGAGAAAATAAGTAAGTGTAGTTTGTAGCATATATTCCGGCACCACCATAGTGTGCACCAGTAAACCCAATCATACCGCACAAACCATAGTTTCTGCCATGTGTTTCATTAACATTCACAATGCCTAAGACTCCATAATTTTTATCACCAGTAAAAATGGAATTCGCACCGATATTTCCAAGAACTCCGATATTGCTTTTTCCTCCCATTACTGGCGTAGAGCCAGAGATTCCAATATTAGAAGAACTCCCTCCATGTTGATAGTTACCAACCATAAGGTTAGAGTAGGACGTGTTTTGATTTGACGCAATCTTTACTTTGCCATCAGAAGTGACTTGCAACTGGGCAGAGGCTATCACAGAGGTAGTAGCTAATAGAATAAGTAATAATGCTTTTTTCATTTTCAATAGTTTTATATTGTTTAGGAAAAGGTGAACAACGTGAACAATGGACTGTTCATTTTTATATTGTGATTATTTGCTAAAGACCTTAAGAATTCTTTGGTTTTCGGCCTCGTCAGTGCCTGTTCCATTTTACAGAAAGGCACTGACTGCGAGAACCGACTCCATCATTCCATACTAACAGTTATCTGTCAATAAGCCTAACTGTCAGAAATAGCCTATCAGGTGGATGCTGCCATAGACGAGTTCCACGCTGTACATGTCGCTGAGAATGGAAGATGGGAGGGAGAGAATGCTGTTGCCCAAGACACTATTTATATAATAGGTGTAGAGCAAAGTGCCTTCCTCGTCGCGGATAATGACCGTGACGTCGGTAAGGAGAATCGTTGACTGGACGGTCAGTATGCCGTCGGTGTAATCTACAGTGGGTAGAATAGCCGGGGCCTTGTGAGGCATTCCAACATCCCCAATATCAGGTGGCTCTAAAGGGATAGGGTCAGCATAGGTTACTCCACATGCAATGAGAAGTAGTAGTGTAAGTATTGCTTTTTTCATAATTGAATAATGTTGATTCGCTGCAAATATAGTTAAAAACGAGAATGGTACAATCGCTTTTGACTACGCAAAATAATACGCAAATCCTTGAAACCTATAAAAACGGGAAAAAGCAATGCTTTACTGCGCATTTTATTACGCAATCAAATTGATTTGATGAAGTCGTCCCATTCGGATGCACTTCCTTTTTTCCCAAAATATTTGAAGTATAGTCGAGACCTGGTGGAATTGATGGCCTGTTGGCTTCTGTTAGTCAATCGGGATATATCTGCTGGCGATAGTCCGATTTTAAGTAATAAGCAGACATTATATTCATGTTTACTCATTTTGCAATGCTCAGTTAGTATGGACGAAAAAGATTCATACACATCGTTGACGCTTTTGTCTAATTCTTCCCATTCCTCTTCGCTTAATGTTTTATTATATACTTTTGAGGCATTTGCCTTTGTTATGACAGTTTTATAAATGGGGAAATCTGACATGGCTGAACTTCTTCTTTCCATGTTTTGTATTTCAAATGTCGACATTTGGTTGGCTTCCTTCAACCTTTCCTGTTCGATTCTGAGCTGGCGGATCAAGTCTTCGTTTTTTTCATCAAGGAGTTGCATTTGCTGCTCCAGTTCTCTTATTTTGATGATATTTTCAGAGATGTAATTGCTGCTCTGAAGCTTCTGGCGTTCCAGACTTTTATTCAACCTGTCCAGTTTTGTCTTGTTAACGGTCTCTTTCCTTCTGTGGTCTAATACTATCGAGATAATTGAAAGAAGGGAGACAACAAGTAAGGCTATAGCTATTACCATTATTAAATAATGTCTGCTATTCTCTATTTTAAGGAGGTTGTTTTCTTTTTCTTGCTTGTTATAGTTAAAGAGAGCATGAACCTTTGCGACCGTTTCTGCGTTTGTGATAGCCTTGACAGAGTCAGAATAGGTGGCGTATTTTTTCAGATACTCTAAGGCTGAATGCAGATCCGAATGTTTTAAAGAAATTTCAGAAAGGCGCTTAGATGCTGTCTCTTTGGCATAGAGGGTGCCGATTTCAAGAATTTTCTTTGAATAATATTCAGCAGAGTCAAGTTCTCCAAGTCCTAAATAAACTTTTGAAGCAATTGAATATGTAGAACTTCTTAAACTTTGAGACTCTGTTTTAAGAGCGTGTGCCAGCAGGGCCTTTGCTTTTTGGAAGTTGCCCTTGTTTATATAGACACATGCCAACTGGTTATAACAACTGTTTAGCAGGTTTTTATCTTGGACGCGAATAGATAGATTTATGCTTTTATTCAGGAACTGTTCTGCCCTGTTGAAGTCCTTGTTTTCAATGAAGGACGATGCCGCATCTCTATAGCCATAGATTAAACTCAGTGTATCTTGTGTTTGTGCAGCATAGTCGATGGCTTCTTTATACCATTTTATAGATTCATTAAACATGCCTTGGTAGAAATATATATACCCAATCTGGCTAAGTAGTACACTTTTCACTCGCACAGAGTCATCACATACCCCGATGTTATCCATAGCCTTCAAGTAATAGTCGAGTGCCTGCGGGGCATCCTGTTTTTCAAAATAGATGCGCCCGGCATAGTAGTATGTTTCGGCGAGTTTTGCAGGGTCGCCGCCATTTTCATAATAGTCGATGAGGCGGAGGATGGTGGTGTCGCACTGGGTAATGGGGCGGTCGGCCTTGTCGGCGGCCTTGATGCACAGCAGCTGATGGAACATGCGGTCGGGCTCAGGGGCTGTAGGCATCTGGGATGACAACTGCTGCAACAGCGCCAGGGCACTGTCGGGAAGCACGCTGCACAGACTGTCGACCTCTAAAAGCCTAGGAGAATAGCTATGATGACGGCAGGCAAAAAGCAGGAGGACAACACAGATATAAAATAGTCGTTTCAGCATTGAGTATGGTGTTTATTTCCTGCAAAGTTAATAAAAAACTGATATGTATATTGAAAAGTGTATGAAAAATCAGAAAAGTAGATTCCTTTCTCAAATTAATGAAACAAATGTTGTCAAATGAGGTGTTATATATGAGTATAATATCATGAGCAATGGAGGTATATTATCATTATTGGCGTGGCGAAGCAACTTCCTCATGTTACGAGTTCATGGGAAAGTATTATCTCTTTAGCTTTCTATCATCATCTACATCATAACGTCTCTGGCCCACTTCCCTTTCCCTATTCTCGGCATGGCTTCCTCCCACGGCACGCATAAGATATTGGGCAGCGAAATGGTGCTTTAACAGAACACGTTCGATAGTATCTTTGGCTTTGAGATAGTTGAGAGTATCTTCCTGTGAAAGGAAAAACATCTCCGAACGGTCATAGTTCTTATAAGAAACCCTAAGAAAGTCTTTGCCATTCTTATGCTTAGCAATGCTTACGGAATCGATGTTTTTTGCAATAAAAGCCTCATGACCCTCTGGCACTATGACCTTTTGCCCCTTTCCCTATTGTTCTTTCTTCTGAACGTCGATGAAATCGGCCAATTTTAGCACTTCCCATCTTATTCGTGAATGATTCGGCAAATACATATTTGGATTCCAACTACGTTCCTATTTCTAAGCAAAGTTACTACTGGCGGACTAAAGGCAAGGTCGAGCCTACGGTTCGTTGCAAAAAATCTCCACACTAAAGGTCGTATATTTTAAACTTTGCCTAATAGTCCGCCTTGAATCGTCTCAATGCCGAAATTTACGACGAGTCCCTACTGAAGGGAAAAGAAATTAAGGCAGAATTTTACAGACAACTTGATAAATAGGATGTGGCTCGTGAGATATTGAAAAAGATGGTCAATACCACAATAGCAGGAAACGAAAGGAAATGGATGAACGCCATGACAAGGTGTTCCTTAATAACGGGTATAATACAATACGTATCCAGAATGAAGACACTTTGCTCAATGTGTCATTCTGACAAAAGCTTGTCCGTGGGCTGGAAAGCATTAGTATGTATGACAAAGAATCAATCATCGTTACTTATTATGAAGAGCTGCATCAGATGATTGAAAATGAAGTCAGAACTTTACATTCCGTCCAAGCGATGACGTGGTCTGCTATCTTGAAATGAATAATCTGTTTCACAGGAACAAATAGATACATTTTAGTCGGTATAGGTTGCTAAATTATGTTTTTCTTCGTCACGTGAGGTGTAGTCAAACTGGATATCGATACTTTTCGAATTATTCTTTCTCCACTTCCACCATTAAAGCAGCAAGTTCTTCTGCGTTCATTCCTCTAAGCAAATCAAGCAGTGCAGCTTTTCCATTAGCCGGCTTACTATCTTTAAGCAGATATCCATTATACTCCAACATCTTCTCTAAAGGATAGGCTCCGATGTAATTGGACGTGACGTCTCCACTACTACTGTGCCCCATGCTGTCGCTGATATATTTATATGGCACACGGCCAGAGTTGTTAAGATTGGTTGCAAAACTGTGCCGGGCCCAGGTAGGAGATGGTTTTTGTTCAATGTTCAACAACTCGGCTACCTTTTTCATATGGTTACGGATATATCGGTTATACCGCTTGACGGCTTCTACTTCCTGCATAGGTGACAACAACTCACTCATGATGGGGAACACACGTCGTCCCATCCGAGGTTCTGACCCATATCGGTCTATTATCTGCTGTAATTCTGGAGTAATGGGAAATATCACTTCACTGGCATTTTCGTTTCTGTCATGGGTCTTGTGCCGATAAAAACGCAGTTGTCGATGGTTTGTGGAAAAATACCATTCGTCATAGGTTAGTCGTAAAGTGTCTGCCAGATTCTGTCCATCTCCCAGATACATGAATAAGAATAATCCCAGGTCACGAAATATGGCATTCTTTTCCCGTGGTAGGAATTTTTCTTCGCCGTACTCGTCTTTTGCTTCGCCATTTACCCAAAAATCGTACAATCTTTTCATTGTGGGTACATCCAAGAACTCATGTTTTCTACTATTCGACTTATTATAACCTGTTTCCTTGAACATTTCCCTTGTATCACCCTTGATCAAGCCCTCGGCAATACAAACATTAACGATGGCACGAAACGTTCTGAGGAAAATTCCTATCGTAGTACTACTTAGTCTATCAGAACTCATCTTCTTTTTCCACTTCAGAATGAGTTTTTTGTTTACATCGTCAAAAGAGATATTCTTCCCTAAATCCTTCTCAAAACGATTTTTGGTATCTGCATTGCTCCTGGCTGTGCCAACCTTGCCCTCATGCATTTTATCTTGGATGTATTTCTCCCATACGTTATAGATAGTTCGTCCCTCTTTATTTTTGGCCCCAAACCTATCCTGAAGTAGTGGAAGAGTAAATACGTTTTCATCAATCATCTGGTTGACGAGTGCTTCAACCTTCAAGAACAGAGATTTCAACTCCTTTCTTTCCAATGACCTTTTGTTACGACCAAGTTTTTCGCACTCGCAAAGATCCATCCAATCTTCCTTCTTATACCTCTTGCCAATCCGAAGATAAATGGTCTTTCCGCCGTATGCTATTCTGGCTGCGACAGGAAGGTCTACGCCATAATCATAATTAGACCGTCGCGTATCTATGGTTAGGGTTCCAAACACCCTGTTATTGGAAGAAGTAAATTTTGAGAGACTTGTCTCTCCTCTCTTTCCATACTTTCGGGCCGTTTTTGCCTCATCCGTGAAATTCAGCACATTCTTTCTCATATAGAAATCTTTTATTCAAGCATGTATTGAACGATTCTTGCGTGAAATTCACGTGAAATTCACACACGAAAACAAGTGCAAATTTACGAAATTCCAGCTAACAAACAAAATAATTAAGTCCTTTATTTTTAAGCATTTAGAATAATTTGTAATTTATTGTAATTTATTTAAAATTGACTGTTAATCAGGGGGTCGTTGGTTCAAGCCCATCCTGAAGCGCCTTAAAAAGAGTCCTGCAAATCAATGATTTACGGGACTTTTCTTTTTCTGGTATTTCAAATTTGTAGCCAATTTGTAGCCAAATACAAAACTTGTAGCCAAACAAAAACAAACCTTTGCAGAATTAACACTCCAAGATTCTGCAAAGAATAATATTTGCGAACCGTTGTCAAGTTCTAACGTTGACAAGTTGAAAATCATTAGGGTGTTTCAACTGTCAACAAAACAATTCACGTAATTATTAGGTAGGATACGATTATACTTACGACCTTCGCTATCCTTTGCCATAATCTTTGTAGCCCGTCCTTTTGCGGGAATCCCTAATTAGCTGCATGTTTCAGGCAACCGTTATATATTTTTCACATAGACATCAACAATCTCTCGGTTTCTCTATTCCTGTAAAAGTCGCAAATAGGTACTTTGCATATGTCCAGCCTCTTGTCTCCAACAACAGATAACATGCGACCATTAGTAAGACTTGAATTATCAACACTACCCCAATGGCCCACCACGACAACCAGCCACAGAAGATATTGGCTATGCCTATGCCTATTATTAAAAGAATGCTCCATACGCTAGCACCAAGATAGTTTCGACAGAAGCCGAACTCTATGTTGTACTGCCTCAGGATCACATCACCACGACAGTTTTGTCTAATCTGATACACTGCATCCGCAATTGTCTTTTTGGCCATACAAAGGTCAGCCTGTTCATCCTCTTTGGTAGGCAACTTAATGCCGAACGTCGCTTTCACCTTGGCAACTATCTCCTTGTGATACGCAGGTGAAATTGCCGCATTCTGCCACAGCAGTATCTTCGTGGTAGGCATTTCGGTCTCATCCTTCTTGAACAGACGGTATTGAAAAAGCCACTTCGATGTCTCCTTAAAAACCTCTCTAACTAAATAACCTACAGCCATACTAACTAACGCTGTGCCACCTATCAGACACAGCACCCACTTAACGCTACCCACAAGTTCTTGATATGGGGGGAACCACTCCCCTATGCACATGGCAAGCAATATGCATGTGGGGAGCATTCCCAAAACAGCCGGATATACCCTTGCTACTCTAATGTACTTATCCATCATAGGCCTTAAATCTTTTTATGGTTAGGCGATGCAGTCTCAGTTGCAACATACAATCCATATTGGGGGTCTATTAACAAATAGATATTGCCATTGCTACGTGTTGTGAGCACTTTACCAAAATATGTACCTTTATCATTCATATTGTAATACCTCACACCATCGGCATAATTCGAGTAGCCTGTATAGACATCAGTACCCTCTTTGGTCGCCTCTGAGTCCTTCGATAAGATGATAGTCTTCACAGTGCCAGTAAGGTCAAACAGTGCCTTCGGGAATCCTGAATCATGACCATGATGCGGAGCCACCAAGACATCAAGGCCACCCTTCATCGTTATCCTGAACAACGCGTCATTCTTTGAGAGCCACTCCCAGCCTGCCGTCTCGAGATCGCCAGCAAACAGAATCCGGATACCGTTATATTTCACATAACGAATAATACTACTATTATTTCTGACCTTGTTGCGAAGAGTAGGGTCTGCCTTGACGGTCTCTATAGGTATTGAAAAGGTATAGTCCTCATCAAAGCCCCAGTTAATCTTATCAGGGTTATTGCCTCTATACTCCTTATCCAAGTTCTTTACATAGTCTTTGTTAATAGAAGCCGCATCGTCATACTTTTCCGTGTATGTATGACATAACAGGTAAGGTGTAAGCTCCTTGTACACTCTTTCTGAGTTTCTCACATGGTCATCATCGGGATGTGTAATATGAAGTAACGCCAACGGATATGACTTACCACCGGAGGTCACAAAAGGTTTTGTTTTAAACAAACCATCACGGCTGTTGTTACAGTTCTTAATAAAATCCAGTGGATTTTGCTTCTCACTTGATGAACCACAGTCAATCATCATCGCGTACTTATTGGGCGAGCAAATATAATTGCAAGACGCGTTGCCCACATCAAATACTACTATTTCCATATCTTAACTTAACAACATTGGTAAATACAATCTCACTTGCATCATGACCTTCCATTCTGCCTCTTTAGACAGCAGTTCAACACTCTCTTTACTGAGTCCAAATAGCCCTGTACCTATAGCATATGCTTTTTTGTGTTCTTCTTCAGAGGGTTTCAAACTCCTAAAGTCATCCCACAGGATGTTTCTTTTTAGTTTTGCTATGATTCTTTCTCCTGCCACAGCTGACGTATCACTATTCTTCAGTTGAGTTATGTCTTCAGGTGTTATCTGGTGGGCTACCACAACCTCTGGGTAGATGTTATCATGCTTAAGGTTTTCCACAAAACCTTTCAGCATTCTTTCATTAACATCCCATTCCAATAGTGCATAGGCAAACCTCTTATCTGGATGTGCTTTCATAAATAGGTTCTGCTGTACCTGTATTTTCTTAATACGTTGCATGAATACTTCAGAAGTCCTCTTCAAAGTAATCAGTGGGTTAAATACCCACTTGTCAGACACCTTACCATTACCGGCATCGCTAACTATGATGTGCGAGCATTTGTATGGACTCATCTTGTCTGTTAGCACATGGGTTCCCTGGTTATCATACAACCCGCCATCCAACAACATAGGTTGTTTCTTTCCTTTCATGACGCTTGTTCTAAAAGTTTGGGGTATTCGTATTGGACAGAAAGCAAACGGCACACACGATGACGCCATAACAGCCTTCGACAAAGGAAAGTGTTCATGGTAAAACGCATCAACACCATAATAATAGTTATACATTCTCTCACGTGAGAACGTAAACTGTGACACCGTCGGATAATCCGTTGCATTGATGGTTACAACGGGGTGATGCTTCAAATCCTTGAGTTTCTTCCCGTGGAAAAACAACCAGTCATATTGCTTAGCTATTAGAGAGCTTACAGGTAAGACCTTATACCATACAAACCACAATACTAGCAGGAATAACCACCCCCAGCTTCCCCAAACACAAAACGTCCAAACCACAAGTGTTAAGACAACCACCAAATTAATCAAAGCCAGACACAACACTCCTTTACGAATCTTTTTACTAAACGTCTCCTCAAAGCTCTTGTAGTCACCATCATGTATTGCATAATAGGCAGCAATGATTGAGCCACCAGACACGGACGATATAACATCTACCTTGTCCAGCATACCTAGTTTATGCAGGGCACGCAACGCACCAATATGGTACGCTGCAGCCCTGTAACCGCCGCCCGAGAGGGCCAATCCAATTCTTTTACCATCGTTCGTCATAACCTAATCTTCTTTGACGCTACCTAGATACTTCATTCCATCATGCTTCCCGTGATTGGTATTTTGCACCATACCATCAGTCTTCGTATATCCAGACTCTGAGACGAAGACATCCAGATAGTCACCATTCGTCTCAAATAAAATGTCGCCTGCTGTATTCTGCGTAATCGTATCATAATCGCTATAATAGTCCAATTCATCACTGGGTGCTTCGCCCACAATCACCAGTTTCGGTGTTAGCTTATCCATCAGTGATGACGGTATATGCCCGCTCTTTCTTCCATGGTGGGGAGCAAACACTATAGTCTTATGAGTATTAGTCACCTTTTTATCAAACTCTTCTTGCATATCCGTTTCCATGTCACCCATCCACAGGAATGAAAATTTGCCTACAAGATACTTA
>JAEEGI010010286.1_pt1 | contig 20335 bp, 17 predicted proteins | sample 8958751 | NCBI WGS metagenome assembly JAEEGI01 (sample SAMN16246545, study PRJNA631951) | gut metagenome | biome: gut microbiome; feature: rumen; material: KS-attached | host: Bos | place: Iran: Karaj | collected 2018-10 | reverse complement strand
TTTTGCCTTACTTATTTAATGCACCGTAAAATTACATGTTTTTACGGATATGACAAAGCCTCCGCTTGGGAAAGTAGAGGCTTTATTCATTTTTCGGGGATGTTTTGCAACACCCTCCACTACTACAACAGCAGCCTGTTGTAGTAGTGCGAGCCATCGGCTCGTTAATGGGGATTAATCTTCTTTCTTGGCGCGCAGGCAGGAGACGGCAAGGAAGAGAATCAGGGCGATGTACATCACGATGGCGAGCCAGTTGCTGGCACTCTCGCTCAAGGGACTGACGTACTTGAAGCCGAAGAAGATCATGGCTGCGCTGACAACGCCCATGAGAGCACCACCGGCAATGAAACCAGATGCCAACAGGGTACCACGCTCCTTGCGGGCCTTGTTGATAGCCTCATCCTTGCTGCGGCTGCCGACGAACCAGCTGATGATGGCGCCGACGAGCAGCGGGGCGTTCAACTGCAAGGGGATGAACATACCCAGCGAGAAGGGCAGGGCAGGCACCTTGAGCCAGTTGAGCAACAGGGCGAGGATAGCACCCACACCATAGAGTAACCAAGGGGTCTCACCGCCCATCATCAGGGGCTTGATGACCGCTGCCATAGCGTTGGCCTGGGGAGCGACCATGGCGTTGGGACCGGTAAAGCCGTAAGTCTGGTTGAGGATCATCATCACACCGCCGACGGTGGCTGCCGACACGAGGGTGCCGACGAATTTCCACGTCTGCTGTTTAGCAGGCGTGGTGCCGATCCAGTAACCAATCTTCATATCGGTGACCATACCACCAGCCATCGAGAGCGCAGTGCAGACCACACCACCAATGACCATGGCTGCCACGATACCCTTGGAACCCTCAAGACCGATGGCAACAAAGATAACGCTGGCCACGATAAGGGTCATCAGGGTCATACCCGACACGGGGTTGCTGCCCACGATAGCGATAGCGTTAGCAGCTACGGTGGTGAACAGGAAGGCGATAACCAACACAACGAGAAAGGCGACAATCGTCTGCAACAGGTTGTGGATCACGCCGATGTAGAAGAACACGAAGGTTACCAACAAGGCTGCCAACAGGGCAAACACAAGCACCTTCATCGAGATGTCACGCTGGTGACGCTCCACCTCCACGTTCTGGGCCTGGCCCTTGAAAGCCTGTCCGGCGAGACCAGCAGCGTTCTTGATGACACCCCACGACTTGACGATGCCAATGACACCGCTCATGGCGATACCACCAATACCGATGTAGCGCGCACCGCCAGCAAAGATGTCCTCGGGAGCCATCTGGGCCAACTCGGGGTTCATACCCATCAAGGGCACGATAATCCACCAGATGAAGGCACTACCAGCAAAGATGATGAACGCATAGGGGAGGCCGATGATGTAACCCAAGCCCAGCACTGCGGCACCCGTGTTGATCTTGAAGATCATCTTGACATTGTCGGTGAAATTCTGCAATGCGGGGATGGCAGCAGTGGTCAGCACTTCCTTCCACCAGCCGAATGTTGAAAGCAGGAAGTCGTACAGACCGCCCACCAGACCGGCGATGAGCAACGGACGCGCCTGGTTACCACCCTTCTGGCCGCTGACGAGCACCTGGGTGGTCGCGGTAGCCTCGGGGAACGGGAACTTGCCGTGCATGTCGCTCACGAAGTACTTGCGGAAGGGGATGAAGAACAAAATACCCAAGCAGCCACCCAGCAGGGAGCTGAGAAAGACTTCCAGGAAGTTTACCGTGATTTCGGGATACTCGGCCTGCAGGATGTAAAGTGCAGGCAAGGTGAAGATGGCACCAGCCACGATGATGCCCGATGCGGCACCGATGGACTGGATGATGACATTCTCGCCCAGCGAGTTCTTGCGTTTGGTCGCTGCACCAATGCCGGCGGCAATGATAGCGATGGGGATGGCAGCCTCAAACACCTGGCCCACCTTGAGGCCCAGATAGGCTGCTGCGGCACTGAAGATGACCGCCATAATCAGACCCAGCGAGACCGAGTAAGGCGTGATCTCGGGATACGTCTTGTCGGGCTTCAAGATGGGGACATATTTCTCCCCAGGCTTGAGCTCGCGCGCGGCGTTGTCGGGCAACGACATCTCGTCTTGCTGTTGTTGAACAATGATTTCTTCGTCTTTCATAACAATGATAAAATTATAATTGGTAATGATTTTAGTCAGGTTAACAAACTGCGAAGGTAGGCAAAAAACGTCAATCCATTGCCATAATTGCCGCTAAATGTGGGAATTTTTTGTGAGATTGAAGTTTTTATTTACCTTTGCTGTCAAGAATCAAAGCAGCAAGGATTATGATAAAGAGATTTTTTCTGTTGGCCATTATGGCCATTGCCATGATAGGAGTGACAAGGGCCCAGAGTCCCCATTGCAGCGAACAGGTCACTCTTGATGAGCTCGCAACTTATATCGACACCACGCGTAATGCCGACCCGGCCGTCAAGTTGTTCTACAGCAACCTGGTGAACAACCCGACGCACAGCAACCGCATCGAGCATTTTGACGTGGGCTTCAACGGCTGTACGGGTCGTGTCGATGAGCATGTCGTCATGGCCAACGGCAGCAAGCGTGACAACGTGTTCATCTTTAACGATCAAGGCCTGTTGACCCAATCATCCATTCAGGGCAAGAATAACCAGACCATTGTGGATTACACCTACACCTATGATCCGGTGCTGGGATTTACCATCAAGCAGAGCAAGAGCAAGAACGTTACGATCAAGTATGCGCCCATCTATGGTGATCATGGCCATCGCGAGAGCATCAAGGGAAGTAATGACAGCCGTCAGGATTACACCTTCAACGAGAAAGGCCAGCTCACAAAGCTCGTCATCACCCAGCCAAAGGCCGAAAAGCGCACCCTCATCTATCAGGACGGCTATGTCATCCGCGAGGAGAGAGGCTCGCAGGTGTTCCGCTATCACTACGACTTTGACACCGCGACAAGGAAAAAGTTCCTTATCGCCATCAAGGAGTTGAACGGCAACGACGTAGTGCATGAGCGCACCTTCGACTACGATATCGACACCCACGGCCGCTACACCCGCGTGGCTGTCGCCCTCGACGGCAAGCCCCAGATGACCATCACAAGGACCTATACTCCTTGAAGTCATTAAATTCCTTTCAGGCCTCACATACAATAAAACGGGCGGTTTGCTCGTTTTTATTGTAAACAATGCATTGTCATGAAACGTATTCTATATATCACAGTGGGTTTGTTACTGGCATCAATGGTGATGTCTCTGGCATCCTGCAAGGGCCCCAAACTCAAGGACGCCGATGAGGCCTATGACCGTGGCGAGTATTTTGATGCCGCCACCATTTACCGTAAACTATACAACCGATATAACCGCAAGGAAGACGCTTGGCTGCGAGGCGAGTTGGCCTTCCAGCTGGGCATGTGCCACCTGAAACTGAATCAGGGTAACCGTGCTGCTGCCGCATTCCAGAATGCCATCCGATATGAATATGAGGACACGACCCTGATGCTGCGTTTGGCCCAGGCCCAGCAGCGTGAGGGACAATATGCTGCCGCCATCAAGAGCTACAACGAGTATCTTACCATCGCCCCCGACAGCTGGGAGGCAGAGGTGGGCATCCAAGGCTGTGAACTTGCTCCCAAGTGGAAAGAAGAAGGTTCACGATACATTGTCAAGCAGGACAAAATCCTCAATTCACGCCGTGCCGACTATTGCCCGATGTTCCTTGACAAGAACATGGAGTATGTCTATCTCACCTCGACCAATGAGAAATCCACGGGCGAAATGCGTAGTGAGATCACGGGTACCAAGAAGGGTGACATCTATTTCTCCAAGAAGGACGAGAAGGGTGTCTGGTCGCGCCCCGAAGTGGTGGAGGGTGGTTTGAACACCGAGCACGACGAGGGCGCTGCCGCGTTCTCGCCCGATGGCTCAACGATGTATCTGGCTCGTGCTGTACGGCAGGACTGGCCGACGAATGTCGAGATTTACACCAGCAGCCGCAGCGAAGCCAAGTGGAGCGCTCCGCAGAAGTTTGAAATCACTGCCGACACGTTGAGCAACTACTCTGATCCCTCCGTCAGCCCTGATGGCCAGTGGCTGTATTTCGCCAGTGACATACCTGGCGGTCAAGGCGGTACCGACATCTGGCGCATCAACCTTAAGGATAAACACGGCACCCTCGAGAATCTGGGTCCGCAAATCAATACCAAGGGCAACGAGCGCTTCCCCAACATGCGCACCGACAGCCTCTTGTATTTCTCCAGCGATGGACATCCTGGCATGGGTGGTTTCGACTTGTTTGTCGCCAAGTTGCAACCTCGTGAGGAGGATGACAAGATTTCGATGGACCGTTGGGTCATCGAGAACATGGGTGTGCCGATGAACTCATCGGCCGATGACTTCGGCATCACCTTTGGCGCAGGCGAGAGCGGTTACATTTCCAGCAACCGTGGCGATGCTCGTGGCTATGACCACATTTTCTCCTTCATCAAGCCCGACCTGCAAATCTGGATCTCGGGTTATGTCGTGGATAAAGATGATGAGCCGGTGCCCAATGCAGTCATCCGTATCGTGGGCGATGACGGCAGCAACCAGAAGACAGCTGCCCGCCCCGACGGCTCCTTCCGTTTTGACCTGCAGCGCGGCGTCAAGTATGCGATGCTGGCAAGTGCCGACGGCTATCTCAACTCACGACAGGAGTTTGAGAGTGACTCGACCGAGGAGGACGCCGAGTACAATGTGGACTTCATCCTTGCCGCTACGTTCAAGGCCCAGGTCGTCGAGAACATTTTCTACGACTTTGACAAGGCTGTCTTGCGCGATGAATCAAAGTTGGCGCTCGACAGTATGGTCCTGCTCTTGAAGGACCATCCCAATATTGTCATCGAAATGGCTTCCCATACCGACCGCGTAGGCAGTGCCAAATACAATCAAGGCCTGTCACAGCGTCGTGCACAAAGTGTTGTGGATTATCTGATAGAAAACGGTATCCCCAAGGAGCGCCTGAAACCGGCTGGCTATGGCGAATCGCGTCCCAAGACAGTCACCAAGCGCATCCACAGCCAGTATCCCCAGTTCGAAGAAGGCGTCACCCTCACCGAGGAGTTTATCAAGACCCTGAGCAAGGAGGATCAGCAAGCCGCCGACCAAATCAACCGTCGCACCGAGTTTGAAGTCATCGACACCGCCTTCCAGTATTAGCGCAATAAGGTAATAAAAAAACCGCCACTGTGGCGGTTTTTCTTTTGCTGTTATCCAGTCTGTTTTTCTAGATCATCTAGATGGTCTAGAAAACCTAGCGACCGATGCAGTAGTAGGTGAAGCCCATGTCCTGGAGTTCATCGCCGTCATACACGTTGCGGCCGTCGATGATGACTGGTGTCTTCATCAGGCTTTTGACGGTTTGCCAGGCGGGAATGCGGAATTGCCTCCACTCGGTGAGTAAGAGCACGGCGTCGGCACCTTTAACGGCGTCATACATGTCGAGACCGCAATACACGGTGCTCCAGCGACGCTTTGTGGCATTCATGGCCACGGGGTCATAGACGCGCACGTGGCAACCGGCGTCCATCAGCATATTAATGGTGTCAATAGACGGAGCTGAGGTCATGTCATCGGTTTCGGGCTTGAAACTCAGTCCCCACAGGGCTACGGTCTTTCCAGCCAGTTCGCCCTTGAAGTGGTTATACAGCTTCTTGAACAAGATGCGCTTCTGGCGGTTATTGACGTTCTCTACCGCCTTAAGGATTTCCATGTCGTGATTATGCTCGCTGCCGATCTTGATCAGGTCATTGATATCTTGCGGGAACAAGGTGCCGCCGTAACCACAGCCTGGGAAAATGTATTTGGGACCGATGCGGCTGTCGGTGCCCACGCCGTGGCGCACGATGTTGACATCGGCACCCACGATCTCGCACAGGTTGGCAATCTCGTTCATGAAGCTCACGCGCGTGGCGAGCATCGAGGTAGCGGCATACTTGATCATCTCGGCCGTGCGGGTGTCGGTATAGATGACCGTACGGTTGTTGTGCATCAGGATAGTGCGGTACAAGCGTTCCATCGCTTGGCGTGCACTGGTGGTCTCGGTGCCGATGACGATGCGGTCAGGTTTCATGAAGTCCTTAATGCCGTTGCCCTCGGTCAGAAAGTCGGGATTGCTGGCCACATCAAACTTGATGTTGCTGGCGCCACGTGCTTCCAGGGTTTCGCCGATGATCTTAGTCACGTGTTGAGCTGTACCGACGGGGACTGTTGACTTGATGACAAACACGCTGTAGCGCGTAATCAGGTTGCCGAAGTCCTTGGCAATATCCAATATGGGCGTCAAGTCGGTAGATCCGTCTTCGCTGGCTTGTGTGTCAATAGTGCAAAAAACGAAGTCCTGGTCGATAAATCCCTGTTTGTAATCGCTTGAGAAGGTGAGCCGCTTATCGTTGACGTTGCGGTTGATCATGTTGTCCAGACCCGGCTCATAGATAGGTATGGCACCATACACGAGACGGTTAATCTTCTGGCTGTCGCGGTCAACGCATGTCACGTTGACGCCCAGGTCGGCAAAGCATGTACCGCTCACCAGACCCACATATCCTGTTCCTACTATTGAAACATTCATAATATGCTCTATTTTTATTCTTTATCTGTTTGGCAAGTAATCAATTTGCAAATGTACGAAGTTTTTAAAGAAATTTCTTGTGATTATTAAAAAAAATCTCTATGTTTGCACATTCTAAATGATAATGTGCAATTTAATTAATTTGTTTAACCAATAATAAATGTTTAATCTATGAAAAAGTATTTAGCTGAAATGGTAGGCACTTTCGTGCTGACGTTCTTGGGTTGCGGTGCTGCCGTTGCTCTGGGTTGTGGTACCGATACCGCATCGGTAGTGGGTACCGCCATCGCCTTTGGTCTGGCTGTAGTCGCTATGGCTTACACCATCGGCGGCATCAGTGGCTGCCACATCAACCCTGCCATTACGTTGGGATGCTTCCTGAGTGGCCGCATGAATGCCAAGGATTGCGGTATGTACATGGTTTTCCAGGTGATTGGTGCTATCCTTGCTGCCGCTGTACTGGCTGGTATCATTGGAACTGCTGCTGTAGATCCCATCATCACCACCAAGACGGGTGCCAATGCATGCGCCTTCGGCGTGACCAACGGCCTGATTGTCGAGATTGTGCTGACCATGATCTTTGTCCTTGTGGTACTGGGTGCCACTGCTAAGACCAACGGTGCCACCAACAACTTTGCTGGTCTGGCTATCGGTCTGTCGCTGATTCTTATCCACCTGGTAGGTATCCACTTCACGGGCACTTCGGTTAATCCCGCCCGTTCCATCGGTCCGGCCCTGTTCGAGGGTGGACAAGCCCTGAGTGAACTCTGGGTGTTCATCGTCGGCCCGCTGGTAGGTGGTGCACTTGCAGCCTGCATCTGGAAGATCATCGATTGCAACTGTGACAAGAAAGCTGAGTAAATCAAGTGAAAGATAATCCATTATAAACTCTAAATTTTAACTTCATTATGAACTACAAGATTATTGACATTGAGGGTATTGGAGATGTTTATGCTCCCAAATTGATTGCCGAGGGCGTCGAGACCGTTGAACAGCTGCTTGACCGTTGTGCTGCTCCCGCTGGCCGTAAGGAATTGGCCGAGAAGACCGGTATCAGCGAGAAACTGATTCTCAAGTGGACCAACCATGCCGACCTGTTCCGTATCAACGGCATCGGCCCGCAGTTCGCCGAACTGCTCGAGGCCGCTGGCGTGGACACCGTTAAGGAGTTGCGCCACCGCGTAGCCGCCAACCTTGCCGCAAAGGTTGCCGAGGTCAACGAGGAGAAGCACCTGTGTGGCCGCGTTCCCGCCGAGGTGGAAATCCAGAAGATGATCGACCAGGCTAAGGAACTCGATCCCCGCATGACCTATTAATCATCAGGTCATTAACTCAATCACAACAATCCGCCGGAACCATTACAGGCCCCGGCGGATTGCTATATCTATTACTATAGCTTCTATAGTTTCTATCTTCGTTATGGCATGGTGAGCTCACCGCAGAGGTCACTAACCATGTATTTCTTGACCATGCTGGGAGAATACTTCATGCCGAAGAGGAACATCAGCTTGGTGATGGCTGCCTCGCTGGTCATGTCACCGCCACCGATGACACCTGCGTCGAGCAGGGTTTTGCCTGTCTCATAAAGCGAGCAGTTCACGCCGCCGTTGACACACTGGGTCACATTGACGATGACCACGCCACGTTCAATCGCTTCCTCGATGCACTTGATGAACCAGGGGTAACTAGGCGTATTGCCTGCACCGTAGGTCTTCAGGACGATACCCTTGATGCCGGGCGTGTGCAGCAGGTAGTCAAGTGTCTGCTCGGTCATGCCGGGGTTAAGCTCGAGGAACATGACGTTGTTGTCCATGTCGGTGCACACCCTCAATGGGCGCGGCGGCATCTTCCTCAATCTTGCCTCATTATACTCGATATCAAGGCCGATTTCGGCCAACTGAGGATAGTTGAAACTCTTGAAGGCGTTGAAGTTGTCGGCGCTCATCTTGGTGGCACGGTTGCCGCGCCACAGGTAGTTCTCAAACAGGATGGCGACTTCCTGCACCCGCGGACGCCCCTTCTCATCGATAGCGGCAGCGACCTGCAAGGCGGTGATAAGGTTCTCCTCACCATCGGTGCGCACCTCGCCTATAGGCAACTGTGAACCGGTGATGATGACGGGTTTGCTCAGGTTCTCGAGCATGAAGCTCAATGCCGAGGCCGTGAAAGCCATTGTGTCGGTGCCATGCAGCACGACGAAACCGTCATAGCGGTAATAGTGTTCCTCGATAGCCAGGGCGATGTCGCGCCAGTGACTCGGGTCCATGTTGCTGCTGTCGATGGGCGGGTTAAACTGGATGTTGTCGATGTCATAGTCCAGCTTTTTCACCTTGGGCACATTGTCTATCAAGTGTGAGAAGTCAAACGGCTGCAGGGCATGAGTCTCGGGATTCTCGATCATGCCGATGGTGCCGCCGGTATAGATAATCAGTATCTTAGGTCTTTTGTTAGGTATCATAATGGTATCGGGTTTATCGGTTCATCAGTTTTCGGCCGCGGTCAAAGGCCTTGGCGAAGAACATCATGTGGTAATCAAGAGAGTTCACCCAGTAGTCCCAACTGTGGCGGCCGGGGCGCACGGTGAAGTCGTGGTCGATGCCTGCCTCAACCAGTTGGTCGTGAAAGGCGATATTGTTCTTGATGAAGATGTCGTTCAAGCCATCGTCAATGATAATGTTCTGGGCGGGTTTGAGCGGACAGTTTTTCACTTGGTCAACAAGGCTGCACACGGCATGGTCGCGCCACCGCTGCTCGTTGTCGGCGAGGTTACCCAAGCGGTCCTTGATGTGCCAGCTGTCGGGATATTGGGTGATGTCCATATTACCACTCATGCTGCCGCATGACCAGAACACGTCAGGGTGACGGAAGGCCAGGAACAGCGCACCGTGGCCACCCATGCTCAGGCCCGTGATGGCGCGCATGTAGCGGTTGGCGTGGGTGCGGTAGTGGCTGTCGATATATTCAACGAGTTCCTTGCTCACGTAGGTCTCAAACTGCATCTTGGGATCAATGGGCGAGTCAAAGTACCAGCTGTCTTGCCCGTCGGGACACACGATGATGACATTGTATTTATCGGCCAAACGATGCAGGTCGGTCTTTCTGCTCCAGTCACTGTAGCAGCCAGTGGCGCCATGCAGCAGATAGAGTACGGGATATCTCTCGTTGGATAGGTGCTTGCCATAGTACACACTGGGCAAGACAACCACATTCTTGATGATGCGGCCCATCGCTTGGCTCATCACCTCGATGGTGTCGGCTTTTGAAGCATCCTCCTCGGAAGCTGTCATTTCGATGCCTTTGTTTTGCGGCTGCGGGTGAGCACATGCGGTCGTTGCCATGAGCGTCATGGCAGCAAACATCAATAGCGGTAGAAATATACTCTTTTTCATCACTTTTTTATTGATACATTGGCAGGTTTGACAATGATAAAATTACATCAAAAGAACCGTCCCTATTTTCCCCTTTTTTTCTTGAAGAAGTCGGTCATCAGCTTGGCACACTCGTCCTGGAGTACGCCGGCGGTGACTACTGTCTTGGGGTGGAAGGGGGATGCACACATCGTGTGGTAGCCGCGCTTGTCGTCGCTCGCGCCATACACGATGCGCGGTATTTGACTCCAGGCTAGGGCGCCGGCACACATCAGGCACGGTTCAACGGTGACATACAATGTACAGTCTGTCAGGTACTTGCCGCCAAGGGTAGAGGCGGCTGCTGTGATGGCCTGCATCTCGGCATGGGCGGTGACATCGGTGAGGGCCTCGGTCAGATTGTGGCCGCGCCCGATGATGCGCCCCTTGCACACGATGACAGCCCCGATGGGCACCTCGTCGCGCTCCAGGGCTTTGTGCGCTTCGTCCAGCGCCATGCGCATGTATCTGATGTCAATATCCTCGGCACTCATCAGTCAATCATCACTTTACGGACGGTATCGCCCACCTTCACGATATAAACCCTGGGTCCAGGCAGGCTGATCCAGTTGCTGGTGGTGGGGCGCTCATACCACAAGGTACCATACACGTCATAGATGAATGTCCACATCCCGTGGGTGTCGCCCTTGACATGAATGCTGCCGTCAAGGCCCAAGATGGTCAGTTCGTTCTCGGGAGCAGGCTCTATCTCCTCAATGGCAGCGGGTTCAGTTGTTGCTACCAACTCCAGGTCCTCTTCATCGCGCATCAGCGTGGTGGGAACGACCAGATAGTCGGTAGTGGCGGCTCCGATGGGCAGATAGTAGTGGTCAGCTGCGGTGATGGCGGTTAAGTAGCCGTCGGGGGCGTAGATTTTGTAGGCCATGTTGTTACCCAACGTCAAGGCGGTCCAACTCTGGCCGATGTTTTCCTGCTGCATGGAAGGCAATACCGCCAACCCCTCGTCTATCCACAGTGAAAACATCTCCTCGTCTCCCCATACACCGTCGTTCTGATAGCGGTGTGTAGTGCTCTCGTTAGCCAGCATCACGTGGATGATATTGCAGCCTTCAAAGGTGTTGTCATCCAGCGTCAATGGCGGATTGGATGCGTCACAATAAATCTCATTCAGGTTGGAGCAAAAGGCAAACGCTCTGTCGCCGATGGTCTGTAGCGTATAGGGCAGATACATGGTCTGCAGGTATGCACAGTCCTCAAAGGCTCCTGTGCCGATTTCTCTGATGCCCTCAGGCAAGACCACACTGGTAATTGCCGTGCCAGCCAGCATATAATTACTTACGGCTGTAAGGCCTAACGGCAGGGTGATGTCGGTTAAATCCTCGGCATCGGCAAACGCTGCCTCGCCGATCATTGTCACGCTGTTGGGAATCTGTACCTGGGTCACTCCCGAGCGCCAGAATGCCCGCGGTGCAATGGCAGCAACATCATAGTTCACACCATCACAGTACACCTTCTCGGGCAGGATGATGCATCCCTCATAGTGGTTCATGCCGTTATAATAGGCCGGTGCGACAGCCACTTGAGTGTCGCTGATGATATTGTAGTAAATCCCATTCGCCTCAATGTCCTGACTATGTCCATACAAGGCACAACACATCAGCATCAAAGCACACGCCAATTTCGTACAGAGGGACGGTTCTTTTGTACGAAAATGCTTGCCGTTTTCGTACAAAAGAACCGTCCCTCTGTACGAAAACATTCTGGTTATTTGATTTCTCGTTGTCATTCTCTATAGTAAACGCGCTTGACGCGTGGCGACACGCTGGTTAGTATTTCGTAGGGGATGGTACCGCGAGCCTCGCTCAATAGCTCGACGGGGACGTGCTCGCCGAAGATTTCCACGGTGTCTCCCATCTTGCAGGAAGGAACATCGGTGACGTCTATCATGACTGCATCCATGCAGACGTTCCCGACTGTGGGACACATGACTCCGTTTACCCACATGCTGACGCGCCCGTTGCCGAAGTGACGGTCAAAACCGTCGGCATAGCCGATGTTGACCGTAGCGATACGGCTGTCGCGCTCCAGCACTCCGCGACGGCCATAGCCAACGGTAGTGCCTGCCGGCCATTCCTTGACACTGATGATGATGGAACGCAGGGCCGACACTGGCATGAGCGTGTCTTCGCTGCCGTCAAATAGAGTGCGTATGCCGTAGAGGCCGATGCCAATGCGTACCATATCATATTGATGCTCAGGGAATCGGACAATGCCACTGGTGTTGAGGATGTGTCGCATGATGTGGTGGTCAAACTCCTGTTGCAGTAGCTCGCTGCATGCGTCAAAGCAGTCAAACTGTGCCTGGGTGTAAGCATCCTGGTCGGGCTCATCGGCAACGCTCAGGTGGGAGAACACCGATGCTGGCGTGATGACGTCCTGCCCTTTGAGCAGGGTGATGAGTTCGGGCAGTTGCTCTTGGGTAAATCCCAGGCGATGCATGCCGCTGTCAATCTTGATGTGTACAGGAAATTCTTGCACGCCGTAGCGTTTGCCCTCCTTAATGAGGTCTTGCGCCATCTCCAGGCTGTAAAGTTCAGGCTCCAGCCGGTACTGGAACATGGCCTTATAGTTCACTCCGTTGGGGTTGAGCACGATGACTGGCATGGTAATGCTGGCCTTGCGCAGTTCAACGCCCTCGTCATGTACCGCTACTGCAAGGTAATCACAGCCACAATCCTGTAATGTCTTGGCAATCTCATAACTACCTGCGCCATAGCCACTTGCTTTGACCATGCCGATGGTTTTGGTGCCAGGCTTGATGAGTGACTTGAAGAACTTGAAGTTATGGGCCAGGGCGTTCAGGTCAACTTCCATGACGGTGATGTGCTGCTTGGCTTCCAGCATATCGATAATCTGGCTGAAGCCGAAGCTGGGATCTCCCTTGATGAGGATGGTCTCGTCCTCAAAATCACCCTTAGCGACATCATTAATGAAATCCTGGGTGTCGTGGTAGAAGCGTCCATGAGGCATCCACTCAAAGTAATGGCTGTAGCGGCACATCTCTTTGCCGATGCCGATCAGGCGATTCACGCGTTTGGTCTTGAGCAGTTCACTCACGCGGATATAGAGCTCATCTCCGCTATAGCTCTCGGTAGCCAGGTCGCTCAGGATGACAGTGCATGGACGGTTGCCCGCGCGTCGTGTCATGAAGTTGAGAGCAGGGGTCAGCGAGTAGTAGTCGCTGGTATAGCTGTCCACGATGACGGTGCAGTTGTTCACGCCCTCGATGACGTTGAGACGGGTTCCCACGGGAGTGAGTGCCGCCATGCGCTGATTGATGGTTTCGCGGTCAATGTCCATCTGCAGGAGCACTGCCAGACAGGTGATGGCGTTGTCCATGTCACGATCGGCGGTGAAGGGAATGGTCACTGTTCCTGGCTCATCCTGGAAGGAATAATGCAGCGTGATGCTCTTGTCGTTGCGCTCAGTCTGCTCGATTTGCAGGGGAGCGTCACTGTGTTTGCGCGACCAGGACATGCCCATGGCCACGTCGCTCTCGACCAGTGGTGCGATAGTATGGGTCACCAGCGGGTCGTCGGCACAATAGACGATGCTTTCACAGTTGAAGAGGATTTTTGCTTTTTCCTGGGCCTTCTGTTCCATGGATGCAAAGCCGTCGTTGTGCTCGCTGCCCAGGTTGGTGATGATGCCGATGGTTGGCCTGATCATCGCCTGCAGGTTATCCATCTCGCCTGTCGTTGAAATGCCTGCCTCGATGATGGCGAGGTCAGTATTGTTGTCAATCTCCCACAGTGACAGGGGTACACCGATTTGGGAATTGTAGCTGCGAGGGGACCGCACGATGCGGTAATCGTCCTTCAGCAACTGGTAGAGCCATTCCTTGACGGTCGTTTTTCCACGGCTGCCCGTGATGCCGATGACCGGCAACTCACGGAAACGGCGGCGATGGAATGTCGCCAGTGCCTGCAGGGCTTCGAGCGGTGACTCTACTGCCAGATAATTGGCTCCGGCACATTCGGGAAGCGGAAAATAGTCGCGGGCAACGACGAAGTTGCGCACTCCTTTGTCAAAGAGGTCGGGTATATAGTTGTGCCCGTCGCCCGCATCAGTCCGCAAGGCGAAGAAGATGGTCTCTCGGGGCGACGTCAACGATCGGGAATCGGTGAGCAGTTGGCTGACAATGGCATCCTCGTCGATGATGTGTTCATTGGCCAACTCGAGCACATTGGATATTTCGGTGATTGAGTAATTCAAATTATGTCGTATTTTTTTAGTTGTAAGTTTTAAGTATGATAGGAATCGCCTAAAGCATAAAACCGGTCAGTTCAGGATGGTCGGCCAGATAAGGATATTCCTTGATGAGGTTACGCACCACGCTGGCGGTGTCGGCATTGAAGCGCTCTATCGTTTCACGGTTGGTACTCATGGGACGATGCTGCAGGCGCTTGTGGATGCGCTCGCATCGCGCCACAGCAAGTCCGCTGCGGTCATCGAGATAGGAAGCCTGGAAAGCCTGCCAGATGTATTCCACAGCCACATCGCTGGGATGTACCATGTCGCTGGCGTAGAACCGGTAATCTCGCAGGTCATCAAGCATGATCTCATAGGAGGGGAAATAGTCGCAGTAGTCACGATGCTGGGCTATGGCCTCATTGATGGCTACGCGCAGCGAGGCTTTGCTCAGTGAGTTGGTGTCTAATCCGTCTGCAATGTGGCGGATAGGACTCACCGTCAAAATGATCTTCATTTGAGGATTGAAGTCGTGCAACGAGGTGATGACTTCGTTCAACACCTGCACCATCTCGGGGATGGTTGACATCTTGCGCTCAAATTCATGTTGCGGTACCTTGTGACAGTTGGCGACGACCTCGCCTGTTGTCTTCAGGCGATAGACAATGGCCGTACCCAATGTGATCGTGAGCAGTTGTGCCTCCTTGAGGGCTTTGTGACCTTGCTCAATGCGCTGGTTCATGCGGTCGATGGTCGCTTGCTTGTCGGGCAGCGAGTAGCGAGAGTGGAAGTCATAGCTGTTCCACACTCCACCCTGCATGAACAGGTCTCGTCCAGCAATCGGCTCATTGTCAATGAGTCGATGTACAGCACGGGCGATGCTCAATGGGTTGAAAAGCGTTCCCATCGGGTTGACCATGGCGTTGATGAGCGCACCCAGCATCTTGGCTCCTATGTTGTCGCTGAAACACGACCCCAACAGCACCACTTTGTCACTGTGATGCAGCCAACCGCGGTTCTCGCTCGTCTTTACTGTCGTCCTGAATTCCATTTGAAACTTAAAATGGTTGTTTTAACGAGCAAAGATAGTGGTTTTTTGGTAAAACTGGCCCACTTTACCGTCATTATTTAAAAATAGGGGGTGTTTTTGGCCCTAGTAAGGGATATTGGGGCGTTTTTTCTTTAACTATTTAAGAGGGGTAAAAAAGCAGAAAAACGTCTAGCAAAAAAGTGGAAATTATTCAAGATGAAAAGTTTTTTCAAAAAAAATCTTATAATTTATCAATTTTATTGGAAAATAGTTGTATCTTTGTGGCGTCGCAAGCCCCAGCTTGTTTTAACTAATTGCTTATTGACTGTTAATTAACGAGTTCTTGCGCCATTACTTATTGACGTTTACTATTTAAAAACTATAGACATTATGGCAACAAAACTTGATTCACTGGATTATAGGATTTTAAAGATGCTTTCACTGAACGCCCGCAAGCCTTATCTTGAGATTGCTCGTGCGTGCAATGTGTCGGGTGCCGCTATCCATCAGCGCATCCAGAAACTCTACAACATGGGTGTGATCAAAGGGTCCATCTCTTTGATTGATCCAGCCTCGGTAGGTTATCAGACATGTGCCTACATCGGTTTCTTCTTGAACGATCCCTCCAAGTTTGACGAGGTGGTGGCTCGACTCAAGACCGTCCCCGAGGTGGTTGAGTGCTACTTTACTACTGGTAAGTATGACTTGTTCATCAAGTTATATGCCCAGAACAATGACCACCTGTTGCAGGTTATCCACGACCGCTTCATGAAGATGGGCTTGGGCCGCAGCGAGACACTTATCACTTTCAAGGAAGTGTTCAAACGCCAGATTCCCATCGATCCCGAGGGCGAGGAAATAAAAGAATGATAAGATTTTTTGGAAGGGAGCGGCAAACGCTCCCTTTTTCATCATAATGAGGTTTCAAAAAATACAGGTAAAAAAGATTTATGGAAAAACGTGAAAAAACATTACCGGGTGACATCTTACCCGAAGAACAGCTATGGCTTGACACAGCCAGGCTGATGGCACGAGAGGCAGGCGAAGTGCTGAAACGGCACTTCCGCCGTCGCGATCTCGCCATTGAGGACAAGGGGAGTGCGTTTGACATTGTGACCGAGGCCGACAAGGGCAGCGAGCGCATCATCATTGATACGATTCACGCTAGGTTCCCTGGCCATGCCATCTTGAGCGAGGAGAGTGGTGATGACCATCGGCAAGCCCGCTTCCAGTGGGTTATCGACCCCCTTGATGGCACAGTGAACTACAGTGCTGGCATTGCCGTCCATTGCATCTCCATCGGCTTGAAAGTGGATGGTGAGACACGGTTCGGTTATGTGTATGCACCAAAGCTCGATGAGGAATTCTGGGCTCTCAAGGGCAGGGGCGCCTATGGACCTTATGGACGCTTGCAGGCCAAGGCAACGACTGAGTTGCAGCGCGCCGTCATCTCCACAGGCTTCCCCTACGATAAGGCGACCAACTCCGACAATAATTTTGATACCTTAGGTCGTGTGATGCCTCGGGTGAGAGGCGTCAGGCGCCTAGGTTCGGCAGCGATGGACCTGTGCTATGTTGCTGCGGGCTGGCTCGACGGCTATTGGGAACTCAATCTCAAGGAGTGGGATGCCTGTGCTGGTGAACTCATCGCCCAGGAGGCTGGAGCCTTCGTCAAGCGTTACCGTGAGGATCATGGCATCTGCATCCTCGCGGCTTGTCCCGGCATCGCACAACAACTGCTGGAGATGGTTGAGTAAACGTGGACAGACTAAAAAACTGAAAACTAAAAACAGAAAACTGAAAACTTATTATTACCTTTGCACCCATTGAAATAAAAATTGCAAGAATTTGAATATGGATAAAAAGATTGTTTTGAGTGGAATACGTCCCACGGGACAGTTACATTTGGGTAACTACTTGGGCGCATTGAGTAACTTTGTGAAGATGCAGAACGAGGGTGTTTATGACAGCTACTACTTCATTGCCGACTTGCATGCCCTCACGACCAACCCCGACCCCAAGGAACTACACACCAACGTGCGTCACATCCTGGCCGAATATTTGGCCGCTGGTTTGGACCCTGAGAAATCAACCATCTTTGTGCAGAGCGATGTGCCCGAGGTGAGCGAGATGTATCTGCTGCTCAATATGCACGTGGGCATCGGTGAACTGATGCGCACGGCCGCTTTCAAGGATAAGGCCCGCAAGGCGCTAGGTATCACGGCTCCCACTCAAGGCGATGACGACGAGGACGTGGCCAAGGAAATCATCGGTGCCAGCACCAACAAGCGCGTCAATGCCGGTCTGTTGACCTATCCCACGCTGATGGCTGTGGATATCCTCATCCAGCGTGCCGACTTTGTGCCCGTGGGCAAGGACCAGGAGCAGCACCTCGAGTTGACCCGTAGGTTCGCCCGTCGCTTCAACTCGTTCTATAAGACAGAATATTTCAAGGAGCCGCAAAACTTCAACTTCGGCAGCGCACCCGTCAAGGTGCCCGGTCTGGACGGTAGCGGCAAGATGGGCAAGAGCGAGGGCAACTGCATCTACCTTGTTGATGAGGAGAAGGCCATCCGCAAGAAGGTGATGCGCGCTGTGACCGATGGTGGACCCACTGAGCCCAATATGCCTATGGCTGAGCCTGTTCAGAATCTGTTCACCATCCTCAAACTCGTCGGCACCCCTGACAAGGTGGAGTACTTCACCGAGGCCTATAACAACTGCTCCATCCGCTACGGCGACCTCAAGAAGGAGATTGCCGAGGACATCGTGGCATTGACTACGCCCATCCGCGAGCGCATCCTGGATATTGAGAACGATGACGCCTACCTGCACCGCGTCCTGGAGATGGGTGCCGAGCGTGCCCGCGCCCGTGCCGGCAAGACCCTTGCCGACGTGCGCGAGATCATGGGCATCACCAAGTTCTGATACGACAACTGTCACCGTGCGTTAAAAGGAAAACAATAAGTACAATAAATATAAACTGTTCATTGTCAGAATATTGTATTTGTTGTCTTCAATTTAGGCCATGAAAGGATACATCGAGGACAAAGAGTTCGGAAAGATACATGTGGAACTGCGCCGAGGCATGACCTCGGTGCGGTTCACTTATCATGCCGATGGCCAGTTGCTGATGCGGGCTCCCCTGGGCGTCTCGGTGGCAGACCTGCAGCGCATGGTGGACATGAACCGCGAGCGATTGCGCACATTTCCGCGCCCGGACTCGGTAACTTTCCACTTGGGGCAGGTCATCGAGTGCTACAAGTGCCAGGTTGTCATTGAGTCACAGAGCCGTATGCCGGGCTATATCCTCAACCATTGGGAAGGCGACACCCTGCACCTGCAGGTCCATGAGAGTGCCAATCTTGACGATGACAATGTCAAGCGTACCCTTTCCAGCGTCATCGGGCGTGCCATGGACGTTCAAGCCAATGCCATCCTGTTGCCGTTTGCCCAGCGCGTGGCCGACGAGTTGGGACTTCAGCCTGCAGGCTTCGAGGTGGGCCGTGGCATGAGGAAGTTGGGGCATTGCACCGTCAAGAAGGTCATTCAACTCTCCCGCAACCTCATGTTCCTGCCCGAACCGCTCATCCGTTACATCATCTGCCACGAGATGGCCCACTTGACCCACATGAACCATTCCCCCGAGTTCCACGCCCTGTGCAACCAATACACTGGCGGCCACGAAAAAGACCTCGAGCAACAACTCCGCCACTTCCGCTTCCCCATCCTCAAGTAACAAGCAAACAGCATAATTAACGTGAGTTTAAAAATGGTAAAGCATTGGTTATCAATTTATTAGCCATGAAGAGGCGCAAAATATTGCGTCTTCTGGACTGCATCTGGTAGTGTTTAACGATGGGAGACTCAAAATTTTGAGTCTCTACTGGTTATCTGGTAGTTAACTCACTGAGAACTGAAACAAATTTTCATTGAACTCAAGTTAAATATCACGTTGACAACCCGAACAACCGTTTACCCTAAATATACATTTAGTTCCATTGAACATAAATATCCATGAATATGCAATAAAGTTACCCAAAGAATTATCGCTTGTTTCATGTATGGAAAAGATAGGAATAGATGTCCTAAAAATATTTAAAAGATTTTTTCTATTTTCTTGCGTTTTATAAAAAATTGTGTTACTTTTGCAGGGCAGAATAAGAATTGGACACTATTAACTCGTTAACTTGACATGTTGAAATAGAAGCGTTATGTGTATAACTTGTTTGTTGAAGTCGTAGTAAATCTTCGATTCGCACGCATGGGAAGGCATGGCGGTTGCCACGTTGTAGGTGTGTTCTGCACCCCCTCTCTTGCGTTCAAGTTTATTTCTTAGACGCTTCAAGCATTGTGCGGCATAAGCACCCTCGCTTTTTTTTGTTGTTTAACCTTGTCGAGTAGGCTAGAAAGGGAATTGTTTTATTTTTTTTATTAATTTTTAATTTTTGGTTTTTATGAAAAAATGTGTGTTACAAAAACCGCGGTGGCAATATTTAATGATATTGCTATTGGGGATGACGTTTGCTTTTAACACTGCAAGCGCCGAGTCTGAATGTAATTGGTCTCTTGAGGTATGGGAAAACGGTAACGATGTTCCCATCGGTACGTTTTTGTTCTCTGATTTTGAACCGACTGTAACCTTTGATGACGGTCAATTGGTTGTCACGACTAAGTATCTTGATGTTTATTTCTATGACCTTAATGAAATTAGAAAGCTCACTTATAAGAATGAAGATGGTTCTGGCATCAATGATATCGTGGCCGAGAAAGCCTTGATGAAGTTTAATGGTGATGACATCGTGTTCACATCTCTTGAAAAAGGTACCAATATTTTGGTTTATGCTGCAAATGGAATGCTCATGATGAATAAGAGCGTTGCTGACGCTGGTGACTGCACCCTCTCTCTGTCGGGACTGAGCCAAGGCGTTTATGTGATTAATGTGAATGGTAAAACCTTTAAAATCGTGAAGAAATGAAAAAGATTAGTTTGACCTTGTTGATTGTTTTTGGCATGCTCTTCGGTATTGTGTATGCCCAAAACTATGTAGTTGTTAACCAAGGAGCGAAGAAAACTGGT
>JAEEGI010010284.1_pt1 | contig 20335 bp, 17 predicted proteins | sample 8958751 | NCBI WGS metagenome assembly JAEEGI01 (sample SAMN16246545, study PRJNA631951) | gut metagenome | biome: gut microbiome; feature: rumen; material: KS-attached | host: Bos | place: Iran: Karaj | collected 2018-10 | reverse complement strand
TCCCCTCCAACTCCGGCGAGATGTGCAACATCCCCTCCTTCACCCCCTACAACGTGGCCAAGGCGGGCCTGAACCGGCTCACCAAGTGCCTGGCGTGGGAGTGGGGCCCCTACCACATCAACGTCAATGCCATCGCCCCCGGCTACACCCATTCCAACCTCTCCTCCGGGGCCCCCAAAGAGGTGGAGGAAATGCTCACCCGCAACATCCCCTACGGGCGCTACGGCGAGCCCATCGAGATCGGCGCCCTGGCGGTCTACCTGGCCTCCGAGGCCAGCGACATCATGACCGGCGCCGTCCTCACCATCGACGGCGGTTATTCCCTGGCCAGGTAAAATATCCAGGGCAATGCACCCGGCGGATCTCCGCCGGGTGTACTTTCCCCGATTCGGCCCATGTAATTGCATAATAATTCCGGGATATTGAATCAATTTTCGTAAATAACCCCTTGACAATGAATATTTATGCGAGTATAATGGGTACTGTTCCGAAAAAACGGGAAGGAAATGAAAAAGGCACTGCCTGATAAGGAAGAAGGAAGAAAAAATGAAGAAGATCATCGCTTTAGTCCTGGCGCTCGTGCTGCTGGCAGCCCTGTGCCTGGGCGGCTGCGCCAAGAAGGAAGAACAGAAGCCCGATGCGCCCAAGACCCTTACCGTGGCCATCAGCCCGGACTTCGCCCCCATGGAATTCGTGGATACCACCAAGACCGGGCAGGACCAGTATGTGGGCTTTGACGTGACCCTGGCGAAGTACATCGCCGAGCAGATGGGCCGCACCCTGGTCATCAAGCCCATGAGCTTCGACGCATGCCAGGCCGCCGTGCAGACCGGCAGCGTGGACATGTCCATCTCCGGCTTCTCCGTCACCGCCGAGCGGGCGGAGAACTACAACCTCTCCGACTATTACTATGCCGGCGAGAACGAGACCGAGCAGGCCATCATCACCACCAAGGACAGGGAAGGCACCATGACCACCGCCGACGCCTTCGCGGGCCTCAAGGTGGGCGCGCAGACCGCCTCCCTCCAGATGAACCTGGTGAAGGAGCAGCTGCCCGACACCGTCAAGATCATGGAGTTCTCCGACCTGGGTACCGCCGTGGAAGCCCTGCGCAACGGCAATATCGACGCCCTGGCCGTGGCCAAGGGCAACGGCGACGCCATCATCGCCAACAACGACGCCCTGGCCTTCACCGGCTTTGAGTTCGAGGTCTCCGAGGAAGCGGAGAACAACGTCATCCTCCTGAAGAAGGGCGCGGACGACCTGACCAAGCAGGTCAACGAGATCCTTGCCAAGGCGCTGGCCGAGGGGCTCTACGGCCCCTGGTACGAGGAAGCCAAGGCGCTGGCGGGCATCGAGACCTCCGCCGAGATCGGCTACGACGATCAGGGCCAGGTGGCGAACTGATCCCAGATCCCTGCGTTTTCTCCCCGGCGGGCCCTTATCGGGCCCGACGGGGAATCCTTTTCCGGGAAATCTGAGCTCCGGAGGAATCTGCTTTGAACTATTTTTCCAACATCGTCAAGATCATGGCGAAATACTGGAAGGTATTTCTGCTGGAGGGCGTCGGCTACACCCTGCTGCTGAGCCTCATCACCGTGGCCTTCGGCGTGATCCTGGGCCTGCTGATCTACCTGGGGCGCACCGTGCGCTTCAAGCCGGTGAACTGGCTGTGCATCGCCATCGTGGAGGTCGTCCGGGGCACGCCCATGCTGCTGCAGCTCTATGTGGGCTATTTCCTGGTGCCCAAGCTGCTGCCCTTTGAGGTCACGCCCTTCCTCTGCGTGGCGGTGGCCCTGTGCATCAACTCCGGCTGCTATGTGTCCGAAATCTTCCGCAGCGGCATCCAGGCCGTGGACCGGGGACAGACGGAGGCGGCGCGGAGCCTGGGCCTCAACGGCAGGCAGACCATGTTCCGCATCGTGCTGCCCCAGGCCGTCAAGAATATCCTCCCCGCCTTGGGCAACGAATTCATCACCATCATCAAGGAGACCTCCCTGGCCTCCACCTTCTTCGTGGGCGAGCTGATGACCGCCTGCCTCAAGGTCCGGGGCAACACCTTCCTGGCCATGGAGTGCATCACCATCGTGGGCGTCATCTACTTCGTGCTCACCTTCATCCTCAGCAAGCTCATGAACGCCTTTGAAAGGAGGCTGAAGGCCAATGACTGAGAACCTCATCGAGACCGTCGACCTCCATAAGAGCTTCAATCTCAAGGAGAAGGGGACCCTCCATGTCCTCAAGGGCGTTTCCGAGCACATCGCCAAGGGGGAAGTGGTGTCCATCATCGGCCCCAGCGGCGGCGGCAAGAGCACCTTCCTCCGCTGCCTGAATCTGCTGGAGAAGCCGGACAGCGGGAAGATCGTCTTCGAGGGCGTGGAGATCACCAATGAAAAGGTGGATATCAACCTTCACCGGCAGAAGATGGGCATGGTCTTCCAGCATTTCAACGTCTTCAACCACCTCAGCGTCCTCAAAAACATCACCCTGGCCCCGGTGCTCCTGGGCAAGCGGAGCCAGGCGGAGGCAGACGAGCAGGCCCGGCAGCTGCTGAGCCGCGTGGGCCTCTTGGACAAGCAGGACGAACACCCCAGCCGCCTTTCCGGCGGACAGAAGCAGCGGCTCGCCATCGTCCGCGCCCTGGCCATGGAGCCGGACGTGATGCTCTTCGACGAGCCTACCAGCGCCCTGGACCCGGAGATGGTGGGGGAGGTGCTGGACGTCATCAAGGCCCTGGTGAAAAGCGGCATGACCAGCGTCATCGTCACCCATGAGATGGGCTTCGCCCGGGAGGTCAGCGACCGCATCCTCTTTATGGACGGAGGCGTCATCGCCGAGAGCGGCAAGCCCGACGACATCATGAACCATCCCCGGAACCCCCGGACGAAAGAATTTCTGAGCAAGGTGCTGTACTGATATGGACCATAAGAGAGAAGCGCAGGCTTACATCGAAAGCAGGGGCGGCGAGTTCGCCGCCCTTTCCCATGAAATATGGGGCTATGCGGAGCTGAGCCTCAAGGAATTCCGCTCCGCCGCCCGCTATGTGGAGCTCCTCCGCGCCGAGGGCTTCGCCGTCAGGTCAAACCTGGGGGGCATCCCCACCGCCTTTTCCGGCGCCTTCGGCTCCGGCAGGCCGGTGATCGGCATCCTGGGGGAGTTCGACGCCCTGAGCGGCCTCAGCCAGGCGGCGGGGGAGACTTCTCCCCGACCCCTCACCCCCGGCGGGGCAGGTCACGGCTGCGGCCACAACATGCTGGGGGCCGCCGCCTTCGCCGCCGCCTGCGGCGTGAAGCGCTATCTGGAGCTGAGCGGCCTGAGCGGCACCGTGGTCTTCTACGGCTGCCCCGGAGAGGAGGGGGGCGCAGCCAAGGCGTTCCTCGCCCGGGAAGGGGTGTGGAAGGACCTGGACGCGGCCCTCAGCTGGCACCCCGGCGATACCAATGAGATCACCACCGGCACCAACAATTCCTGCACCCAGGTGCTGTATGAGTTCACCGGCGTGGCGGCCCACGCCGCCGGGGACCCGGAGCATGGCCGCAGCGCCCTGGACGCCGTGGAGCTGATGAACATCGGGGTGCAGTTCCTGCGGGAGCACATGAAGGACGAGGCGCGCATCCACTATGCCATCGTGGACGGGGGCGGTCTCTCCCCCAATGTGGTGCAGCCAACGGCCAGCGTGCTCTATATGGTGCGCAGCCGGGATGTGCCGGATACCCTGGCCCTCCAGGCGCGGGTGGACAAGATCGCCGAAGGGGCCGCCCTCATGACGGAGACGAGCTTCCGGCGCGTCTTTGTGGATGGCACGGCCAACACCCTGCCCAATCCGCCCCTGGAAAAGTGCCTCTATGAAAACATGAAAGCGCTGCCCCTGCCGGAATATACCCCGGAGGAGCGCGCCTATGCAGAAGCCCTCCGGCAGACCTATGTGTCCGAGGGGCTGCCCGGCCTTGGCGCGAAGAAGGACGCCGCCATCGCCTCCGCGGTGGAGAAGCTCTCCGACGGGGGGAAGAAGGCGCTGAACGATTTTCTCCTGCCCTATTACAGCGGGGAGGATTTCACCCCCGGCTCCACGGACGTGGGGGACGTGAGCTGGCTCACCCCCACGGCCCAGTTCACCGCCCTGTGCTTCCCCGCCGGCGCGCCCGGCCACAGCTGGCAGAATGTGAGCTGCGGGGCTTCCTCCGTCGGGGACAAGGGCATGCTCTGGGCGGCGAGCGTCCTCTGCGGCGCGGCGGCGGACCTGCTGCGCGACCCGGCGATCCTGGCTGCGGCGAAGGAGGATTTCGCCCGGCGCACGGAAAAGCACGGTTATATCTGCCCCATTCCCCCGGAAGCCGTGCCCCTGGCGATTTGAGGAAAGAAACGGGGAAATACATTTAATTAAGGCCTTTTTATTTCAATAGAAAGGCTGCCGGGTTAAGAGAACATATAATTCGGCGCAGGCCGTGATTTGACATCCGCGCCGGGGGCGCATATCATCCCTTCGGACTGTTTTCGTCCGACAATTTTACGGGAGGTAACCGAATGAAACGCACGATCTCCGTCCTGCTCCTTCTGGTGCTGACCCTGGGCCTGCTGGCGGGCCTCAGCGCCTGCGGCAGCAAGGATAAGCCCGCCGGCGGCAGCGACGCCAAGCCCGCCGACGACAAGGTCTACACCTTCACGCTCTCCATGCACGATCCCAAGACCACGGCCAACGCCGTCTACATCCAGAGCTGGATCGATTCCATCGACAAGGCCACCGACGGCCATGTCAAGATCACCCTCTATGACAACGCCACCCTCTCCGCCGCCACCGACATCGGCGACAACGTGAAGAACGCCGCCGTGGACATCGGCTGGCTCTACACCTCCTACTACGCGGGCCAGTTCCCCCTGTCCGACGTCATCAATCTGCCCATGCAGGGCTTCGGCGACCCCGTGGTGAGCACGGAGGTCCTGTGGGCCCTCCAGGAGAAGTACAGCCAGGTGGAGAGCGAATGGGGCGATTTCAAGCTCCTCATGCTCTACGGCAACCCCGGCATGATCCTCTGCTCCGCCGAGAAGCCCATCCAGAGCATGGCCGACCTGAAGGGCATGACCATCCGCTGCCCCTCCGGCGCCATCACCGACGTGCTGAATTCCTGGGGCGCTTCCCCCGTGACCATGGCGCCTCCCGACCTCTATGAGGCCATCGAGAAGAAGAACATCAACGGCTATATCTTCGAGCCCGCCGGCATCTGCAACTTCTCCCTCCAGGAGATCACCAAATATTACACCGATTATCCCCTCTATGACGGGCCCTTCGCCCTCATTATGAATAAGGCCCAGTGGGATTCCCTGCCCAAGGAGTATCAGGACATCATCGACGGCCTCTCCGGCAAGGAAGCCTCCCTGGGAGCCGCCAGGGCTTTCGCCAATGACGTGGCTGCCAAGCGGGACGTCATCACCGCTGCCGGCGGCGAGTTCGTGGAGCTGCCCCAGGCCAGCATCGCGGAGATGCAGGCCGCGGCCGACGCCTATGCCGAGACCTGGATCAGCAAGAACACCAAGGACGGCTTTGACGCCGCCGCCTACCTGGCCGACGCCAAGGCCTTTGCCGAGCAGTTCGGCAAGAAATAAGAATGTCCCCTGCGTTCCCACCGCCGGAAGGCGGTGGGAACGCGTGTTCTTTGTGTTTACGAAAGGAGGGATCCTATGACGCCTGTCACCATCGGCGTGATCGGCATCATCGTGTTCCTGGCGCTCATTTTCATGGGCATGAACATCGGCCTCGCCCTGCTGCTGGTGGGCTTCGTCGGCTATGCCCTGGTGGTGAACCCCACGGCCGCCCTGTCCCAGCTGCGCACCGATCCGGCCACCCAGGCCAGCACCTATTCCTTTATGGTGGTCCCCTTATTCATCCTCATGGGGAATTTCGCCTACCATGCCGGCCTGTCCGGCGGGCTTTACAGCTGCGCCAACAAGTGGCTCAACCGCCTGCCGGGCTCCCTCGCCTGCGCCACCGTGGCCGCCTGCGCCGGCTTCGGGGCCATCTGCGGCTCCTGCGCCGCCACCTGCGCCACCATGGGCACCATCTCCATCCCGGAGATGCGCAAATACGGCTATAATGACCGGCTCGCCACCGGCTCCATCGCCATGGGGGGCACCCTGGGCATCCTGATCCCCCCCAGCACCCCCATGATCATCTACTGCATCATGGCGGAGGCCAGCATCGGCAAGCTCTTCATCGCCGGCATCCTGCCGGGGATCATGATGGCCGTCCTCTGCATGGCGACCATCATCATCCAGGTCCTTCAGAATCCCAAGCTGGCCCCCAGGGGAGAGAAGTTCACCTGGAAGGAGCGGCTCATTTCCCTCAAGGGCCTCATCGGCGTGGTCATCCTTTTCGGCATCGTCCTGGGCGGCATGTTCACCGGCGTCTTCTCCGTGAACCAGTCCGCCGCCATCGGGGCGTTCCTGGCCCTCATCATCATGATCGTGAACATGTGCATCCAGCATACCTTCACCTGGAAGGACTTCTGGGCGCGGTTCAAGGACGCCATGTGGACCACCATCCGCACCTTCGCCATGACCTTCCTGATCATCATCGGGGCCAGCCTTTTCTGCAAGTTCCTCACCATTACCCAGATCCCCATGCGCCTGGCGGCCTACATCGGGGGGCTGCACGTCTCCAAATATGTCATCATCGCCCTCATGACCCTGGTCTATCTCTTCCTGGGGATGATCATGGACGAGCTGCCCATGATCATGCTGACCGTGCCCATCTTCTGGCCCATCGCCAAGGCGCTGGGCTTCGACGTGGTGTGGTTCGGCATCTACATCATCCTCAGCATGGAGCTGGGAGCCATTTCCCCGCCGGTGGGCCTGAACTGCTTCATCATCTCCGGCGTGGCGAAGGATGTGCCCCTCAGTACCATCTACAAGGGGGCGCTGCCCTTCATGATCACCATTTTCGTGGGCATCGCCCTTCTGGCGGCCTTCCCCCAGATCGCCTTGGTGCTGCCCAATCTGATGAAGTAGGGAGGGAGAGACCATGGAAAAGGTTCAGAAATTCCATACCGCGGTGGGCCGCTTCACCCAGGCCGTCGCTCTCATCAGCTTCATCTGCGTGGTGGTCATGATGCTCATGAACGTGGCGGACGTGCTGATGGGCTATCTGTTCAGCACCCATATCCTGGGCGCCTACGAGCTGACCCAGCGGCTCCTCATGTGCGCGGTGTTCACCGCCTTCGCCTACGGGCAGAGCAAGAAATCCCACATCAATATGACCATCGTCATCGTCCACTTCCCCCGGTCCCTGCGCTTTGCCCTGTTCACCCTCATGAGCATCCTCTCCGTGCTGGCCGCTGGGGTCATGACCTATGCCGCCGCCGTGCAGACCGGCGTCTCCGCCAGCACGGGCTATATGACGGAGGTGCTCTATATCCCCCTCTGGCCCTTCTATGTCGTGGAGACCGTGGCCATGGGCATCTTCACCCTGGCGCTGATCTTCGACACGGTCCTCAGCTTCATCGCCATCTTCCGCGAGGATTACGCCAAAATGATCCAGGCGGAGTGGTCGTAGCGTCCAGCGTCCTTATTCGCCGGAATAGCGTCCTTATTCGCCGGAATGCTTCGCATCCGCGCAAGCGCGAATGCTCGTAGATTCCGGCGAAACGTCCTTTCCAAATCGCACCCGCTGCGCTGGGCTGCGATTTGGTAAACGGGAGCACAAGGTAGAGTGATTCCAATCATCGGGGCCTGCGGCAGAATGCCGCAGGCCCCGATCCATGTTTTCAAAAACTCACGTCTCACGTCTCTCGTCCTTCGTCCCCCGTCCTTCGTAAACCCCTGGGGGATCTCAAGGGGGGCCGCAGCCGCGTCCTTATTCGCCGGAATACGGCGCAGCTCCCGTTGGTCGCTGCTTGAAGATTCCGGCGAAACGTCCTTCTCAAATCGAAACGAACCGTTTCGATTTGAAGAGGAGGAGCCGGGGGAATCTTGCCGGTATTCGGCCAAAAGCCGGATACCGGCCATTCACCCGTGCGACGACGCGGTTCCCTTTGGCGTGTCTTTGCCTACTTTCTCCACGTCGAGAAAGTAGGCCGCCGGAGGCGACGGGACAGGGGAACAAATAAGCAGAGACGAACGGCGAATTCGCAGAAAGAAAATGGCAGCGTGACAACTGAACCGTCCCTCTCGTTACGGATTCTTCTCTATGTGACATTGGGGACGGTCCCAACCGTCACACATACCGTTCCCAGCTCCGAAGGCGCTTTTTCATGCTCTCCACGTCCAGCACCCCCAGGGCGAAGCCCTTGCGCACCAGCTCTTCCGGAAGGAATTCGTCGTATTTCTCGAAAACCGGGACCTCCTTGGGATACACCAGCTCCAGAGGGTCGAAATCCTTCGCCGCCTCCTCCGCGGCGATGGCGTAGAATTCCGTTTCGCTCGCCTGCATGGTGAATTGCAGATAGTAGGGCCGGGAGGTGTCCATGCCCTTGAGGCCCAGGCGGGGGGCGCAGCGAAGCTTCAGAAAGCGCTCCAGGGCCAGGAAGGCGTAGCTCCCCAGCCAGGGGAACAGGGCCCACATCTTGCCGCCCAGATGGATGAGGGGCCGCTCGGCCATACCCGATTTCCGGAAGGTCTCCCTGGCCTCCGCCAGCCGGGCGGCGGCGTGGCGCATGAGATAGGGATAAACCTTGTCCTCCGCCAGCACCCGGAACATCCGCTCCAGGATGCGGTCGTGGATGTCCCCGGCCACGTCCCCGAAATAGGCGGGGATATTGCCCTTGACCAGGGTGCAGTAGACCTCCCGCCGCTGGTGGTCCACCTCCTCCACCACCCAGACCCGGCCCGCGATGGCGATCTTGTCTCCCACGGGGGGCGGCTTGACGATGGTGCCCAGCTCCTGGGAGCCGCTGCGGACGGCGTATTCCACATTCTCCTGGAACACGGCGTAGAACTTATAGCTGTTCGTGATCCGCTCCCCGGTCAGGCCGACGATGAGGCCGCCGTTTTCCGTGCGCTGGATGTGGTCGATCTTCAGCAGATGCCGCAGCAGAGCCCGGAAATCCTCCTGCGTGACGCGGCGGAAGGCCGCCAGAGGCAGCACACGGGAGGCCAGCTCGCCGGGGGTCATCTCCCCGCAGGAGGCCAGGGTGCTCATGGTCTGGTGATACAGCAGGCTGTAGGGCAGCCGCTCCATCCGCGGCGGCTCCACAAAGCGCTCCTCGATATAGAGCTGCACCAGGGCGATGCCCTGGAGGAGATACCAGGGGATCATCTCCGGCAGCAGGGCGCGGGCCTCCGCATGCTCCTCCCGCATGACGAACCACATTTCCGCCGGCGCGCCCCGCCGCCCGGTGCGCCCCAGGCGCTGGAGGAAGCCGGAGACGGTGAAGGGCGCGTCCACGTGGAAGGCCCGTTCCAGCCGCCCGATGTCGATGCCCAGCTCCAGGGTGGCGGTGGCGCAGACGCTGAGGAGGGAATCGTCGTCCTTCATCTCCTCCTCCGCGCTCTCCCGGTAGGCGGCGGAGAGGTTGCCGTGGTGGATGAGGAAGCGGTCCGGCTCGTGATTAGCCTCGCAGTATTGCCGCAGCTGCTGGCAGACGGATTCGCATTCCTCCCTGGAATTGGTGAAGATGAGGCACTTCTTTCCTCTGGTGTGCTCGAAGATATAGCCCATGCCGGGGTCGGCGGCCTTGGGGGCCGTGTCCGTGGCTTCCTCCATGGGGGGCATCTCCGCAAGGTCGGGCTTCCCCTCGTCCGCCTGGGGGCCGGAGTTGAAGAAATGCTCCATGCTCAGCCGCCAGGTTTCCCTGCCTCCGTCGAATTTGGGGATGACGGTGTCCCGGCCGCTGCCCGCGGAGAGGAAAAGGCCCGCATCATGGGGATTGCCGATGGTGGCGCTGAGGCCGATCCGCCGGGGGGAGCAGCCCGCCAGGGAGCACAGCCGCTCCATGAGGCAGAAGGTCTGGAGGCCCCGGTCCCCCCGCAGGAGGGCGTGGATCTCGTCGACGACGATGAAGCGCAGGTCCCCGAACAGGGAGGGTATCTCCATGTGCTTGTTGATCAGCAGGCTTTCCAGGGATTCCGGGGTGATCTGCAAAATCCCCGCGGGCTTGCGCAGCAGCTTCCGTTTCTGTGTCTGCGGCGCGTCCCCGTGCCAGCGGGTGACGGGGATGCCCGAAGCTTCGCACAGCTCCCCCAGCCGCCCGAACTGGTCGTTGATGAGGGCTTTCAGGGGGGCGATATACAGCACCCCCACGCTTCTTGGCGGGTCCTCCTCCAGCAGGGTGAGGATGGGGAAGAAAGCCGCCTCCGTCTTGCCGGAGGCGGTGGAGGCCGTCAGCAGCACATTCTGATCGGTGTTGAAGATGGCGTCCCCCGCCGCGTTCTGCACGGCCCGCAGGGTCTGCCAGCCGGAGCGGTAGATATAATCCTGAATAAAGGGGGCGTAGCGGTCAAATACGTCCATGGGGCTACCTCAAATGGTGAATTCCGCGTAATCGTCCGTCGTCTCGTCCGACACCGCCTCGCTTTGGGCGTAGGAGAATTCCTCCGAGCCCAGCAGGGCGGAGACCGAGGCGTCCGGGTCCTGATACATGAGGTCCAGCAGCTCGATGAAATCCCGGATGACCTCCCGGGGGGTGATGTTCGTCTCCGCGCCGATGCGCTCGTATTCGATGCGGATGAAGCCCGCCAGGTCCTCCGTGGTGATCCTGCTCTCATAGCCGTAGAGCCCGGCGTGCATGCTCTCCAGCTTTTCACAGAGGATCAGCATTTCCTCGGCGGTGAGGGGTTCCAGGCGGATGACGGGAGCCAGCAGGTCCCTTGCGCCGGGGCGGGAGAATTTGCCCTCCGCCAGGCGGGAGCGCAGGGCCTCGTAGCTGTAGACGCCCCGGCGCCTGTCCTCCATGGCCTGGGGCGTGGCCCCCATGAGGATGCCCAGATACCGGGCCTTGCCCTGGAGGGCGTCGTTGTACATGGCGAGCATCTTTTCATAGTTGTACTGCCGGGTGATGGAGTTGGGGATCTTATAGACGTTCACCAGCTCGTCGATCATGAGGAACAGGCCGGTGTAGCCCGCCAGGCGGAAGAAGACGGCGAAAAGCTTGAGATAGTCGTACCAGTCGTCGTCGGTGATGAGGATGCTCACCCCCAGCTCCTCCCTGGCCTCCTTTTTCAGGGTGTATTCCCCCCGGAACCAGCGCACCACCCGCGCTTTCGTTTCGTCGTCGCCGGAGAGATAGGCGTGGTAGTAGGCGGAGAGGAGCTTTGCGAATTCAAAGCCGTGCACCAGCTCGCTCACCGAGGCGGTGACGGCGAAAATCTTCCTGTCCACCGCCGCCGCCAGGGCCGGGTCGCCGGGGAGAAGGCCGGTCTCCCGGGCCGCCTCGCTCTGCACGGAACTGATCCACCGGTCCAGCACCAGGTTCAGGGCCCCGCCCTCCGGCTTCGTCCTGGTGGAGAGGTTGCCGATCAGCTCCCGGTAGGTGGCCAGCCCTTGGCCCCTGGTGCCCTGGAGCCGCCGCTCCGGGGAGAGGTCCGCGTCGGCCACGATAAAGCCCCGGTCCATGACGTAATTGCGGATGGTCTGCAGGAGAAAGCTCTTGCCGGAGCCGTATTTTCCCACGATGAAGCGGAAGGAGGCCCCGCCCTCCGCGATGATGTCCACGTCGTGCAGCAGGGCTTGTATCTCGTTTTTCCGCCCCACGGTGATATAGGGAAGGCCAATGCGGGGGACCACGCCGCCCTTCAAAGAGTTCAGCACCGTCTGGGCGATGCGCCGGGGCGCTTTTCTGTCCGTTTCGCTCATATCTTCATCCTCCAAGGAGGCGCAGCACGTCCTCCCGGTAATCCTCCGCCAGGGTGATCTCCTCCCCGTCGCAGTCCAGGGCAGCGTCCCCCAGCTCGTCAAAGAGGGCCTCGTTGATCGCGTCCGCCGCCACGGTGGGCATCCGGCGCTTTTCCCTGAGCCAGTCCTTCACCGGCTCTCCCGCCGCGACCAGCCGCAGCAGCTCCAGCAGCTCCGGCTCCAGGTCCAGGGCCGGGGCGCTTTCCGCCGCCGGAGGCTCCGCTTCCGCCGGGGCGGGGGGCGGCTCCGCCGCCCTTTCCTCCGTTTCCGCCTCCGTCAGGTCCGCCTCCGTCAGGAGGCTGTCCCTCGTCAGTACTGCGTCCTTCCGGATCTGCTCCAGGCCGCTCAGGTCGATGACGATCTTTTTCCGGGCCTGCTCGGCCTTTTCGCGCCGGTCCTCCTCGATGACCGCTTCGACATATTCTGCGGCCCAGGCTTCCTCCCAGCGCTCCTGCAGGCGGCGGCCCAGATTCAGATAGATGCGCAGCTGCCGGTCCGCTTCGTGGAGCAGCCCTTCCAGCAGCTTTTTGTCGAAGCTGTGCTCCTGATAGCATTTCTCCGTCCATGTGCCGTTGAAGGTATAGCTGCGGACTTCGTTCAGCTCATAGGTCCCGGCGGCGGGCCGCATTTGCTGGTAATACAGGGCATTGGAGAGGGGATCCCAGCGGCGGCTGCGGCAGCCCCCGAAGCAGAGATTAAAGAGCGTCTTGCCATCCTCCCGGTGCTTCGCGGCGGCCAGGCGCCACACCCGGGCAAAGAGGGCCTTCCCCTCGTCCCCGAATTGCTGCACCACCGGGGACTGGGGGAGCTTGCGTCCTCCCAGGACGGCCAGTGCGTCGAAAATCTCCCCGTCCGTCCGCTTCTTCGGCTCCCGCAGGGCAGCCAGGGCTTCGTCCCTTTGCAGCATCTCCGGGCTTACGTATTGCCGAGCCGTTTCCGGCGGCAGGCCGCTGACGACGGCCTTTTCCAGCATCCAGCGGCGGAGGTTGCGGCGCATGTCCGCCTCTCCGATGCCGGAGTCCAGGTAGCCGATCTCGAATTCCCGCAGCTTCCGCAGGCTGTCCTCCGCATCCGCCGCGCCGATGCCGTTCAGCAGCTCGTAGACATAAATGTAGGCAAGGGAGGTGCAGATGGGTTTGAATTCCCCCCGGCGCAGGGCCGTGCGCCAGGTGAAGTAGCCCCGCAGCTGCTCCAGCCGCAGGTCGTGGTAGGTGGGGTAATAAAGGCGCAGCTCCCCGTTCCAGGGGGCGTCGTCCTCATAGTCCTCCATGAATTTCCCCTGCACATAGAAGTTTTTGCAGGTCTGCCCGAAGGAATGGCTCCCGTATTCATAGAGCCGCTGCATCTGCCGCAGCTTCTCAGGGGTCCTGGGCAGGGGGGTGTCCCGATGCTCCGCCCCCGGCGTGTCGCCGTCCAGGGTCAGGAGACGGGAGACCGCTTTCGAGGCGGTGTCTATTGCCTTGTCGATCAGGTCCTGCAGGGTCAGCTGTTCCGCTTTCGGCGCAGCGGTCTTTTCCACGGGTGGGCGGGCGCCGGGCTTGGGCAGGGGCGTGTCCCGGTAGTCCGACGCCTGCGGCCGGAGCGTTCTCCCCAGGGTGATGGTATAGCCCCAGGCCTGTCCGGCCTTGATGGCCTCGTCAAAGAGGTAGAACACCGTCTCCTGCGCCGTGTCCGCCCCAAAGCGGACGCCCACCCAGTCCGCCCCTTTCATTCGATAGGGCGCGGTGAGCCAGGGCTCGGAATCCCGCCACAGCTCTCCATGGCCGCACTTCAGGTCGCAGAGCTGCGCTTCGTCTCCCAGCTCAGAGTCCCAATAACGGATCAGCAGCGCCACCGGCTTCCCGCTCCTGGGGTGGAGCAGGGCGGAGAGCCTGGAAACGGGGCTGTTCCCGGACATCTCCATCCGCCGGTTCACTTCGCCGATATGGTATTTTTTCTCGGCGTAAGCCGTCAGCTCCGAAATATCCATGCGTCTCCGTCCCCGGCTTATTTCTTCTCATGCGAATTATACCAGCGGGGGAAATCCATATCAAGTATGCACTTGCACGGCGAGGCGCAGACGGTTGCTTTTTTGCTTGCCGTCCTATATAATCGGATCAAATGAATCACAGGAGGGAACCTCAATGGAACACAGCTGGAAGAATGTGCCCAAGCTGGGCTTCGGCCTCATGCGCCTGCCCATGCTGGGGGACGAGGTGGATATCGAGCAGTTCAAGCAAATGGTGGATAAATTCATCGCCGCGGGCTTCACCTATTTCGACACGGCCTACGGCTATATCGGCGGCAAGAGCGAAGCGGCGGCGAAGGTCGCCCTGGTGGAGCGCTACCCCCGGGACAGCTACACCCTGGCCACCAAGCTCCCCGCCTGGGCCGGGCCCAAGACGGCGGAGGAAGCAAAGCAGATGTTCTGGACCAGCCTGGAGCGCACCGGCGCGGGCTATTTCGACTTCTATCTGCTGCACAACATCGGCGCGCCGAGGATCAAGTCCTTCGACGATTTCGGCATCTGGGACTTTTTGAAGGAGCGGAAGGCCGAGGGCCTCATCAGGCACCTGGGCTTCAGCTTCCACGACAGCCCGGAGATGCTGGACCGGGTGCTGACGGAGCATCCGGATATGGATTTCATCCAGCTCCAGATCAACTATGCCGACTGGGAGGACCCCGGCATCCAGTCCCGGGGCTGCTGGGAGGTGGCCCGGAAGCACGGTAAGGCCGTGGTCATCATGGAGCCTGTCAAGGGCGGCACCCTGGCGAGCCTGGCCCCCGACGTGCGCAGGCCCTTTGCGGAAGCCGGACTGGACCCGGTGGCGGAAGCCCTGCGCTTCGCCGCCTCTCTGGACGGGGTCATCACCGTCCTCAGCGGCATGTCCACCCTGGAGCAGATGGAGCAGAATATCGCTTTCCTGAAGGATGCCGGTCCTCTCAGCGAGAAGGAAAAGGCCGTCATCGACGAGGCCCGGCAAATTCTCCGGTCCCGCCCCATGATCCCCTGCACCAACTGCCGCTACTGCGCCCCCGGCTGTCCCATGTCCATCTCCATCCCGGATATTTTCCAGGCCCGCAACAAGGATCTGGTCTACGGGGATCGGGACGGGGCCCTGGGCTTCTACAAGATGGTCTCCGCCGGCGCGCCGGCCTCCCAGTGCGTGGGCTGCGGCCAGTGCGAGGCGGCCTGTCCCCAGCACATCGGCATCATCGACGCGCTGAAGGATATCGCTGCGGATTACGACAAGTGAATGGTACCTGAGAAGAATGAGCGCGGGGCAGCCGAAAGGCTGCCCCGATGGGTTTTGGCAATATATCAGCGATGCACGTAGTCGCGGGCGTATCGATAGAGTTCCTCCGAAATGCGCCGCTGGGCCGTTTTCATCCGATCCAGGGAATCCTCGACCTCCTGCGCGGATAAGCTGCCTTTATCAAAGCCCAGCAGCAGTATCCCAATGGAACCGCGTACCCTAAGGCCCATGGCCTTGGCAACCCGCCTGCCTGCGTCTTCCTCCATCAACAGAATGTCCGCCTTGACGTCATCCGCATATACGATGGCCTCGCTCTCTCCCAGGTCAAGGCCGGAGGCCCGGCGGAGAATATCCACCGCTTTGCGCTCCCGGACGGCAACGACTCGGACAAAAGAACAGGAGCGAATCAATTCTGCTTCGTCTGCGTATCTCTCATTGCCGGTGAGCTCGGCATAGACCGCCTCCGGTATCCGAATCTCGCCGTACAGGTCTCGCAGCAGGTCCAGCCTGGCCGCTTTCATCAAGGAAATCAGCGGCCCGGAATCGGAGACGACGATCATGGATTCATCCTCTCAAAGCGGCGGATATCCGCCAGCTCCTCTTCCAGCTCCGCTACCGACTGGTGCAGATAGGGCATCCCCAGGGAGGCGTAAAAATCGATGAGGTCAAATTTGTGGACGCCCAGGATCTCCGCCGCCCTCCCGTGGGAGATCGTCTGATTTTGAATGAAGGGATACAGCATCATCGCGTTTCGCTCAAACGAGTGATCCCGCTCCGAATCATCCAGGAATGGGGTCATGCCCTCAGGGACCGTCAACTGTACGTTCACCGTTTTCATCGAAGCACCTCCTTCGACCGGGCTGTTAGTGAATGGACGTTTCCTTACGCGTACAGTATAGCACAAAAGTCCGCGCCGAACAAGATTTGCCCGATCTATTTCCCGGGCGAGCGCGTTTCGATCAGCTTTTTCACGCGGTCCAGAAGATCGCTGTATTCGGGGGCGGAGGGAAAGTGCTCTGCAATGCGCAGGAGGGTTTGATAATAGTCGCTCGGATAGACCATGTCGCATGTCGTCATGCCGCTCATGGTGGTGTAAATGAAAATCGCCCGTTCTTCATCCGAGTCGGGATCGTTGCCTCTCGAACCCCATGATTCCTCCGCGTTCCAGAGCATTCCTTCCAGCCATGAACATGCCGTGGGGAGTTCGATCTTTTCCGTGATCTTCATGACGGCCTCCAGCAGAGACACCAGACTGCAAAGCTTCTCCATAGCCTCCGCCTTTTTTTCGGCTTTCGCCAGCATCTCAGCGTATCGCATACCAATGTCCAGACGTCCGCATGTCCAAATGTCCGGAGCGCCGCTCCAAAAATCGCCGCAAATCAGTTCCAGAAATCTGATTTGAAAATCGGTCATTGCATGCATTGTACGCTCATCCGTATGCAGACCGCAGAGCAGATCGGATGACAGCAGGGAGCTGACAACGTCATATAAACGGTACCTTCTCTCCGGCTCCAGCTTTTCCCCGTCCTGCCTTCTGAAATACCTTCTGAAAAGCAGCGCCCGCCGCGAGGTGTCAAAGGGCGTGGTGTATTTGTCCAGAAACGGCTCCAGATGTTCCTCGTCTTCGATGAGCGACATGGTTTGCAGGACATGTGGGTCCATCCGGTGCTTTTCCAGGTAGGCTTCCGCCGTCAGGCGCACCTCCGGCGGAGATTTCAATAACGCGTGGATAGAGAATTATTCCCGGAATCCGGGAATGACAACGGAAAAATCGCCCCCGCGGAGCGATCGGAACGCTCTGCGGGGGCGATGCTTATGCATTTGTTCTTGCGAAAGCCTCAGCCTTCGATGAGGATGGTCTTCTTCTCCGGCAGCTTCTTTTCCGGCTTCTTGGGGATCTGGAGGCTCAGGACGCCGTTTTCAAACTTGGCGCTGATATCCGTTTCCTCCACGTTTTCGCCCACATAGAAGCTCCGCTGCAGGGAGCCGGCATAGCGCTCCTGGCGGATCAGCTTGCCCTTCTTTTCCTCGTCCTTCTCAACGCCCTTGGCGGCGCTGACGGTGAGGTAGCCGCTCTCCAGGCTCAGCTGGATCTCGTCCTTCTTGAAGCCGGGCAGGTCGATGTCCACCTCGTAGTGATCCTCGTGCTCCTTCACGTCCGTCTTCATTTCATTGGAGGCGTTGCGCCCGTAGAGCTTGCGGTCGATGTTCCGCAGCTCCCGCAGGGTGGGGAAGTCGAACAAATCGTCAAACAAATTCTCTCCAAAAATACTCGGCAACATAAGTCATACCTCCTTTTGATATGCACGCTGTTTCATTGCCTGAGCATCGGGAGCGGAGATTCTTCATTCGATCTCTGTTCCTTTGTTCTGCCCCTATTATAGCACTGGAATTAGCACTGTCAATAGGAGAGTGCTAATTTTATTGTGAACTTTTTGTTAAGTGAAAGGATTTGCGCCGGAGAATTTCATACTATTCACCGATAAAACGCTTTAAAAGATTTGCGAGGCAGATTTGTGTCAGACGAGGCGGAGGAGGCAGCCGGGCTACCGCCCGGCAATGACGACAACGAAGTATGGCGCAAATATGGCCGCAAAGAATTAAGGCAATACAGCACAATTCTCGGCACGCATCTTGCTTGCATCATGTTCCGTCATATTGCCCGAAAATCTTGGCCAATACAGGAAGTATTCCCCGCGATTTTCAGACAATCTGACGAAAATTCTGACTGCGCAATCTGCGCACCAGAATTATGCGGTATTGCCTTAAATGGTTTTATCGGTGAATAGTATCAAGCAAAAGGAACGGCCTCCCCGAAGGGAGGCCGTTTTCGCGTACCGTCAGAGCAGTCCGTAGATGACCACCCGGAGGCGGTCGTTATAGTATTTCGCGTCCGGCAGCATGTCCTGGATCATAAAGGCGGCGCTGAGCTGCTCCGCCGGGTCGGCCATCATCCAGGCCCCGGCGGCCCCTTCCCAGCCGAATTCCCCCACGCTGCCGCTGCACAGCCCGACCGCGGGGTCCAGGAGGGTACGCACGCCGTAGCCGTAACCGTAGCCCTTCATCTCGCCCACCTGGAACACCTTCAGCATGTCTTCCGTCAGCAGGTTCTGGCGCATCATGTCGATAGTCTTCCGCCCGATGAGCTTTTCACCCTTCCATGTGCCGCTTTGGGCCAGCATGGCGGAGAAGACCTGCAGGTCCCGGAGGGTGGCGATCAGCCCCGCGTCCGCCGCCTCGTAGCGGGCGTCCTCCCGGTACATGCTGTCCAGAGGGTCGCCCAGAAGGTCGTCGCAGTGCTCCACCTTCCCGTCGGGCAAATGGCGCACGCACTCCGCCATGCGTTCCCGCCAGCCGGGGCGGAAGCGGAAGCCGGTGTCCTTCATGCCCAGAGGCCCGAAGAGGTTCTTCTCCATGTATTCCCCCAGGGGCATACCGCTGGTGACCTCCACCACCGCGGCCATGATGCAGATGCCGTAGCCGTACTGCCACTGAGACCCCGGCTCAAAGAGCATGGGCACCCCCGCCAGGGCGCGGATCTCCTCTCCCAGGGAGTAGCCTGCCTGGAACTTGCTGCCCCCCAGCTTGTCGTGGATGTCCTTGAGACCCTTGGCGGTGGGGCTGTCCCCGAAGTCGTAGAAGCCCACGTTCATGTTGAAGGCATGCTTCATCAGCATGGGCTGCTTTGCTTCCTCCACGGTCCAGCTGCCGTCGGGCTGCCTGACGCTGAGCAGCATGTTTTTGTATTCCGGGAGATATTCCGAAACCGGGTCGTCCATGAGGAAGGCCCCCCGCTCGTATTCCATCATGCCACAGAGGGAGGAGACGGCCTTGGTGATGGAGTGGATGCGGAACAGGGTGTCCGGCGTCAGCGGCGTTTTCCCGGCCATATCCCGGTGGCCGACATAGTTTTCATACAGCAGCTGATCCCCCTTCATGACGCTGAGGGCGGCGCCGGGCAGCCCCCGGTCGACGAAGCTTTGCAGCAGGCGGTCCAGATCCTTCGCGGTGGACATAGGTTCGCGCTCCTTTCCTGTATTATTGTTTTTCTTTATTCTACCATAGCGCACTCCTCCCCGCAATCGCGAAATGACCCCTTGACAAAACGGGTCTATCAGTGTAGACTTGCCTTAAAAGGTCGATAATCATAGACTTGAGGTGAAGCGCCATGTCTTATCATCGTCTCTGCGAAAGCGATTACCGTTTTCTCTCCCTGATCTGGGAGCATGAGCCCGTGAATTCCACGGAGCTGGCCCGCATCTGCGCCGAGCGGCTGGGGTGGAAGAAATCCACCGTCTACACCATGGTGAAGAAGCTCTCGGAGAAAGGGCTGGCGGTGAATGAAAACGCCACGGTGCGCAGCCTGGTTCCCCGGGAAGAGATCCAGCGGCAGGAGAGCCGCAGCTTCGTGGAGCAGACCTTCTCCGGTTCGCTCCCCGGCTTCCTGGTCTCCTTCTACCGGGGCAAGGGCATCACGGCGGCGGAGGCGGCGGAGCTGCAGAAGCTCATCGACAGCATTCCGCGAAAGGCGGAAGACGGAAAGGAGGCGTGAGGGATGGAAGCGCTCTTTCGCACCGTTTTGAAAATGAGCCTGGCGGGGAGCGTGGTGATCCTCCTGATCCTGCCCCTGCGGCTGATCCTCCGCCATGCCCCGAAGAAGTTTTCCTATTCCCTCTGGGCGGCGGCGGCCTTCCGCCTCTGCGTCCCGGCGAGCCTCCCCTCGCCCTTCAGCCTGTTCCGCCTGCTGTCCGGGATCCCCGCCGCTCCGTCGGCCCCCGGCCCGCTGGACCTGCCCTTTCCTGTGGAAGCGGCCCCGGCTGCGGCGGAAGCCGCCGTATCTGCCGGTGTGCAGGCCGCCGCTTCCCAGCCTTCCCCCGCCGTCAGCGCAGCCGTCAGCGCCTCCGCCTTTCCCTGGCTGCGGCTGCTGGCCCTGGTCTGGCTGGCGGGCGTCGCGGCGCTGCTCCTCTATGGTCTGATCGGGGACCTCCGCCTCCGGCGCAGGCTTCGCACGGCCATCCGGCAGGAGGACGGGAGCTGGCGGGCGTCCGGCATCACGACACCCTTTCTGCTGGGCCTCTTTCGGCCCCGCATCTATCTCCCCTGGGGGCTGGAGGGAACGGGCCTGAACCTCGCCCTAGAGCATGAAAAAGTCCATCTGCGGCGCGGCGACCCCTGGTGGCGGCTGCTGGGCTGGCTGCTCCTCTGCCTCCATTGGTTCAATCCCCTCTGCTGGCTGGCCTTCCTGCTGGCCGGGCGGGATATGGAGCTGAGCTGCGAC
>JAEEGI010010280.1_pt1 | contig 20339 bp, 11 predicted proteins | sample 8958751 | NCBI WGS metagenome assembly JAEEGI01 (sample SAMN16246545, study PRJNA631951) | gut metagenome | biome: gut microbiome; feature: rumen; material: KS-attached | host: Bos | place: Iran: Karaj | collected 2018-10 | reverse complement strand
CTTTACCTGGCTCAGAAAGACACGCTACATTCAGAATGGGCATACAAGGACGGTGGGGAGAAAAGCACACGTAATGGCGTGGAGAAAGGTGTGGTGTGGCTACATCTCGGTGAGCTTTACTGGCAGCAGGAGAAGTTTGTGAAGGCGAAAGAGTGTTATGCTGGTGCCTTAGGTCTGTTCGATAAGGAACGAGAGAACTACAACGAGGTGGATGAACGGACTAAGATTCTCGAGGAGCTTTATCCTCATGCCTCTGCTGTTGAGCTCCAAGACAGCTTGCAGACGCTTGCCCGCATGGATTCCGTCCAGCGGATGGAGGTAATCAATAAGATAATCGAGGAGGTGAAGAAGAAAGAGAAGGAGGAGGCTAAGAAAGCTGCCGCTGCTGCGAATGCAGCGAACAACCCCCAAGTTGCCACCCAGCGCAATGCAGCCAACAATCCGTTGCTCAATCCCAATGCACAGCAGGCGGGATTATGGTATTTTTATAATTCGTCGGCGGTGGAGACCGGTAAGGCTGAATTCATCAAGAAATGGGGCAACCGTGAACTGGCGGACGACTGGAGACGCTCCAACAAGACGGTGCTCGCCGACGAGTCGGATGAACAGGACACCGAGGGTGACGACGAGGAGGGTGACCACGACGGTGAGAATAAGGGCGAAGGCGATGAAAGTGGCGAAGGCGGTGAAGATGGTGCCAACGGTCAGCAGAGCGGAAAAGTCGGAGGAGGCGGACCGGGGGGTAATGCTTCTCCGGAAGGTGGTGCCGAGGGAGCTGGAGGCGAAGGTGTTGGAGGCGAGGGTACCGAGCAATTGTCGGAAGAGGAGAAGGCGGCACGCGAGAAGCAGGCTGAATACGAGAAAGACCCTCACCGCCCTGAGTTCTATCTCAAGGATATACCCCTCACAGATGAGCAGATGGAGGCATCGAATAAGTTGCTCGTTGATGGGCTGTATAACTCCGGAATCGTCTATAAGGACAGGATGGAGAATTTCGACTTAGCTGAGAAGACGTTCAACCGTGTGCTCAACGACTTCCCCGACTTTGAGCATAAGGACGAGCTTTACTATAATATGTTCCAGCTTTATGCGCGGCAGGGAAAGAGCTATGAGGCGGAAGACTACAAGAACCGGCTCATCACCGAGTATCCCGACAATGAACATGGGAAAATCATATCCGACCCGCTCTTCAACTATAAGGCTATCCATGGTGTGGCGGAGGAGGATTCTATGTATCAGTCTGCGTATGAGGCATTCAAGGCAAACGATTTCCGCTCTGTCGTGGCTCAGTCGCAGGCAGCCCAGGAGCGGTACCCTGAGGGAGCCAACAAGGCGCGTTTCATGTTCCTCGAGGCGATGAGCCAGCTTGAACTGGGAGGAAGGAGCGAGTTCCTTAACCTCATGAAGGGTATCGTAGATAAATACCCGAAGAGCACCGTCAGCGAGCTTGCAGGACTCTATATCAAGGGTGTGCGCGAAGGACGTATCCTAACGAGTGGAAAGATGGAGATGGGGTCTGTTTGGGACCGTCGTGCAGGATTCCTCATCGAGGGCGACTCGGCACTTGCCGACACGGCATTCACTGCCAAGCGCGACGACATCCATATCTTCGTTGTGGCATACGAGCATAACAGCTTGAATGAAAACCAGCTACTCTATGAGATGGCACGTTATAACTTCATGAACTTCCCTGTCCGAAATTTCGATATTAATATCGAGATTGGCGACGGTATCGACATGCTGCAAGTGAGACCGTTCCTCAATTACGACGAGGCATATATCTATATGCGTAAGTTGGAGACCGACGAGGATATGGCGTATAAGATGGAGGGATTGAAATGGTTCATTATTTCCGATCACGACCTTAAGCTCATCACTAACCGCGGGTTGAGCTTCACTGACTACTTCGACTTCTATGATGAGACTTACACGGAGGATAAGCTGCCTGAATACGATGAGAACCTGCTTAATGAACCAGTGGAAAAGCAGGTGGAGGAGTCCGACCAGAAAGAGGAGGATAAGAAAGAGGATGACCAGAAACAGGAAGGATTCGACGGCAATGTGGACTTCGACGATGGTCAGGAGGGCGAAGACAAAGCCGATAACCAGGATAATGGTGTGGGCAAGTATCTCGACGACTTCGATGAGCCTGAGAAGCAGCAGGACAACCAGGATACCGACCGGGGGCAGTATCTCGATGATATAGACAATCAGGACAATCAGCAGAATAATCAGGATACCGACCGAGGTGAGTTCTTCGATGACTTTGACAATGAGCCTGAGAAGCAGCAGAATGACCAGCTTGAGGAGCGTGGAGAGTTCTTCGATGACTTCGATATTGAGGACAAGCGCGAGGAGGAGCGCAAGGCTGAAGAGGAACGTAAGGCTGAAGAACAACGTCGTACCGAGCAGCAGCGTCAGGCTGAGGAGCAACGCAAGGCCGAGGAGCAGCGCAAAGCAGAAGAGCAGCGCAAAGCTGAGGAGGAGCGCAAAGCAGAAGAACAGAAACAGGCAGAAGAGCAGAAGCAGGAAGAGTGGGACGGCAATGTGGAGAACTTTGATGATGAAGACACGAAAGTGGATAATCAGCAGAAGGAAGAAGACGAGTGGGACGGTAATGTCGAGGACTTCGACGACGAGGATAACAACCAGAACCGTAATGATGACAACAAAAACGAAGACTGGGACGACGAAGACGACGAGGATTATATTTTCTGATTTGGAGTTATTTCTTTGAGTGGGAGTTAATTCTTTGAATGGATTTAATATCCTTCGGAATTGGAATTATTTCTCCGTCACTGTAACCACTTCCCCCCACATCGCCTGACAGTCATCGGCTGGGGGCATGGACGTCCCGTCCGTGCCAAGTGATGAGGGCTCAATGCCCGAAATCACTTGTAAAAACTAAAAACTAAAAAACTAAAAACTAACCAACAAGCCGCATGCAGAATAACGGAATTTTGTTGTGGGTGGACGACGAAATAGAGTTGCTTAAGCCCTACATTATATTTTTGGAGAAGAAAGGCTACAAGGTGATTGAGGCTACAAACGGGCAGGATGCACTCGATATCTGTCAGAACAATGACATCGACCTGATTCTCCTCGATGAAAATATGCCGGGACTTACAGGTCTTGAGACACTTTCACGCATCAAGGAGCTCAACGATGCCATACCTGTTGTGATGGTCACCAAGAGCGAAGAGGAGAATATCATGGATCAGGCCATCGGATCAAAAATCGCTGATTATCTCATCAAGCCGGTCAACCCTAGTCAGATTTTGCTTACCATGAAGAAGCACCTCCACAAAAAAGCAATCGAGTCGGAGGTGACAAACATCAACTATCAACAGAATTTCAGTAAGCTCGGCATGCAAATCAACGACTCTTACAGCCTCGAGGAGTGGATGGAGGTGTATAAGCGGCTGGTGTTCTGGGAGCTGGAGCTTGCCGATGCCAACAGCCCGATGACCGAGATGCTTAAGATGCAGAAGGCGGAGGCGAACCAGGGATTTGCGAAGTTCGTGTCGAAAAACTATCAGTCGTGGATCGACAACACGGCAGACCGCCCCCTGCTCAGTCCCGACATCTTCAAAAAGAAAATTTTTCCTTTGCTCAGTGGTGGCAACCAAGTATATCTTATCGTCTTTGATAATTTCAGATACGACCAGTGGAGGGTTATCAGCCGAGAGCTCGCCGACCGCTTCTCCTTCGACGAGGAACTTTATGTCTCGATTCTGCCCACTGCCACTCAATATGCGCGTAATGCCATATTCGCTGGGTTGATGCCTAAACAGATTGCTGACATGTATCCCGACTTGTGGGTGGACGAGGATGCCGAGGAGGGAAAGAACCTCAACGAGGAGCCGCTTATTCGTAAGCAGCTGGAGCGATTTAGACGTAGGGAGACATTTTCCTATTACAAGCTCAACCACTCTGCAGACACCGAGAAACTCGTCAATCAGTTCCGCTCCCTCAGCACAAAGCAGCTCAATGTCATCGTCGTCAACTTCATCGACATGCTCTCGCATGCACGTACTGAATCAACTATGGTCAGGGAACTGGCATCCGACGAGGTGGCATATAGGAGCATCACTTCATCATGGTTCCGCCATTCCCCTGTCTGGGAACTTTTTGAGGCACTTGCAGACACCGACGCGAAAATCGTCATTACCACCGACCACGGATCAATCCGTGTGAACACCCCGACGAAGGTTATCGGTGACCGCAACACCAACACGAACCTAAGGTATAAGTTCGGAAAAAACCTGTCATACAACACCAAGGATGTCTATGCGGTGAAGAATCCGACGCAGGCTTTCCTGCCCGCACCCAACCTCTCAACGACGTATATCTTCGCGAAGAACGACTCTTTCTTTGCATATCCCAACAACTACAACTATTACGTTTCCTATTATCGTAACACTTTCCAGCATGGAGGAATCAGCATGGAGGAAATGCTCATTCCCCTCGTCACACTCCAGAGCAGGCATCGATAATCTTTATTTCATTATTCAAAATTCATCTTTGTTTCAAAAGAAAGAAATCAGCCTGATATCAAAGCGTTTTCGAAATCGATCAATGCATAAAAAAACTGGTAGAGACACACTACTGGGAGCCTACGGACAGAGTAGAATATACGAGTGAAAAATTATTTTAAACTGTAAATCATTTAATCGTAAACAACTGCAGTGGAATTACAAATCAAAAATCTTGACGAAATCAATACAGTGGCAAAGGAGTTTGTCAATGCTTTGGGCAACAGGACGGTTGTTGCCTTTTATGGCAAGATGGGGGTAGGGAAAACCACGTTCATCAAGGCGGTCTGTGAAGAGTTGGGTGTAACTGATGTTATCAACTCGCCTACGTTTGCCATTGTCAATGAATATCTCTCTGGGGAAGGACAACCCATCTATCATTTTGATTTCTATCGTATCCGTAGGTCAGAGGAGGTGCTCGACATCGGCTTCTACGAGTATATCGACAGCGGATGTCTCTGTCTGATGGAATGGCCGGAACTCATTGAGGATTTGCTACCAGAAGAAACCGTTCGAGTCAAAATCACTGAAAATGCTGACGGAACTAGAACCCTGACGTTTTAGTTCTTTGATTTAGGATTATTTGAATAAAGGATTAGTCTTTAAACAAAAATGATTTATCTTCTGGCTTTTCCCTGATGTTGTCTTTTGGGGGACTCCCAAATGAAATATCACCTTTCTTTTCTACTTTCAGAACTAATAAAACATTAAATACCAGTAAATCGTAAATATAAACAGCTTCCAGTAGAAAAACTAACTCGCTATTCCGAAGGAATATCACTTCTTTTAATTAGTCCGGCATCGGTTCGTCAATATATTGCTCAAATGTCACCTGATATTTTGAACCGTTGATGTTGAGGATAGTGAAAAATGGGTCGGAGAATTCATCATTTTCTTTGTGGTAGTATGTGACTGTGTTGTAGAGTGATTTATTGCCGTTTCCATCCTCATTGAGGCTGTCAGTGAATTGATGCGTATAGCCAGCTTTGGTGATTAAATCCGCGAACAGGTCCTTGGCACGGGAGCTGAACAGGTTGATGACGATATGCCTGCGGTCGTCCAGGTTTTCCAGCGACAGACCGAATCCGTCCTCGAAATCCGAATCGAAATATCTGATATTCGGGAAGTGGGCAGTGTCAAGCTGTGCATGATAAGCCCATTCGTGGAAGTAGCATCGGTCGCGCATCACTGTATCGACGGCATCCTCGTAATTTTCTGTCATCACCAGCTCCATCCCGCGCTCGGCGAAATGATGGTTGATATACAGACTGTCTGTGACCATCGAGTCGTAAATCTCGGCGATTTCCTCAGGACTGAGAGGAAACACGATGCTGTCAACCTTCTGAACTGGTTTCACTGGCTCCAGAGGCTCCAACAAGGAGGGTTCGTTGTTGTTGCTCTCGGTCTTTTGCTGGTCTTTGCAGCCTGTCAGGCAAGTTGCCACAGCCAGAACGAATAATAAAGGTAGGTGTTTCATTATTTGTTGTTTAGTGTTTAGGAAATGATGGCAAGAAGACAAGACGATAGCTTCGAGCAGCTTATTCTTCTGACGGGTATTCAGGAAACATGTCTGCTGTATTGTCCACTAATTCATGCTCTTCTATGAATGATTCTTCGTCACATGCCAGGGTGTATTGAGAATTACCTGTCTGTGTCAGACTGAAACTGAATTTATTGCCGTGACTGATTGTGTCTCCTTTTTCAGACACATATTTGCCAGGTTCTTTCTCCACAAATCCTTCCTTTGCCAACTGCTTAATCATCTCTGATTTGGCCTGATCATTGAAAACAGACAACTCCACATGTATTTGTTCGGCATAAACACCTAAAACCAGTCCCACAGCATCCGCAGAATCAGTGATAAATTGTCTGATTTCCGGAAAGGACTTTTCATCAAGTTCGGCTTTTCTTGCCCATACATGGAAGAACCATTTGGAGTCTTCTGTCATATCTTCATCGTATTCACAATTTAAGCTGTAAATCTGCTTCAGCCCGCGGTCAGCGAAATGGTGATTGAAATAGAGGGTGTCTTGCTGCAGGGAGTCGTATATTTCTTTCATCTCCTTAGGTCCTATCGGCAGTATGATGCTGTCAGCCGTTTCAGTTGTCTGTCCGGCATTTTCAGCCTTTTTCTGGTCTTTGCAGCCTGTCAGGATTGTTGCTGCAAACAGAATCAATAATAAAGGGAAATGTTTCATTGTTTGTTGTTTAGGGGTGTTCAATAATTATGTCATTGAAGTATCTGAAGTTTTTAAAAGGTTGATGACAGCTGGAGTTGTGGACTGTTTTAGAGTGACTGCGCCATTAGATGATCATTTGCAAAACTATCCTCCACGAGCAGCAGGCTCGTTAACTCCCTTTTTAAATTCCGAACCACTTGCATAAATATTACATCATACATAAATCTTACATCTTACATAATTAAATCTTTAAATTATCTCAGCTCCCTTTTTTACATAAATAATTTGGAATTTATCACAGTATCTTGAGCTATGTCGGATTATTCTTTATATTTTCCGAAATCCACGTTATGCTTGTCGAAGAGGTTGTTGGCGGTGCGGAGGAATTTGTCGCGGATGTTGCGGTCTTGCTGGTTCAACACGCTGTCCATCTCAACCGGCACAATTCTGTAGTTCTTCTTGCCTGAGTTCTGGGGACGTGAGCAGTAGGTGAGCATATAGCCGCAGTTCACGAGTTTCACCTTACCATCCTGCTTCACGAAGTCGAGTCGCACCATCGCGCCGCCAACGGTGTTGTCTTTATACTGGTTTGAGATATAGTTTCCGAGTGAATACACAAGCACGTTGCCACCGTTTGTTGCTGTCGCGTTGCGCCGCTCCATCGGCTGCAACACGTGCGGATGGCCGCCGATGATATGATCCACCCCTTTGGTGAAGAGCCAGTCGGCTAGCTCACGGTCTGGTTTGTTGGGTGTAAGCGCATATTCGATGCCCCAGTGAGGAATGGCGATGAGCAGATCGGGCTTCATCGTCTTCGCTTTGGCTATGTCGTCAGCTATTTGCACAGTGTCGATATAGTTCACGATATTTGGCTTTGTCACCCGCAGGCCGTTCGTGGCGTAGGTGAAGTTCAGCAGTACCACCCTGAATCCGTTCCTCTCGATAAGCAGAGGGTAGTTCTTGACCCGCTCCAGTGAGTCTTTGTATGTGCCCAGATGCGCCACTTTCAAAGAGTCCATCATCATGATGGTCCGTTCCAGTCCTTGCTGGCGTGAGTCGAGGCAGTGGTTGTTGCCTGTAGTCAGCACGTCGAATCCAGCGTTGAGAATACTGTGCAGATACTCGTCGGGAGAAGAGAAGCAGGGATAGCCCTTATAGGGAGGTCCACCCAGCGTCACCTCGAAATTCGCGATGGCGAGGTCAACGTCGCTGATGATGGGTTTTACCAGCTCAAAGCAGGGGTCATAGTTATAGCCGCTGTTTGTGAGGGCGGCGCTGATTTGTGGACTGTGTTGCATCAGGTCGCCCGCCACCAGAATCGACAGGCTGTCTGGTCCGCTTTGCTCGGCTTTCTCGTTGTCTGTTCCCCTGAGGGGGCTTTTCTCCTTGTTCGCACACGACATGCATGGAATCATGCATGCGATGCAAAGCATTATTAAAATGATTTTTTTCATTTTTTAGTTTCTCTATTTTGATTTCCTATTCCCGTGTCAGCTCGAAGGGGGTGGTGGTGTCACGTTGCGGGTTGTAGAACTTGCCGGACATGGTATTGCCTTTGATAGTACCGGTTATGCGTCCTGACTGCTTACGGTTCTCGTCATATTCTTTGAGTTCGAAGTTGCCGTTCGGTTCGATGGTGCCGGAGATGTCAAGAGCGGGCGAGTCGAATTTGGTGTAGCGGATAGTGCCGAAGATGTAGTTTTCTTCCTGCTTAAGACGTATGACGGTAGGTGTTTTGATTTCCCCTTTGTAGGTGCCGGATACCGACGGGTATTGGGGGGGTGCTTTTCCTTCCTGCGGTTTCTCCTCTGGTTCTTCTTCATCTTCTGACACTGCCGATTCTTTTTCTTCCGCTGCTGAATCTTCAGTATTCACTTCATCTTCAGTGTTTTCGTTGGCCTGTGAGATGGAATCGGAAGCTACTGCATTGGCTCCGATACCATCTTTGGTGATTGGCACAACCATCACAAAGGCAACAATTGCAATCAGAGCGAGGAGCGGCAATAGAATCCGCTTGAGACTGACATCGCTGGCTTTCACGGTATTTGTGGTGGTGTCGGTGTTCTTCTGCCCAAGATTCCACGCTCCGCAGTTGGGGCATACCTGATCCTGATCGGAAACGGGCTTTCCGCAGACTGTACAATATTTCTGAGACATCTTATTAATTTATGATTTACAATTTATTTCATGAATTTTATCACGATTACCTTCGGTGAATCATCAAAAGTGCAAAGTTACAAAAAAATGTTGAAAGTTGAATAAATTAACTGGAGTTTATGAAGCTCACATGATTTCTAATGTACTTGAAATAAAACCAAAATACGTTTTGTCTTCAGGCTTCGTCCTCTTGTTGTCTTTGATGTTTTTAGCCGCTTGAGAACAAGTTCTCCCTGGCTATTCCATCAAATCCAACAGCACTATGTGCAGACAAAACTTGATAAAATACCTCATTGCACTCGGCCAAAATACGCTTCGCTTAATACTGAAGTTCCGGATATAAAAATATAAATAAAAAACTTCTTTTTTAATCGTTTAAGGTTTGTTGGGTTGATTGTTGTTAAAGGTGGCAGATAAGTTTGAAGGGACAATTAATGTCAGCTGAATTTAAAAAAGAAGAAAAAAACAGTCCATAAATGAACTGGAAAAAACCGCTGACGCGGAAAAAACCATCTGGGCGGTTTCCAAGTAAGTATCATTATATCAGCATATAATTAAAACCGAAACTTAAAAAATATGAATAAAAAAATATCAAAAAACGTGTCAGAATCCCTCGGGCTTCGCCTTTTGCCATCAGTTGCTTCACTGCATGTTTTTGAGCGGGCTCAAACATGCTGTGAAGTAACAAATGGCAGCCAACTCCGTTGGCGAGTGATTCATCCACTTAAAATAAAAAAAAGGGACAACAGACGGAATATTTCTTCGCTGAATGAAATAAAACGAAAATACGTTTTGTCTTCTCGTCTTTCCCTTTTTAACTTCCTATTCCGAAGGAATATTACTTCCAATTTCTTCAAGAAATTTAACTTCCATCCGCTGGATTAACTACCATTCCGAAGGAATTAACTCCCATTCAAAGAATTAACTCCCATTTGAAAAATTTACTTCCAATCGAAGAATTTACTCCTATTTTTTTCTTATCTTTGCAACATAAAACGGATTAATATGGAATTATGTCACTAACAACTAAAAACCAAATAAATATGAAAACAATTACCAATACCTCCAAATTGATAGCAGCAATACTGATGTTGCTGATGCTGCCTTTCTGTGAGATGAAGGGCAGTAGTACGCCTGTGGCGTTGTTTAACAGCTCGGCGAAGACCATGACATTTGATTGTATGTCGGATTCAGAGATAGCTTACTATAAGAAACAGACGGGCTATTCCATCTGGTCAGGCGAGGACATCATCGACGATGCGCGCGACGGCTATGGGCTGGTAGGCGACAAGGTGTTGAAAGCCATTATCAAGCCAAACTTCAACGAATTCGCTCCTCAGGACTTTGATGGCATGTTTGAGGATTTCGAGAATATGACGTCGATAGAAGGGCTTGAAAACCTGAACTTCACCAATTGTGGCAGCTTGAGTCTGATGTTTTCCCATTGCAGAAGCCTCACCGCCATCGACCTGAGCCATTTCGACACAAGAAACGTGTCTAGTATGAGTTATATGTTCTGGGAATGCAACAGTCTGAAGTCCATTGACGCGTCGTATCTGAAAACCGGCAATGTGACGTCAGCCACTTACTTGTTCTATAACTGCACGAGTCTGGAGGAAATAAAATACCTATGGACCCTCGACACAAGCAACATGTACACCATGGGTGGTATGTTCAAAGGCTGTGAGTCGCTCACTGACCTTGACGTGGGTGGATTCGACACATCCAAGTGTACTGACATGTCGAGTATGTTTGAGTCATGCAAGAATGTGTCCAACATCGATGTCTCGAAGTTCGTCACGTCAAATGTGAAGCGGATGTCCAACATGTTCTCTTGTTGTAAGAAATTGGAATCAGTCGACCTGTCGAATTTCGACACGTCAAAGGTGGAGGACATGACGGGAATGTTCAACGCTTGCGACAGCCTGAGAACGCTCGACGTGTCCAAGTTCGACGTGTCAAAGGTGACGATCTTTAATTGTATGTTCCGCTACAGTCCTAACCTGACCACGATTTACTGTAACGACACATGGCCTGCCGACGTGGAATCGAAAGAGATGTTCCTGGGCTGCAAAGCGCTGAAGGGTGCCATCAACTACAGCCAATACAAGGTGGATGCCGCTTTCGCCAACCCCGACAACGGCTATTTCACCCGTGTGGACAGTTACGGACTCGAAATCGCAGGGGTGCCGGTGACCAACGTCAACTGTCACGACCTGACCGGAATCCCGGGCGTATATACCATCGGCGGTCATCTGAGCTACGACCCTCTGACCAAAACCTTGGAGATAGATGAGGCGGATATCAACGGAGGCGAGTATCCTGCCATCTCCAACTCAATAGAGGACCTGACCATCAAGGTGGGCAAGGCACGGATGTTAGGTTCAAATCAGCTCACCACATCAAGCGGTGAGGCGGCTTTGGAAATCCTTGCTCCGACCACCATCAAAGGGAATCCACAGCTTACGATGCTGAAGAACGACGGATGTCTGTTTGTGTCTGGAGGCACAGAAGCCGCCATCTATCTGCCGAAAACGGATTCCGAACTCACCATCGACGATGCTGTGGTCAACGCGAACGGTGGTTCCAGAATGGGTATTGGTGGAAGGATGTTTCAATATGGCGTGGATAAAGTAGAATTTTATGGCATCCTCAGGGTCAAAGGGGTTTCACATGTGGGAGCCATTGGGTCTTTCGGCAGCATCCGTGATCTGAAATATATCGCACTTCCTGACCACTGCGCCATCGTGTATCCGGAAAAGGCGGACTTTACCACAGTCATCTATGAAAGTGCTTCTGGACTTATCCCGATATTCAGTGGCGTATGCGTGGGCAAAGAACTGGTGTCGGATGAGCCGGTGTACATCTCCTACACCAACACGGGCGACGTGAACGTGGACGGCGATGTGAACATCTCCGACGTGGTGGCTGAAATCAACACGATGGCGGGCGACAGGACCTTCTGGCTGACTGCCGACGTGAACGGCGACAACGAGTACAACATCTCCGACGTGGTTGCCATCATCAATGCCATGGCAAAAAAAACTAAATAACCGCTCTTTGCCTCATCGGCTGGGGCATGGACGAGACGTCCATGCCCTCAGTCGTTGACTGTTGGGCGGAGTGTGATTCCGGGAGGGTGGTGGTAGCGACGTAAGAAAACGTCGCCTCCTATGGTCGTTCAAATGGAGATGTTCCGGTGATGGGCGGTGTGCGGTTGTTTTTTTAGACCCCACCTTTGCACTTAGCGTCTTCTGCTTCGCCTTCGTTCCTAGGCTTGCACAAGCCGAGTGCTGCACCACCTCATCCCACAATCGATTATCAATCGATTTTGTGCTGAGTTCCCCACGGGGAGTCTCTATAGGCAGAACGTTTATTTCATGCGTGGTGGATTAGAGAGCGTTTGTCAATTCAGGAAAAAAATAAAATAGAAAAAAGGATAATAATTCAAGAAAAATATGTATATTTGCTGACGGAAAAAAGGGCTGAGTCTAGGAGATGGTGAGAGCCCGCCAGATAGGAAATTATAGAATTTCGAAGAATATGAAAATCATCTTATTATTGGCATTCTTGGTAGCGGGGACTACCGTCAATGCACAGAACGAGTATGTAATTTCGGTTGAGGGTAAGAAACCCTCAGGAATCATCGATGAGATGCTCTACGGACAGCTGTTCGAGCATATCTATTTCAGTGCTAACAACGGTGTGTGGCAGGAACTCATACAGGAACGGTCGTTCGAACCGGAGCAGTATCCTGGAATCCATCCGCGCGACGGCTATTTTGACGGGTGGTTTATGGACGACGATATGGTGTTGCACTCCCCTACACGATATGAGCAGCCGCTCAAAATAGACAGCATAGAGACATGCGACTTTGACCTGAGCATGGACGTGAACTGGCGTTCATACAAACTGGCACGGCGCGCCTGGAGCGGCGGTCTGATGGACATCCGTTTCGCTTTCCGCAACAAAGCGGACGGATCACCCTATTATGTCCGCATACACAACCCTTATTACGAGAGTCGCACTTTCACGCCGGCGCAGACCCAGTCGCAGATTGATGCCGCCAATGAGGCGGCTGCACGCGATGCGCTCCAGCAAAACAGCTCGACCGCCGATTTCTCTGTCTGCCAGATGGAAGTACGCGAGATGCCAGGACGGGACAACCGCCCCGGACGCCGGATGAATGTGCTTGTACCGTTGGTGTCGGCACAGGCCACAAAAGCGCAGGTGAACGAGGAACAACAATGGCACAAACTGCGTGTGGTGAGCCGCGACACGAAGGTGACTGTCTATTGGGACGGCAAGGAGGTGCTGAGCTATGACGGCTTGGAGAAGGCTGACCGTAATTTCTTGACTTTCTGGGTCAATTATACGGAGGCGACTTACCGCAACATCAAACTGACCGCCCCTGATGGCAAAGTGCTGTTTGAGGGAGTACCCAGTGACGTTCAGATTCCGCCTGTCGCACAACAGTGGACCGCATTCGGCAATGGTAACTACCGTCTTATCAAGGACGACGCTGTGAATATGCGTTACTCACAGGAAATCAAGGCTGGGAAAGATGAAGCAGGTGTTTTCCAGGGACCGCAGCATATTCTCTCTGACGAAAAATATGTGGGCTCAATCTATGCAAAGGGCAAAGGTGAGCTGATTGTCGGGCTGCGCGACACAAACGGCCGGTTTGTGGCACGTAAGTCACTCGGTAAAGTCGGCAAGGACTGGAAGAAATATGAGTTCACCCTTGAGCCACAGGAGAGTGCCGAAGGTGATTTTGCCATTGCAGTCAGAAACGGGACGGTGCAAATTGATATGGTCACTATGACCACTCAGACAGGCTTGGGACTGGGTGGTTTCCGTCCAGATATCCTGCGTGCCGTGAAGGAGCTGCACCCCACCTGCCTGCGCTGGCCGGGCGGTGGATATGTGGCGCAGTATGACTGGAAATGGGGTATCGGCCCGCAAGAGAACCGTGAGCGTTGGGCGCACTGGATGTGGATGGACTATGACCAGAACTGCTTCGGAACCGATGAGTTCATACGTTTCTGCCGGGAGGTCAAATCCGAACCGATTATTGTCGTGAGTGTCAAGTTTGAGCGTCCTGCCGACGAGTATGACAGCATTCTCCAGGATGCGCTCCACTGGTTGCGTTACTGCAACGCTCCCGCCACTGACGAATGGGGTGCGAAGCGGGCGGCAAACGGGCATCCGGAGCCATACAACGTAAAATACTGGGAGATAGACAATGAGATGTGGGAAATGGGTATCGAACGCTACGAGAAGTGTGTCCGCGACTTCAGTACTGCCATGCGTGAAATCGACCCGACAATAAAAATCATCGCCTGTGGCGGATTCCGTGAGGATGAACAGTTTATCAAGCGTAGCGGCAATTATTTTGACTATCTGAGCCTGCACCACTATGAGCAGCAGGGTGGTTACGCAACTGGTCCAGTTCGTCTGGGACAGCAGTATGACCGCTATGCCCAGATGATTGCCGATGGTCCGAATCCTAACATCAAGCTGTTCATATCAGAGTGGAACCTGAACAGCATCGACTGGCGTACAGGGCTGTTTGCAGGCGGATTCCTGAATATGTGTGAATCCCGTGACGTGGTGGCAATGGGTGCCGCAGCCTTATTCCTGCGTCGTACTGATGCGCCTGACTGGAATAACGCGTTCATCAACTTCGACTATAAAGACTTGTTCAAGGCGCCAAACTGCCAGGTTACGGAACTATGGTACGACCATTTCTCAAAATATCGGCTGGCGTATAGCGGCGAGACAGGCAATCTAAGTATAAGCACCACCTTGTCAGAGAATGGTGCCGATGTGATTGTTAAGGTGGTGAATCCTGCAGATGAGCCTGCTACACTGCGTGTCAAGGGTGATTGGACTGGCATCAAACATGCTGAGTTTGCGTATTATGCTCCAGAATCGCTGACTGCCGCCAACAGCATGGAGGATAAAAATGCCGTTGCCCTGAAAAAGACAAGAGCTAAGATTGAGGGAAAGGATGTACTGCTTTCTGTTCCCTCCTTGTCTGCCGGAGTGCTGACAATAACCAAGTAGCTGATTTCTTAGTTGTTGATTTTAGTCTGAATACGCTAATTATTCAGCGTATTCAGACTAACCCGATTATTCAGAATGCTTTTCTGTTGACTTCCTTTCACAGAATAAACTTTCATTAAAATATTAATTTCCATCTGGCTTAGTGGCTTCAGTAAAGGGACCTTTGACCCAGTGGAAGGTGGTGAAGCTGTCAGGACGAGCAGGGTCGAAAGGCTGGAAGTCTGGACGGATATGTGAGGCGACTGGCAGGTTGAGCTGTCGGATGCCCATGACCACCATCTTGGAGATTTCGTATGCTCCATAGGGGTTGAAGTGGGTGTTGTCTTCGAGTTTCTTGTCCTGTCCCGGATAAGTGTTGGCTGGATAGTGTACGAGCGAGTGTTTGGAGTCCTCTACACCGAGGGTCTCAAAGAAGGTGCGTGTCATGTCGTGGAGTTCGATGACGGGCACTCCCTCGCGTTTAGCCACTGCACGCATGGCATCGGGATAGTCGCCGTGGGTCTCTTTGATACGGTTGTTGTCGTCGAACTGACGGCGCTGGGTCGGGGTGACAAACACGATAGTGGCCTTCTTTGCTCTTGCCTCATCGATGAATATTTTGAGGTTGCGCGAGAAGTCGTACCATGCTCCTGAACCAGCTGCCTTGGCTTTCTGGTCGTTGTGGCCGAACTCCACGAAGATGTAGTCACCCTCCTTGGCGAGCGACAGGATTTTCTTGAGACGGTTCTGAGAGATGAAGCTGCCAGCCGACTCTCCGCTCTCGGCATAGTTCGCCACTGCCACCTGGTCGTCCATCCAGTTGGTAAAAATCTGTCCCCAACTGGTCCAAGGCTCGAAGTCCTGATCCACGACGGTAGAGTTGCCGCAGAGGAAGAGGGTGGGGGTGTTGGCTGATGCTGGCTCAATGGCTATGGACGAGCAGGCAGGTGCCTCTCCGGTGATTTCGACGGTCAGTTTGTCATCCCAGTTGAGTTTCGACTTCTCGCGGTCTTTGATTTTCACGCGGTCGATAACCTTGAACTCGCCGTTCTTATCGTTGCCCCAGATGTCGGTGTTACGCTTGTTGACGATGAAAGAGAATGTCTTGAACTCCCCTTTTTTCGTTTGCAGGTCCTCCACGAAGAGGCGTCTTGACTCCGCACGGACGACGGTGTTTCCTGCCACTTTTTTGTTGCCGAGGGTGACGGTGACTTTATAGTTGCCGTCGGGCACGTTGACAGAGAGGAAGAAAGGTGCGGTGGGTGATGTGCCCCGGTCTTCTTTCTTGAACTTGGCGTCGATAAGTGTGGACTCTTTCACGATGTTGACGAAGTCGAATCCGTAGCCTTTCTCTTTGGTGTAGATGTCGGCTGGAGTAAGCAGTTGTGCCTGACGGTCACGGCCGTCGAGGGAGAAGTTGAAAGTCTGAGCCTGTGAGGAGGAGATGGCTGACAGGCAGAAGGTGAAAAAGAGGGTTAAGCTTCGCATTATTTCTGTTTTTTTAGAGTTTTAGGGGTTACATGCAATTCTAGGAGAACTAGGAAAACTATAATAACTATAATAACTAGGAGAACTAGAATAACTAGGAGAACTAGAGACCAAGGATGACTAAAAACTATAAACTAAAAACTACAAACTATTTAATCTTGGGTTTGAGCTCGTCGGGAGAGTCGTTGGTGAACATATCGACTTTTGGGGCAGTCTTGGTGAAGAGGTTGGAGATGAGCTGTGGTTCAATGCGCAGTTGAGGCTTGAAGAATTCAGACTGCATGTAGGCGAGGATGGACTCTCTCATCTGGCGTGCCGCGATGCGGTTGTCAAGATCGGAGGAGATGTCCATGGTTGTCATGACGACTTTTCCGTTGAGGACGTTTGCCTCGAAAAGCATGCCGATTTTGCGTGAGAGGAACCATGTGTCAATGCTCTGGACGATGGGCTGGAAGTCAGCAGGGAACTCATCGAACTGCATGACCGGTGTGCGGTTGGTCAGCTCCCACCACTGCAGGTCGGAGAAGTAGTCGGTGGGGAATTTCGACAGGATAGGGTGGTTGTTATCCACGTAGATACCGGTTGTATGTGGCGGCCGCATCTTAAACCACGAGGTGTTCCAGAATACTGGCAGGAACTGCTGTACGATGTCGTTGCCAAATTTCACGTTCTTTCCTGCGCAGATGAGCACTTTTCCGCCGTTTCGGAGCGTCTCCACAGCTTTGGCATCGAGTTCTGAGGCGATGTAAATGCCGTTCTCGTTGCTTCTGACCGTTTGTGGGTAAACCCAGAAGTCCCAGAAGTTTTCGATGTCGGTGTCGTTGATGGTGACGGTGAGGCGCAGATGCGACGGTGCCGGTATGTTGCCAAGCGGGATGGAGATATTGCCTGCATGCTGTACCCCTCCGACTGGGAAGGTGCGGTTCGTCACCGTTCCTTTGGCCATGACCTCAGCCTGGTTGGCTTTGTAGAGGTTGTTTGTCTTGGAATCGAAGCGCTCGTCGGTAAGAAGGGTCAGCGAGTAGCTGATTTCCGCATCGGTCAGTTCTTTCTCTCCGAAGTGGTTGAGCAGGATTTCAGCGTTGAATGTCTCTGAGTTGGTGTAGGTGAACTTAGGGATTCGTGCGAGCAGGACGGTAGGTGCGCAGAACTGCCTCCACTCGTCTGGGTCGATATAAGGCTTTTCGTCGAAGAACACGTCAGTGACTCCCACAAGTGCGGTGCCCTGTCCAGAGTAGTCGTTGATGGCGAGGAGCTGGAATCCAGCATAGTCGGGAGTGCGCATGGTGCGCTCAATCTCGTATTTATAGCATAGTGCCTGAAGCTTACCGCTTGCCATGAAAAACTTCTCAGCCATCTTGCCCATGTGGTGGTCGTTGAGAATGTCGTGGAACACCTCGAAATTCTTCGCTTTGTTCACCCCAGTGTATTTGTTTATTTCATCGAAGTTGGGAAAGACACACCACTGTCCGGTCTCATGGCTGACATACGGCTCGTTGATGTCCGTCTCCATGTCTTTCGCCGCATAGTGGGTGATTTTAGCCGTATAGTCGTCCATCGCCGTCGGCCGGGTCCTCGTCCAGTCGAGTCCTCTGGCTCCCGCCTTGACATGATACTGGCTCTTGGGCTGCCATGCCCATCCGCCGCCCACGGAGGCACCGGTATAGACACGCCGTGAGTCAGCCGCTTTCCAGTAATCGACAAACTTGCTGACCCATTCCACCCATCTGCCAGCCGGCTCGTTGCCGCAGGCGAGCATACAGAACGAAGGATGGTTGCCATAGGCTTTGGAGAGCCGCTGTGTCTCCTCCATGAGGAAATGGTCGATGTCCTGTCCGTAGCCCAGTTTCACGCCGTGGTTAGGCCAGCTGGGACCCTCCGGCTGGATGTAGAATCCGGTGAGGTCAGCAGCGAGGAAAGCCGCTTCGGGCGGACAGTAAGAGTGGAACCGCATGTGGTTAAGTCCGTAGCGTTTGCATGCCTTGAACACGTCGGTCCAGGCCTCCACGTCCATGGGAGCATAGCCGGTGATGGGGAAGTCGCAGTTCTCAACCGTTCCACGAAGCTGTGTCTGCTGTCCGTTGACATAGAACATCCGTCCTTTGATTTCGAATTTTCTCATGCCGAATACCGTCTCGAAGGCGTAGTTGCGTTTCATGAGGTTCAGGAACTGATCGGAGAGGAAATCGATTTTGCCGTTAAGGAGCGGCTTTGCGTTTTTGTCTCCTTCGCTGGCGATAGTGGCATAGAGGCGGTAGAGGTTGGGATGGAACTCATCCCAAAGCTGCATGTCCTCGCCCAGCTGGATATCCGCCTCTATGGTTTTGCCGCCATCGCCTTTTTCCAGTGTGATGGTTTTGAGCGCTGTGTGTGTGAATTTCCCGTTGAAGCTCTTGGCAAGCAGAAACAGTTTCGCTCGGCGGCTTACAGACCCGTGGAGTATCACTTTCAAGTGTGCCACTTTTTTGTCGATGTCGGAGAAGACCTGTATGTTTTCAACATGGAGCGCCGGGAGTTCGCGGAGTTCCATCTTGCCGACGATGCCGTTCCAGTCGCCCTGCGTCTGGTCGGATATGGAGTGAGAGTCCTGCCCTACGCCGACGGTCTCCGGGCGGTTGTCGATTCTGACGGCTATAGTGTTGTCGCCTTTGCGGAGAAAATCAGTGATATCGAACTGATGGGGAACGCAGAGACTGCGGTCTGTACCGGCCTCTTGCCCGTTGACAAATACCGTTGACTGGATATGTGGACGTTCGAAGAAGAGGATATACCGCTTGGCTTTTGTGTCGAGATTCGGGAGGCTGACGTGCTTACGGTACCATGCAGTTCCGACAAAGTGCTTGTCGGGCGTGAGGAAGAAAGTCAGCTTCATGTTGCCCGGCTGCCGGTATTTCTCGAGATAAGGGTTGTGGAAATAGGAGCTGTCGTAGAGCGAGCCTACCCATTGGGTTTTGACGGAGATGTCGTCACCCTTGAGCCGCTGGGGCATGGAGGCGGGCAGGACAATGTTTTCGGCAAGAGGGCGTGACTGCCAGTTTTCGGACTTGCCAACGTCGTTGCGGTCGATTTCAAACTCCCAGGTGCCAGAGAGATCAGTGACGGTCTGGGCTGGAGAGATTGTGGCTACGAACAGGGAGAGGATGAAAAAGAGGGTTATGCTTCGCATTTTTGTTTATGGGTTTATGGGGTTCTAGGTTTACTAGGCTTACTAGGGATTCTAGGCAAGACTAAAAACTAAATAAACTAATTATCGGCAAAGATAAGCGGAAATAGAGATTGAAATCCTTTGTGGCTGTCCGATTATATGGTGGATTGTACGATGAGGGTGTTTTGAGTGTGTGTTGGGTCGGACAGTTGGGTGTTATTTGGTTTTTTTGAGGATTTTGAGGGTGCGGAGTCCGGCTTCCAGGCGGTGCATGAACTTCTTTTTTTCTTTGTTCGGGAGATAGACGAAACCTTCGGTGACGATGACGCGGTTGTTGACGCTGTCGATCTGTGCGTAGGAGATAAAGGGACCTCCCATGGCATCGCCTTTCATGTCCCAGAGGCCGTGTACTTCGAAGAAGTAGTTTCCTTTTATGTTGCGGTCGCGAACTGTGACGGTTGAGGTGTCGGTCTCCATGTGCTGTCCCCATTCCTCACCTTTGATGTTGTAGTACATGAATGAGTCACGCTTATGGCAGAAATAGCGCTTGGTGAATGTCTCCGGGGAAGTGATGGGGTAGTCGTACATGCAAGCATTGAGCGTGTTGTCGGGGGATGAAGCCCAGAAAAAGCGGTCTCCTTGCTTAATGAGGTTGATTTCCGACGGCATGTGCCATGTGCAGCCGAACATCTTCCGTGCGTTGTTATCGACGACGGGACTGTAGTCTTTGGCGAGGATTGACGTGGCTCTTGACACCTCGTTGTCGGTCATGACGTCGAGTATGCG
>JAEEGI010010279.1_pt1 | contig 20339 bp, 13 predicted proteins | sample 8958751 | NCBI WGS metagenome assembly JAEEGI01 (sample SAMN16246545, study PRJNA631951) | gut metagenome | biome: gut microbiome; feature: rumen; material: KS-attached | host: Bos | place: Iran: Karaj | collected 2018-10 | reverse complement strand
CTCCCGCACCGCACGCACCACCAAGTTCGGCATCATCAGCACCTACATCCAGTGCGAGCGCTTGGGTCTCAAGGAACCTCTGCGCAAACAGAATTTCCAGGCTTACCAGAAAATGACTATGAACGACCTGGTCAACTTCCAGAAGCAGTACATCAAGGGGCAGAAGAAGAGCTACCTCGTGCTCGGCAAGGAGAGCGAGATAGACTTCAACCGCCTGGCCAAGTTCGGCAAGGTGAAGAAACTGACGTTGGATGAAATCTTCGGATTCTAACCGAAAACCACTTTCCGCATACAACAATGGCTACCTTCTGGCAGCCATTGTTGTACTGCTATTGGGGCTGCAGCTGGGTATGCGCCAGGTGAGGTCGTTCCCGGCCTTCGTCCACGCCTGGGCGCAAGCCGACCGCTATGCACTGGCCGTCGGGTTTGTCGACAACGGACACGACCTGTTCCATCCCCAGACGATGATATATAACAAGCAGTTCCCCCATGAGGGTGGCTATACATCCCCTAAAACATGGTGGACGGTTGACGACGGCAGCACCGTCACCGCCGTTGACTTCCCGCTGCACGAATACCTCATCAGTTTGTTGATGCGCCTCTTCGGCACCACGGCACCGTGGGTGTTCCGTTGCTTCACCCTGCTGGTGAGCATGGTTGGTGTGTGTTTTCTCGCCCTCATGGCACAACGGCTGACAGATGACTGGCTCAAAACCCTGCTGGTGACGACGGTGGCCATGACTTCGCCGCTCTACGCCTACTACTTCGCCAACTATCTGCCCAGCGCACCGGCACTGGCTGTGGCTATGGTAGCCTTGTGGGCCTATGTGACCTACCATCGGTCGGGTCGCATCGGCTACTGGCACATGGCCATTGCTCTTGCGGCGCTGGCTACGCTGCTGCGTACCTCGTATGCGGTGATGCTGGTAGCCTTGTGTGCATTCGAGGCGTTGGGGATATTTCGCCGTGAGACCTCTCTGTGGAGCAAACTGCCCCCTATTGTGGTGGCGGTGGCGGCCATTGGCGGCTATATGCTCTGGAACGGACATCTGCACGACACCTATGGTTCCCTCTTCCTCAACTATCTGCTGCCCCCCCGCAGCTGGGACGATGTGACCACCGTTTTCGACGAGATGCACTGGCATTGGCGCTTCGACTATTTCAGCCGCCTGCAGCATTGGCTGGTGGCGGTGGTGTGTGTGACGGCATTGGTGTTGCTGATTGTAAGGAGAAAGAAAGGTGGGGGCCGGTTGTCGCTTGGGTGGCTGGCGGCCATCTGGTGGCTGGGTGAGGTATGCTTCTTCGTGGCCATGATGCGTCAATACCAGAACCACGACTACTACTTCCTCGACAGCTTCTTCCTGCCTGTGTTATTCACCTTTGTCCTAGCGTTGCAGGTTTTGCCTGCAGTCAAGGGACACTTGCCCAGAGTGATAGCGCTGGTGGCGCTGGTGGTGCTGGGCTGCGTGATGTATGGCGAAGCCAAGCACAAGTTGTCCGACCGTTGCTGGGTGGGCGACCGGGCCTACCTTTGTGCGCAGCATTTCAAAGGCTCCGACCGCTGGCTCGACAGTCTTGCTGTCCCGCGCGACGCCCGCATCCTCGCCTTTATGGCCTACCCGCAAAACGGCTCCTTCATCCAGATGCAGCGAAAGGGATACACTGTGATGGAATACGACGAGAACATTGTCTCGGCTGCCCTTTCTTTCCCGTTCGACTACATAGTCATGGAGAATGCTGTCTACGACGAGCAGTTGCCCCTCCACCCCGAAGTGCTCCGGCGCTTTCACCGCGAAGCCGACAATGGCACCATCTCGCTTTTCACCCTTGTTTCCGAAGAAAACTAAAGATATGTACAACCAACAGAAAATAGCTGTCGCCATTCCCTGCTATAAGGTGGAACAACACCTCGAGCAGGTGGTGGCTGGTATTCCCGATTTTGTCGACAACATCCTGCTGGTCGACGACCATTCGCCTGATGGGACAGAGGCTCTTGCCGACCGTCTTGCCGCCTCCGACACTCGTGTGGTGGCGCTTCATCACACCCAAAACCGGGGAGTGGGCGGTGCTATGAAGACAGCCTTCGGCAAGGCTCTGGAGATGGGAGTGGACGTGGTGGTGAAGCTTGATGGTGACGGACAGATGGACCCATCTTTCATTGCCCCGCTCATCAAGGCCCTTGAGGATGCCGATTTCGCCAAGGGCAACCGTCTTTTCGACCGTCAGATGCTGCGTCGCATGCCTGCCGTGCGTCGAATGGGCAATATGGGTGTGGGCTTCATGGTTAAGGCCGCCAGCGGCTACTGGAACGTCAGCGACCCAGTGAACGGTTTCTTCGCCATCCGTACCGACACCCTGCGAAAGATGGATCTCGACCGGGTGGCCGACCGCTACTTCTTCGAGAGTTCGATGCTGATAGAGATGCACTATGCAGGTGCCCGTATCAGCGAGGTGCCGATGCCGGCCATCTATGCCGACGAACAGTCGAACCTCAGTATCGGGAAAACGTTGTATTCCTTCCCTCCTCGTCTGGTAGCCGCCTGGCTGCGTCGCCTGCACTTGAGTTACTTCGTCTATGATTTCAACATTTGCTCACTCTATATCCTCGTTGGCCTTCCGTCATTCCTCTTCGGCCTTATCTTCGGGCTCTGTAATTGGATACACTATGCTTCGATGAGTTGTCCGTCGCCTACCGGCACTATCATGGTAGCGGTGCTCACTTTCATCCTTGGCTTCCAGATGCTGCTGGCGGCAGCACAATATGACATATCGGCTCCCAATCCTTTTGACAAGCGATGAAAACCAAGTGTCGTCCGATAAGCCTCAGTTGTGTGGTGATTGTACTGATAGCCGCAGTTCTGCTGCTGCGCATGTTCAACGGCCACCGCTATTCCGAACCTGAGAAGGTTATAGCGTGGGATGTGGTTTCTTATTATGCCTATCTGCCGGCCACTTTCATCGAACATGACCTCACCCTCTCGTTTACCGAACATGAACATGCAGGTACCTACTGGCCCGAGACGCTTGCCGACGGTCGCAAGGTTGTGAAGACTTCGATGGGTTTGAGCATCATGTACTGTCCATTCTTTCTGGCGGCACATGTGCTCGCATCCGCTTTCGGCTATCCAGCCGACGGCTTTTCGACGCCCTATGCCTTCTCGCTGATACTGGCGGGACTCTGCTATTGTGTGTTGGGATTGCTGCTGCTGCGCAGGGTGCTGCTGCGACATTTCCCCGAGTGGGTGACGGCCGTCACCATCCTCATCGTGGGGCTCTGCACCAACCTCTATTGGTACAGCCTCTATGAGGCGCCCATGTCGCATGCCTTCAGTTTCTGCCTTTTTGCGCTCTTCGCTTTGTTGACGGAAGTGTGGCACGAGCGACCTGCTGTATGGCGTTCTGTGGCCATTGGTCTCACTTTGGGGCTCATCAGCCTTATCCGACCCACCAACGCCTTGGTGGTCGTCTATTTCCTGCTATACGGCATACAATCCAAGGCTGCAATTCAACAAAAGTGGCATCTGCTGGTTGGTTGTTGGTGGCAGCTGTTGTTGATGGCTATGGCCGCAATTCTTGTCTGGGTGCCCCAGATGGCCTACTGGCATCACAACACCGGACAATGGCTTTTCTACTCCTACGGCCGCAACGAGCGCTTCTTCTTTGGCGACCCCAAGATAGGGGAGGGGCTCTTCAGTTTCCGCAAGGGGTGGCTCGTCTACACCCCTGTAATGCTCTTTTCATTGACGGGTTTGGTACCGATTTGGCGTTGTTATCGCACTTATTTTTGGGCTGTTGTGGCGTTTTTGGTGATCAACCTCTATGTGGTCTTCTCGTGGTGGTGCTGGTGGTATGGCGGCAGCTGCGGTATGCGGGCGCTTATCGAGAGTTACGCCCTGTTGGCTATTCCTTTGGCGGCATGGATAGAGTGGATAGCCGGCCGCAAGCGACTCTTGCGATGGGCGTTGATGCTCCTGCTGGCCGCTGCGGCAGCCCTTTCGGCCTTCCACAACGTGCGCTACATCCATGGTTCCATCCACTGGGATTCGATGACGCGCGCCGCCTATTTCGACTCCTTCTTCCGCACCCATCCCTCAGAGAAATTCTATTCACTTTTAGAAGAACCCGATTATGAAGCTGCAAGGAACGGTATTAGGTAGGCTTGTCGGGCATCTGGGGTTTCTCATTCTCATGGTGATGAGCGTTGTCCTGGCGCAGGAGAGAGTGCTCTTTGTCGATTCGGCAGCTCAGCTGTTTGAGATGATTCAACACGGCACTTTCGCCATCTATGACCATCGCTACACAATGGTCGTCACTCAGCTGCTGCCTCTTTTAGGCATCAAGTTGGGACTTCCGCTACCTATGCTCGTCATCTTATACTCGCTGTCGGCACCTTTGCTGGGATATCTGGTGTTTCTGCTGTTGGTCTATAGGGTGAAAGACGAGTCGCTGGCGTTGCTGCTGTTGCTGCCCATGCTCTGCATGTGCCACACCTTCTTCCACGCTATCAGCGAGACCTTCTCGCTGATGATCTATGCCACTTTGCTGTTGGCCCTGCTCAAGCATCGGCGTAATACCCTCCTCCACGCTGTCGGCGTAGTGCTCTGCACTTTGGCGTGCGTCTTCATGCATCCTATCGGTATGTTCTTTGTCGTTTTCCTGCTAGGATACCACCTCTATGATATTGTAGAGACAGAAGGTGTTTTTCGTCGGCAGTGGATAGAACACGCCCTTGTCCCGATGGTGGTCACGCTGGTCGTGTCCGTCATTGTCAAGATGAATCTGACTTCTGGCCATGATGCTGGATATATGCCTCATTGGGCCGATGTGGTGAGTTGCCTGCGTCATCCGGACGAGATAATTGTTGTAAGAAATCTTTTCAACGGATCAATCGGCATCTATCTCGTTCCGTTGATATTGTATATTTTGGGACTTGTATGGCATATTTGCCGCCACCAATGGTTCCGGCTGGTCTGGTGTCTGGTGTTCAACATGGGCTTCATTCTCCTGACGGCGGTCGTCTATCGTACAGATTCAGGTCCTATCTGTGTGGAACGTGCCTGGTTGCCGTTGGTTTTCTTTGCAGGTGTGCCTGTGGTGTGCGAGATGCTTCCGGGCGCGAGCCGTCGGATGCAGAATGTCTCGTCGGCAATACTTCTGGTGCTTTTGCTGTGCTCGTTCGGCACAATTGTCCACAAATCGAAACACTACCACCTGCGGCTTGACATGCTGCAGACAGTCATTGACAAAGGGCGCACATCTGGACATTGCAAAATGGTCATTCCTATGGCCAAAGTGCCGGCTATGAAAGTGCAGTCGTGGGCCGTCGCCTTTGAGACGCTGATACTCAGTTCATGGAACGGTCCCGACAATACTGTCACGCTCTACTGCGACGAGTTGCCCTGCGACGAGGCCGCCTCCGATTACGAGGTACTCGATGCTTACTTGGCTGTCCCGTGGAACCGACTTTGGAACTACTCTACCCTCAACCCGCGCTATTTCCGTCTGCCACAGCAGTCCTATGTCGTGGTGGGCGGCGATTGTTTTAGAAAACTTCTTTGATAGTCTGTGGCTGGCCGTTGAACACCAAGCTGTCGCCCACACGTTTGCCTCTCAGGGCGGCATAGATGGGAGTCTGTGCTGAAATGGCAAACCACACCTCATTTCCAACAGAGAACTTGCCAGCCCCAATCGAAAGCAGGAAATGCTGGCGGTCGGTGACTACACAGGCACCATGCTCCACGGTGTCGAAAGGAGGCAGTTTCTGTAGCTCCTGCAAAGCTCGTATGCCGGCCAGCGCGTTGCTGTATTGACGGGCATACATGTCGCGCGAGCGCAGCATCTTGGTGCGGTACGAGTCGTAGCGGTCCACGTTGGCACCGTAGTCGTTGCTTTGCTGCTGCGCCGAGTCCATCTCCTGCTTGGCCACAGAAGCAATATGCTCCTGCTGTTGGATGCAGGAGCATATCACTTGTTGGCGTCTCTCTTCACGTGTCATCGGTTGATGCGACCGGGGTAGACCCGCAAGGCTTCCTCGAGACACTTCATGGCCTTCTTGAGGTCGTCGATGCAGATGCAATAGGTGATGCGGGCCTGATGGCGTCCACGTTCCGGATCCACATAGAAGCCGGTGGCGGGGGCGAGCATGACGGTGGCACCGTTGTACTGGAAGTCAGTCAGCAGCCATTGGCAGAACTTGTCGCTGTCGTCGACCGGCAGGTCGATGACGGTGTAGAAAGCTCCCTTGGGCATCGGGCAGAAGCAGCCGGGAATCTTGTTCACGCCTTCGACGACGACGTTGCGGCGAGCGACGTACTCGGCCTGCACCTTGTCGAAGTATTCCTGCGGGGTGTTGACAGCGGCTTCACCGAATATTTGTCCGAAGCTGGGGGGCGAGAGACGGGCCTGAGCCAGACGCATGGCGATGGCGTAGACCTCGCTGTTGCGCGTCACGAGGCAGCCCACACGGGCGCCGCAGGCGCTGTAGCGCTTCGACACCGAGTCGAAGAGGATGGTGTTGCGCTCCAGCCCTTCAAGCTGCATCACGCTGAAGTGCTTGGCTCCGTCGTAGCAGAACTCGCGGTACACCTCGTCGGCGAAGAGATAGAGGTCGTACTTCTTGACCAGGCCGGCCACTTTCAGCAGCTCCTCATGGGTGTAGAGGTAACCCGTCGGGTTGTTGGGGTTGCAGATCATGATGGCTTTGGTGCGCGGCGTGATGGCCTTCTCGAAGTCCTCGATGGGGGGCAGTGCGAAGCCGGTGCGTATGTCGCTGGGGATGGTGACAATCTTGGCGTCGCAGAGCTTGGCGAAGGTGTTGTAGTTGGTGTAGTAGGGCTCGGGGATGATGATCTCGTCGCCGGGGTTGAGGCACACGGTGAAAGCCATCTGGAGGGCTTCGCTGCCGCCGGTGGTGACGATAATCTGGTTGGGTGTCACGTCGATACCGTGACGATGGTAGTAGTTGCAAAGGGCACGGCGGTAGGTCTGGATGCCGGCCGAGTGGCTGTATTCAAGCACGCCGTGGTTCTCCGACATCTCGTTGGCCTTCTCGGCCAGGGCTTTGAGGGCGCCGCTGGGTGTCTCGATGTCGGGCTGGCCGATGTTGAGGTGATAGACGTGCACACCACGTTCTTTGGCGGCATCGGAGAAGGGGACGAGTTTGCGGATGGCGCTCTGCGGAAGCTCCATTCCTTTATTGCTGATACTGGGCATAATCTTTTAAGTGTTTAGCGTTAAGTGTTTGGTGTTAAGTGTTCTTCGACTTTTCGACTTTTCGACTTTTTCCCACTTACCACTTGACTATCGTGCCACTTCGGCCTTCTTGTCCATCTTCAGGGGAGCGGGGGCGACCTGCTTGGCGGGCTTGGGCTCGACCTTGGGGGCTGCCTTCTCAGACTGTGCGGGGGCGGCATCCTGCTTGACGGTGCCTTTGATGCGCAGCACCACGCGCTGGTTGTTCACCGCGTTGCTTGTCACGGTGACGGTCTTCGAGAAGCCGCCCACGTTGTTGGTGTTGTAGTGCACGCCGATGGTGCCCTTCTGACCGGGCATGACGGGTTTCTGGGTGTACTTGGGGGTGGTGCAGCCGCACGAAGCCTTCACGTTCTGGAGGATGAGGGGCTCGTCGCCGTCGTTCCAGAACACGAACTCGCAGTCGCCGTTGCCACCCTTCTGGATGGTGCCATACTGGTGTTCCATTTCTTCGAAACGGATTTTGGCGCCGTGTTCAGGTTGTGCACCTGCGGCGGGGGTTTCGTTCTGCGCGTTGGCCATGAAAGCCATGGTGGCAAAAAGGCAAATCAATGCAAACTTCTTCATAGTTGGTCTATTTTTAATATTTATACTTCAATTAGTTATCGTGCCGTTGCGCTGGCAGTCCCTTTCCTGCAGCGGCTGCAAAATTACTAATTTTTTAGTACACGCAAAAACTTTTTTCTTGCAAATAAAGTTAAAAAGACCTTGCTATTTCTTCATCACTCGTGCCCTGTGTGCCGCGCTCCGCAGAGTGTAGGCTCCTGCCGGCAGCCCGTCGAGGCTGATGGTGAGCGGCCCTTCGCCCGTTTGGCGCCAGGAGCCTAGCTGCCGTCCCCAGACATCATACAGCGTCAGGGTGGCTCCTTCCTGCAGCCCTTCGACCTTCACAGCGTCGGTTGCGGGGTTGGGATAGACGTGGAGGTCGGAAGTTGGAGGTCGGAGGTCGGAAATTCCCTCCAGGGAGGCAGTGGTAAAGGTGACTCGGTCGCTCCAGAGCGATAGGTTGCCGTCGTCACAGATGGCACGGATGTATACGTCGTAGTCGGTCAATGGGGAGAGCCCTTCGAGGATATAGGCGGGGTCACCTGTCACCGGGACTTCGGTGCCTTCGCCTTGCAGGAAGTTGGCACGTCCGTAGTTGAGCAGCCAGCGGGTCTGCCCGAGGGGAGGCTGCCAGGAGACAACTGCCGAGGTGGCGGTGATGCCGGTCACCGTGACATGCGTCACCGGAACACAAGCCGAGGTGGTGAAGAGGAGTGTGTCGCTCCAGTCGCCGGTGAGTGTGTCGTCGCATAGGGCACGGACGATGCACGCGTAGGTGGTGCTGTGGGCCAGACCAGTGAAGGCGATTCCGGTGCTGTCGACGATGGTGGTGAGGTTGGTGCCTTCGCCACGCAGGTGGACTTCCCAGCGAGGTTCATTGCCCTGCGGTGTCCAGGAGACGGTGGCTGTGGTGAATCCGATGGAGTCGGCCATGAGGTCGGTCACTTGGCCGCAGTGTGGGGCGGTAGGCAAGGAGAAGTGGCTCACAAACAGGTTGTCGAGTTGCAGGTTGGCGCTGTTGCTGCCGGCGGTGCGCCAGAGCCGGAGGCACAGGCGGGAACCGTAGGAAATTGAGTCGGTGTAGATGTTGAAGAGTTGCCAGTCGGCGCCGAGGGTGTCGTCGTAGTGTAGGATGAGGCTGTCACCCAGCACGGAGTAGAGCTGCAGCCGGCTGTCGAGCGCGTGGTGATGCCAGCTGCTGTCAGTGTAACCTTGCGATGCTTTGGCGAAGAAGGAGATGCGCACCGAGTCGTTTCCGAATGCCAGCTCCGAAGTGGTGATATCCATCCAGGCAGCGCTGGTGTCGAGGCTGGCTATGAAGGCATTTGCCCCAGCGAATGCGCTGGTGCCCGAGAAGACGTGTCCGTTACCCTGTGCAGTCTGCCAGCAACGTGGCAGTTGGTAGACGTTTTCGGACTCGAAGTCCTGGCTCCAAGGCAACGGCAAGGGGGCGCATAGGGTGGTGAAGTGGGCGTCGGTGGCGAAAGTGATGGAACTGTCGTAGCAGACCGACGCCACGCTGACGGTGTAGTCGGTAGCTGGAGTCAGACTGCTCAGAGTCACATCGTATGTGCTGACGGCGGTGTCGAAGTCAACAAAGACTGTGGAGGAACCATAGGTGGATTCTGCCGTCACACGGTAGTGTCGGTTGTCGGTGGGGTCGACGATGGTGAGAGTGGCGGTGGTGGCACCGACGCTGTCGATCGTCAGCGCTGTGGGCCGGGCACAAGGCAGGGCTTGGCTGAGGGTGATGTTGTCGATATATGCTATGAAACTCCATGAGGTGTCGTAACTGATTGGCCGGAAGGCGATATGGTGTCCTTGGGCGCTGAACGGCGTCAAGTCGCACTGGAAGAAGTTCTCCGCCGTAGTGGCTTCGATAGTGTCGACGGCGATGAAGGTAGTGGTGTCGGCTGGGTTAGGCAGCACGCCCACAATCACAGCCCCGTAGAAGCCAAGGACAGTGTGGGCCTTGAAGGTGAGGTCGATGCCGGCAAGGGTGTCAACTGGCGGCATGATGGCCATCGGCTGCCTGTTGGGAGGATAATGGGTGAGCTTCAACCGGTGGTTGTCCACCTGCACATTGCCACTCCCCTCGGCAAGCACTGTCCAGCAGTGGCTGAGACTGCTCCCGTCGAAATTCTCATGGTAGGGCAGGTCGGCATGGACGATGGTGTCGCAGTCGGTGGTGCACTGGGTCGAGACCCTGTTCGAAAGGCTGGTTCCGCAGAGGACTGCAACATGGAGTAAATAGGTTTGGCCCGAAGCCAGTCCTGTGATGGTGGCCGAGGTACTGCTGACATCCATCGAGTCCATCGCCGTGTCCGTCGGCAGCTGCCAGTAGAGCCGATAATGGCCTGTGGCCGACGAATCGGCGACGGTTACAGTGACGGTATGCTGCGTCACGGTGTCGACCGTCAGCGCCTCGGGATGCGGACAGCCTGTGGCGACGAAGAGGCTTAGGTTGTCGATATAAAGATTTGCTTGCCCGTTGAGCATTTTCATGCGTAGGGCCAGACGTCCGCTGTCGGCGGCGCTGAAAGCATGCTCGTAATAGCGCCAGTCAGTCTCCACGCCCACCGTGTCGATTACACGGAAGGTGGTGCTGTCGCCTCCGTCGTCCATCAGTCCCAACTCGAGGACAATATTGGCTAAATTGCTGGCACTATACGGTGCGCCGACGGTGAAACCCATGGCCAGCCCGTCAAGCGGCAGCCCCATCTCTGGCAGTACGACGATGGCGTCGTATGGCTGTGGGTCGAAACTGTAGTTCATGGCTTTTATCCTCAGGATACGGCTCCCGTAGTCGGTCGTGAGGAATGCACCTGCATCATATCCTTCCACTTCCGAGCCGTTGAGGCCGCCGTAATGGCGTAGCCAACATGGGTCAATTCCTTCGACCGGCCATTGTTCAAAGTCTTCGTGCCACGGCAGCTGTGTGATGGGTTCGCAGGCTGTGACAAACCATGTGGAGCGGGTGTTGGTGTATTCGCCGTCGCACAGCCGCCGGACGTCGACGGCATACGATTCGGCCGGCGTCAGCCCAGTGAGCGCCAGCACTGTATCGCCTATTACGGTGTAGGTGTTGTCTCCGCAACGTACCTCATAAGTGCCCAGATTGTTGTTTTCTTGCCAGTGCACGAGGGCCGTCGTCGAGGTGATATGGGTCACCCATACCGCCGCCGGACGATCACAGGAAGGCAGCACCTCGATATGTACGTTGTCCACATGGCCCAAGTCGCGCCAGTAGCCTTGGACAAAAGCATGGTCGCCGGTGCTGTGCTGTATCATCGCCACGCGGCCCTCACTGATGGGTACAGCGCCCGTCTCCACGGTGTAGTTGTGCCACAGCGTGTCGTTGGGATAGATGGTGGCTACGGGAATGTATGCCTCGGTGTAGTCATCGCCGGGAACAACCCCGACAATCATTGACATGAGTCCGGCAAAGCGTTCCACCCGGTAGTCGAATGTCAGCCGCAGGCGGTTCACCGCCGTGTCGACAAACGGCAGCAGCAGTATGCCTTGTTCGTAGTGATATTCGTTGGTGTACTTCGAAGAGAACTGCACACTCGAGTTGACAATGGTGGGTGCCGCAGGGGTGTAGCTGCTTGTGGTGTGGAAGTTCATGAACGAGGTGGACGCCCAGCAGGCGGGTAGTGCCGTGATGTCGTCGAAGTCCTCGTCCAGCGGCAACGGTTCTGCACAGCGCGTGTGGAATACGGTGCTCACGGCCTCGCTTGCCGACGTGTCGCTGCACAGCGAATAGACTTTGGCCACATAGTCTGTGTTGGGAGTCAGGCTGCCGATGGCAAGCGAGTCGCCGCTCACCGTCAGGCTGTCGGCCGCTGCTGCGTTGCCGACAGGGTGCCACACCACGCGATTGCTGTCGGCGGGTACATAGACGCTCCAGTGCACCGTGGCATCGTGCTGCCCTATGGCGTCGACTGTCACCATGTCGACTGGCAGGCAGCCATCGAAGGCCTCGAGCTCGATGTCGTCGATATACATCTGTGCCGAGGTGGTGAACTTCAGGGCCACGGTGTTGCCCGTGCCGGTATAGGGGGCGAAGGGCACCACGTATTCCTGCCAGCTGTTGTGGTTGAGGGTGAAGGTCTGGAGCACGTCGAGGCTGTTGATGTCGAAGGGGTCGTCCATGACGCCCACCTGCAGGGTCACTGTGGGGTTGGAGGAGCCGCCGAAGATGCCGTGGCCTTTGAAACGCAGCCGCGTGGTGCGCAGGCTGTCGACCGGTGGCAGGTGGAACCACCCGTTATGGTAGGTGCTGAGGGCCATGTTGGGACGCCCTTCCAGGGCCGACATGTCTTTCACCACGACATTGTAGGAGTTTTTCCAGCAGCCGTCCCAGAGAGTGGCATCGCCGTCGGGACGACCTTCGAAGTCTTCGGTCAGCGGCAGCTCGCTGTGGGGAATCGGGGTGCAGGGAGTGGTGAACTGCACACCATGCCACTCGCTGCTGTCCTCACCACAGTCGGATCGCATGTAGAGCCAGTGCTGGTGGTTGGGCGTGAGGCCATGGAGGTGGCAGGTGTCGCCGCCGTAGAGCAGCAGGTGGTGGCCAGGGGTGCCGGGCGTGAAGTCGACGGTATCGAACTGTATGCGCACATAGGAGTCAGCCACCTCGTTGGGCGTCCAGCTCAGCAGGGCCGTGTCGTGGCCCACAGCGCTCACGGCGATAGAGGTGGGACGCGGGCAGGGCGGCACCGGACGGTACCAGGTGACCACCGTGCCGCTATCGGGCAGACCGACCGGATTGACGCTGGAAGTGACCACCCAGTTGTTGCCCGAGCGATAGGCGGGTTGTGTTGTGGAGACGACTACCGAGTCCCACGTGCCGCGCAGGGCCACATGGTCCACCTCGGTCTGGTAGTAGCCGGGGAAATATTCGTGCTGCCACGTGGTGGCTCCGTCGACGAGCATGAAGTTGAACAGCGTGTCGTTCGTCACCCCGTTGTGCATCGCACCGTAGACGGCGCTGATGTCGCCGTTGGAATGCAACCGCAACTGGAAGTTGAAGTTGTCCTGCGCGGCTTCGGTCGAAGAGATGGGGTGCATCGGATAGTGCTGCACATGCTGCCACTCGATGACCAGCATCTGGTTGCCGTTGTCGTCCGTCATGACCTGCCACCAACAGCCCGACGCACCCTCCGGCATCTGCCCGTCGAAGAGCATGAAAGGCGAAATGATGGACGTCGACTGGCCGTTCCAGTATTCGACAGCGTGATGCGAGCCGCTACCGCTGTTGCTTCCACGCAATTTGACGAAGCCATCGGCACGCACCGTGATGTTGGTGCCGGCCGGATACTCCGACTGGCCGAACATGAAGTCGAACGGCAAGGCCAGGGTCTGATAGCCGTAATCGCCCGTCACCGAAGCCAGTAGGGTGCCCGTCGAGGCAATGCTCTGCCACTCGCCTGGCTCGGAGCTGGCCGTGTAATCCCGAAGGTTTTGCCCGCATGCCATCAGCGGCAGCATGAAAGCCATCCAGTGGATGGCTGCAGCGAGGCAGCTTGTCCGCATCGAGCGTAGAAATGTGTGCTTGGTCTTCATAATAGTTTGTTTGTTGTTAATGGTTAATGATTAATGAATAAAAGTCACTTTCCACTTTCCACTTTTCACTTTCCACTTACCAGACGTGGAAGCACTCCGTTTTGGCTCAATGTTAACATTATTTAACAACCCTTGTGTTAAACTAATAAATGCAACACTCTTGGGAAAAAACGGGAGAAGGAAGAAAGGATGAGTCAAAAAGTCAAAAAGTCGAAAAGCCGAAAAGCCGAAAAGTGGAAGAGTGGAAAAGTGGAAGTGTCGAAAAGTCAAAAAGTCGAAGAAGAGAAGAGTGGAAAATTGAAAGTGGAAAGTTGAAGATTACTTAACACTTAACACTTAACGCTTAACGCTTAACACTTTTTTCAACGGGGGTGTTTGATAACTTTTCTGCGACGAGCGGCGGTGGTATGGTATTATTTTGTATTTTTACATTCGGATTCCCGCTGTGAATATGCGGGATAAATGTTTGTATGTCAAATTGATAAATGTATTATAAAGGTATGAAAAACCATGTGAAAGAGTTGACGGAAGGCATGCAGCGGCTGTGTGCTGTGGCCAACCGGGTGGTTGCCAAGCAGGAGAAGGTGAGCCGTATCGATGTGGACCTGCTGCTGGAGAACCTGCGGCACCTGTACGAAGTGGCACTGAAGATGGAGTGTGGAAGAGAAGAAGAGGAGAAGTGTGAAAAAGTCGAAGAGTCGAAAAACCAAAAAGACGAAGAGTCCCCTTCCGACTTCCGACTTCCGACCTCCGACCTCCATGAAGGGTCATCCTCCGACATGGCGATGATGCTGACCATGGCTGCGATGCAGCCGGAGGGTCTCGGAGCTGATGAAAGTGGAAAAGTGGAAGAGGAGAAGAGAGGAAGAGTGGAAGAGGAGAAGAATGAAGAATTAAGAATTAAGAATGAAGAATTAAGAATTGAAAGTGGACTCAAAGACTCAAGCATTCAAGCATTCAAGCATTCAAGCATTCACAAAATGCCGTCGATGGAAGAATTGGAGCCGAATGACAATGCGCTTTTGTTCGACGAGGTGATTATCGAACCGGTCGAAGAGGCGGAGACCCAAAAAGTCGAAAAGTCAAAAAGTCAAAAAGTCGAAGAGACCCCTTCCGACCTCCGACCTCCGACCTCCGACCTCCAAGAAGAGTCCCCTTCCGACCTCCAACCTCCGACTTCCGACCTCCGACCCATCCAGCCGACACTGCTGGACTACCTGAACCAGCCGGTGGCGACGGTTGGCGAGCAGCCCGAGCGGAGGCAGCGCACGCTAGGCGAGAGCCTGGGCGCCGACCGTCCCGGGCCCACAAGTCTGGAGCGGAAAGTGGACGACCTGCGGACGGTGATCAACATCAACGACAAGTTCAGCTTTATGAGCGAGCTGTTCCACAACAATATGAAGGCATATAACGACTTCATCATGAGTCTGAACGCCATCGCCGACCGCGACGAGGCGCTGGCCTATGTGCACGATATGGCGGCGCAGCAGAAATGGGATGACGCCTCGCCCGCGGTGCAGGCATTCCTGCGGGTGTTCGACAAGAAGTTTTGAAAAAGAATAAGCTTGAAAAAAGTAGTAAAGTGATAGAGAAGTAGAAGAGTCTTAAGTTGAAAGTTGAGAGTTGAAAGTTGAAATTATTTGTTGGCTCGAAGTCTTGAAGTCTCGAAGTGAAAGGGAGTGAAAAAACGAGAATTAAAAATAAAAGGTAGACCGGAACATTTGTCTTATCTCCTTATCTCCTATCTACTTAACTACAGGAGGAGTGAAAGAGTCAAAAGTCAAAGAGTCCAAGCGCACTAAATGCTAAATACTTAACACTTAACACTAAACACTAAACGCTTAACACTACCAGCAACCATTAAATTGTAAACTATAATATTTACCATGGGCAAAGCAATATTGTTTTCGGCACCGTCGGGGTGTGGCAAAACGACAATTATCAATTCGGTGATGAACGGTGGATGGCCGTTGGCAGCGAGGTTGGCTTTCAGCATTTCGGCCACGTCGCGGAGGCCACGCGAGGGTGAGGTGGACGGCCGGGACTACTATTTCCTGAGTCGCGACGAGTTCAAGGCGCGTGTGGCGGCGGGCGACTTCCTGGAGTGGGAAGAGGTGTATGAAGGTACCTGCTATGGTACGTTGAAGAGTGAGGTGGAGCGCTTGTGGACTGCGGGGAAGGTGGTGGTGTTCGACGTGGATGTGAACGGAGGCCGCAACATCAAGCGCCACTTCGGAACTGACGCGTTGAGCATCTTCGTGATGCCGCCGAGCGTGGAGGTGCTGGAGCAGCGCCTGCGCAACCGGGGCACGGAAAGCGAGGAGTCGATTGGCAGGCGGTTGGCTCGCAGCGCTAAGGAGTTGGAAGAGGCGCCGCTGTTCGATGTGACCATCGTCAACGACGACCTGCAGCGTGCTGTGGAAGAGACGAAGCAGGTGATGGAACAATTCTTAGAAAAGTGAAATTAATAATTAAAAATTAAAAATGAAGAATTAAGATTATTAAACTGTAACCATTAACCATTAACCCACAAAGTAGTAAAGGAGTAAAAGTAGTAAAGTACAATAGCAATGCATGCAACGTGGTCGACCAAAACATTTGTCTTATCTCCTTATCTCCTGTCTCCTTAACTCCTAAAATCAATCATTAACCATTAACCTTTAACCATTAACCATTATCTAGACTCTGAATTGTAAATGAACAAGCTGTTCGACATACTGAAGAAGTACGACTACGTGGTGGTCTTTCTGTTGCTGCTGGTGGCATCGCTAGTGATGATGTCGCGGTCGAGCTATTACCAGCAGTCGCGTCTTGTGTCGTGGGCCAACGGGATTGCCGGCGGATGCTACCGAGGGATGCACAGTGTGAGCGGATACTTCGGTCTAAAAGGCGAGAACGACCGGCTGGCCGCCGAGAACGCCCGTCTGCGTGAACGGCTGGCGGAGAGCTATATCAGTTACACGGACAGCATATTCACTGTGAACGACACCGTCTACCGTCAGCGTTACGACTACACCGAGGCGTCAGTCATCAAAAACTCGTGGAGCGGGCAAAATAACTACATCATGATTGGCAAGGGTCATCGTCACGGGGTGGAACCTGACATGGCGGTCATCTCGCCCGAGGGCATTGTCGGAGTGGTGATCAGGACGACCGACAATTTCGCTACGGTGATGCCAGTACTCCATTCTGACAGTCGCAACAGTGTGAAGGTGAAGCGCACCGGCATCAGTGGCTCGCTGGTGTGGGACGGCAAGGACTTCCGTTATGCGCAGGTCATCGACGTGCCCACGACGCACCAGTTCGAGGAAGGCGACACCATCGTCACCTCTGGCTTGGCCAATGACTTCCCCGAGGGCATCCCGGTGGGTTATGTGGTGGAGGCCGACACTATCAAGGGAATGGGTATGTACAAGTTGCGGGTGAGGTTGGCCACCGACTTCAATAAACTGGACCATGTGTATGTGATTGACAACAAGTTCCGCGAAGAACAACAACAGCTGATGGAGGACGAAAGATAGGACAACAAGTGAATTGAAAAGTGAAAATTGAAATTGACTCAAAGACTCTTTGTCTTTTCGACTCAAAGACTCAAAGACTCAAGGACTCAACGACTCAAGGACTCAAGGACTCAAGGACTCAACGACTCATTAATTCATAAATTAGATGAACCGACTGGTATGGAGAAATATAGGGCGCTTTGTGCTGCTGATGTTGCTGCAGCTGCTGGTGCTCAACAATGTGTATCTGGGTGGCTATGTGATGCCGATGCTTTATGTGCTGTTCATCCTCATGCTGCCCACCTCAATGGGACGTGTGCCGCTGCTGTTGACGGCTTTCGGCACGGGTTTGGTGGTCGACATCATGGCTGGGGCCTTGGGTTTCCATGCATTGGCATGCACAGTGGTGGCTATGATGCGCATCACCTTTGCCGACAGAATCCTGACGCGCGGCGAGAACGTGACCATTGAGACACCCAGCGTCTTCAGCGTTACGCCACAGTATTTCATCAGCTACCTGTTGTTGCTGACGGGGGCGTTCTATTTGGTCTTCTACTCGGTGGAACTCTTCAGCTTCCGCGGGTTGGGCGAGGTGCTGCTCGCCACGGTGTGCAGCACGGTGGTGACAAGCCTGTTGGTAATACTCTATCAGTACGCCTTCGTCCGGAGAAAGGAGGAACAATGAGAGCGGAAGAGTCAAAGAGTCGAAAAGTCGAAGAGTCAAAGAGTCGAAGAGTCAAAGAGTCAAAGAGGAGAAGAGTCGAAGAGCACTTGGCACTTAACACTCAACACTTAACACTCAACACTAAACACTTAGTACTTCTTTGCTTTTTACTTTTCAACTCCCCGATGTCGGTCCTTTGTGCGCAGACCGCCGTGGGGCAGTGGCGCGACTGCCTAGATTACTCGATGGTGCTCCATGTGGAGCCTGCCGGACGCTACGTCTATGCTGCTGCGCGGGGAGGTGTGTTCTGCTACGATACCGTCTCCGAGGAACTGACACGGATGAACAAAACCACCGGACTCAGCGATGCCGGCGTGGCCACCATGGCCTACGATACCGCCACCCGCACCCTCGTGATGGCCTACAACAACTCCAATATCGACCTGGTGAAGGACGGGCGGGTATATAACATCTCCGACATCAAACGCAGCAGCATCGGTGGAGACAAGAGTATCTACCGCATCCGCTTCAACGACCGCAAGGCGTGGGTGGCCACGGGTTTCGGTGTGGTGGTGGTCGACTTGGACCGTCGTGAAATCAAGGAGACTTGCTACATCGGTACCGGCGGCACCTATACTGTGGTGAGCGACCTGGCCTTCTCGGCAGACAGCCTCTATGCCGCTACCGCCGAGGGCCTCAAACGGATTGCCGTCAGTGAGCCCCACCCCTCCATCAGTGACCGCTGGACGGCCGACAGCCGTCTGGCCGGCGTCACCGTCACCATGCTCGACTACTATGCCGGACACCTGCTGGCCGGCGGCTTCACCTTCGACCCCGGGCTGACCACCCTCTATGCCCTCGACAGCACCACTACCGTCGCCTGGAACGGCGGTGTGGTACGCTCGATGCATGTGGGCGGCGGCTATGTGACTCTCACGCACGAAGAGAGCGTGGTGCGTTACGACAGCAGCCTGCATCGGGTCGACAGCCTCACCAGCTATGACTGGGGCGTCCTCTCTTGTTTCGACGCCGTCTATACCGACAGCGTCACCCTTTGGGTTGGTCACGAGTGGGGCGGCCTCTTCCGTATACGTGCTTCTGGCAACACCTACCTTATGCCCGACGGTCCTTTCTCGGCCGACAACGTTTACCGACTCGTGCCTTTCAACCACCGCATGATGCTTTGCCCGGGTGGCCACACCACCGTCTATGCCAACGCCTATATTACCCCCAACCTCCTCACCGCGGAAGGACGTCGCTGGACGTCGCTCGACCGTAGCAACGGCCTCCTCGACGGCACCGCCGACCTCGTCGATGCCGTTGTCAATCCCTACGACACCAACGAGACCGTCGCCGCCATCTGGGGCAGCGGCGTGGCTTCTATCCGCGACAACCGGGTCGTCACGCTCTATGACGAAAGCAACACCGGCGGTGCCCTTACTCCCTACACCGTCGGCACCTACAGCACCCTGCGCTCAGGCGCCGTGGCTTTCGACGGCAAGGGAAACCTTTGGACCCTCCTCTCCAACAGCAACTATGCCCTCGCCAAGCGCTCCTCCGACGGCTCGTGGAGCCGCTACCCCACTTCGCAGATGGCTTCCCTTCCGTCGGTCGACAAACTGGTGTGGGACAGCATCACCGGCTACCTGTGGTTCTGCGGCCGCGAGAATATGATTTATGTCCATGATGGCGTGAACCGCATGGCGCGTGTCAATCCCAATAACGGCAGCCGTCTTGCCACCGACGATGTGACAGCCCTGGTGCAGGACCGTTCGGGCAACCTCTGGGTGGGCACCAACAAGGGCATCAAGGTCATCTACAACGCCTATCAGGCCTTCTCCAATGGCGGGGCAGGGGAGACCTCGCCCGTGACCTGCAGCAATATCACCATCACCAATGGCGAATTCTCGGAGTATCTGATGGCCTACGAGAGCGTTACGGCCATCGCAGTCGACGGGGCCAACCGCAAGTGGGTGGGCACTTCGGCCGGCGGTCTTTACCTCATCTCTGCCAATGGTCTCGAGCAACTCGAGCACTTCACCGCCGAGAACAGCCCCCTTTTCTCGAACAAAATCATCGCCCTCGGCATACAGCCACGTACCGGCGAGGTGTATATCGGCACCGACCAAGGTCTGCAGGTCTACCGCTCCACGGCCACCTATGCCGAAAGTCTCGCCCTCGACGACATACACGCCTTCCCCAACCCTGTGCGACCCGACTACGACGGTCCCATCGCCATCAAGGGCTTCACACGTGATGGTCTGGTGCACATCACCGATGCTTCGGGCCACACTGTCTACTCTACCCAGGCTCTCGGTGGTCAGGCTGTGTGGAATGGCCGTACCGTCAACGGAGAGCGTATCGCTTCAGGAGTCTACTACGTCTTCGCCTCCGATGGGGAGGGTGGCAACCGCTCTGTCACCAAGATATTAGTCATCCGATAACTTTTACAGTCCCGCATTCTGCCTCGTAAGAGGCCTTGAGCACCTTAGAAATAGATTAAATAAAGCGAAAAACGCATTTCCACATTCTCACATTAACGCATTAACGAAATGCTCCTCTCCACCCCAGGCTTTGTGTTGCACACCACCCCTTATGGCGAGTCCGCTGTTGTCGCCAAGGTGTTTACGCGTCAGCTGGGCATGTGTTCCTATCTGCTCAAGGGGGTGCGGGGACCGCGTGGACGGGTGAAGCAGAACCTCCTGCAACCCCTCTCCTGTGTTGACATGGTGGTCGCCGACAACCCCACGCGCGCCCTCACTTATGTCACCGACCTTTCTCCCCGCCACCCCGAGCGCCCGGCCGCCCAG
>JAEEGI010010278.1_pt1 | contig 20339 bp, 15 predicted proteins | sample 8958751 | NCBI WGS metagenome assembly JAEEGI01 (sample SAMN16246545, study PRJNA631951) | gut metagenome | biome: gut microbiome; feature: rumen; material: KS-attached | host: Bos | place: Iran: Karaj | collected 2018-10 | reverse complement strand
GCTCCCGTCTCGGCGAACGCCCTCTAGCCGTCGCCGGCTCCCTGGCAGCCTTCTGGGGCGTTGCCATCCTGCTCTGGGGAAGCTTCCCCTGGATATGCCTTGGCGGGTGCCTGCTGCTCGGCGCCGGGCTCTCGCCCATTGGCCCCATCTACTTCAGCCTGGCAGGCCGGGTGCCGGGCGTCGATCCGGTGCGCGCCAGCGCCTGCGTCTCCACGCTTGCCTACGGCGCCCTGCTGGTCTTTCCCGCCATCCTAGGCGGCCTCGCCCAGGCCTTCGGCCTTGACCGCGCCCTGCTCCTCCCGCTCCTCCTCTGCGCGCTGCTCAGCCTCGCATCCTTCGTCGCCCTGGCGCCCCAAGCGCTCCGCGACAGCCGGCCTGGACCTGCGAACAGGACGCCGGCTCCCTAGGAGCCAGCCTGGCGCCAGACGGTGGCAGCTCGGCAAGGAGCGCAACGGCTCCCCATGCCTCCATCCCTTCCTCCCTTCTCCTGTCCCCTTCCCCCCCTGGCTCCCCTTCCCCTGATTCCGGCTTGCGTCACGGAAGGGGGAGGTCGGCCACGGGTACGCTGCCTGGCAGCTCTAGCCGTCCCGTCAGGCTCGGCTACGCCGGTCACCTGCACCTTGCCGCCTATGGCGTTATTCTTGAGGCTTCTGCCAAAGCTACCCATGGCATGGCCCTTGAAGGGTCAAGATGAGCAGGGAGCCGCAACCGGACAGGCTCGTGCCCACGGCCGCCTCCTGCCGGTGGACGCCCTTGGCCACGGGCAGAAGATCGTCGCCTTTGGCATCCATGATGTCGACAGGAATGCCCCAGCCCTTGGCCTCAAGGGCCTTGCAACGGCCTCCCGCCGTCTTGCGGGGGCTCGAGCAGAGCACGTTGCAGGACACGGCCGTCGAATTGGGAAGCTTGCCCACCAGATCCTTGCCCCAAACCGGCGGGATGAGGCTGGGGCCGTGGGGCTCACCCGTGTGAAGCCTAACCGCCAACTTGCCGACAAGGCTCTCCCGCAACTTGGCCAACACCTCAAGCAGATTCGCGGGCTGGCAGGCCTTCCAGTGCCGGACCACGGGCTGCCTTCGGCCTCCAGGGCGTTCGGGGGCAGCATGCCCCTCCTTGGCAGGGCTTAGCAGAGCTTGCCTGACAGAGCTTGGTGCGAGCCAAGCAGGAATTGCCAAGGCGCTGAAGGGGCTTCGGGGGCTCCACAGGCACCAGATGGCCCAGAGTCGGTTCTGCAAGCTGCCCTTGCAGGAGCCACTTCTGCAGCTTCATGAGAGCAGACGCCGGGGCCAGCGACTTGGCCTTTTCTCTCAATAAATTGCCTGTTCCTCCTCCCCAGCACCCGTCTCGCTGGCTATGCCGGAGGGCTTGCGACAAAGCTTGCGTCACGGCCAGCGCAGGCCTCTGCCCGCAAACCCGCTCTGCACAAGGTTCAACGCTCATTCACGGCTTTATGGAAGATTTACTTGAAATAGCTATGCCAAAGGGAGTATTTTGCATCCTCCACCCAGCATCTCTCCCTCAGCATCTCCCCCCCAGGTGCGACAACTCTTCCCCTTCCTCATCAAGGCACGTTTCCATGCATAAACTTTCGCTTCTTCTCCTCGCCGCGGGCATGGCCTTCGGCATCAGCTTCGGCACCGCCTCCAGCGCCTCAGCCATCGACTTCGGCGTCAAAGGCCAGTGGATAGCCAGCTTCGACTACGGCAAAAACGGCAGCTTCACCGGCGGGCACGGGATGACCGGCTACAACAACCGCGAAGACACCTTCAGCGCCAGGCAGCGCCAGCGCATCCAGGTGGACGCCAGGGCGTCGGAAACGCTCTCCGGCACCCTCTTCTTCGAAATCGGCGACGTCATCTGGGGCCATGCCGGCACGGGCGGCGCCCTTGGCGCAGACGGCAAGATCATCGAGATCAAGAACGCCTACCTCGACTGGGCCGTGCCCGACACGAACATCAAGGTCCGCATGGGCATCCAGGGCCTCGGCGCCCCGTCCTTCGCCCTCAAGAAGCCCCAGTCCTTCGGCGACGACGTCGCGGGCGTCGCCGTCTCCTGCCAGTTCAACGACACCCTCGGCGCCACGATCTTCTGGGCCCGCCCCTACAACGACAACTACGCCGGCGACGCCAACGGTAAAGGCGTGGGCTACCTAGACAACGTCGATGTCGCAGGCCTCATGATTCCGTTGACCTTCGATGGCTTCAAGCTCACCCCCTGGGCCATGTTCGCCGGCCTCGGCCCCAACTTCCTGCGCAAGGACGCCAACTACTTCGGCAACAACCAGATCGGCGTAAGCCAGCCCTTCGTCCTCTCGGGCATGGTGCCCGCCTGGGGCAGGCTCGGCTCTGCTGGCCAGACTCTGGAGAACACCAAGCTCGATGAGTACGCCACGGTCTGGTGGGCCGGCTTCACGGGCGACATCACCTACTGGGATCCCGTCCACGTCGCCTTCGACTTCACGGCAGGCAGCGTCAACTGGAGCAACAGCCGCCTCAATCGCGCTGGCTGGATGGTCAACCTCGTTGCCGAATACAAGCTCGACTGGGGCGTTCCCGGCCTTATCGGCTGGTACTCCTCGGGCGACGACGACGATCTCGGCAACGGCTCCGAGCGCCTGCCCACCCTCTCCGCCGGCGCTGCAGACAACGACTTCTCGCGCTACGCCTTCGACGGCAACCCCTGGTTCCACCGCGAAGGAACCTTCGGCAACTCCATGGCCGGCACCTGGGGCATCGGTCTGAGGATCCGCGACATCAGCTTCCTCGAGAACCTCAAGCACACCTTCCGCCTAACCTACATGGGCGGCACCAACGACCGCCGCATCCTCAAGAAGATGCACAGGCAGGGCTTCAATCCCGCGGCCAACTCCGAAGGCACGCTCATGGGCAACGTCGAGAAGCACGCCGGCGTGGAGAACCTCTACCTCACGGACATCGACTCCGTGGTGGAGATAGGCCTCTACAACGAGTACAAGGTGTACGAGAACTTCAAGATCGTCCTTGATGCCAACTACCTTGCTGTGTTCCTGAGCAATGACAGCTCGACCTGGAAGCACACGAAGATGAACGGCGCCACGCGCGACGTGCGCGATGCATGGAACGTCAACCTCAGCTTTGCCTACGAGTTCTAGAACAGCGTCCCGGCGAGGCCTCTGCGCTTTTTTTCGTTGACAGCGACCAAGCCGGGGTATACAAGCTTTCTCGCGTCGGGATGTAGCGCAGTCTGGGAGCGCACTTGAATGGGGTTCAAGGGGTCGCTAGTTCAAATCTAGTCATCCCGACCAGACCGAGAATACTCCAAGGGGAGCCTGCCTCGCAGGTTCCCCTTGCTCATTTCTAACGGCAAAACAAGGAGTTGGGCGTCCCAAGCTGAAGCTACGAGGGCCTGTCCAAGGCAGGAGCCGCCCCTGCCCGCCAAGCGTTGGGGCGCCTCCAAAAGGCGCTCTGACGCAACCAGCCCAACGCTTTTCGCTCAGCGTCCCGCGGAAGCGTCCACGGGAGCGCAGCAGGCTGTTCGCCTTGGCTATCTGGCGCCCCTGGAAGCTCTGGTCTCTGGTGCCAGCTTGGCCCGCTCGGCCTCGAGGCGTTGCCAGACGGGGCTTGTGGCCATTCTGGTCCGGCAACCTTGGCCGTCCAGGATGGCAAAGACGTCACTGTCCGCCGGCAGTCCCGCATCGAGCAGCATCTCCAGCGTGCCGGCCTGGCAGCCGATGGCGGCCAGATGCAGGGCATTGGCGCCGTCGACGTTCTCCAAGGCCGGATTGGCGCCGTGCTCCAGCAACTGGCGCACAGTGTCGCGCTCGCCAAGGAAGGCAGCGTTCATGAGCGGCGTGAAGCCACTGACATTGGAGCGGTCGGGCTCGGCGCCAGCCTCGACAAGCAGCCGGACGCAGGCTGTCTGGTCTTCACCGGCGTCTGTGGGATGCACGGCGTAGAGCAAGGGCGTAAAGCCCCTGAGGTTGGCGGCATTGGGGTCTGCGCCCCGGCGAAGGAGCGCCGCCACCATGCCGGCTTCGCCGAGGCCTGCAGCCTGCATGAGCACGGTGGTCTCCTCGTAGTCGCAGGCATTGACATCGGCGCCGGCTGCAACCAGGGCCTCCACGGTGTGCTGGCTCGAACTGGCGATGGCGTAGTTAAGGGGCGTGAGCCCAATGGCGCTCTGGGTGCTCAGGTTGGCATGGTGCCTGACGAAGAGCGCGACCATGGCCTCGCTGTCGAAGGCCTTGTCCGCGCAGCAACGCTCCAGCAGGGTGTAGCCCTGCAGGTCGCGGTCGTCGATGCCCCAGCCCTGGCCAAGGCGCTCGAGCAGCCGGCTCTCCAGACGGAAGAGCAAAAGCTCCTCGCCCGAGGGCTTGGCAACGAACGGTTTGCCGGCTGACGGCTTCTGCGCCGGAGGCTGGGGAATGCAACGGACGCGGGGCAGCTGCGGAACCGGAGGCGTCTGGAGCGCCCTGGCCACCCGAGATGCCACGGCATCGCCGGGGCCTGCCCCCAACGCCAGCAGGAGGGCAAGGGCAAGAACCCTTCCCGCCCTGCCTGCCCAGCCAGCCATGGAGCCTTGAGCCCTGGCCAACTAGGCCTCCTTCGTCGCCTGCTCTGCCTGGGGCTGGGCTTCAGTCTGGGCTTCCGGCTGGGCAGGCGCTTCCTGGCCAGCCTTTTCCCTGTTCAGGCTTTCCAGGCGCTTGGCGGCCGGCTCGTAGCCGTTGCTGGCTGCCATGCCGAGCCAGAGTATGCCGGCGTCCCTGTCGACGTCGCAGCCAAGGCCCTTGATGTACATCTCGGCGAGGCCGCACTGGGCCTGGGGTATGCCCCGCTCGGCCGCCTTGCGGTAGAGCTCCACGGCCTTGGCGTAGTCCTGAGCGACGCCCCTGCCCTCCAGATACAGGTTGGCCAGGTTGTTCTGGGCCACGGCATTGCCCTGGGCCGCAGACTTGGCGTACCACTCGAAGGCCTTGGCATCGTCCTTGGGCAGGATCTCGCCTTCCTCGTAGAGCTGGCCGAGGAAGCGCTGGGCGCCGTCTTCTCCCTGCTCAGCGGCTTTGGTGAAGCATTCCACGGCCTTGTCCACGTCCTTGGCCACGCCTGTGCCGCTGAAATAGAGGGCGCCGAGGTTGTTCTGCGCCGTGCGCTCGCCCTGGGCGGCAGCCTTCTCAAAGCACTGGAAGGCCTTGGAGTAGTCCTGGGCCGTGCCCTGGCCCGTGCAGTAAAGCTCGCCGAGCGTGCTCTGGGCTTCGGCAAGGCCGGCCTCGGCCGCCCGCTCAATCCAGGCAAAGGCCTGCTCCCAGCTCTTCTTGACGCCCTCGCCCGAGGAATGCATGGAGCCCAGGTTGTACATGGCGACGGCGCTCCCCTTGGCGGCAGCCTTGCGGTAGAGCTTGGCCGCCTTTTCGGGGTTGCGCTCGACGCCCCGGCCCGTGCGGTAGAGCGTTCCCAGCGCGCCGAGGGCTGCGCCGTGGTTCTTCTCCGCCGCCTTGCGGAAGAACTTCACGGCCTCCTTGAGGTCGGGCTCCACGCCACAGCCGTTGACGTACATGGTAGCAAGGGAGTGCTGGGCATCGGCAAGGCCCTGGTCGGCAGCCTTCTTGCACCATTCGAAGGCCGATGCCTCATTGCGCACGCTTTCATCGCCCAGATAGTACATCTGGGAGATCTGGTACTGGGCAGTGGCCTCGCCGTCGAGCGCGGCCTTGATGAGCTGGGCAAAGTTTCTGGGAGCCATGCGGTTTTCCTCCTGGGCGTTGTGCAGGCGCGCAGTCTAGCCCAATGCGGGCGGGCTGCCAACAGCGGACGCCGAGACAGGGCATGATCCAAGGGGCGGAAGGATGCAGGAGGGAGCGACAGGACATGAAAAGACCCGCCACTCCCCGGCAGGGGAAGGCGGCGGGCCTGCATGCCCTCCGGAGTTCAGCCTATGCGTTGAACTTCACAATAAGCTGCTGAACCTGATCGTGCGTCTCTTCGTGCGAGCGGCCACCGCTCAGCGTCAGCTTCATCTGGTGGTCGCCCGTGCCGTGTACAAAGACGTTCTCATCGGCGCTTGAGTCGTGACGCCAGAAGTTGTCGTCGAGGCTGATCTCGACATGGTCGTCGGCAATTTTCAGCCCCGTTGTAGCGAGCTTACTCTGCAAGTCGGTAAGGTTCGTGAGCTTTTCGATGCCGTCGCCGCAAATGGCCAGTTCGATGCCGGCAATGGACTTGCCTCCGATGCCGTCGAGCAGGTCATCCGGCTTGGCGCCAAGCAGGATGTCTATGCCCTCGCCACCGTCCATCAAGCGGTTGTCGTGCGAGAAGACAAGGAAGTCGTTGCCAGCCCCGCCGTGGAGGTGGTCGCTATCGGTTCCGCCGAAGAGAATGTCGTTGCCGGCGACATCCTTGGAGGGCTCCGCGCTGTTGGGTGCGTTGCCGTAGAGCATGTCGTTCCCCTCGCCACCGAACATCAGGTCGCCAGCGCCCGAGCCCCCACGTCGTTGCCGTTCAGGTTTCGCCAAGCGTGCCGCCGAAATGGTCGACCCTCACGTCGTCTGCCAGTTCTGACAGGTGTCCTGCATACGCTCCCTTGATGGAGGAAATCATCTCCTGGGCAGTGGAGATGGAATGGTTGGGAAGAATCTGCTCCACAGCATCAACAACGGGGTCTTCGGCGTTGAATTCAAAGAAGGAAGACTTGATGGACTTTGCAGAAACAACAACGTCCAGATTGTCCTTGAGTTCAACGGTGAAATTGACAGGTCAGAGAGCAGACCTTCGCTGTCCTTTGCCTAGGCCTTGAACTGGAGCCAGTGGTAGTCGCCCGGACGGTCAACTATGTTCGGATTGGCTTCAAACTTGTACGAATAGTTGTTGTCCTCATCGACCTTCGCCAAGACAACATCGCCAAGCCAAACTCCCTTGTCAGGCGTATTGACATGATGAATTCACAAGCAGGGGCATCGGCATCTTCAGCGCCTACGTCTCCACGGCTGGTGGCGTTCCGCTGAGCATTCTGAGGTCGGACTGCGAGGTCAGCCGCTTCAGGAAGAAGGGCAATTCCAAGCCCAAAGACGTCCCTCCGGAGAAGAGGAAGTCGTGCATCTGGATCAGGTTCGTGCGCTGGGTGAACGGCATAGCCAGATGGATGCCGGGCACGAAGGTGACCATCCTCTGCGACCGCGAAGGCGATTTCGGCGGGGCTGCTGACGGAAATCGCGCTGCGGCCCAGCGTCGAGGTCGTCGTCCGGGCGAAGGTCGACCGCGCCGTGGAGGGGGAAGAGCGGAAAAGGCAGACCCTCTTCAGGCTGATGGCGCTGAAGGAGGAATGCGCGAAGATGACCGTGCGCGTTCCCAGGATCTCGAAGCATCCCGGAAGCGGGGCCAGGCCGCAAGAAGCGCCAGGGAGGCGAGGGATGCGGAGCTGAGCGTGCGCATGCACAGGGCGAAGCTCAGGCTGCAGGGGGAAAAGACCGTGGAGCTCTGGGCGGTTGCGACAGTCGAGCTGAAGAAGCCGAAGAATTCGGAGAGGGTCTGGTGGAATCTCCTGACGGCGAGAGTTCTCGAGCCCCCCGAAGACGCCGTGAAGTGCGTCGGGGACTACGCGAGGCGGTGGGGCATCGAGGAGTTCCACCGCGTGCTCAAGGACGGCTGCAAGGTGGAGCATCTCGCCCTCAGGGAACTGGACCACGTCCAGCGGGCGATCGGCATCGAGGAGATAGTGGCCTGGAGCTTCATGATCAAGCACAAGCTGGACAGGGAGCATCCCGAGCTGCCCCCGGATGTGCCCTTCGACGACCTGGAGGTGGCTGTCCTGAACGTCTTCAATTTAAAAAAAAGTCGTAAATTAGCCAGCTTAGGCGAGACTGACCGGCTGGGGGGGGGCACGCTCGGAGGCTTCTGTGCGCGCGAGTGCGACGGCGAGCCCGGATAAGAAACCTTCATGAAGGGTTCCGTGGTGCTTTCGGACATAGGAGGATTTTTGAAAAGTCTCCATGCCTTGAGGGATTGTGGCCTCATCAAGCTAGGTGACCCGCTATGAACGAAACTCTTCGGCGAGCCGCATCAATGGCAGAGGACACCTAGGGCAGTAGAAAGAGGCGTGGCCTAGGTGTTAAGTATGGTTGATTCTGAGAAAATGTAAGAGCTAACCCCGTCCGACCGCATCCGCTCTTTCCCCTCGCCCCAGCCTCTACCGGCTGTCCTGTCGGCTTCTTCCAGCACGAGCCTGCCCCGCAGGCTCCCAAACCTTCCCTGCCTTCCGCCAGCACTTTTCGCCAAGACCTGCACGCTGGGACCGCGCAGTCGCATGCCAGGCGCGGTTTTGGTGGACGCCAGCCCCCCTGCGGCCTTATGTTCAGGCTTCCCCGCTTCCGGCAGGCCAAGCCCGGCAGGCAGCGCACGACCACCTCAGGAGCCCCGCATGGACAAAGGCAAGATCATCCTGCTCTCGCTGGCGCACACGAGCGCCGACGTCAACTCGAGCGCCGTCCCCGCGTTGCTCCCCTTCCTGGCGGCGGCCTTTGGCTACAGCTACACGGAAGCGGCCGCGGTGGTCTTCTGCCACTCCCTGGTCTCGGCGCTGGCCCAGCCCGCCGTGGGCTGGGTGTCGGACAAAAGGCAGTGCACCTGGTTCATTCCCTTCTCCATCCTGCTGCTGGGCTGCTGCGCCGGCGCCATGGGCTTCCTCACGGACTACCGCCTCCTGCTTGCGGCAGCCTGCTTCAGCGGCCTTGGCGCCTCGCTCTTCCATCCCGAGGCCGCCAGCCTGACCAATATCCTCGCCGGCGAGCGCAAGGGGGCGGCCATGAGCCTCTTTGCCATTGGCGGCAACGCCGGCTTCGTGCTGGGGCCCGTGTTCGTCGGCCTCCTCGTGCCGGTCTACGGCCTGCACGCAACGATGCTCTTTCCCCTGCTGGCCCTGCTGACGGCAACAAGCTTCCTCATTGCCTTCAGGCGCATGCCCCAGCTGAAGAAGCTGCGCCGCCAGGGGACGGCCACGGGGCAAGCCAACAACTGGCGCGCCTTCAGCTGGCTGGCCTGCGCCATCGTTGCCCGGGCCGTCGTCACCCAGGGCTTCTACGGCTTCATCGCCTTCTACTGGATAGCCCGCTTCGGCGCCACGGCGCAGGCAGGCTCCTGGGTCCTCGCATGCTTTGCCGTGCTCGGCGCAGCCAGCGGCCTTGCGGGCGGACTCATCTCGGACAGGCTTGGCTACGTTGCCACCGTGCGCTGCACCCAGCTCTTCCTTCTGCCCCTGGTTCTGCTCTTCTCCTGGACGGACAGCCCCTGGCTGGCAGGCGCCCTGCTCGCGCCCATCGCCTTCTGCCTCTACGGCTCCCACAGCCCCATGATCGTCCTTGGCCAAACCTACCTTGCCCGGAACATCGGCATGGCAGCCGGCTTCACCCTCGGCATCGCCACCACGGCAGGCGGGGTCGCCATGCCGGGCCTGGGACTCGTGGCCGACAGCTACGGGCTCACCACCTCCTTCTTCTGCCTCTCCGGCCTTGCCCTAGCGAGCCTGCTCTGCTCCCTCAAGCTGCCCCAGACCCGCATCGACCGGAAGGCCCGAACCGACAGGGCTGAAGCGCAGGCCGAAGGCGAGGCCAAGGCCGAAAACGCTGCAAAATCTACAAGAGACGCAATGTCCGGCGAGGGCTAGGCAGGCGAGGACAGCACGCCGGCACGCCTTCTCCCGAACGCGCCCTGTCAGAGAAAGGCTCGCAAGTCCCGCGATGGCTCCGGCGAAGCCGGAGACAAGCGCAGGGATAGGCCAGGGAAGGCGCCGGCAGGAAGCCCAGAGGGGATCCAGAGGGGACTCCCGGGGCCATCCTGCCTTCTGGCCACAAGCGCTATGCCGTGAGCCGCTTGGCCGCGTCCACGGCCTCGACGGCGTCCACGCAGTAGGCGTCGGCGCCTATGGCGTCGGCAAAGGCCTTGGTGACGGCGGCTCCGCCCACCATGACGGGGATGGCAAGGCCACGCTCCTTGAGGAGGCTGATGGTTTCCTCCATGCGCACCATGGTGGTGGTCATCAAGGCCGAGAGGCCGATGACGGAGGCGTGTCTGGCCTCTGCCAGATCCACGATGTCCCTGGCCTTGACGTCCTTGCCCGCGTCCACGACCTCGAAGCCGTGGTTGCCGAGCAGGAGGCAGACGATGTTCTTGCCTATGTCGTGGATGTCGCCCTCGACGGTGGCCATGACGATCACGGGACGCTTTTCGGAGGCATCCTGCTTCATGAGGGGCTTCAAGTGCGCGAAGCCGGCCTGCATGGTCTCAGCGGAGCGGATGAGCTGGGGCAGGAAGTAGATCTTCTTCTCGTAGCGGGAGCCGACCTCGGTGATGGCCGGAATGAGGCTCGAGTTGACGATGTCGAAGGGCCTAGTGCCCTTGGCAAGCTCCTCGTCGAGCAGGGCCTCGACGTGCTCCCTGTCGCCGTGCAGCACGGCCTCGTAGGGCGTCCTAGCACCCGAGCGCTCCTCCCTGGCCCTGCCGGGCTGCTCGGATCCTCCCTGGCTCTTCCAGTCAGAGAAGCCGGCAATGAACTCGCCGGCAGCCGGGTCGTGGTTCTGCAGCACCTTGATGGCGCCCACGGCCTCGGCGATGCGGGGCGAGACGAGGTTGCCGATGCAGGAATTGAGGCCAGCGCCAGCGCCCATGCACAGGAAGGTGGCGTTGACGAGCTCCCGCGCCGGCAGGCCGAAGGAGAGGTTGGAGAGGCCTATGGTCGTGGCCAGGCCCGCCTCGCGGCACCACTCGGCCAGAGCCAGGCACTCCACGGCGCCTTCGTGCTTGGAGGAGACGGCAAGCGCCAGAATGTCCACGAGCACGAGGCGACGCGGGATGCCAAGATGCTCCGCCTCGGCCAGCAGGCTTTCGAGGATGGCGATGCGATCCTTCGCCTTCACGGGCAGCTTCGCTCCGCGCATGGGCAGCAGAATGAAGGGGCATCCGAAATCCCGGCACAGCGCCCCAAGCCTGGCCATGCGGCCTTCGGCGCCGTTGATGGAGTTCACCAGGGCCGAGGCCGGCGACCAGAGCACGCCCTGCTCTATGGCAGCGTCGTCGGAGGAGTCGAGGCAGAGGGGCACGGGGAACTTGCCGGCAAGGGTTGCCAGCAGCCGCGGGAGCAGAGTCTTCTGGTCCACCTGGTGGGCGCCCACGTTGACGTCGAGCACCTGGCAGCCGGCCTCGATCTGGCGCTCCGCATACTCCAGGGCCAGCGAGAAGACGCCCTGCTGGAGCTCTGCCGTGAGCTTGGGCTTGCCGGTCGGATTAATGCGTTCGCCGATGACCGTGAAGGGCTCGCCTGCGCCGATGCGCACCAGACGCTGGCGCGAGGTGAGGACGATGCCGGCATGTCGCTCGGGCGGCACGAGTTCTGCTCCCTGCGCCTGGGCTTCCACGGCCTTTTTCAGGGCGCGGATGTGGTCCGGCGTCGTGCCGCAGCAGCCGCCGACGATGCGGCAGCCCTTGGCCGCCATGGGCGCCGTGAGCTCGGCAAAGCGTTCCGGCCCCAGCGGGAAGACGGTTTTGCCGTCCACGAGCTCGGGCAGGCCGGCGTTGGGCTCGGCCATGACCAGACAGTCCGAGGCGCATCTCAGGATTTCCTCCGCCACGGGCGCCATCTCGGCCGGGCCGAGGCTGCAGTTGGTGCCGACCACGGCGCAGCCCATGTTCTGCATGGTCTCGGCAAAGAGTGCGGGCGTTGAGCCAGTGAGGCTTGCGCCCTGCTCGAAGGTCATGGAGCACATGACAGGAAGGCTGCAGACGCGCCGGGCCGCGGCCGCGGCAGCTCTCGCTTCCGTCACGTCGAACTGGGTCTCGATGAAGATGAGGTCCACGAGGCCTTCGGCAGTAAGGGCGCGGATCTGGCGCTCGAAGCAGGCCACGAGCTCTGCGGGATCGACGTCGCCGAGGGGCTTGGCAAAATGGCCCGTGGGACCGACGTTGCCGGCAACCAGGACATTGCGGCCAGCCTGGCTGGCTGCTTCGCGGGCGATGCGGGCCATGCGCCGGTTGAAGTCCTCCAGGTCGAGGCCCGCCTCCAGCTTGAAGGGATTGGCGCCGAAGGTGTTAGTCGTGACGATGTCGGCGCCCGCCTCGATGTAGGCCCTATGGAAGGAGAGCAAAAGGTCGGGGCGCTCCAGGCTGTACTGCGAGGGGGAGACGCCGGCAGGCATGCCGGCTGCCTGGAAGAGGGTGCCCATGGCGCCGTCCAGCAGGAGGGTGCGCTTGAGGCTGAGCAGTTCCGTGAAGCGGGAAGTCATGGCTTGGGACCTTCTTGGAGGGGGAGGGAAAGGGGCGTTCCGGCCTGCGCCTAGGCCTGCTTCCAGCCGGAGTAGCCGGCGATGAAGGACTCGGCGTGCGGGTCGTGGTCCATGAGCACGGCAAGGGCTGCGCTGGCCTCGCGAACGCGCAGGGACGAGGGATTGGCAATGCAGGAGGAGAGGCCGGCACCCGCGCCCATGCAGAGGAAGGTGGCGTTCACGAGCTCCCGCGCCGGCAGGCCGAAGGAGAGGTTGGAGAGCCCCAGCGTGGTGGCGAAGCCGTTGCCGCGGCACCAGCGCAGGAGCTCGAGGCACTGCACGGCGCCGTCGGCCCGGGAGGACACGGCAAGGGCCAGTATGTCCACCATGACGAGCCGGCGCGGGATGCCAAGGCGTTCGGCTTCCGCCAGCTGGGCTTCGAGAATGGCGATGCGCTCGGCAGCCGTCTTCGGGAGCTTGGCGCCCTTGATGGGGAGCAGAATGAAGGGGCAGCCGAAGTCCCGGCACGCACGCCCCAGGGACTGCATGCGCTCAGGGCCGCCGCTGATGGAGTTGACGAGGCACGATGCCGGCATCCAGGGCAGGGTCGCCTTGACCGCCTCGTCGTCCGAGGAGTCGATGGAAAGGGGCGCCTTGTGCCTGGAGGCGAGGAGGCTGGCAAGCTTGGGCAGAAGCGCCTTCTGGTCCACCTGGTGGGCGCCCACGTTGACGTCGAGCACGACCGCGCCTGCGGCCAGCTGCTGCTCGGCAAAGTCGAGGGCTGTCGTGAAGACGCCCTGCTGGAGCTCTGCCGTGAGCTGGGGCTTGCCCGTGGGATTGATGCGCTCGCCGATGACGGCAAAGGGCTCGCCCCGGCCGATGTGCACGCAGGCCTGCCTGGAGGTGAGGACAATGCCCTCGCGCCGGCGGGGCGCAGCTGCTTCGCTGTTCGGACATCCCGCCTCCACGGCCTTTTTCAGGGCGCGGATGTGTTCCGGCGTCGTGCCGCAGCAGCCGCCGACGAGGCGGCAGCCCATGAACGCCATGGGCGCGGTGAGCTCGGCAAAGCGTTCCGGCCCCAGCGGGAAGACGGTTTCGCCGCTGGGCGCAAGCTCGGGCAGGCCGGCGTTGGGTTCGGCCATGACCAGCGCGTCCCGGCAGCTCGCAAGCAGATCCGCAGCGACAGGGCGCATCTGCTCGGGCCCGAGGCTGCAGTTGGTGCCGACCACGGCCACGCCCATGTTCTGCATGGTCTCGGCAAAAATCTCGGGCGTGGAGCCGGTGAGGCTGACGCCCTTTTCGAAGGTCATGGAGGCCATGACGGGCAGGTCCGACACCCGGCGCACGGCTGCCACTGCCGCCCTCGCCTCGGCCACGTCGAACTGCGTTTCAATGAAGAAGAGGTCGCACCCGCCTTCGGCAAGGGCCCGCGCCTGGACTTCGAAGCCCTGGATGAGCTCCTCGGGGTCGAGGTCGCCCAGCGGCCTGGCAAAGTGGCCCGAGGGTCCGATGTTGCCGGCAACGCAGACCAGCCTGCCCGAGGACTCCGCCGCCTCCCTGGCCAGCTGGGCCATGCGCCGGTTGAAGCCGGCGCAGTCTATGCCCGCATCCAGCTTGAAGGGGCTCGCCCCGAAGGTGCAGGTGGTGAGAATGTCCGAGCCGGCTTCGACGTAGGCGCGGTGCACTGCGCAGAGCTTCTCCGGCCTGGCCAGGCAGTACTGGCTGGGAGAGACGCCGGCCGGCATGCCGCCGGCCTGGAGCATGGTGCCCATGGCGCCGTCGAGAAAGAGCGTGCGGTGCTGGGAGAGCAGATCGTGGAAGCGCGAAGCCATGGGAACCTCGTGGCTGGGTGTGGCTGCGGATGGACCAGAAGAAAATCTGGTTATAAAGATAACTTGATATAACTGGGCATGAAAAAAAGCCCGCCAAGGGGGCGGGAGGAAGTTTGGCCGTTCGCTTCCCGTTTGTCAATGCAATGCAGGACGGCTTCCTGCCACGCGAAGAGAGGGGATATTTCCGCCCTGCGCCACGATCCTGAACCGCGTTTCTGGGCTTTGCCGGCGTGCCGGGAGCAGACTTGACGAGCGGGTTTCCTCTTTGAGGAAAACTGGGCGGCCCATGGCCGGCATGCAGGCATAAAGCGCGCAATTTTCTTGCCTGCCCCCAAAAACTGTGCAAAGATGGGGTTTCAAAGGAGTCTCGCCATGCTCGATACGACGTCCGGCATCACCGCCCTCATGGACACGCTCAGACATCGCCTGCTCAAGCTCGCCCCGAGCCAGGGCCGCGCCAGGATCGCCAATGAGCGCATCCTGATCAACCGCTACGATCAGGAACGAGTCTCTCCGAACAGCCTGGGGAGGCCGTCGCTGTGCCTGGTGGTGCAGGGCGAAAAAACCATGTCCTCGGATGACGAGACCCTCTCCTGCGGCGAAGGCGAATTCCTCGCCTTCTGCTCGGTGCGTCCCCGCGCCGTCCACATGAAGCCGGCCGGCAAGGGCAGGCCCTTCCTCAGCATCACTGCGGAGTTCGACCGCATGGAGGCTTCCCGGATGGTGGACGACATCGCCGATCCCGTCAGCCCCGCAGGCGGCTCCTCCCTTGAAGCCATCGAGGGCTACGGCGCCTTCTACAAGCTTGCGGACGGCACCGTCTCGGCGCCTGCCTCAGCCAATCTGCTCTCGGCCTTCAACAGGCTGCTGGCAGCGACGGAGAATCCCGACTATGTCCATGTCCTTGCGCCCCGGTGCATCACAGAGATCACCCAGATCGGCATGGCCGGCCCCTTGGGCCTTGCGGTCAGGGACAGCTGGGCCGTCAGCCTGCACAGCGGCGAAATCGCGGACGCCATCTCCTGGATGCGCCACAACTGCACCGCAACGCTGGACGTGGCGGAACTCGCCAGCCGCGTCGGCATGGGTCTCTCCACCTTCCACAGGCATTTCAAGGAAGAGACAACGCTGAGCCCCCTGCAGTTCCACAAGGTGCTGCGGCTCAACGCAGCCCGCAGGCACATGCTGCAGGACGGCCAGAGCTCGAGCGAGGCCGCGGTCGCGGCAGGCTACAAGAGCTCGGCCCAGTTCTGCCGGGACTACGCCCGCATGTTCGGCGTCCCGCCACACAGGGACATGGTTCAGAGCAACCTCTGGCGCCAGGCCTAGGCGGGCGCCCCAGCAAGACTCTGCAGGGCCGGGGCTCACCCGGGAGGGCGGCTTTGCCCTTGGCGCTGACGCCTGAGGGGCATGCCCTGAGCAGAACTGCGCAGGCTCCGGGAGCAGCGCTGACGGCAGAGAGCTGTCTGGCTACGCTTCCAGGGAGGCCTGGGAGATCTTAGGTTGCGCTTCCTGCAGCGGGAACAGGCTCCGCAACCCGCTGGGCAGAGGCTTCGGCTTCCGGCTCTGCAGAGTCGGCTTCCTGCCCCTGTCCTTTGGCCCTGCCCCCAGCCGCGCAGCTGCAGGGACAGCCATGGCTTTCGGCCAGCTCCGCCAGACGAGGCAGGTCAGGCAGGCTCCTTCCCCGGCCTTCCGGGCCTTCACGGCCTTCGAGACCGTCTAGACTTTGGCAGAAGGGGCAGCCGTCGCTGGCGCCGAGGCTTTTGAGTATGCCGCAGCCGCCTGGACCGCCTGAGCAGGTCTGCCCGAGCCGCTCGAGCCGGTCCCTGAGGGACGCAAGCTCCGCTATCTGGCGGTCCACGGCCTCGATGCGGCGCTGGACGAGCGCGCTTATCCAGCTGCAGTCGGCAACGGGGTTTTCCTGGTAGGCGAGCAGGCTTTTGACCTCGTCGAGGCTCATGCCGTGCACGCGGCAGTGCCGGATGAAGCGCAGGCGCTCGGCCTGGGTCTCGTCGTAGAGGCGGTAGTTGCCCCCGCTGCGCTCGGGAGCGGGCAGGAGCCCCTCCTTTTCGTAGTAGCGTATGGTCACCGTCTGGCAGCCCGCCATGCGGGCAAGCTCGCCTATCTTCACCTTCATGCCGTCCCCCAAGTCCTTGAAAAAAAGTTGCCAGAGGGACTTGACCCTATAGCCGCTATAAGCCCTACCCTCTTTCTGCGGCCCTGAAAAGGGGAGCAGATGCTTCTCCGCTCCCTGCCCTTTCCCGGCCGCGCCATGTCGGGACCAGGGGAGCCAGCAAGGCCTCTCCAGGAGAAAGCCATGAAGGAGGAAGCCATATGAAGGCGGCAAGCAAAGATCGCGACGGCATCGCCGAAGCCATGCCGGATGCGCCAAGGCGACGGGACGAAAGCGCCCCCCGCAGCGCGGGGAACGCCGCGCTGCGGCAGGAGCGGCACTCTGCCTGCAGCTGCGGATGCGGATGCCATGGCCAGGGCCAGGGCGAAGCCCCTGCCCAGGCTGGCCAGGCTGGCCAAGACGGCACGGAAAGCGCCGTCAGCGGCCTCGCCTGCGTGCTCTTCGACGTGCCGGACATGGACTGCCCCGTCGAGGCCGGCATGGTGCGGGACGCCCTCCAGGGCCTCGACGGCATAGGCCAGATAGCCATCGATCTGGAGCGCCGAAAGGTGCGCATCGCCCACGATCCCTGCCACCTGCAGGAGATGGCGCTAGCCCTGGACAAGCTCGGGCTTGGGGCCAGGCTGCACTGGCAGGACGCCTCCGGAACGCTCTTCGACGTGCCGGACATGGACTGCCCCGTCGAGGCTGGCATGGTGCGGGACGCCCTGCAGAACCTCGACGGCATAGGCCAGATAGCCATCGATCTGGAGCGCCGAAAGGTGCGCATCGTCCACGACCCCCGGGTGCTGGAGGCTGCGGCCTGCGCTCTGGCAAGGCTCGGGCTTGGGGCCAGAGTGAGCGGAGAGGAAGCCTGCCAGTCGCGCTTCCTCGTTCCGAAGATGGACTGCCCCGTTGAGCAGGGACAGGTGGAAGCGACGCTGGCGGGACAGCCTGGCATCTTCAGCGTGGTCTGCAACCTGGAGGACGCCTCGGTGCTCGTCCGCCACGCGCCCTCGGCGCTCTGGCTTGCCGCAGGCAGGCTCCATGCCCTTGGCCTGGGCGCGCGCCTCGAGCGGACCAGCGCCGGCAGCGGCCCCGCCCAGGATGCCGGCAAAGCCGCTGGCGCGCCCCTTGGCGCAACGCCCGCAATCCCGTGGAAGAAGATTCTGGCAGGAGGCCTTCTGGCCGCCCTCGCCGAGGCCTGCGCCTTTGCCCTGGAAGGCGGGCTTTCCCTTTGGCCAGGCTGCGCCAGGCACCTGCCATGGCTGGCCCTGGGCCTTTCGCTGTGCGCCGTGGCCCTCTGCGGGCTTGGCACCTTCAGGCGGGGCTGGGCCGCGGCACGGCACCTCACGCTCAACATGAACGTCCTCATGAGCGTGGCCATCCTTGGTGCCATCGCCCTTGGCGAGTATCCGGAAGCCGCCATGGTCGTGGTGCTCTTCGAGCTTGCCGAGGCCATCGAGGCGAAGACCACGGGCCACGCCCGAGACGCCGTGGCCAAGCTTTTGGACGCCGCCCCGGCGACGGCGGAGGTGAAGCAGGAGGACGGGTCCTGGAAGAGCGTGGATGCGACCGCCGTTACGACGGGAAGCCTTGTGCGCGTCAAGCCCGGCGAGCGCATCCCGCTGGACGGCCTTGTCGCCGAGGGCGCAAGCCAGGTGGACCAGTCCCCCATCACCGGCGAGAGCATGCCTGTCTCCAAGGGGCCGGGCGACCAGGTCTTTGCCGGCTCCGTCAACCTGGCAGGGGCCTTCGACTTCCGGACTACGGCCCGAGCCTCGGGCACCACCCTGGCCCACATCGTCAGGGCCGTGGAGGAGGCACGGCGCTCCCGCGCTCCCGTGGAGCGCCTCGTCGACGCCTTTGCCCGCTGGTACACCCCGGCCGTCTTTCTGCTGGCCCTGGCTGCGTCCGCGCTCCTCCCGCTGGCGCTGGGCTGGGACTGGGAGGCTGCGGCAAAGACAAGCCTCGTGCTCCTTGTCACCGCCTGCCCCTGCGCCCTTGTCATCTCGACGCCGGCCACGCTGGCGGCCGGCATGGCCGCAGCCGCCCGCAAGGGCATTCTGGTCAAGGGCGCATGCTTCCTCGAGACCGGCAGAAAGCTCTCCTGCCTCTGCCTCGACAAGACCGGTACCCTCACCGAAGGCAGGCCCGTGCAGACGGACTTCGCACGCACGGGCAGCCTTTCTGCGGACAAGGCGCGCACCCTCGCCTTCTCGCTGGCTGCCAGATCCAGCCATCCCGTGTCCAAGGCCATTGCGGACAAGGCGCTGGAAGACGGCGTCGTCCGCCTCCACGTGGACCGCTTCGAGGCCCTGCCGGGCCTTGGCGTCGAAGGCGACGTCGATGGCGAAACCTGGCGCCTTGGCGGACGGAAGCTGCTGGAACGCCTGGAAGAGGAAGCAAAGGCAGGCAGCGGAAAGGAAGGTGAAGGAAGAGAAGGCGAAGGAGGGGAAGGCGCCCTTTCTCCCGCCATGGCGCAGGTCCTTGGCTTCGAGGCCGAAGGCAAGACTCCCGCCGTTCTGGCTGGCCCCGGCGGGGCGCAGGCCGTCTTCGCGGTGGCCGACGGCCTGCGGGAAACAAGCGCCGAGGCCGTAGCTGCGCTGCGCCGGCTCGGCGTTGCCAGCATCATGCTCACGGGCGACAGCGAGCAGTCGGCTAGGGCCATTGCCAAGCGCGCCGGCATAAACGAAGCGAGGGGCGCGCTCCTGCCCCAGGACAAGATCGACGCCATTGCCGCGCTCAAGCAGAAGGGCGCCTGCGTCGGCATGGTCGGCGACGGCATCAACGACGCGCCGGCTCTCGCCCTGGCCGATATCGGCTTTGCCATGGGCGCCTGCGGCACGGCTGCAGCCATCGAGACCGCCGACGTCGCCCTCATGAACGACGACCTCGGCAAGGTGCCCCAGTTCATCCGCCTCTCCCGCGCCACCTTCGCCCTCGTGGCGGAGAACGTCGTCTTTGCCCTGGGCGTCAAGGCGGCCTTCTTCGGCCTTGCCTTCGCCGGCATCGCCACCATGTGGATGGCCGTCTTCGCCGACGTGGGCACTACGGTGCTCGTGGTGCTCAACGGCCTGCGGGCGCTTGGCAAGTAGCGGACAGGAGCCCGGCCCTCTTTTCCAAGTTGAGCGAGCGCCAGCCGCTCCGGCAGGCACGCCGCGGAAGTTCCCGGCAGGACGCCTTCTCTGCTCCCTGGATGCAGGCCCAGGCGAGACGGGCTTGCGGAGGCGCCTTGCGCGAACAGGGCCTCTGCCGTAAGCTTGCGCCGTCCTTGTCGGCAAAAGGGTCCGCGCGCCGGTCCCTTCCGCTCCCATGAACTTCAAGCTCTGGCAGGCGTCCCATGTTCAAACCCGCAGCTTCTGCACTGTGTCTGGCCCTTGCCCTCTTCCTTGCCTCCGCGGCCCATGCCGACGTCAGGCGGCTGGGCACCCCGTCCTGCTCCTTCACCGCCGACGTGCCCGCGTTCTGGACCTGCGCGCTGACGCGCCACGGCGTGCGCATGACCTCGCCGGACGGCAAAAGCCTGATCCAGATCGAGGCCTTCCTCAACGCAGGCCGGAACGCCGGCGACATCTTCACTGACCAGCTGGCGGCCCTGCAGGCCAAGGGCGTGCCCTTCGCGCTGGTCAAGCGCGGTGCGGACGCCTGCGAGCTGAGCGTCGCCGATCCCGAATTCGGTCTGTGCCGCCGCGTGCTCAAGGTCGGCGTCAAGGCCTACTCCGCCGTGACCTGCGCCGGCGACCGCAAGGCCTGCGCCAAGGCTATGGCCAGCATCCGGCTGCCCGAATAGCGGACCGTCTCCACCTTGTCCCGATCCTTCCCGACCTGAGGCGCGGGAAGGATTTTTCGTTCCCGGCATTTTCGTCTCCGGCCGCTCCGCCACCCTTTCGGCCCTGCCCGCCATGCCGCAAGAAAGACCGATCCCCCTGCCCCCGCTGCCCAAGCTTCCCATAGACGCCCTGCGCGAAGACTGCGGGCGGGTGCTGGCAAAAAACGCCCCCCTGCTCCTCGAAGCCCCGCCCGGCACCGGCAAGAGCACGCGCGTGCCCCTCTGGGCCATGGCCACGTTGCCTGGCCTCGTCCTCCTGCTGGAGCCCCGCCGCATCGCCGCCCGCATGCTGGCGCGGCACCTCGCCTCCCTGCTCGGCTGCGAGCTGGGCGCAACCGTTGG
>JAEEGI010010275.1_pt1 | contig 20340 bp, 17 predicted proteins | sample 8958751 | NCBI WGS metagenome assembly JAEEGI01 (sample SAMN16246545, study PRJNA631951) | gut metagenome | biome: gut microbiome; feature: rumen; material: KS-attached | host: Bos | place: Iran: Karaj | collected 2018-10 | reverse complement strand
TGGATCCGATTGATTCGGATCTTGTTGATTCGGATCCTGTGTCTGAGTCGGGATCGCCTGTGTAGGAGTCTCTGTAGGCTCCGATGTGGGTTCAGGTGTTGGCTCAGGCGTTGGTTCGGATGTGGGCTCCGGTGTTGGTTCAGGTGTTGGTGTAGGCACCGGTGAAGGAGTCGGTGTCGGTGTCAATGTTGGTTCCGGAGTCGGTGTGGGTGTAGGAGGCTCCGGTGTTGGTGTGGGAGTTGGCGTAGGTGTAGGGGTTGGTGTTACAACCTCAATACCAAGAATTACGTTTCTATCCCAGCCCGTGTCATCAACTACCTTATCAAGGAGTTCCTCATTCTCCTTAAGCCTGTCTTTTACAAATTCGGGAAGTTCTTCAGCGGGAGCTTCCACCAGTTCGAACATGATGCTATCTTTTTTCCTGTCATTATAAAGATAAATCTTAATCATCTTTCCGGCAGGAACGTCGATTTCTTTTTCTTCACCGGTAACAGGGTTTTTACCTTTTACGTGAACGTTACCATCAGTAATAATAAGGGAATCATTTTCTTCCTCATCATCTGCCGATACATACCCTGAAGTACCTCGAATACCCACTACCATATTTGAAGTATGTATTTCAAAACTGGCGTCGGCTTCAAGTTTCTCCGTTACCTCAAAGAAAAGGCTGCCTTGGGTTAAGTTCAAATCAAGATCTTTGCCCACCTGAGAAAACTCTGCTCGGCTGGACTCATTCATGGTAACAATCTTCGTTTCATCCAGCCCTACTGAAACCAGGCTCTTTACACCGGTACTAAGCGCATTTCCGTTCTTAAGCCTGAGATTTTCTTTTACTTCCTTAGTCTTTCCGTTCTCTTCGACTGTTATTTCTCCTTCCATCCTCAGAAGTTTCATTGTAGTCGCTCTGATTGAATCGTTACCCAGAACTAAAAACAACACGACACCAATCTCTACTGCTGCCGCTACGGCACCAATAATGACGAGCATTTTCTTTTTAGTCTCCATTTTTCCCGTTTGCTCCTTTTCTACACTTCTCTTTACTGTGCCTCAGTAAGATTGGTTTCTATTTCTTCCAAGCTTCGCTTGCAATGAATTTCGACAAAAGCTCCCAATCTATCTGGCCGTCATCGCGCATATTCCCCAATATGCCGAAAGCTTTTTCTGCAGGCATAGGCGGCTTGTAGGGCCTGTCCTCTGCCGTAAGTGCGTCGTATACATCGATAATTGTGAGAAGTCTCGATTCGTTGGGAAGTTGATCTCCCGATAAGTGGTTGGGATAACCCTTACCGTTGATGAACTCGTGGTGCGAACCGGACCAGAAGGGAACGTTCTTGTAGATTCCCTTGAAGGTCATCTTCTCAAGCATTCTTGATGTATAGGATACGTGACTTTGCACAACTGCGCGTTCTGAATCCGTAAGTGTACCCTTCCTTACGGTGATGGCTTCAAGTTCCTTGTCATCAAGAAGAGGAACCTCCTTGTCATCCGCTGTCCTACATACAATGGATGCGTAGGATTTGAGCTCATCCAGTTTCTCATCCGGCAGGAAGCCTGCGGTGTTGGCTGCTTCTATAGCTTCCCATGCCTTCTTAAGTTTACTTATGTTTTCTTCGCATTCGCCGCCTACAGCGGGATATTCGAGAGATCTGATTTTTTCCTTAAGGCAGGCAATCTCAATCTTGCTCTTAAGCCCAGCCTTTAATCCTCCAAGCCTGTCAGGCTTATCCAGAACCTCCAAAGGAACAATCAGCTTACCTATATCGTGAAGCCAGATGCTCATAAGGAACGCGTCCTTTGAGTCGTCTGTGAATTTCCAATCGTCATTGTTGGCCCTTAGCCACTCCACAAACTTGTCGGCGTAACGAACCATGCTTCTTGTGTGGTTGGCGTTGTAGGAGCTTCTTGCGTCGATGGCATCAACCATAACTTCCACGAAGGAATGTAAGAGGTTGTTAACCTCCTCCGCCAGTCTGTGATTGTTAAGGCTCACCGCTGCCAGCGAGGCCAAAGCGGATATAATCTCCTCAAAGGACTTATCGAAGGGAATGGTCCCTCCATCCTTATCCATTGCGTTTATTAACTGCAAAACTCCGATAATCTCGCCTTTCTCATCTGCCATGGGAATAACCAGCATGGAGCCGGTTCTGTATCCCGTGATGGAGTCGTATTTCTGGGCTCCGGAGAAATCATAATCCTTTGATTCATAAACATCTGCTATGTTGATTAACTTGTTGTCGATTGCGGAGCAGGCGCAGACATTTTTCCTTCCCAATGGTACCGGCGGAAGCTTGTTGCCGCTGTTTTGCTCCTCTATTGTTGTGCCCTTGGACTTGGTAAACATGGTGTGGAAGTGCAGAAACTCATCCTCCAGCACATAAACCGTACCGGCGTCGCAATGGCAAATGTCCATTGCCTCAAGAAGGATTTTGGACATAAGGCGGTCAAAGTTCTTCTCGGCACTAAGCTCGATGGCTATCTTGATCATTCGCTCCAAGCTGTAAACTTCGCTCATAGAACTATCTCCTCTCCTTCCCTTGCAAACATGATCTGAGTGCTTTTAATCGGATGTTCCAAATTCCTAAGGAACTCATCATTGTGAAATGGATCGTGGTGGACGAAGCGAACATTCTTCCCATTGCACTCCTTAAACACCTTCATGGCCTGTTTAAGGGTCGAGTGCCCAAAGCCCATCCTCTCCTTATATTCTTCTTCAGTGTACTGAGCGTCCATCAACAGAAGATCTGTATCTTTGGCAAAATCCACTAAATCTCCGGACATCTCTTCGTCGAATTCGTAGTCAGTGGAGATAACTACGCTTTTACCTTCATGGGTAAGCTTATAAACTATGCTCCCCCCGGGATGTATGGCCTCTATTCCTTCAACCTTTACATCACCTATCATGGTGGGAAGCTTTAAGTCATGATAAATTACCTCGGCTGGGTAATTCTCTATTTTGCATGGCCAGTAAGGCACATCAAAAAGGCCGTCAATCTGCTCCTTTGCAGTCTTGCCGTCTCTTACGCATGCATAGAAATTGATTTGTTTCCCCTTGCTTCTGAGTACCTCGAAGAAAGGGAGTCCTAAAAGGTGATCAAGGTGGGGATGTGTCAGGAGAATTGAAATATCTTTATTAGCTATAGCGGGAGCCTTGATTATCCCGGTTCCCGCATCAATAAAGATTGCCTGACTTTCGGTTTCGACTAATACGCAAGTGGTTCCGCCGCCAAACTCGGTATATTCCGGTCCTTCGACGGGCATTGAACCCCTTGCTCCCAAAATTGTAACTCTCATCTCTACCCCCAAGTAGTATTGTGTATATTCACCCTTCTATTTTACACCTTTAGTACTATATTTGTGTATAGTATTTTTTAAAAAATCTGACATTTATTCGCGAATGAGACGTGACAGGTTTGCTCCCTCACTATCCTTTAAAGTATCTGCGTTTTCAAGGGTGAATTCGTAGTCTCTGCCGCTCCAATCACCATGCAGCTTTACCTTGTTTCCATCAACAACTTCGTATGTTCCCTCATCGTCTCCGCCACCGTCACTGGATCTATGGAAGGTGCCGTCTTCATTGAAGAGGAAATAAATATCTATAGCCACTGAATCGCCGTAATGCCATTCCCCAATCAATGTCTTTTTGGTTTCTTCCGAAGCTTTGGCTGTAGCTTCAGCCTGTGCCGCCTGTCTCTCCGCTCTCTCCTGAATCTTGATACTTTCGGCATTGTTGCCCGCAACCAAGCCTACAACCAAAAAAACTAGTCCTGTCACAAATCTGACCCACAATTTGACATTCTTACTTGTCCAGAAAGCTTCCATTTTCTTTATGGGAATCATGATAACAACTCCCAAAAGGATTATGCATGATCCACGAGACGGGAAGTAAATCAGTGCAAGCAGTATTGCCGCTACAGTAAGTATCCACATAATAATCTTTCCTGATTTGTTATCCATTTCTATACCTCTTTAGTAATTCAAGTATTCTGTGATGGCTGCATAATCCATTATTCCGTCTTCGCCATCAATTCTTACAGTTGCTCCAAGATCTTTTATGCCATAGGTCTCCTCAATATTTGCCTTTTCGGGAAGGCTTGAGAAGTCATATGCCACATCATCGTAGTGAGCTGTATATGCATCGCCGGTTTCCTGAATGTACATAATGTCAGTAGATTCTGTCTCGGAAAGTCCGCCTGCAGTCACTTCTTTGAGTTCGATGTAGACTGTGTCGGGTTCTGCATCAAAGGGATCCTTTACAAGGTACTGACCGATTCCGCCATTCCACTTGCCTTCAATTAGCATTTCGCTTCTTTCGAAAAACTGAAGACCGTTTCCGTCAACTCCAAGATTCTTTGCTTTGTAGATGACTTTCTCTTCACCATCTCTTACTGCGTGAATCTCAAGTTCGCACCAGTCTGCTCCGCCCATAAGTACAAGCTCGGGAATGGGGTTGTCATCAAGGTTTATAAGCTTATATCCATAAATGGTGTCGTTTGAATGATCCTTGTCCCACTTTTCAACTGCGCTTAAGTAGAAGTCTCTCCAGCCGTCCATACCGCAGCAGTCGGTTCTCATGAAATGAATGTCGCCGTCCTGGCCAGTGTAGAACTCGCCAAACTCCTCTTCCTCAGGTACAGGGAAACCGAATACGAAGCTGCCTTCGTTATCGTAGATGTTGTACCACTGCTCCATAATTCCGTCAGGGTTCTCATACTCCTCAAGAATTACCTTGCCTTCGTAGTTAACGGTTCCTTCGTAGCTGTAGGAAACAACGTTTCCTTCTTCGTCAATTACAAGGTATCCGGCATCAAGGTCACCGTCCACATACCAGGCGCCCTTTAATGCTTCGCAGGATACGCTCTGAAGATTAGCGTTAACTGTTGAATACTCATCGGAATACTCAAAGTAATTGTCAAAGTTATTGAAGATGAATACTTCGCTTACTCTTGCGCCGTCAATAAGGTCGTCGATGCTGAGATCGTCGTAACCGTCGCCGTTAAAGTCTGTCATGTACATGTTGTCCTCTACCGTGTCATAATCATGAACGCCATCAACAAGTACAAGGTCGGGATAAGGTTTGTATGAAAAATCATCCGGTGCTACTATTACGCATCCGTCTGCTTCATAAACACCTGCCAAAAGCTTCACAACCCCATCGGGTGTCTTCTGGTCAAGATACACGAAGGATCTGGTAGTTCTCCAGTCTGCTCCGTCCTCTTCCTCACTAACCTCCTTGGGAGGAAGGTCATTGTTTACAACTTCTTCAGCGCCACATCCTGTTACAAGAACTGCAGCCAGGATAAGTGCCATCGAGGGTATTGCCGATATTTGTTTAATGCTTTTCATTTGTTTCTCCTTTTATATTTTCTTTACCTTACTGTGCTCTAAGTTATTTAATCTATCCCCAAAATGAGGATTACTGTCAGTGCCAGAAGCACAAACATCACAATTGCCACCACCAGACAGGCACACATGACGTAATACTTTCTTTGCCTGCCGTGATAGATTGCTCCGATTATTCCTGCTATAAACAATATAATCTCAACCGTCGTCATATTCTTCTCCGTAAGAATCCGTTTCTCTTGTGAAAGTCGCATCGGCATAAACCGGATCAGTGGATTCGAAGGTTATGTTATCCGAATCGATCCAGATAACGTAGGCAAAATCCGTCGCAAACAGATAAACGCCCTTTCCATCCCCATAGTCGAATACAGTTCCCATTCCGCTGCCGTTTTCGTGGCTGACACGGTATTCACTGATATCCATGTCGATTTCAAGTCTCGTTCCTGTATCGCTGACCCACACTCCATCTAACAAATCATTTGGGTATTCATCAATTTCCACTGCATCTGTTTTGGTAAAAACGTAGCCATCCAGAATTTCCGTCGTAGTGTTTGTTGTGGAGCCATTCTGATCAAGATAGAACTTGTCGTCTCCGTCCTTTACGATGTCGTATATGAATCTGTCATATGTAAGCTGGGAATTGTTTACGGTATATGTTCCTCTTCCCACTCTTCCGTCTGCTTTTCTGAAAATGTAGCTGTTTTCTGAGGGAATCAGCTTTATTAAATCCCCGTCTTCATCGGTCCAACAGCTTTCGTATTCCTCCGGGTTGATGTCTTCTCCCCCAGCGGTCTCTCCGCAGGCTGTAAGCATCATGGTTGCTATAATAATCAGTGCTGTCTTCTTTATAAATTTCCTAACCACTTGTTACGCTCCTGTGAAATATTATTCTAACCATGGATATTTTATCTAAAGTGTTTTGTCATTGGCAGTGTCAAAAGGTTACTTATTCAACTAAAAAAGGTAACCAAAAGTTACCTTTTGATTACCTTTGCCATATTCCTTATCCTTTATTCCTTAATCAGATGCCTGATGTCGTTTCTGTTATCAAGATAAAGCTTATCCAGTATTCCGGATATCATCTTCTTTACGTATGCGTAGGAGTAATTGGCTTTCTCCGCAATCTCCTTGTTGGTGCATCCCTCCGCCACCAGCTTAACCACCGACAGCTCCGCGGGAGTGAGAACCTTCTCAAGTTCTTTAAGTTTCTCAAGGTTGTAACCTGATGCACTTTCCTCTTTGGGGCTCTCCTGGGTTTCCTTTCTGATTCTGGAGCCAAGCCTTGCAAGAAATACTTCCTTTATGAAGGGCTTTGTTACATAATCCGCAGCCCCCATTTTAAGTCCCTTGATTTCAAAATCCGGTGCGTCCATTCCCGTGAGGAAGATTATGGGGATATCCTCACAGCCCGTTATTTTCCTGATTTCCTCGAAGGTTTCGTAGCCGTCCATCTCAGGCATGTCCACATCAAGAAGAATAAGGTCATACCCGGTGTTTCTGCTAAGAAGCTTAATTGCCTGAGAGCCTGATTTCGCCAGGCTTACATTGTAGCCGGCGTTGACCAGTATATCCTCGCCTGAATTAAGCATGTTGATATCATCGTCAATGTATAGAATTGTTCCCTGTGCCATTTTGTTCCATTAACCCCTTAATATCTTTTTGTGCCTTTTCAAATTCTATTTCTGAAATGTCTTCTCTGATAGTTTTAAGTCTGTTTAGGATTTCACCGTCTTTGCTGTTTTCCATCAGCTCGTCTATAAGTCTTAAGGATTCCACACGGTTGTAGCTTTCCAAAGACTCCAAAAGCTCTTTTGCTGTTTCATACAAATCAGCGGATGCAAGATAAGCTTCTTTCACCGGCTGTTCGTAAGACTCTGTTATATTACTGTTCTTATTAAACTCTGTTAAGAATGTATCCACGCCCTCCTTGGCTCTGAGCCATTCAAACTTAACAAAGCCTGCTGCAGAGGTAATATATGAAATATCTTCCTGCCTTGCCCTCTTCTCAAGTCTCTTCGCTGTGTGATATAGGTCAGTAGCTCCCACATTTCTGGCATTTCCCTTTAATGAGTGGAAAAGTATGGTCAAATCCGCCAGGTTCTTCGCGTCAAGCCTGGTCTCAAGATTTGCCAGCTCCTTTTCGTAATTCTCTGCGAAGTAGCCTGCGATTCTGGCATACTGCTTTAAATCGCCTCCCAGGTACTTAAGGCCTTCAGACAGGCTGATGTCGTAGGGCTTTAGAAGCTCGGAATATGTATCAATCTGTTCCTTTGTGTATTCCTCGGATGCCTTTACATCTATTCTTGTTACAAGTCTTGCGGGAAGATGCTCTGAGATTTCCTGCTCAAGAAGATGCCAGTCAATGGGTTTATAAAGACATCCATCAAAGCCCTTCTGTAAAAACATCTCCTTCTTATCAGCCGACACATCTGCAGTGAGTACAAGAATGGGGGTGTGCTTGTCCCCGTCCATTTCTCTTAAGTGCTCCATGGCCTGTATTCCATCGATTTCAGGCATCATATAATCCATCAAAACCAGATCCGGCTTCTCTGTGGCAAACTTCTCATAGCTGTCCCTGGCATCATCTGCCGTAATCACGTGTATAAGAGTTTTCTTAAGAAGTGATTTCACAACGCTTAAATTCATCTTGTTGTCATCAACCACCAAAATCTTGGCATCCGGAGCAACAAAGGAACCGTTTTTAAATTCATTTCCGGAGGTTTCAACCTCATCTCCTATTTCCTGTTCAACAGAGAAATAGAACTTACTGCCCTTTCCGTATTCACTTTCAACGTAAATCCTGCTTCCGAAAAGTTCCGCAAGCCCCTGGGCAATTGCAAGGCCCAATCCGGTGCCTTCTATGTTCCTGTTCTTTGCAAGGTCGGCACGCTCGAAGCTTGAGAAAATCGTTTTAAGAGCAGACTTCTCAATTCCCACGCCTGTATCCTTAACTTCAAAGTAAAGTCTTACCTTATCCTCTGAAGTGCTTTCGTTTCTGACTGTAAAGGTTATGCAGCCTTCCTTTGTGTATTTGATGGAGTTTGAAAGAAGGTTTGTTATTATCTGCAGGAGCTTACGCATGTCGCCCTTAAGAACTTTTGGGATATATCCGTTTTTTTCCATCAAAAATTCCAGGCTCTTATTTGCGGCTTCCTTGCCGAAATATGCGCTGATGTTACCAAGCATTTCTGAGAAGTCATAGGGCTCATTAATGAGTTCTTCCTTCACCGCATTAAGCCTGGAAAACTGCAGCACCTGGTTAACCTCAAAGAGAAGCTGCTTACCTGCCGCTTCGGCATTCTGGGCATACTCTCTTATGGTATCGCTGTCAGCCTCCCTGTAAATCATCTCGTTCATTCCCATCATCATGTTGATGGGGGTTCTGATTTCATGGCTCATGTTGGCCAGGAAACGGCTCTTGGCGTTGCTGGCCTCCTCGGCAATTTCCTTCTGTTTCCTGTACTGAGCTATGTATACTAAGAAAATCAGGCCGATGGCAATTCCTGCCAGAACAAATCCCGTTACCTGATCCAGGAGCATATCTTCTTCTGACACATAGTCAGTAACCAGCTGGGGATAAACGTATGCGACACAGCACACTCCTACGTAGTAAAGGGTCTCAATGGTCTCCATTACAATTAAGAGTTTGCCTCGAAACATCAGAAATGAGAAAACAAGGGAGAAGGTGAAGAAATAGGGCATGGAGCCGTACAATCCGCCCATTTCAAAGAAAAGCATGGTGAACAGTCCCATGAATACCGCAACGGTGGTAATAATGTAGCCCACCACATATTTGCCGGTCTTATCCACGAACCATAACAAAAGAAAACTTAAGATGGCGGCCACAAAGTTAATTAATCCACCTGAAATGGAAAGCCCCATCAGGATGCTTTGAAGCCCCGCAAAAATACTTACCAGAATTCCTGCAATACCAAGGACTTTAAAGAGCGTGATTTCAATCTCCGAGTCCTTCTTAATATAGTGTAGAAATTTGTCCTTAAGTTTTTTCATACCCTCTGCCCAATCTCATAAAGAATTTCAAACTTAAGTAATACCCTTCCGGCTTTCAACCGGAAGGGTATTCCCTCTTACTCAATTATAATTTTACTGTGCCTTATTTTACAAGACCCTTGTCTGTCTTTTTAACGTGTTTGAATACGTTCTCGAATCTGTTGAGGGCCTCATCAATGATTTCAGGTGTATCAGCCATTGAAGTGTAAAGTCTTGAACCTGCAAGGGTTACGATACCGTTTGCCATGTAAGCTGCACCCATCTTCTCCATGGAGTCTTTTCTCACATACATCATATCCTTGTTCTTAAGGATGCCGAGGGCTGACTTAATGAAGCTTAAGGATGAGAAGTCGAAGCTCATAGCACCTGTACACTCAAGGTGACAGATTGAACCCTGGTTGTAAGCAACGAAAGGAAGACCGTAACGATCGATTAATTCCTTTAAGCCGTCTGTAAGCTTGTCGCCCATCTTGCCTGCCTTCTCACAAGCGTTCTGTGCTGCGATTTCCTGAATGGCTGCTGTACCTGCCACACATGATAAGGGGTTAGCTGCCAAAGTACCGCCAACGTATGCACGATGCTTACCTGTTGCAAGGCCTGCTGCCATTAACTGTGCGTATTCCTTCTTACCGCCGACACCGCCTGCTGCGGGATATCCGCCTGCGATAATCTTACCAAAGATTGTAAGATCGGGTACTACATCGAAGTATTCCTGAGCACCGCCGATGCCTACACGGAAGCCGGTAACAACCTCATCGAAGATAAGGAGTGCGCCGTACTTGTCGCAAAGCTCTCTTACGTGCTTGTTGTAATCTCTTGCGATGGGTCTTGTACCACTCTCGGGACCGCAGGGCTCAACCATAACTGCAGCTGTGCCGCCTTTTAAGCGGTTTCTCTTAAGGATTGACTCAAGCATATTTAAGTCGTTGGGTCTGCACTCATCTGTGGTTCTGTAATCAGCTCCGGGGATACCGTGGGATTCAAGAAGTCCACGTGATCCGGGAATCTTTAAGCCGTAAACAAGCTGATCTGACCAGCCGTGGTAAGCACCACCCATCTTAACGATTCTCTTCTTGCCTGTTGCAATACGAGCGATACGAAGAGCTGCCATACATGACTCGGTACCTGAACCAAGCATTCTGAACATCTCTACGTTAGGCATGTGCTTGTTGATTTCCTTTGCAAGCATAAGCTCTGACTCGTGAAGAAGGCCTGTAACAGGGCCACACTCTTCAAGTAATTTCTCTACTCTCTTTCTTACGGGCTCGTAGTTACTTCCAAGGATTGTAGGACCACCTGCCTGTAAAAAGTCGATGTATTTGTTGCCATCCTTATCGTAAAGATAAGCGCCTTCTGCTCTTTCCATACACATGGGGAAGGGCTTGTTGAAAGCAAGGTTATGCTGTACACCGCCGGGGATGTAGTTCTTTGCTTCCTCATAAACTGCCTTTGATGCCTTACATTTCTCATCGTAGTAGGGCATAATCTCTGAGTTATAGTACTCATCATCTACTTCCCAGATAGGCTGACTTGTCAGCTTCTTAAGTCTGGCATTGATCTCACTGGGGTCGTCCCATCTTGAAATTCCGCAATTGTTACTCATTAGTGTTTCCTCCATTTTCTTTATCTTTAATTGCTCTTTCGTTTGTGTCTATTGATTTGCCGAATACCACGAATCTGTCGTAGAGATACTCGGTTACAAAGTTGCAGGCCATTGTGAGGGCCAAAACCAAAGTCTCATTCCATCCCATTTTGGCCAGGTAATCTCCGCCGATGGTGCTTACCGGAGTGAATACCGCATAGAAGGCCGCCACCTTAAGCATTGCGATGGGAACGTTGTTGGCCGACTGGAAAGTGTAGGCTCTGTTTAAAGTAAAGTTCCAAACCACTGAAAGAATCAGTGCAATAAGGTATTTGGGCCAGTAGGGCCAGGGTGTAAATGCGTTTAGAAGTTCGAATGATACGAACTCTATTATTCCCGCAGATACGGAGAATAAACCGAACTTTATCATCCTGGCAATTTCTTTCTTTTTCTCTTTGTCCATTGCCATGTTTATTTTCCTTTCTGCTTGGAGTATTTCTTCTTGTATACGAATCTCATAAGTGCGCAGTCAAAGGCACCCAGTGCGATTTTGACATTTAATGCATCAGTAAGGCGTTTGGAGATGGCCGACTTGATGATTAACATCTCAAGGGCTTTGGCATCATCAGGATCCTCAGTAAGAATTACGGCGCCTACGCCCTTCACAAGTACCAGATCCTGTTTATTCAGAGCCTTAAGAAGGTCGGCATCGTTATTGGAGATGACTCTGATTTTGCCTCCTATCATCTGAGCTATGTCGTCAAGCTGGCATTTAAAGCCTTTGCCCTCAGCAATGGCAAGGACATTTTCGTCATCAACGATTATGGCGTCTTTGCAGGCGTTTCTAAAGGTGGAGCTGAGCTCGACCTTGTTGATGAGGGGCTTAAAGATGTTTTTCTCCACTGCTCTCTTGCAGACTTCTTCGAGAAGTTCCGCCTTCTTCACCGCGTCAAATCTGTCTGTGCCGCAGATAACCGCACCGTGATGAATCATGAGAACAACCTTGGAGCCCTTAAGCATCTGCTCTTCAACGTTGTATTTAAGCTTTCCGGTTCCGGGAAGTCCATATCCCGCAACTCTTATTTCTCCGAGGATTTCCTTCTCCTCGTGGGTCAGATCAAGTATTCCTGCCCCAACAAGGCCCACTGCTGTGGCGTAATCCTGGTGAGTGTGAATGACGAACTTTACGTCGTCAAAAATCTGATATGCGGATGCGTGAATTTTCTTCTCGCTGGAGGGCTTTCTAGGGCCGTCGTAAGTTCCGTCCTCCATGTTGTATACCGGCACATCCTCGGGAGTCATTAAATCATAAGCAAGTCCGCTGGGTGATATGGCAAAATGGGTTGCATCCTTTCTTGCGCTTATGTTTCCCCAGGTTCTGGCAACCAGCTTCTTCTCCACCAGTTCCATTCCTGTGTCCGAGACCAGTTTTCTAAGTTCCAAATCTTCCATCTGTCTGTCCCGCCTCCTAATCGTTCATTTCTGAAAACAGTTTCTTGTTTGCTCCGTGGAGCTTTTTGAATACTGAATAGTTTCTGTCGTAAATTGCCTTGTTGTCAGGGTTTGGCTTAAAGGTGTTCTTTACTTTTATATAGTGTCTTACGTTGTCGATGGAATCCACGATTCCAAGGCCGACACCGGCTATCATTGCCGCTCCCACGGCTCCCACGTCCTGAGAGTCCTCGACGGTTTCAATGGTGCGTCCCGTGATGTCCGCCAGAATCTGGCAGGTTACCTCTGAGAGGGCGCCGCCGCCTACGAATCTTATGGTCTTTGAGGTTTCCACCTTCTTGTCCTCACACTCAAGCATCCATCTTAAGTGGAAACAGATACCCTCCAAAACCGCACGAATCATCTCGGTCTTTCCTGTTTCTATCTTTATGTTGAAAAAGATTCCCGCAGCATCGGGATCCTCGAAAGGACATCTGTTGCCGTGAAGCCAGGGTGTGAAGATTACGCCGTTTGACCCGGGCGGGCAATTCTTTATGGTGTCAGAGAGGTAATCGTAAAGGCTTATGTAGGTTGATTCCGTGCACTCTGCCACGTGCTGTTTCTTAAGGTAAATGCCGATTTCGTCAAGAGCCAGATGCTCTTTAACCCACTCGAAACACTTGCCTGCGGTTTCCATCTCGGCAAAGTAGTTAAAGATTCCTTTCTTGGCCCCTACCGTTGCTGCAATCATGGAAACTATATCAACTACCTGCTTGCTTGTTACGGTTGACACCCATCCGGAGGTTCCGGAGTAAATGTGGGTTTCGCCGGGTTTTACACAACCGGCACCGACTCCGATAAGGGTGGCATCGCCGCCTCCGCCAAATACGGGAGTTCCGGCTTTAAGGCCCAATTCTGCTGCAGCCTTCTCCGTGAGGCCGCCGGCCTTGTCGGTACACTCGATAACCTTGGGAAGGTGATTTTTATCAACGCCAAAGGCTTTGCACAGGCCCTGATTCCATTCCCACTTGCCATCCCTTGTGTCGTAAAGGAAGGTGGCGTAGGCGGAATCCTTGGTCATTACGAATTCACCGGTGCATCTTAAAATCAGGTATTCCTTAACGTCCAGCCATTTATATATATTCTTGTAAATTTCAGGTTCGTATTCCTTGACCCATCTGTATTTCCAAATGGGGTCCTTTGCGGAAGTAGGTGCTGCAGTAGTGCAGGCCAGGGCTCTGACAAGCTTGGGAATACTGAGTCCCGCTACCCTCGGGCCGGCTCCTGCGTACTTGGCCATCACATCCTCCGCACGCTGATCCATGTAGCTCATGGGGCGCCTTAAGAGGTTGCCCTCCTTATCTACAAGAACCAGGCCCTGCATCTGTGAGCAAAAGCTGATTCCGAAGATTTCGCTGGAGTCTATTCCGGTCTTCTCAAGGAGAGTTTTGGTGCTGTCACACATGGCTTTCCACCACTCATCTCCGTCCTGCTCGGCTCCGCCGTTGTCAAGAATGTAGAGCTTGTATGAACCATATGCGCCGTCCACCAGCTCTACCTTTTCCCCAATGGAGAACAGGCAGGTTTTTACCCCCGTCGTTCCCACATCATACGATATTACATATCCCATTTATTCCTCCTTTATGTGCAGTTTGCCGGGCCGGACGTGCAGAATGGGGACAGGCCCAAATTGCACGCTTCGTGTGCAGTTTGGGCCTGTCCCCATTCTGCACATCCGGCCCCATTCTGCACATCCGGCCCACTCTGCACATTACATTCCTAGTGCGTTACAAATAAATCTCACCAGTTCGTGCTCCATCAATTCATCATTGTCCATGGCATCGGCTCCAAGATAGAGTTTCAGCCTCTCCTTATAGTAGTCGCAGCTGTAGGAGAACTGGAGCATCATAAACAGGTTATCTATAAAGAAGGCCACCGTGGCAGGGTCAAGATCCTTACGGCACTTCCCCTCTTCCCTGGCCTTTCTCAACAAGTCTGTATAAACAAGTGCGGATATTCCCTCAATCTCCTCAGCCAACATCACTGCAAATTCCTTGGCACCACCTGATGTAATCTCGTTGTACATCATGTTGATGTTGACATTTCTCTTGGAGTGATTGATTAGAGTTCTTACCACTGCCCTGATACTTGCTTCAAGATTGTCACTCTTAAAGGCAACTTCCTTTAAGGCATCCGTCAAGGCATTAAGGCCGTATCTTACACACGCCAAAAACAAGTCCTTCTTGTCTGCGTAGTACTTGTAAATAACACCTACGCTGACTCCGGCGTTCTTGGCAATACGGGAAAGATTAGCCCCCACAAAACCCTCGTGGGCGAACTCAGCAATACCCGAATCTATAATTATCTGTATCTGTTCGTCTGTGAGTTTCCTGTACATAAGTTGGTTTCCTCCGGGTAGGCTTCTGCTTCACCCTGAGATTTGCTCTTGTTCTTGGATTTGTTTCCTCTCGTGAATCATCATTCACGTCATATAAATAAAGTATCACATATTGTTTTGTTGCGCAAGGGGAAATATGTGCGTTTTGGGGACTAGCGTGTCTTGGCATGCGTAGTGTGCCAAGCAGGCCTGTCCCCAAATTGCACGTATTTGCCCTCCGGCGGATAATTTCTCGCTTTTCCCTGGTTTATCCGCTGATTTGGCCCATTTCGGTTTACATAAGTAAGCGTCTTTTGGGAATTGTACTAATAGAACCCCAAAATCGCGGATTTATTATGCTTCTGAAGCCCCAAAAAGGGCAAAATCAAGCAAAATAAGCGGATAAATCAGGTGATTTCACCTGATTATCCGCATTTATAGCAAGTTTTGGTTTACATAACGTTTCAAAAGACATAACAATTGTGAGAAATCGCGATTTTGTTATGTCTTCGCCGGTTTCGGCGCATCAAATCAGGCTCCCCACGGGCTTCTTAGGCGATCCCCCGAAATAGATGAAAATAAATTTTCCTCACTTCAGGTTCATTTCAGGTTGCCCGGCCATAATGAGGTCAACAAAACGAAAGGAGACACGACAAATGCAGCAGGAAAAGCACTACAGGCATGAGCTGAAATACAGCATTTCCTACTCGGAGTACCTGGCCATGCGAGGGCGCCTTGGGATGGTGATGGAGAAAGATCCCCACACCAACGACGCGGGGCTGTATCAAATCAGAAGCATCTACTTCGACAACGCCGACGACAAGGCCTTAAGAGAAAAGATTGACGGAATCGAAAAGAGAGAGAAATTTCGAATCCGTTACTATAACGATGATTTTTCATTTATAACTCTTGAAAAAAAGATGAAAATCGACAACCTGTGCCTCAAATACGATGCGCGGATTACCAAGGAAGAATGTCAAAGGATTCTTGACGGCGACCTGGATTTCATGAAAGACCACAAGGAAGAGCTGGTTAGGGAGCTTTACGCCAAGATGCGATATCAGCGCCTGAAGCCCAGAGTCCTGGTTTCCTACGTAAGGGAGCCATACATTTACAGGGCGGGGAACGTTCGAGTGACCTTCGATTTTGCCATACGGACAAGCCTTTACTCGCAGAATTTCCTGACGGATAAAGTCACGGACATAAGTGCCACGGACACCCCGTCGGACATGATTCTTGAGGTAAAATACGACGCGTTTCTCCCTGAAGTCATTAAGAGCCTCATTCAGATCAAAGGGGCGAGACAACAGGCTTTTTCAAAGTACGGCGCATGCCGCAGATTCGGATAATTCATATTTATAGGAGGAAAAACAAATGACATTCAGCAATATTTTCAAATCAAGTTTCTTAGAGAGCGTAACAGAGTTTTCGCCTGTCGATGTTCTGGTGGGCATGGCTTTTGCCTTGATTCTCGGGCTTTTCATTTTTCTTGTTTATAAGAAGACCTTTTCGGGAATCATGTATTCCACCGGTTTTGCCATGTCACTGGTGGGACTTTCTTTGGTGACAACACTTGTTATTATGGCCGTTACTTCCAATGTTGTGCTTTCCCTTGGTATGGTCGGTGCCCTTTCAATCGTGAGATTCCGTTCCGCAATTAAAGAGCCCATGGAAATTGTATTTTTGTTCTGGGCTCTTGCGGTGGGCATCGTCATCGGAGCCGGAATGATACCTTTGGCGGTTATCGGGTCGGTAATCATAGGGGCGATACTTGTGGTTTTTGCCAAAAAGAAATTCGGCGACGCACCATACATCTTAATTGTTAACTGCGCTGATGAAAAGGCCGAGGAAAACGCCATGAACATCATCGCAAAGTCTGTAAACAAGCACATCGTGAAATCCAAAACTGTGACAGCTTCAGGAATCGAGCTCACTGCGGAAATCAGGGTAAAAGATGCGGCAACAACCTTCGTCAATCGCGTGAGCGAGCTTAACGGCGTGACCGGTGCTACTCTCGTGACCTACAACGGAGAGTACATGTCATAAGGAGGGCTTATGGTAAGCAGCAAGCATATTTCGAAAATAATAGTGATTCTAATGTCTTTGACTGTTATCGCCTGCCTGCTGGCGGTGGTTTTTCAGGATAAGGTAGAGGCAATGGTGGGGGGCCCCGGGGTAACCATGGAGTATGAAACCAGGCTTTTTGACACAGATGAAGTGATGCAGGTGAATATTTCAATTGATGAGAGCGATTTGGAGGCCATGCTGTCGAATGCCCTCTCGGAGGAATACTACACCTGCGACGTGGAGATTAACGGGCTTACGGTAAAAAATGTGGCCATCAGGCCCAAGGGCAACACGAGCCTTACGAATATTGCCAATGATCCGGACACCGACAGGTACAGCTTAAAGCTTGAGTTTGACCACTTTGTGGAGGGTCAGACCTGCTATGGCCTGGACAAGCTGATTCTCAATAACAACTATGGGGACGCCACCAACATGAAAGAAGCCATTATTTACGATATGTATCAATTTCTTGGGGCGGACGCTTCTTTATATAACTATGCAGAGGTCTATGTGAACGGTGAGTACTGGGGTGTTTATCTTGCCTTGGAGGGTGTGGAGCAAAGCTTCATGCTCAGAAACTACGGTACTCAGGACGGGGAACTTTATAAACCTGAGAATATGGATATGAGCGAGAAGGAGGGCGAGAGGACCGAAGGTATGGCGGAAAGGCCGGATGGTGCTCCGGAGATGTCAGAGGGAATGCCCGAGATGCCGGAAGGGTTTGATCCGGAGAATATGCCTGAGATGCCGGAGCAAGGTGAGTTCAATCCGGGGGCTATGAAGGAAAGAGCCAATATGGGCGAAAAGTCCGAAGGCATGAGAGGCATGAGAGATAACGGCGGTTCCGACCTCAACTACGTTGACGACGAGCTTGACAGCTACTCCACCATCTGGGATGGTGCCATAACCGAATCCGGCGATAAGGATCACAAGCGTGTGGTGAAGGCTCTTAAGAATATAAGCGAAGGCAATGATCTTGAGAAATATATGGATGTGGACAACATCCTTAAGTATATGGCGGTGCACACTTTTGCGGTGAACCTGGACAGCCTTTCAGGCAACATGGCCCACAATTATTATCTCTATGAATACGATGGGCAGCTTAATGTCATTCCCTGGGACTACAACCTTTCCTGGGGCGGCATGGGAGGCGGCGATTCCGATGCCACGGAAATGATTAATTACGCAATTGATTCGCCTTTTTCAAGTACTGAATTCTTCGACGGGCTGTTGTCTAACCCTGAATACCTCGAGAGATACCACGAATACCTGCGGCAGCTCGTCGATGAATATATAAACGGAGGTCGTTTTGATGAAGTTTATGAAAGAATTACAAGCCAGATTGATTCACTGGTTGAGACGGATCCTACAGCTTTCTATACTTACGAAGAGTATCAGAGCGCTGCGGAAATGCTTTATGACGTAATAGGGCTTAGGGCTAAGAGCATTGCCGGCCAGCTTGACGGAACAATTCCTTCCACTGACGAGAGCCAGAAAGAAGATTCTTCCTCTTTGATTGATGCTTCTAATATTGATACCTCAGTTATGGGCCATATGAACATGGGCGGCGGAAATCGAGGCAGCGGAAATGGTGACGGAGGCGATGGAAGCACCAGGCAGGATTTCGGAGGTAACCGGGGAGAATCCGGAGAGAACGAAGCGCCTGAGCCACCTAGCGGGGACTTCCAGCCAGGTGAAGCGCCGGAGCCTCCTAGCGGAGGTTTCCAAGGAAATTTCCAGCCGGGTGAGGCCCCGGAATTGCCTCTGGAATTGCCGACGACATAACAAAATCGCAATTTCTCACAATTGTTATGTCTTTTGAAACATTATGTAAACCAAAACAAGCTAGAAAAGCGGATAATCAGGTGAAATCACCTGATTTATCCGCTTATTTTGCTTGATTTTGCCCTTCCTGGGGCTTCGGAAGCATAATAAATCAGCATTTTGGGGGTTCTATTAGTACAATTCCCAAAATGTGCCTACTTATGTAAACCAAAATGGCCCAAAAAGGCGGATAAACCACGGAAAAGCAAGAAATTATCCGCTGGGGGCCTGAAATCACCGCCAAAATCCTCGGAAGCCTCCGCCGGAGGGGGTATCAGGAAGAAAAAAGGTGCAATTTGGGGACTGTCCCCAAATTGCACCTATATCTTCACCTTAATCGTCATGGTCTTGCCGCTGGGGCAGTTGGCGGTGATAGTCCCGCCATGGGTTTCGGCCACAGCCTTGGCAATGGCAAGGCCAACGCCGGTGCCGCCGGTTTTGGTGCTTCTGGCGCCATCCGGCCTGTAGAAACGATCAAAGAGCCTCTCCGTATCCGGCGGCACCTCATAATCGCAGGTGTTAAAAACCTCCACGTAGGCCCTGTTTCTCTTCTTATATATGCCTACCCTGATATCCCCCGAAGCATCCGAGTAGCGGATGGCATTGTCAAGAAGCACCGACAGCATCTGCTGCACCGCAGCCTTCTCTCCCACCATCATCACATCATCTTCAATATCAATACTAAAATTCTTCCCTGCAGCCTTGGCCTGGGTCTTATAAACATCCACAATCTCCCAAGCCGCATTGCTCAAAGAAAACTTCTCCTTATTTGGAAGCGGAATCTCCTCATCAAGCCTTGATAAAGTCACAAGCTCGCTAACAAGTTTGCTCATTCGACCGGTCTGCTTCCTGATATTCCCGACCCATTCGCTCTCGCCGCTCTCCATCTCCAAAACGTCAAGGCTGGTGGAAATGGAAGTCAAAGGCGTCTTAAGCTCATGGCTTGCATCGGTAATAAACTGCTTTTGCCTCTCGATATTTGCGGCGTAGGGTTTAATTGCTCTTCTCGACAGAATCACCACAAGAATAAATACCACAATGAGGCTGACTCCCGAAATTCCTAGGGTCATCAAAAGAAGTGCCTGCATGCTCTGTCTCTCACGAAGGGTGTTAAGGAAGGCAACCACCGTGTCTCCGTCCCTGGTGGCCCTTACGTATCTGTACTCGCCAAGATACCCGTGTTCTTTCCCGGAATCGAAGGCCTTCTGTCCGTACTCCTTGGCCTGTTCCTCGTCGATTGAAGCTATGAAGTCGGTAAAAACAGAATAAGCCTCTCCACTCTCATCAAACCTTACAATAAAGAATCTTGTCATGTAGTTTAATTCTTTATCCGGCAGCTCCATAAAGGGCTTTACTTCCTGAGGTCCTAAGCCTTCCGGGGGCTGCCCATCAGCCTTGTCTCCGGTGCCTCTTGGTCCCATTGGGCCTCTTTCATAATTTAAAACCGCCTCAAGAGTATTATCCGCTCTTCTTGTTACCACTGCATAATTGACCACATTAACCAAAACTGCAATGGTCAAAATTACTGCAAAGAAAGCCACCATGGCAGCCAGAATAACCCGATGTCTCATTCGTCTTATCATGAGATCACCTCCAATGCATAACCGGCGCCGCGCATGGTTTTGATTTCAACATTGGCACCGATACTTCTAAGTTTCTTTCTGACAAATCCTATATGCGTCCAAACGACATCTATGTCAGATTCCGT
>JAEEGI010010273.1_pt1 | contig 20341 bp, 18 predicted proteins | sample 8958751 | NCBI WGS metagenome assembly JAEEGI01 (sample SAMN16246545, study PRJNA631951) | gut metagenome | biome: gut microbiome; feature: rumen; material: KS-attached | host: Bos | place: Iran: Karaj | collected 2018-10 | reverse complement strand
GTGTGCGGCATCATCGCCGGCTTCTCCGCCAACAAGATTGCCGACGAACTCATCTCCGGAGCGCGCGACATCCTGTCGGCGGCCCTGGTCGTGGGCTTCGCCTCCGGTATCATCGTCATCCTGCAGGACGGAAAGGTCGTGGACAGTATCCTCCACGGCATGCAGGACGGATTGCACGGCAGTTCGGAAGCGGCCTCCCTGTCGGCCATGTACGGCATCCAGGCCCTCATCAATTTCATCATCCCCTCCGCCACCGCCAAGGCCGCCATCACCATCCCGATCATGGCGCCGTTTGCCGATATGGTCGGCGTCTCCCGCCAGGCGATGGTCCTCGCGTTTCAGTTCGGGGACGGCTTCACGAACATGGTCACCCCGACTTCCGGCGTCCTCGTCGCCGCCCTTGCCATGGCCCGCATTCCCTATGCGAAATGGGTGAAGTGGGTCTGGAAAGGGGTCGCCGTCCTGCTCGTGCTGGGCTTGCTGCTCCTATTGGCGACGGTTTTGTTCCCGATAACGGCGTTTTAGGCTTGCCAGTTTCCAGGAAATCGTTATATTTGTGGGAAAATTCCAACTTTTCCCACAAATGCAAGAGAAAGACGGCAAATACATCTTCGGCGTCGTGAAGGTGGGCGACAAGGGACAGATTGTCATCCCCAAGGACGCGCGCCAAATCTATGGCATCAAACCGGGGGACGCCCTGATCATGCTCGGCGACGAGCGCGGCATCGCCCTGCTCAAGACGGAAATTCTCCAAAACGCAATCGACCAGGCGATGGGGGACCTGACGAAATGAGAAAGCATTGGATCGACAACCTGCGCTGGGTGACGGTGCTCCTGGTGCTGTTCTACCACGTCATCTACTTCTACAACAACAAGGGAGTCTTCGGCGGCATCGGCGGTTTCGGCGAATATCCGCAGAGCCCCCAGTACCAGGACGTGGTGATGTACATCCTGTATCCCTTCTTCATGCCGCTGCTGTTCATCCTGGCCGGTATCAGCGCGCGGTACGCGCTTCAGAAGTATCCCACCAAGGAGTGGTTCAAGGCGCGTACGCGGAAACTGCTGGTTCCCGGCACCATCGGCCTGTTCGTGTTCCATTGGATGGTGGGGTATTTCAATACCGTCGTGGCCGAGCGGCAAGGTGTGTTCGACGGAGTTCCCGCCGTGGTGAAATATTTCATCATGGCATTCTCCGGCACCGGTCCGCTCTGGTTCGTCCAGGTGCTCTGGCTGCTGTGCCTGGTACTCCTCGCGGTGCGGGCGCTGGACCGCAAGGACAAGTTCTGGACCTGGTGCGGGAAGGCCAATCTCGTCTGGATCATCCTCCTCGGTGTCCTGTTCTGGCTCGGCGAGCAGACCCTTGTCAGGAATCCCCGTCCGCAAACGGCCGACGGCCTCCTGAATCTGTACAAACCCGTCTTCTACCTCATTCCTTTCCTGCTGGGATACTTCGTGTTCTCCCATGACGGGGTGCAGGAAAAACTGGGCAAAGCCTGGATTCCCCTGATGGCGTGTGCGGTGGTGGCCGGCGGGATTCTCATCGGCACCACCTTCGGTCAGGACAACACTTCGCCGGCATATCTCGGAAGCCCGCTCAACTGCATCTACGGCTGGCTGATGTGCCTTGCGATGATGGCCTGGTTCCAGGCGAAATACGACTGCACCAGCCCGTTCGCGGCCTACATGACCCGGAGCAGTTACGGCGTCTATATCGTCCATTATCTGGTGATTGCCAGCCTGGGTTACATGATGAAGACCTACACCCAACTGCCGCCGTGGTCCATGTACCTCATCCTGGCCCTCGCCGTGTTCACCTTGTCTCCGCTGCTGTACGAAATCCTCCGCCGCATCCCCTTCATCCGGTGGGCGGTCCTGGGTGAGAAAAAGAATTGATAATAATTTCGTTGGGATAGTACAACGAATGGTTAAAATGTGTAACTTTGAAGCCGCAGTTTAATTAAATTGCATAATCACTAACACTTTTAACTATGATCATTGGTATTCCCAAGGAAATCATGCACGACGAGGCTCGTGTAGCAGCAACCCCCGAAACGGTGGGGAAATTCGTTCGGGACGGTTTTGAGGTGCTCGTGGAGCGCCACGCCGGCGACGGCGCCCTCTATCACGACGAGGACTATATCCAGGCCGGTGCCCGGATCGTCGATGATCCGCAGGAGATTTTCGACCGCGCGGAGTTGATCCTCAAGGTCAAGGAACCCCTGATGAACGAGACCCTGCACAAACATGAGGTGGACATGATGCACAAGGGCCAGGTCCTCATCACCTTCATCCATCCGGCTTCCCCGGTGAACCACGGGATGGTGAAGGCGCTTTCCGCCAAGGGCGTCACGGCCATCACCCTGGACGGCATCCCGCGTATCTCCCGTGCCCAGAGCATGGACGCGCTCACTTCGATGAGCACCTGCGCCGGCTACAAGGGCATCCTCATGGCGGCCGACAGGCTCACCACCTTCGTCCCGCAGATGTTCACGGCCGTCGGCCAGATCAAGCCGGCCAAGGTCATGGTCATCGGCGTCGGCGTCGCCGGCCTGCAGGCCCTGGCTACCGCCAAACGGCTGGGCGCCATCACGTATGCCGCCGACATCCGTCCCATGGCCTCTGAAAACGCCATGTCCCTGGGTGCCAAGGTCGTGGACACCAAGGTCCCGGCTGAACTCGCCATCGCGGAAGGCGGCTATGCGAACCGCCTCCCTGCCGACGTCCTCGTCCAGGAGCAGGAAGCCCTGAAGGCGACCATCCAGGAGATGGACATCGTCTTCTGCTCCGCCCTCATCCCCGGCAAGATCGCCCCGGTCATCATCACCGAAGAGATGGTGAAGGGCATGAAGAAGGGTTCCGTCATCGTGGACATTTCCATCGACCAGGGCGGCAACTGCGAACTCACCCCGAAGGGCGGCATCGAGACCAAGTACGGCGTGACGCTGATGGGCGTGAAGAACATCCCCGGTCTGCTTCCGACGAGTTCCACCTGGATGTTCTCCAATAACCTCTACAACCTCGTGAGTTACCTGGTCAAGGACGGGAAGTTGACCCTGGACCGCAGCGACGAGATCATCCAGAAGTCGCTGGTGTGCATCGACGGTCAACTGGTCCACCAGGGCGCCCGCGAAGCCATGGGCTTATGATACACCCGCTGATTCTGGTCGCAGTCTTTATCGTGAGCGCGGTCCTGGGGTACTTCATCATCAGGACCGTGCCCAGTTTGCTCCATACGCCGCTGATGTCCGGCATGAACGCCCTGTCCGGGGTGACGATCGTCGGTGCCATCGTGGCGACCGGTGTCGCTTTCCTCGCCGGGGACGGTGTGCTTTCCCAGATTGCCGGCGGCCTGGCCATCGTGCTGGCGGCGGTCAACGTGTTCGGCGGTTTCGGCGTCACGCACCGGATGCTGAAGATGTTCGACAGGAAAAAGAAGTAGGACATGCCGGCATTGCAAATCATAATCAGTGCAGTCCTGGCAGTGCTCGTGCTCGCCGGGATTTCGATGATGAGCAAGGTGAAGACGGCCGTCGCCGGTAACCTGCTGTCGGCCTTCGCCATGCTTTGCGGCATCGTCGCCACGCTGCTCTTCGCAGGGGTCGTCTCGGTCTGGACCATCTATGTCTCCATCCTCATCGGCGCCCTGGCCGGCAGCCTGCTGGCCGCCCGGGTCAAGATGATCCAGATGCCGCAGACGGTGGCCCTGTTCAACGGCCTGGGCGGCGGCGCATCGGCCCTGGTGGGCCTCCTGTCCGTGAACGGGAGCGCCTTCGTCCGGTTTACCGCGCTCCTGGCCGTCGCCGTCGGTATGGTGACGCTGGTCGGCAGCCTGGTGGCCGCCGGCAAACTGCACCGGGTCCTCCCGCAGAAACCGGTCGTCTGGAAAGGCCATGCCCTATGCACCCTGCTGTTCCTGGTCCTTACCCTGGGCTTCGTGGTGGCGGGGATCTTCGTCCAAGGCGCAGGCCTGACCGTGTGTGTAGTGGGCGCATTCGTGTTCGCCTCCCTCTTCGGTCTCTGGTTCTCCCTGCGCGTCGGCGGAGCGGACATGCCTATCACCATTTCCCTGCTCAATTCGCTGTCGGGCGTGGCCGGCTCCATCGCCGGCATGGCCATCGGTGACGTGTTCCTGGTGGCTGTCGGCGGCATCGTCGGCGCCTCCGGCCTCCTGCTCACCCAGATCATGTGCCGGGCGATGAACCGCAAGTTGATGAGCATCCTCACGGGCGGGACGATGGCCCCGTCCGTCCAACCCCCTGTCATTGAAGAAAACGAACAACTGGTCGAACGTATTATGGACTTAGAAAAGAAAATCAAGGAACTGGAGGCGATGGTCGCCGACCTCGAGGCCCGTGTCAAGGTGCTGGACGGCCAACTGAACGCCGCTCCTGCCGAAGCCCCCGCCCCTGCGGAAGAAGCGCCCACCGCGGCGTCCGTCCTGTCGAAAGCCAAGGACGTCATCATCGTCCCCGGCTACGGGATGGCGCTGGCGCAGGCCCAGCACCAGGTCCGCCAACTCGCGGACAAGTTGGAGAGCCGCGGCGCACGCGTGCGTTTCGCCATCCATCCGGTCGCCGGCCGCATGCCGGGCCACATGAACGTGCTGCTCGCCGAGGCGGATGTCGATTACGAGAAACTGTATGAGATGGACGCCATCAACGACGACTTCAAGAATGCCGATGCCGTCGTGGTGATCGGAGCCAACGACGTCCTGAATCCGGCCGCCCGCAACGCCGTGGGCACGCCCATCTACGGCATGCCGGTCCTCAATGTGGACCAGGCTCCGGAAGTGATCGTGTGCAATTTCGACCTCAAGCCGGGCTATGCCGGCGTGGAGAACCCGATTTACAGCCGTGAGAAGGGCGTCTATCTGGAACTGGGTGACGCCAAGGAAACCTTGATGCGCCTGATGGCGGGAATCGCCTGACGCGTGGATATTTTTCGTATCTTTGCTACTATGAAAAAGTTAGCGAGGATACTGATGGGCATGTCGCTCCTGGCGGCATCCTGTTCCCAGCCGAAGGAAATGACCCTTCAGGAGGGTTCCGGCTGGACTTCCCGGCGTACCTATACCGATTTTGTGCTTACGGGGCAGGCCCGTACGGAAGAAGGGGCGGCTGCGGCCGTCCGCTTCTGCGAGGGCGCGCCCGGTACGGGGTATGAGGTCCTGCTGCAGAACGGTCCGATCGACGGGACCCTCAGGACCGGAAGCCTTACCCATGTGCGGAATCTCTACCGTTCCCTTGCCCAGGATGGCGAGTGGTTCGACTTCAGCATCGCGGTGCGGGGCAACAACATCGGGGTGCAGATCGGCGGCGTGGACGTCGTCTGCTATACCGAACCGGCGGATCCGTGGCGCAGCGAGGAGCACGCCGGACAGCGTATCGGCCCGGGCCGTATCTCTTTCGAGGGCTTGAAAGGGGCAGTGGAACTGCGCGGACTGGACTTCGAGCGGCTCCCGGCCGGGCAGCGGAATCCAGCCGATACGCTGCCTCCCGTCGATGAGCAGGAAGACGCCATCATCCGCCTGCAGCAGCGCGATTTCCCGGTCATCGACTATCATGTCCACCTCAAGGGCGGCCTGACGAAGGAGATGGCCCATGCGATGAGCATGAATTACGGCATCAACTACGGCGTGGCGCCCAATGCGGGCGAAGGGGGTGTGGGCCGGATGCTGGCGGACGACGCGGAGGTCTATGCCTATTACGACGAGATCCGCGGCGAGCCGTTCCTGTTCGGCGTGCAGGGCGAGGGCCGCAAATGGACCCAGACCTTCTCGCCCGAAGCGCTGGGGATTTTCGAGTACCTGTTCACCGACGCGATGACCATCATCGACCACAAGGGGCGGATTTCCCGAATCTACCGCCCTGAGGAGGCGATTTTCGACGGAATCAGCCAGGAGCGGTACATGGACCACCTCGTGGACCAGACGGTACTTATCCTCACCAACGAACCCGCCGACATCTATGCGAATCCGACCTATCTCCCCGACGAGATGCAGGACGGCTACGACGATTTCTGGACGCCCGAACGGGTGGACCGCGTCCTGGATGTCCTGGAGCGGTACAAGATTGCGTTGGAGATCAACCCGCGCTACGAAATCCCGAGTTTCGACATCATCCGCCGGGCGAAGGAGCGCGGCATCAAGTTCACGTTCGGCACGAACAACGTGGACGCCGACTTCGGCCGGCTGGAATATGCGGTCGAGGCCATCGACGCCTGCGGCCTGACTCCGGACGATATCTGGTTCCCTTCGATGAGCATCCGTTCATCCCGCCCCACGGTCATTTACAATCACTTCCGGTAATATGCGTACCAAGTTCCTTCTCCCGGCGGCGCTCTGGCTCTGCCTTTCCCTGTCGGCTGCGGCCCAGGGATCCCGTTACTGCAACCCGCTCCCCATGCCCATCGGCCCGGGAGGAAACGCTTCAGGCGACGTCACGGTCCTGGAAGAGGGCGGCAAATACTACATGTATTGCACGGGCGGCGGCGCCTGGGTGTCCGAGGACCTGCTGAACTGGGATTTCCACCCGGTCCAGGGCGTACCGGTGGCGCCGGACATCGTCAAGTACGACGGGAAGTTCTACCTTTCCGGCAACAATGACAATCTATTCGTGTCCGATTCCCCCCTCGGGCCTTTCAAGGACCTGGGTCCGTTCAAGGAGACCGGTCCGGTGGAACTGGGCTGGAACGGCGGTTTCGACACCAAGATCTTTGTCGATGACGACAACCAGCCGTACCTGTTCTGGCCGGGGCGCGGCATCAGCGGCATCTACGGGGTGAAACTGGACCCGAAGGACCTTACCCGTTTTGCCGACAAGCCCGTGCACCTGTTCGGATTCAATCCGATGCATGCGTGGGAACGGTATGGCGAGAAGAACGAGTATCCCGGCGTGGCCTGGATCGAAGGCCCCTGGGTGATCAAGCGGAACGGCATCTATTACCTGGAGTATTCCGCTTCCGGAACCCAGTGGAAGACCTATGCGGAAGGGTATTATACCGCCACGTCGCCGCTGGGCCCCTACACCTATGCGCCCAACAACCCGTTGCTCCGGAAGACGGAAGGCCTCGTGACCGGCACGGCGCACGGATCCATCGTCCAGGCTCCGGACGGGGAGTGGTGGCAGTTCTACACCATCGTGCTGTCCAATCCGCCGGGCGGCCGCCGGATCGGCATGGACCGGGTCCGGTTCGATGAGGACGGCCTGATGAGCGTTACCGTCACGGACACGCCGATGCCCGCTCCGGGCCAACCTGCGGGCCCCGTCTCCATCCCCGTGACCATCAACAAGATGCAGGCGATGAACGCCCTGTCCAACTGTTCTTCCCAGCAGGATGGATATCCGGCCGCCTATGCCGTGGATGATTACAGCGGCACCCTCTGGCGCCCTGCGGCGGACGACCCTCAGCCGCAATTGACGGTCGAACTTTCCCCGGCTACGCGCTTTGACGTCGTGCAGTATTTCCAGGTGGACGGGATGCGGGTCCTGTTCGGGAGCGGCGCCCGGCGCGGTTTCGGCATGCGCGGCGGTTCGCTGCCGGTGTACAAGTTCCGGCTGGAAGTGTCGATGGACGGCGAGCAGTACGCCACCGTGCTGGACTGCACGGACAACGCCGTCGCCCGGGATACGTTCTACAGCGATTTCGCCCCGGCCCGCGCCCGCTTCGTACGCCTGACCGTGACTGACTGGCCCAAGGAGCAGCCCCTCGGGGTCATCGACTTCACCGTCTTCGGCCGCGCCGACGGCTACGACCCGCCTGCCGTCGCCACCCCCACCTTCAATAAACTGCCGCTGGACAGCGAGTTTTCCCGGGGGCGTGCTTAAATAGGACGCTTTTCCAAGTCGGGAATATTGGCGTTTGGTTATTTGGCGGTTTTTGGGTTTGTGTCCGCGCTCTGTAAAGAAACTATTAACAATCCAAGCCGTCCTGAAATAGGAGTACCGAGGTTGGGAACCGTTTGGCTTGTATTTTGTTGATTTTCACCCACTTGCGAAACGAGTGGTTCCCAATCCCCATCAAAAAGTGCCGGTTGGGAACCGAGTGACTCATCATTATTTGAATAGCAGCATAGTGCAAAAGAGCGGGGTCCAAACCCCTGTTGCCACCCCCAAAAAACAGAAAAAGCCAGGCAATGAAGCCTGGCTTTCCTCGTGCCCCGGGCGGGAGAACCAGCCTAGTATCCGGGAGGATTTATAATCAATGAGTTATAGACGATGCGGACAGTTTACTGAAACAATACTGAAACAAAAATGTCCGTTAGTGGCTTTTTATGGCAGTATTAGGCGTCGTCTCCGCCATTTTTCTTGGCTGCTTTTTCCAACTGCTTTACGGTATCTAGATAAGCCTGCTCCACAGGAGAAAGGGTTTTGACCTGATACTTTCGATACTCTTTTGCTGCTTTTTCTAATGCCTGCTGATGACTTACTGAACCGGCATCCATGAGGAGTTGTTCTCCTGTGCCGCTCAAGATTCCGTCCAATTGTTTGATGTAGTCCTCCATGTACATCGGTCGATGTCTGATGGCCTGGATTTCAGCGAAATCGAAGTAACCGGAAACGATGTTGTTGAGCACTTTCAACTCATCTGCCGTCAAATAGTTCTTTGCAATCCGGGTATCTTTCAAGGTGGGCATTTCTCCTTCGAAGGTTGTCAGTCCCATAAACGGCTTATCCGCATCGGCTCTCTCATAAATCACTTCTGCGGCAGTATGGCCGTGTGCCGCATAATGAAGTTTGTTTTGAACAATCTTGAAGAAACGGATGGACTCCTCGGCCTTGGGATTATAATCAATACTGGTTGCATAGAGGTCAAGAACCTGACGGTAAAGGACCTTCTCAGAAGATCGGATATCCCTGATTCGATCAAGCAGTTCTTTCCAGTACAATCCGCCTCCATTTCCCTTAAGCCGTTTATCGTCCATGGTAAAACCCTTGACGATATACTCGCGTAGGCGTTGAGTCGCCCATTGGCGGAAGCGGGTGCCTACGATGGAATGGACACGGTATCCGACGGAAATGATGACGTCGAGGTTAAAACAAAGAATGTCATGGCTCTGAGTTTTTCCTTCAATGGCACCATGTGGAGTGGTTATTCGGAATTTCCGAACAACCACAGATTCGTCAAGCTCGCCCTCTTTGAAAATGTTGGAAATATGTTCGCTAATGGTAGACTTGGCTTTATTGAACAATATGCACAACTGGTCTTGAGACAGCCAGACTGTCTCGTTCTCCAGTCTCACGTCCAACTGCACGACCCCGTCTTCAGACTGGTAAATGATTATCTCTCCGTTCTTCTCGTTTTCCATAACAAATCATTTTCTCAAATGTAGTGTTTTTTCGCGTGTCATACAAGATTAATCTCTGCTGGGAAAGTTTGCGGATACAGAATCCAAAGTCAAAAGTCATCCGTTATCGGTCGCGAATTGACGCCCTCCCGGATCCAGGAGACCTGGAAGAAGATGCGTCCGGAGAACAGATACGGACAGATGACTCCATCGGAGCGCGTCGCATTTGCGCTATCCGATGAAGGAAAGAACTACCTTTTCCCCTGGGGCTTCACTGTGGATGGGAAACGCTATGAGAAGATGGTTCCCGGAAGAGTTGCTCGGGTCTTCAATGAAGAGAGCAGATTGACAGAGCGATCCTATTCGCGAGAGGAGACCAGCCAAATCTTTCGGACCGCCTTTCTTCTCTTTGCCGGTTACGTCGATGCCGCCACCACCTTTGCACAAAACTGCGGAGGCGGCGGGTCCGCTCCCGATCCCAATTGGGGCTGCGATAAGAACGAAGACGACATCCTCTGGGCCCGCCGTTGCTTCCGCAAGGCGCGGGAGATGGTCACTACGCCGGTGATAAGGTGGGGTAGAAGGAGGTAAGACCAGAAGAAAACGCATAAATAGCCTGCCCCGATAACCTCGTCTAGATGATGAGGTGAAGTGGCATTAACCAAAAGCAAGACTGTGCCCGGCACATCCGGGCATAGTCGTTATATACCGCTATACTTTATGGCTTCGACATCATCGCCACTAAAGGAAAAAAGGGTCTTGAGAAGGTGGACTTCAACAAGACTTTCTTTGGGCATGGGTGTACAGTGAGTTAAAATGAAATACTAAAGGTGGCTTATTATGAGGTAATTTGTTCTATAGAAACACCATACAACGGCAAAAACCAGCGTTGAGACAAGATTAGAATAACTTCTTTTCAAGAAAAACACTAACTTTGCTTAAATTATGGTATAATGGGAGCAATTTTAGACTACATCGAAAACAATAACCAAGTCAATGTCCACTGCTACAAAACGAGGAAATTGACATTGGACGATGCAGACTATGAGTCAATCACCAGCGAGAACTCTGATACTGATACCATACCGATGGATACTAGTGGCAGAATTGCGGAGGATGATACTCGCAGAGTCCATACCGTAAGAATTTCTCGTCATCTTATAGAAACCATGCAACCATGGTTCACTTATTTTTTGGATGGTTCTCGCCATACATATAAAGTCGACGACATTTCTATAGGTTCAAAGATCTTCCCTGTTGTTGCTGGTCAGGTCATTGTTGGATGTTGTCATCGCCCGGATAGAGACACGTTTAAGATGGCGGACTTAAGAACCCAAATCATTTTGTCTTTACCAAAACAGTTTCATGTTGGTGGTAAAGCAGAGGATTATGCACGCCTCTATTGTGAACGCCTTAACGAGTATCTACGAGCGAATAATCGCTACATTGCAGCACGAGGTATTGGCGTAAGCCAGATTGTATTTTACCCAACTGATGGCCCATCTGTTGGTGATGCAACTGATAAGAATCGATACAAGAATAGTGCAATAGCGCGAATCCAGAATGCCATGACCGATGATGAGCAACTGCTGGTCAAGGAATTGTGTAACCAGAAGAAGCTCAACGATGAAAATTGGCTTATTAAGGACGGCTCTCTACAATACAATCCTCATTTTTCTTCGTTCGGATTTGCCGAGTGGCACAATATGCGCTCGAATTATAAGAATGTTGTGGGTGTGTCAAAATCGTTTGATCCAGATTTAATCAAGAATTTTGAAGGTCGAAAACTGTCATCCACTATAGCTAATCTCAAACCATTTGAAAGGACAAAAGCGTACAAATATACTTCCGAACATTCGAATGGAATGACTTTCGCCGTATGGTATTTACGCCTTCGGAAAGAGCACGGTTTTCGGGAAACCCACTTCTCTGATGTGGTTAAGTGTGAGATGATAATGTTCAATCCGGCGGAGCCCATCAAGAGCAGTACGATTGACGCAATTAGCGCCAATCTTATTCGAGAAGCTTACCCTGTTTGTTTCGGTTCTGATGTCCGGTGGGGCAATCATATTTATCCTATTTATCTTACCGAGACATACTGCAAATCGCAATACATTGATAGCAACATATTTCTAAGTCTGTTTTAAGTATGAGTTCAGAGAGAATTATCGGCAAGGTTTCGGCGACTGAGAAGAATCCCTCTACGACGGATGACTTCTTCTTTTGGACGGATAAAGGAGAGATTCTTAGCCCTTTTGACATCGTTAAGGTTAAACATCTGCCCAACGACTCGACTATCACATACGGGATTATCGAAGAAATCAACCATGTCACCGATGCCCCTAGTCATTTCACTAGCTACATTTCCAGCGACTTCGGTTCTACTGAAGCTAAGGTTGGTAATATGAACAGACTTGGAATGAACTATGTTAAGGCCAAGGTGGTCAGCAACACTGGTAATATCTACACCCCCGTCCTGGATGGCAAGCAAGTATCCTTGTGTAGCGCTGACGACGTTCGCGCAGCTTTGGGTCTTGACAAAGTAAAGAATCCTATTGTATGTGGCTATCTTCAGATGTATAAGGGCGATGAGGCACTCAAGATCAAGGTAGAGCTGAATGCAAATTTCTTGATCGGTCCAGAAGGTGCGCATTTGAACGTATCCGGTATTTCCGGTCTCGCCGCCAAGACATCATATTCAATGTTCCTTCTCAATGCTATTCAGCAGAAGTTCCATGCCTCTGACGACGTTGCTTTCGTCTTCTTCAATGTTAAGGGCAGGGATCTTTTAGCAATCGACGAGCCCAATTTGGACCTAAAAGACGAGGATAAACAGTTGTATAACGAGTTAGGGCTTGAGCCGAAGCCGTTCAAAAATGTCAAGTATTACTACCCGTTCTACAGCCTAAAAGGGGTTATGACCAACGCTGATCCGAAAGACGTTGAGAAACAAAGACGTAAAGGAAAAGCATTTACCTACAAATTCCCACTTGATAGTTCTTTCGACAAACTGGATTTGATTCTTGCGAATGAAGATGATGCAACAGGAACGATGGAAAGTTGCGTCAATTACATCATCAACAGACAAGGAGATTTTCGGAATGTTTCTACTTGGGAGACACTGAAGGATGTGATCAAATCCTACGCTGATAAACAGGCGACAGGAAAACAAAATGAAATCCTTCCGGCCTCTTGGAAGAAGTTCCTCAGAATCATCAATAAGGTAATTGATCCGAATGGTATTTTCAATGATAACCTCTCGGATACCGAAACCGACCTTTCTCTTGAAATCAAGAATAACCTTGTAGGTGGTCAGGTGATGGTTGTTGATATGACACTTCTCGATGACCTCGCCCAGAGTTTTGTTTTCGGCAGCGTCGCTAAGGCTGTTTGGGAAATGAAATTTGACACGGAAAGAGATAATGTTCCAAAGAAGGTTATCATCTTTGTGGATGAGTTAAATAAGTATGCGTCAAATGATACGCCAAAAAACTCTCCCATTCTTCACCAGCTTTTGGATATCACAGAGCGCGGTCGTTCCCTTGGTATTATCCTCTTCTCTGTTGAACAGTTCCGCAGCGCCATTCATGATCGAGTGAAAGGTAATTGCGCGACATCTGCTTATGGACGGACGAATGCAATCGAGGTATCCAAGCCAGATTATCGGTACATCCCTAAAGTGTATCAGAATATGATGACAAGATTGCCCGCAGGTGAATATATCATTTCGAATCCGGCACTTCGCTCGCTGATTAATATAAAGTTCCCCTACAATACCTATAAACAGTTCCCTAACGGATAGTATCCATGGCACACAAAACAGAAATCGGGAAAGATATCCTTGAAATGTTGATGTTTTCGCTTTATCCTGAAGCGGAAACTATCTATCGTGAGTATCTGCAGAACGCCACCGATGCAATTCGTGAAGCGTGCGATGCCGGAGTGCTGGAGTCAATGGATGATGGTCATATCTCGATCCGCATTAGTCAATCCAAACACTCCGTAGTAATTCAAGATAATGGCATCGGTATCCCTGCCATTTCTGCTGAGAGCACGTTTAAGGATATTGCGAAAACGCCCAAAAGAAAGAAAGACTATTTGGCTGGATACTATGGGATTGGAAGACTTGTGGGGGCTGGTTATTGCCGCCAACTCATTTTTGAAACCTCAGCGAAGGGCGAGTCATTGGAGTCAAAAATAGTCTTTGATGTCGACAAGATTCGCGATATTCTTGAGGATGATGAGAATGATATGGGAGCTGCCGAAGTCATCGACTCTGCGACCATTTTTTCTCAAGCTCCAGCTGCCGAAGAAGAGCATTACTTCCGTGTACTGCTTAATGACATATTAATCGAGTATCCAGAGTTGCTGGACGAAGCATACATCCGGGATTATTTGAAACAAATCGCTCCGATTGATTATCTCGCTGAATTTAAGAATAGTCTTATCAAGCCCAGCATATCTGGAAACAACGACGAGTATCTTCCTTTGTATAACGAAATGAATCGTGTCAAGGTTAGCCTGAACGATTATGTCGATATCAGGAAGCCATACGGTTTGCGTATTGATGGTACTGATGATCAGATTTACGAGCTTCGTTTTTTCACTATTAATAGTGATAAGCATGAAGCGCTCGCTTGGGGATGGTACGCAATAACCGAATTCTCTACGCAGATTCCAGACAGAGATCCCAACAACAACAATCTAGTTCTAACAAGGGGCATGCGATTGCGCATCCATAATATTCAAATAGGAAATCAAAACTTCTTTGACGGTACAGGGTATTTCAAGCAGGCCAGGAGCAATAAGTATTTCAATGGCGAAATCCATATTATCCACCCGCGAATAAAGCCAACGACCGACCGTTCAGATTTAGCACCTACGGCTGAAGCTCTCGAATTCAAAGAGAAGATTCGAGAGTTCTTCAATTATGAGATGCAGGATGTTTATCAAACTGCAAACAAAGTGAAGAAGCAGCTGGAAAGATACGAGGCGGCCACTGGAATTCTTTCCTCTTCTTATCCAAGTTCTACTGGAACTAGTGAGCAGAGTGCTTCTTCAGAACTTTCGAAGAAATTATCCGATGCTCAGAAAGAGCAAGAAAAAGCCTCCGAAGAGATACGTAAGCAATTTGACGCTCCTCGTGCGAAAAAAGTAGGTGTAAAGGCAATGCTGGGGGTTTATCAGCAGAAGATGGAGCAGATTCGTGAAGAGGCAAAAACGCTTGTTCATGATGGTGGCCCTACAATTAAGTATGGATCAGGTCGAACGGACATGCCAAAACCCACGATAACTGAAGAGATGGAGGCAATGGCCGATAAATACGGCAGTGAAGGAGTCGGTATGTTGAAAAAGGTCTTTGATCTTATAGATCGTCATACCCCCACTCGCAGCAAAGAAGTAGTTTCCACCATCAAATCGGCAGTGCTAAACGACCTGAAAAACGAATAGCATGCCTAAAGCCCTATTAATAGAACCGGACTACTCGAATAAATTCCCGCCAGTCGGTTTGATGAAAATTGCAACCTATTTTCGCAACCTTGGTGGCTGGGAGGTCGTGTTCTATAAGGGAGACCTAAAGGCTTTCGTTATCGAGCGTATCGTTGATCATCTTGTCGATAATCTGAATGAGAATGATGTCAATGGAACTAATTGGCACATTTACAAGGATATTCTGACGGAATATGTGAAGACCAGGAAAAGGATTCATCTTGAGAAACTCCCTCAGGATGAAACCGGCCTAAACTTGCTCCAGATTCAATTTGTTGAAGATGCAAAGGATTTCTATTGGAAAGGGATATGGGAGCAAGAGCCGGAATGGGATTGGGTTGGCGTGACGACGCTTTTCACTTTCTACTGGGACAAAACCATTGAGACAATCAACTTCGCCAAGAAGCTTGTAAAAGACCAGAAGAATCTAATGGTTGGTGGCGTTTTAGCCTCAATCCAACCCAAGGAAATTGAAGAAGCCACGGGCATTAAGCCGCATGTGGGTATTTTGCGCCCTGGTGGAATTCATGAAGGCGATTACCAGAATATCGATGAACTTGAACTGGACTATTCCATTCTGGACGAGATTGATTATCACTACCAGATGGACAATGCTTATTATCGATACACCACACGTGGATGTATTAGGCATTGTAAATTCTGTGCGGTACCTACACTTGAACCCGTTTACCAAACGTTCATTCCTCTCAAGGAAAGGCTCCATCGAGTTGATGAACTCTATGGCCCACAGAAGGATCTTCTATTGATGGACAATAATGTCTTAGCATCGAAGGATTTCCCCCGTATTATACAAGAAATTGTTGATTGTGGATTCCAACGTGGCGCCCTCTTTATCCAGCCAAATCGCTTGGATATTGCTGTGAGAAACCTGAAAAATGGCATCAATGATAGAGCATACATCCGGAAAACCTGGAAACTAATCGATGAGTTTTACGACTCACTAAAAGGAGAAGAGTCATATACAGTATACTGTATTCGCGATAAGTTCCACATTGACAGGTTCTTAACATCTACAAAAGACAACCTCATTGCTGCTTACGAAGAAATTAAAGATCTTTACAATAAGCATCACAAGCCTGGCAGGGGTGTTCAGCGTTATGTTGACTTCAATCAAGGCGTTGATGCTCGATTGTTTACGCCAGAGAAGGTGGAGCTTTTAAGTAGGATTGCTATTCGCCCTCTCCGGATTGCTTTTGACGATTCACGCACGGAGAAGAAGTATTGTGAAGCCATCAGGATGAGTGCCGCAGCTGGTTTGAAGGATTTCTCAAATTATCTGTTGTACAACTTTGAAGACATGCCAGAGGACCTTTATAGGCGGCTTGAGATTAATGTAAATCTTTGCGATGAGTTACAGGTAAGCATATACTCTTTTCCAATGAAATACCATCCAATTCGGAAAACGGACGAGATGGATCAAGATTACTCACATAATCGGGATTATATCGGAAAACACTGGAATCGAAAATATATCCGCGCTGTCCAGGCCGTTTTGAATAGCACAAAAGGGAAAATCGGCAAAGGAACACCATTCTTCAAGAAAGCATTCGGAGAGAACCTCGATGAGTATTTCAAGTTGCTTGAAATGCCAGAAACGATGATAATCTATCGTCTCTTCTTTGAGTGGATGAGTTCAGATGCGGCTCATATTGCTGCTGTCGAGCATTTTGGAAACGATCAAATCTGCGAAAGCTCGACGGATGCTTGGTGGACTCTTTATAACCACTGCAAAGAGACACTACCTGCAGAAATCTGGGAGAAGGTAAATGAAACTATACATCGAAACGACTTTGATGATATTGAGAGCCGTTTTCATAACACAGATGCCTGTCGCCTACTATCATACTATTGCAACTATCGAAAGGACATTGTTGAGAAAGATACTGATCTCTATCTGATGAAGCAAGTGTATGATGCGGCTCCGACAATCAAGGCGAAACTACATTACCGCCAAAAATAGAATCTAACTGAGAAGAAAAACCACTTCTTTGGTTACTTTGCTCTCGGCCAATATAACGAGTATTGGTTTACTCAACAGTGATTTTATAATTGGCGCCTCTTTCCAGTCTCTCTTGCAGTCTACAGAAATGAACAGAAATCTTGAAAAGTAACATATAAAAGCCGTAATCACTTAATGATATGAGACGTCTCTGTTTCAGAGTTAAGCGATCAACAGTACGGTTATCTATATTTAATACCTTATCAAGGAAAACGATTGATTCGTTGAACGTATTTGATTTAGGGAGATATAGTATTTGTGATATTCTTTGCTCCCTAATACTCTTTATGTGATCGTTTATTTGCTGTTCAGTAGCAGCTTTATGATTGAGAAGGACCTGCTTATATTTGGCTAACTCAATCAACGGAGCATACATTATCCGGGATTGAAACTGTCGGTGATTGTGAGGGTCAATGTCGCAAGTATTTGATAATACTATACAATCCTTGTTAACGACTCCCTTGTCAAGGTGATCAATTTCAGCATAAGGCATATCTTTGATAACATCTCCCTGACACAAAAGGTTATCTTCAGCAATAGATGTAAACATCCTGCTATCAATGTTATTTGGGAAATCCTCAAGCTCTTTAATTAAGATGTCGTAGTTTTCCGCTGACAAATACTTGGGGAGGTAAATACGAATCTCGTCTTCAAGCGTCATAACATCTCCCAAAAATAATCATCAATCACAGCTTGAATGGACTCTTCAATAAACGTTAAGTTGTTTATGTAGTTCTTGGCAAAAGAATTAATCACCAACAAGTCCATAGTATCCGAGTCGATAACTATCGTTTCGCTACTGCGAGTATCAAGTTGAGCGGAGTAAGGTGTAGGATTCAACTCAACATTAATGCTTGTGGTGATTGAGGGAAGGTAATCAATATTGCATAAATTGAGCTGTGCGGAACCGTCAGCCGAGAATGTAAAAGCAGAAAGGACAGGAATAACCAATCCCTTAAAGGATGAATATGTGTCTTTTCGGTTATTCATACACCGGACCCAGTTCTTGGATAAAATCTTGTTTTAACAAGGAATAAAACAAACTCTTTTCACTTGAATGAGCCGAATTAATCTCCTTAGTAATGTTACGCAAGAAAGAGTTGTCTTCGTAAATCTTAAATGTATCAATATCGATTAAACTACCCTTCTGCACTTGGGAGGTCTGTAACGATCTATATTCGGCAGAATTAGAATACTGAAGAGTACTAATGAACTCACCATCAATAATCTCAGTACGAATAAGGTTGTTTGTAATATTGTATTTGTGTACGAATTCAAAGGTCATATTGAGTTTGTTGTCAATATTTCCTTCAAAGAAATTCACATAACGATGGCCTAGACGTAATACGTTTTTTATAACACCGGAAGTGTGTAACTTATTGATGATAATAAGTGCTTTTTCGGATAAAACGTCCCATCCAATATATGGGATTTTGGAACTTAAACAGATAACATCAGTTCCAATCTGAAGTATGGTTTCCCTTCCTTCAAGCCTATAAAGAGGTTTGAATTGTAGATTAGGGTCCTTATCCCTAATCTGAGCAGGAATTTGAGATAAAGGAAGATTTACCACTCGACTAGGATAATCCTCTTTGACCAATCCATAGATAAAGCCAAAGATAACGCTTTTGTCCAAATCTGAGCTGAATCTTATCTCAAGAAGGGCATCCACTAAAGGACATTTGTCTAATCTCTTGGGAATTATGATGCCATCCATAAACCATTGTAGTTACTATTTAGATTGTAGCAAAAAAAAGGCCAACTACAAAACTAATATGTAAAGATATACTATTTATGCAAAAAAACAAAATGAGAGAGACCCTCTCCGATGCTGTCCGCGATTGAAGAAATGTAAGAGTACCGACCATCCTTCTGCAATAATCGGAATTAGTATATACCTCATCCCCGCCTTCACTAAAGTCGGCAAAAACGCCCCAAGTCGCCAAAATGTCGCCAAAAACCGAGACACAAAAAGAGCTAACCGCTAAAAATCAGCCAGTTAACTCTTTTCAAGGTGCCCCGGGCGGGAGCACTTTTGTATGCTTATAATCAGCGTATTACAAAATTTCCAAGCCGAAACGCAAGCTATATTAGAGTGTCACAACATCCGGATGATTGCTCCGAATAAAGGGAGCAAAATAAATGGGAAGATAGGTGATGAACCTGTCTTTTTTTATGATCCGTTCATTGGACAGCACGTAAGCGTCGTGAACGTGGTAGTCCGGATTCGCCAGGAAAGCATTGAGTGCCCGATGGATCGTATAGTCTTTCCCTGATTTCACTTCCACAGGCAGGATGGCGGCACTGTCGTAGTCATCCAGAAGGAACTCCACCTCGCCATGGGCCTTGTTGTCGTAGTAGTAGAGCGGTCCTGAGCAGTGAGCCCTCAGCTCGGAGGCGACAACGCTTTCATAGACGCTTCCCAGATTCACACTGAGGCGGTCGTTCATGACTGCGTCGATGTTGTACTTATACAGCTCATTAGTAAGAAGCCCGACGTCGTTCATGTAGAACTTCAGCAGGTTCTTGCTCTCTGACTCCTTAAGCGGGAAGGCTGGAGAGGAAACCGCTTTTACCTCGATGGCAATTCCAGCCCCGGCGATATAGTCAAACTCATCTTGATAATCGTCATTCCGCTTGCTCTTCTTATCCTCGATGTCACGATACACCACCCGTTTCTTCTTGTTGCCCATCAAGGAAGGAATCATATTGTAGATCCTCGTAATCTTGAGTTTGTGCTCTTCATCGTACTGGGAGGCATCAATCCCGTAAAGGGTATGGATAGCCTCATGGATGTCGCGGACAGCCACGATGTTCCTGGAACTCAGGTACTCATTCACGGCATCGGGCAGACCACCCACAAGAAGGTATTTCTTGAAGAGATCCATCATCCTCCCGTGCATGGACTCGTCCAGAGACTCCCTCTGTAAAAACTTCTGCTCCAAGACAGATACAGCCTCTTCGGTAAATCCATTCGCCCAGAGGAATTCTTCAAAATCGAGCTGGTACATATGCTTGATGATGACGCTTCCGGCAGGCACGGATGTCGTCTGCCTAAGCGTTACACCGAGTAGGGAGCCGCTGGCAATAAACGTATATCGTCCGTCTTCCTTCAAGAACTTCAGCAGCGTCAGGAGATGGGGATAAGCCTGAATCTCGTCCAGGAAGATGATCGTATCATCTTTCGTTCCCCTTAATTTCTCTCCGGCAACCGTGCTCAGCCGGAAATAAAATTCTTCTTTGGTCGTTGCCGCCTCGAACAGCCTGGGGCCGTTCTTATCCTCTGCGAAGTTGATCTCCACATAATTCTGGAAGAGAGACGTGGCTACGTCGCGTATAATGTATGACTTCCCGATCTGACGGGCCCCGTCGATGACCAGAATCTTGCTGTTCCTACTGGCAAGATGCTCATGGATATAGGAGCGAATCTTTCTTTTTAGCATAGAATCACATCGTTTACACGACAAAGGTACGCTTTTCTAAGAAAAATCAAACACGAAACGGACGCTTTTCTAAGAATTTTTTAGATCAAAAAGGACGCTTTT
>JAEEGI010010270.1_pt1 | contig 20343 bp, 16 predicted proteins | sample 8958751 | NCBI WGS metagenome assembly JAEEGI01 (sample SAMN16246545, study PRJNA631951) | gut metagenome | biome: gut microbiome; feature: rumen; material: KS-attached | host: Bos | place: Iran: Karaj | collected 2018-10 | reverse complement strand
GCCGCCGCAAGACTGAACATTATCTTACTTCTGAAAACTACGCATTCAGCACGCCGACGCGCGAAGTGTGCGTGAATCTTTTCAGAGGCTATATAGAGGGCAGAAAAACAGAGCCTACGGGCTCGTTCGAGATGCCTTACAAGGCTGGCGGACAGTATCTGCGATGCGACTACAAGTGTGTGTACAACCGCAACGGAAAACTCCATTCAATTCTAGGGCAGTTCGAGGACGTAACCTTTACGCGCGAGAAGATGCTCAAGGCAATCGAGAAGCAGAACGAGTACATGCGAATCATCAACTCGCTGAAGACATCGTTCGAGTCTATCGTCTATTTCGACCTCGAGAAACTGAACTACAACCTGATATTGGCAACCGATGCCCTCAAGAGCGTTACAAAGAAAATTGCCACTATGAACGAGATGGCACAGATTTTCTGCTCGGCATACGTTCTGCCCGAATATCAGAAACTGTTTACCGATTTTATCAATTTCGACGACCTTGCCGAGCGACTGAAGGGTAAGCAGTACATCATGGCAGAATATGCCACATTCCACCTTGGCTGGGTCGTAGCGCGTATAATCCCTGCCAATGTCGATGCCGACGGAAACGTTACGCACGCCCTTCTGACATCGGAATGTGCCGACGAGGTTCATCGCGAAACCATTTTCCTGCGTCAGGCTGCCGAGACCGACGGACTTACCGGACTGCTTAACCGATATGCCGGCAAGCGCGAGATTGAAAAGTGCGTGATAGAAAATGGAAAGGGCGTGTTCGCTTTGTTCGACTGCGACCGCTTCAAGCAGATAAACGATACGCTAAGCCATCTGGTAGGCGACAGCGTGCTTGTTGAGATTGCCCAGACAATGAAGGATACATTCAAAAATCAGATTGTGATGAGGCTCGGAGGCGATGAATTTATTGTTTTTTTGACTGGTAGTGAGGTTGAACGCCGCATGAAATCTAAGGACGGATTGGTTGGAATGTTCGACCAAATGAAATTAAACCTCGAAGGGGTGACTATCCCTGAACTTGAGGGCACGCACATAACAATGAGCGGTGGTGTTGTGGCATACAATAATTTGGAGGGAGTAACGTTTGAGGACATGTACAAACTTGCAGACGAAGCACTCTATGTAAGTAAGAAAAAACGAAATGGAAATATAACTATAACTTGTAGGTAAAATTATAAAACCAAACTTTAACAAAGAGAATGATTGAATATAAAGATGAAAAAAGTCGCGAATTAGCCACACAGTCGATTCCGAAGTTGATGCTCAAGTATGCTGCTCCGGCAATCATATCTATGACGGCAATGTCATTGTACAACATCTGCGACTCGATTTTTATAGGTAGAGGGGTTGGGGCTCTTGCTATAGCCGGATTGGCAATTTGCTTTCCGTTGATGAATGTCTTGGCGGCATTCTGTTCGCTCACGCTTGTCGGCTCGGCGGCTCAGGTGTCGGTAATGATGGGCGCAAACCAGCGCGACGATGCACAGAAGATATTCGGCAATATGCTTAGGCTTGAGATTGTGCTCGGACTGGCGGTAACGGTGTTGGGACTTGTTTTTCTCGACCCGTTGCTCGTGCTTTTCGGTGCCACGGACAAGACATTGCCTTACGCGCGCGATTATATGCAGATATCGCTTTTGGGCACCGTGTTCGCTTACACTTTTCAGGGAATGTCGGGGCAGCTCAGAGCCACGGGTAGTCCGGCACAGGCAATGAAGGCGCAGATTATAGCCTTGATTTTCAATCTGGTACTCGATGTGCTGTTTATCTTTGTCTTCGATTGGGGAATTAGGGGAGCAGCCATCGCCACCGTAATAGGACAGGTGTTTGCATTTGCATATTGCGTTGCGCTGTTCAAAGACAAGTCGCGCTATGTCTATTTCACTAAAGAGGGCTTCAGGTACAGTTGGGAGAAGATAAAGGCTATTCTTTCAATCGGAGTTTCGCCTTTCTTGGTAAGCATCTGCGGATGTATAATCGTAGTTTTCATAAACCGCGCGCTCATAGAGCAGGGCGGTAACGACTGCGACTTGTATATCGGTGCATACGGAATAGTAAACCGCATAACGCAGTTCATCATAATGGCTGTTGCCGGATTCTCTTCGGGATTGCAGCCTATAATCGGATTCAACAATGGAGCAGGACTCTATAAGCGCATAAAAGAGGCCTTGTACCAGGCAATCCGCGGAGTAACAATATTCATGACATTCGGCTACGCTTTCGTGGCATCGTTCCCGGCGACTTTGGCATCTCTGTTTACAAGCGACTATAAGATGATAATGTTTTGTGTAACTGCCATGCGCATTGCATTGTGCACGTTTCCTATCATCGGAATACAGATGATGAGCATCGTGTTCTTTCAGGCAATACGAAAGCCGCTTTCTGCCATCATTATATCCCTTACAAGGCAGTTGCTCTTTCTCTTGCCTATGCTTGTTATCCTGCCCGAGATGTGGGGTGTTGATGGCGTGTGGTGGAGCATGGCTATTGCCGATGTGCTGAGTGTTACGCTCGCAACGGCAATGTTGTTTCGCGAAGTCAGAAACTTTAAGGAAAAAATATGAAAAAGATTTTTTTAGCTGTTTTTGCGGCTATTCTGATGCTTGTATCGTGCAACGATAAAGGCAGACAGAACGGAGCGCAGGGCGAGGTGGAGGTGAGTTTCGACTCGCTCGGAAACGTGATGGGCGACACGGTAGTGTATGCCGACAGTTTCGTGGGTAAGTTCTTTAAGTTCCGTTATGCGCTGCTTGTTGAGATGCCTGTTGGCTCGGACGACATTCACGACAGCATTGTAAAATGGGTTGCCAACGAGTACGACCCGGAGCATCTGTACAAGGGCGACAGAACAAGGCTCGACTCGCTCTTTCTTGTACGCGCCGAGCACATGAAGAAGGAGGTGAAGGACACCGATGACGAGTTTGGCTCTGACGGCAGCGAGAACCCGGGATTTGGCGATGGCATCGACAGCACCTCGGTAGTAAAGATATGGGAGAACCGCGAGTTCGTAACCTACGGCTATTCTTGCGATTATTTCTTCCCCGGAGCGGCTCACGGCTCGTATGTGTTCTATGCCGCAACGTTTAACAAGCACGACGGCAGTCGCGTAAAGACTGAGGATATGTTTTCCGACAATGCAAAACTGCTTTCGTATATAAAGCGCGGTCTGATGGAATATTTCGAGGCGCGCTCAATAGAGGAACTTTATGATAATCTTCAGTTAAGCGATACCAAGGATGTTCCGTTGCCTCAGCATGGCTTGTGGATTGAGGACGGCAAGGTGGTATTCCAATATCAGCAGTACGAGATTGCGTGCTATGCTGCCGGACTTCCGGGCGGCTCGATTGATTTGAAGCTTATTTCTCCGGATATGGTTACGCCGTGGTTCAAGGATAATTTCTGTCCGTGGCTTAACGATGCCAGTTCTGCCAACAAAATTCCTAATTGACAATTTTTTAAATTGAAATTTGAAAGTTGAAAATTGAAAAAATTGGATTTTGAAGGGCATTGTAAATGAAACTAATAAAATCTAAGGATTTGTTTGATAAGATTATGTCTGATCTTTCAACGCACGAACAATTTGCTGATTTTAATTTTAAAGCGGGAAGTAACAGAATTATTTTCAGAAGTAAAGGGTTTAAGAAAGAAGTTAAAATATTGCGTTATATTGATAGGCATGATTCCGAGATGATGATAGCATATCCAACATTTGGGGTTAAATTTGATGTTCTATTGAAATGGTTTAAAAAATATAACCATAAAAGTTTGCAAGATCAGAGGGCAAATGATAGTTTTGGTTTCGAAACATCAATGTTGGGATATGAGTCATCTTATTACTGGTTTAGCTTGAATAAAACAAATCACCAGTTTGAGATCGAAAACTTTAAGAGGGAAGTTCTGGATTGTGCAAATAAAGTTTTTACGAATTATGCAACTCTTCCATTAGCATATAAAAGTGAAATTGAACCAATATTGCGCGGAGAAAAGGAAATGCCAGATGTAGGAATGGATTGGGCATTTAAAGACTTGACACTTTGTAAGATTGTGAATCCAAAATGCTATGAGGATTTAAAGAAGATTATATTGTCGAGAATTGAATTTATGCGTGGGAGAAATGAGCCAAATGTAGCTATATATTATGACAGATTGGATGAAATTCTCGAATATTTGGAAGGATTGACTATAGATGAACTCTATTCTTTTCGCTAATTTCCTGTTTGTTAAGCCGAACTTTGTTTGCTTGCTATCTTTCTGTTAAGCCGAATTTCCGAATTCGGTTTTTGGATAAAAAGGGAATTTGTAATTTCCACCGCTGAAAAAAATGTTTTATTTTTGTGTAGAAATATCTGACTTTTTGTCGCTTTGCGACAATGGGAGTAGCAAACTCCCGTTTTATGATGCTGCCGAATTCTTGCGTCCCTTCGGTAGCAAGCGACCACAGGTCGAGCGCGGAAATTCGGCAGAACAAAGGAGGTGGTACTAAATCCGATTTAATCAGATAGAAAGAAAAATCCGCAATGTTCTTTGAAGAGGCATTGCGGATATTTTTTTTGTTATTCAACAATCTTTATTGCTACCGATTTTATCTGTTGCCAGCCGGCCTTGTCGGTTAGTCTAATCATAAAATGATAGTCGCCCGTGTCGATGTTTGTCGGAATCTTTATGTCCTCGCGGGCAGAGAACGACTTTTGTCCGTCGGGAATGTTGAAATCTTGGTTAAACACCCACGGATTCTGCGCCTCCTTAATGGCGTCCATGCTGCAAGTTGTTGCCGACGTGCTATGCGTGTGGTGGTCGAAGTTGTGGTGAACTTCGATGTTGTACTTGCCCAGCTCGTCGTTGTCGGTAAAGACATAGCTGAACGGAATCGTCTCGCCGCGGTGATACACTTGGCAGTCGATAGGGTTGGCTGTGATGCCCTGCTCCGATATCTCTGGATAGGTCATATCCTTCTCATCGTCGTCAGAACTGCCGCACGCACAGAGTGCGCACAGCAGTGATACTGAAAAAAGTATTTTCTTCATTATTTTCTATGTTTAGTCGTCGTGATGGTGGTCGTGCTCATCTTCATCATCGTCGCCGTCGTCCTCAACAATGTTCAGCTCGCTCTCTACGGTTGCCTGCTGACCGTTCTTGTCGGTTACGGTAAAATGAAGGTGATATTCGCCCAAAGGAGCCTCGGCCGGAATGTCGATATGCTCGTGGAACTCGGTGTTGCGTATGCCGATGTATTTTCCGTCGGTGTAGCTCTTTTCAATCTTGAACGAGCCGCCGTTCTCCTCGTGAATCTCAACGTCGATACGCTGAATCAAGCCCTCGGCAACCACGTCTGCCTCAAGATGAAGGTCGTGCCCCGGATGGCAGTGCTTGGCGTTGTCGTGTCCCACCTCGGTAAGCGTTATTGATGGCTTTGCCGGAAGGTCGTCGTCATCGTCGCCGCAAGAAGTTAGGAACAATGTTGATGCACACAGAAAAGCCATCAGAAGGCTCATGAACTTAATATTTTTCATTTTTTTCTTTCTTTAATAATTGTTTAAAAATCCAAGCCTATCATTGCCGACAGATTGCGTCCAGGCTCGGGAACATCTATCAGACGATAGTAGCTTGTGTGGTTGTAATATCGCTTGTTCAGCAGATTGTCTGCATGCAAGGCGATTTTCAGTCTGTTTTTTCCTACCGCAAAGTGCTTGCCTGCCGATGCGTTCAGCGTGCAGTAACCGTCGGTAGGCTTTTCGGGCGGAACAATCTCATTCTGCGCGCCCACAACGTGTATGCTGAGCTGCACAAAGCCTTCGCCCTTCTTCTCGAACTGATATTTTATGCTCACATCGCCCGACCACGGAGTAGAGAAGGGTAGAGTGTAGCCTTTCTTCGCACCCGATTTCTGACGGGCATACAGATATTCGCCCTTCAGTTCGGCCTCCCAGTGCTTGCCGATGCTGTATGTAGCCTGAGCCTCGAATCCGTAGCGCAGAACCTTGGCTTGGGTGTACTGATAGAGTTGCAGCCCCTCAACATAGTCGGCTGTTGGATTCAGATATATATAGTTCGGAAAAAAGTTGACGTAAGGGTCTATCTGTATTGCCAGACGCTTGTCAGACCAATGTATTCCGGCATCCAACTGATACGATTCTTCGGGATTGAGCGACTTGTTCCCTCGCTCGTATCTGAAGATGTGATAGTTGATGCCGTCGGCTCCCAGTTCCTTAGGTATAGGCACACGGAAACTCTTGCCCACGTTTGCCTTCAGCACCCATCCGCCAACCGAATAGTTTATTCCGGCAGACCATGTGATGCTGTTGAAGTTGCGCGTGGCAGCCTCGGAACGTTGCTTGTAAACCGAGTCGGAAGCCGATACTGGCGTTTTGTACCAGTCGGAATAACTGTGTATGCGTGTGCGAGAGAAGTCGTAGCGCACGCCAGCGTTCAGTTTGAGATGCTCGCCGATGCTGTGCTTGTCGAACACGAACGCGCCCGTGCTCACCGATTCGAAGTCGGGGATGATGAAGCCCCAGCCGTCGCGTCGGTTATGCTGATATTCGCCGTTCACGCCAATGTTAAGCGTGTTCTGCTCGCTCAGAATCTTCTTCAGCGAGATGGCTGCGGTGTATGTGCTCTTGTCGAACACTCTCTCGTCCGTTCCGTCGGGCTTGGGCATGTAGCCGTGCGAGATAGGCTCAGAACATTCCTTGCGGTGATTGTTCTGGTATGCCAGACGGATGTCTAACGCCGAGTTTTCGCTTTGCCAAGCCGTGTGGCTGAGCACCTTAAGATGGTTCACGCTCTGTAGCGGCAGGTCGATGTCGCGACGGCTCTTGTCGTAGTCGATGTCGGATAGTCGCACCTCAAGACCATGCGCGTTGGCAAAGAATCCGCTTCGCGAATAGTTGTCGGATATGCGCACGTCGGTGTGGAAGTTATATCCGGCATAGCCAAGCGTGATGCTTCCGTCGCGCTCCGTTCCGGCTGTGTTGCGCAGTCGCTGCTTGTGCAGTTTAATATAGTACGAGTAGTACTGAATGCTGTCTGCCGGAATCTTGTAGTCGGCATAGTCGATGAGCGTGGTGTTGGCACGATAGAAGAAACGCCCTATGCGTCCGCCAATCTTTGCCGACAAGCCCATCTGCTCGTTGTTTGTGCGGCCAAACACCTGCACTGCTCCCTCGAAAGGCTTCAGCGGAATGTGGTTGGTGTAGAGGCTCAGCACGCCGCCTATGGCATCGCTGCCGTAGAGTAGGGCTGCCGGACCTTTTATCACCTCAACGTGGTCTATGGCAAACTGGTCAATCTCCAGTCCGTGGTCGTCGCCCCACTGCTGTCCCTCGTGCTTTATGCCGTCTTCGGTCACCGCCAGTCGGTTGAATCCCAAGCCCCTGATTGTTGGCTTAGACTGTCCGCTGCCAATGCTCATAGCCTTCACGCCCGGCACTCCCTCGAGTGTCTGCATAAGGCTTCCGGCAAAGTTGTTCTCCAGAAAGTCACGGTTTACCTGTACACTCGTCTGCGACGAACGCATAAGGTAATCTCTCTTCGATTGCCCTGTTATGGTTACGTCGTCGAGTGATACAATAGTATCGTTGGCAGCGCACGCCATGAGCGTCGCAGCCAATAAGTTTGCTATCATAAGATATTGGTCTGTTTGAAAAAATCAAAAAATGAGATTATTCCCTTTGATTAAATCAGACAAACCGGAGGTGCGCGTGGATTTACGATGCCTTTGGCGCGGACGCAGACAAACGGTGCTGCATCAGTCTTGAAGGCAAGGATAAGATTTAGGTTGATGAAAAGAACCACGGCTGTGCCCGTGAGGTAGGGCAGCGAGAATAGTTGGCACAGAAGACAGGTATGTGTGAAGCCCTGTGCGCTCGATATGTGCCCGGCGTGCGGAATGTGCTTTACGCACTCAACGCACTCGTCCTCGTGGTGGTGTGTGTCGTGGTGATGAACGTGTATAGCCGACAACAGAAGCATCGGCACGAATACTCCGAGAAGTATCCATGCAGATATTTTTCTGCGTGTCGTTATTTTTTCCATTTTCTGATGCTATACCAAAATTCAGTGCGGCAAAGTTACTGTTTTTTTGTTAAAATAATGCCTTCTGGCAGGTTTATTTCACTTTTTTCTTCTGTAAACATTGCTGTTGTTCGAATTGCCTTATAACATCTAAGGCAATTCTATCGGTTTTTTCACTTTAAACAAATAGCAGTCTTTTGTGAACCCTGTTTTTGTTACTTATTAGGTAGCGATATACTGCAACCCGTACATAATAGTAAGGTACAATAAAGAATGATTTGTTTCATGTTTTTTATGTTTTATAACGAATCGATTTTTGTCAGAATACGTTCGATTTCTTTAAGAAATGTCGGTAAGTAATCCTTTGCGCATTTGCTTTTTGTTGAATGTTGCAGTTTCTTCTCATATTGAGTAAAACTGCTGTTGCTTAGATATAATTCGCTTGCAATCATATTTGCATAATCATTGGCAACGTCATGATGCTTGCTAAAATATTCCAATGCATAATCGGTATTCTCATTAACGTATTTGATACAATATCCTCCAAGCATTTCTGCAAGAGCTCCATCCGATTTCTTTATATTCTCGTTCAAGACATAGAAATAGAGCATCCTTTTGTTTCCATTAGACGAAGAGCATAATGTGTCTAATATAGTCATAGTCAAATCGTTGTCTGATAATTTTATCTCATGCAAATATAGCTTCATGATATTTTTATCAACATCAATAGTGTTGATGATTTCAGACTTCGAGTTTTCGTCAAGGTCATCCCAGTATCTATTCTCATCTGCGTGAGAAATACAACTGAAAAATGCTAAAACTAATCCTAATAGCATTTGATTTATCTCTATTTTTCTCATTTTTTCGGTGTTAACTATTCTATACACTATCATTATGCCACCCCATTAATTTGTATTTCTATTATTTTTTTGTTTTTTAAGTCTATTGCAACAAAGAAATAACTAGTGCCACCATCATAAACATACGATATCACACCTTCCTTTATATGCTTCATCAGTCCCCTAGTTAAATCTATTTACATTCCAATAAAAAGCGTGATAGCTCTTTGCTATATAACAACCTGTTGTATGAGAGATTTCCTCGGATGTTATATGTTAACAGAAGATACTTTCCTTCAGTTTTTATATTCGAAATAAATTCCCTAAATACAAGGTATTCATTTTTTGAAGAATTATACAAAATATGCATCATGCCGTTTAGAAAACAACCGGGATAATGTTTGAACTGAAATATATAGTATTGGCATTTCCCGAAATTAGGCACATTTATTCTTTTTGTCTTGAACTTTATGTTCTTCTTGTCAAGCATAATAGACGGAAAGGAATCCATTTCTGCTATTTTGTAGGCTTCATCATAGCTTAGCCTCTTATGTGGGGACGTTGCGTTATAATAGCCATGTATTGTAACCTCTGCATTAAGGAATTCAAGATGTTCAATGTTCAAAGAATCTGGGTTTACACAAGACAGTTTAATTCCTGGAACGCTGTCCTTAATGCAATTTGCAAAGCATGAAGGCATAAGTAGCGCACTTAGCGCAACAAACACAATCAATGTAAATAATCTATTTTTCATGTTTTAGCAGAAATTAAAAATATAAAACTTCATTCTGATATTCATTACGTTCTGCCGAAATACCCGAATAGGGCAGCATCGGGAATGGGATTTTTCCGCTCGACCTTTTGGACTGCAATCGAATGAAATTCGGGCTGCAAATAGGGCAGAACCATGCTTGCTTCTTTGCGGTTACAAAAGTAAGAAAAGATTCTCAGATACTTTCAAAATCTAATTCGAAAGTGTCAATACTGAATTGTCTTTGTCAGTTGTCAAATTTGTATATTCCGTTGATGCTTGATGTACGGTAGAGCATCTTTTTCTCGGGATTTTCGACTTTTAAGATATTGCCGTAATAGTCGAAATTTATATCGAGATAGTTAAACGGAACAATCGTTTCTACCCAAACACTATCCTCTGAAGTTACTTTCAATCCCGTCTGTTTCTTGAAATCAGCCAAAAATATCTGCTTTGTTTCGAGAAACGGCTCTATCTCCAGCTCTATTTTGTCGTTACACTTAATCTTTTTTCCGGCATTTTTGCCAGCGTCGTAATGCGAATATATGACGTACTTCTTGCCGTTACTTTTGGCTGTCAGCCTGTAGCAGTCGTTTTTTGCTTTCCTTATTTTCAGAATACTGAATGTATCGGTTATCTGAGCCGAAACAGATGTGCAGACAGATAGCCACAAAAATATGAATGTCAGAGATTTCTTCATGTTCTTGATTGTTATAGATTGCAGAAAACGTTGTAAAATAACACAAAATATCTGTAACAGACAAGAAAGAAACATGAAAATGTTAAGAAATGTAAATAATGTTTGTATGATTAGAAAAAATGGTAATTTTGTAACCTGATTAAAAAAACAATATTTTCGGAATAAGCATAAAGAGAAGGTGAAAAATGACTAAACATCTATTCTGCATAGTTTCTGTACTTTTGCTTTTATCGTGCAACGGTGGCGAAAAACCGCAAGTAAAGAAATCGCACAACAAGCGCCACGAATATGTTGATTTGGGGTTGAGCGTATGCTGGGCAACGACAAACATTGGTGCCGACGAACCTACTGATTTTGGCGACTATTTTGCGTGGGGCGAAATCAAGCCCAATAAGGAATATTATCACGAAAGTACATACAAATTCTGCAAGAAAAATGGTACGATGTTCGGCATGCCAGTTTATGATTATACCAAATATGTTACAGAGCACAATACCCGAGGCTTTTACGACAACAAACTCGAACTGGATGCCGAAGACGATGCTGCATCGGTGCTGTGGAAGGATGATTGGCGTATGCCTACCGAGGCAGAACTAAAAGAACTACGAGACGGATTTAACTGTAATTGGATATGGATTGCAGAAGGAAACACAGAGTTTAAAGGCGTTGCAGGATTTAAGGTCGTAAGCCGAAAGAAAGGCTATGAAGGCTCGTTTATATTCTTGCCGGCTGCAGGACTGGCAGAGTTGGAAAGTAAAGGAGGAAATTTTCTATATTACTGGTCAAAATCTTTAAGTTCGTTGAGCGAAATATATGCAGAGCCTTATGGCTTAGAAGTAAGTGGATGTATGTCTAATGAATATTATATTAGTGGAGATGACCTGTTCGATTTTCCGTTAAAAACGGTAAGAACATTAGGATTACCTATTAGACCAGTAAAACCAAAGAAAAAATAAACCGAAAAGATGAAGAAAATACTATATTTGTTTGCATTGGTTTTTATAACCATCTCATGCACTTCGGAAAAAACAACGGAAATGGATTTGGATATGATACAAGCTAGAATCCGTTGTCGTGAAATGATGAATGAATTCTATGAAAACCATTTAAGATATCCCAGAAATTCAAAGGATTATTGTCGTTGTTTTTATGCGCACGAAAAACTAAATAATTTCAAATGGGCACGTCTGCTTTCAGATAAACCGAATGTTACATTCAGCTCGCTTGAGGATTATAATGAGTTTATGGATTCTGTCTATACGTCTCAAAAGAAACTTTATCGCGATGCTGCTCCAAATTTTACATGGCAAGTCTTTTACAAAAACAACTCAGATAACGATATTGTTTGTAAGGACGGATTGGTTCGATTCGAAAACCATAGCGATGGCATTACATATTATACTTATGATATCAGAACAAGTTTGCGGAGGGTTCTGCTTCATGAATACGGATACAAACTATATTCAGAAGGTGAGTTGAATGATATTTGCCGTGCATTGTCTGTAAGAATGCGCAGTAAGGATTCTATATTGATAGATTTGCCAGAAACTGTTTATGACAGATTTAAGACAAGTAGGGATTTGTCAAGAATTGCAGATTCTGTTCTTTCACAAGGTAATAAAAAGCCGCAGAACGCAAAATTCCGTTACATGGGAATAAGATACCACCGTGGCGGAAAAATGGAAACAGTAGATAGAAGTCTGGCATTACCAGATGAAATAAAGAATTGCAAGCAACTTGTTCATTATATGGACTCGTGTGTAAATTTAGACAAGCGGGTGGACTTTATCCAATTCTATTATCGTTATTATTCCGCTGAATAGTTGGCAACTTGTTGGCTAATTCCGTTTAATTACGCGAGTCCGGGATAAATGGGCGACCGCGGGAGTGTTTTTGATTATAGACTCTATGTTAATATAGCCAACATATAGCTTACATATAGCCTACATATATCTTTTTCTTTTCTCATCTCGAATCTACCCCCTTGCTACCTCCTTGCTATCCCCTTGCTACTATCTTGCTACCTTCTTGCTACCTTCTTCCTACTATCTTGTTACATACTTCCTTCTGGCTTCCTTGAACATACCCTTAATGTTGCTTCATCGTACCTTGGACGTACCTTGGACGAACCTTGGACGAACCTTGGACGTTCCTTGGACGTATCTTGAATGTACCTTGAATCTACCTTCCCTCTACCTTCCCACCATTTTGTATTTACCAAAAGGATAATTCGTTATATCATAGTTTTTTTGCCGATTCTGAATAGTTGGCAATTTGTGGGTAAACAGCGTTCAGAAGAACGGAGTTTTGGAAAAATAAACAGAAGAAAGCCGCAGGGAAATTTGCGGCTTTCTTGTATCTTTGACTTGTCATCATATAATAGAATCAGAAGAATGTCTTTTCAAGTATAAAATTATGTGCTTATTTTCTGAGTTTAAGTGATCTTAAATTGTATGAGAGAGCAAGATTTATTGAAGCAACCTTGCCGATGCCTCTGAAATAAGTATAAGAAACAGATGGGGTTAGGCGCAATATTTGATAGTTGCTGCAATGACCGAAGAGTTGACTGCCCGTCAGCATTACGCTTTTGGCTAAGACAAAGTCGATATTTATTCCGGCATTAAATTGTAAGCCGTTTTTTTCTCTGTTGTCATCTTTATTTAGGGTTGTATAGTAGCCTTGAAATCCCAGTCCAAGGAATGGACAAAGTTTGACCCTGCTGCCGTTGTATGCTCTTGTTCCAAATCGGGCGGAAATCATGCACATGTTGAGTTTTTCGCCTTTTTCAATCACTCCTTTGCTTGTATTGATATCTCTCTTTGCGTTGCCTCCTGTTTCTATTTGCATATCTGTGCAAACAAAGAATTTTTTGTTGAAATAAACTCCAAATCCAAAGTCAATGCCAAAGGTATTGACAAGGACATCCGTGTTCTGAAAATTTCCGGCTGCTCCTATGTTTATATCAACACCTCCCTTTTCTGTAAATGTATTGGCACATTCCACGGGGTCAAACTCTGTTCCTTCAAGGTCTTTTTCCGACATGGCATAGCGCTTTTCCAACTCTTCTGTGTCTTTGCCATACGATACGCTCTCTGAAAAATCCTTAGCGTATCTTTCGGCTCTGTCTGAATGAAAATTGTTTATTCCGCCATAATAACTCCATAGTTCATTGGCCTTTTCGGCTGTGGCAATACGGGCATATTTTTCATAAATATTCAGAATTGTCTGGGCATACATCTGTGCATGAAATCTGTCATGCTCTTCGGGATTAAGTTTGCAAAAATCATAGTCGATACAAGCTTCGGTGCCTGTGTAATAATATTTTACGCCTTTTACTTTTTTGCATCTCTCATGGGATGAAAACATGGAGGAAACTACTATGCTGGCAGTATCGGATTTTGGCTTGCCGCCCATGAAGCGGTCGAGGTCGACATCGCCTTGACTCCATCCGGCAATATTATTATGATACTTGCTTTGCCAATTTTGGGCACAAACGTAGTTTGATGCAGTTAACATACCAAAGCCAAGGGCAAATGAAAAAATTTTGTTCATACAGTTAAGTTTTTCCACCCTTTCGGGCGGTAATTTATATTTTGATTTAAAATTATTTTAACGACAGCAAAGTTATACATAATTCGTGAGACATACAACATTATTTGTCAAAAGAACTGGCTGGATGCTATTCAGAATTTTTCAAATTACCTTCGCAAAAAAATGATACATGACATTTCAAGTTTCAAAAACTTCCCGAACGCATCCCGAAGGAATCCCGAACCTATCTCGATGCTATCGGCTTGCTACCCACTTTCATCATACTTCGGATATAATATATTGAAAGTTGCTATTGGGACTTTTTTCTGCATAATGATTTACCTTTTTTGCTTATTATTACGGACTGATGCCGAACTTGCGTATTTATTTTAGTTGTATCAAAAAAACGGCAGCGCAAAAAGCACTGCCGTCGATGTTCCTTTTCAAATTAAAGTGTTATCCTATTTCTTTCTTTTTCCTTTGCTATTTCCTTTGTTATTCTTAGCGTTCTTTGTGTAATAGTCGAGAGCCGCTGCGATGTTCTGCTGCGTTGCGTTGGCGCTGTAGGTAGCACCCGTAACGCCATCGAGTTCGTCAACGCCGGCATTGGCGAGTTTCTTGGCTGCGCCCACCTTCTGGCCGGCATACTGCGGCAGAAGTTTCTTCTTTATTCTCTCGAAGTAGCCCTTGCTCTCTTTGTTTGGCAGAGCCTCAATCTTTACAACCGTGCCGTTCTCGATGTAGACGAGCAGCGGCGTTGTAGCCTTGTAGCCCTTGGCAGAGCATAGTTCGGTTGTGTTAATGATGTATGTTTTGCCCTCGCGTTTCATTATGTCGTCGGCACTTGCGCAGAGCACAAAGAGCGAGAGGCATAGCGTAATTACTGTTTTTTTCATTTTTATTTTGTTTTTGAATGTAACGTATAAGGCGGTTTTTTATTGCCTCATTGTAACCTGAATTCTATTTTTTTGCGACAGCAGGAGCTTGCAGAAATCCTGTATATCGCTGCAAGTGATGTCGTTAACCTTCTTCTCGTAATCTTTTCCGAAGTCGATATTTTCTGCCAAAACGTGGTAGCACAGATATTCCCACCAGCCGTTTGTCTCTACGGCACGCTTGTAATTCTTTATCTCGTACTCCTTTACTTTGTTGAGTTGCTCCTCGGTAGGGCCGTTCTGAGCCATCTTTTCGAGTTGCTCGTCGATGATTGGCAGAAGTTCGTCGAACTTGTTAGGGTCGCAGCGGAAGTTTACCGTCATCGAGATGCCCTCGGTTGGCAGTTTCCAGCCTTGGCTGCTAACCGAAACGCCGTATGTTCCGCCTTTCTCCTCGCGTACGGTCTCGGTGTAGATGCCGCGCATAATCTGAGCAAGGAAGTCGGCCTTGAGGTCGTTGTCGGCATTGTAAGCCTCGCCGTTGCTTGTGTACGAGTAGATGATGTTGGTGATTGCCGAAGGCGTCTTCTGCTTGTATGTGAACACATTCTTGTGGTCGCCGCGCTTTATGTCGAGCAGATATTTTCCGCAGCGAGGCTCGTTATTCTTGCTTGCCTTGCCCGGAAGCGATGCAACATACTGGCAAAGAAGTTCCTCGAACTCGTCGGTGCGGATGTCGCCCGTGACGATGAGATTCATGCCTGCCATGTTTGCAAAACGCTCCTTGTAAATCTGATAGATGCGGTCGTTTGAAACGCTGTCGAGACACTCGAGCGTGATAGGCATGCTGCGCTGGGTGTTGTCATAGAGCGTTGTGCGGATTGAGTCGTTGAACACTACGTTTGGCGATGCCTCGCGGTTCTTCAGTATTGAGCGCTGACGCTCGATGATGCTGTTGAAAATCTTGTCGTCGCGGCGAGGCTGGGTGATGTAGAGGTGCGCAATCTGAAGCCATGTCTTGAAGTCGGATGCGGCACAAACGCCCTTCACGCCTTCCTCCTCGCTGTCGATGAACGGAATTACGCGCAGAGCTTTTCCGGCGCGCTTCTTCTCGAGTGTGAGGAAATCGAAATCGGCAGCTCCTGAAGTTCTTACAACAGTCTGCAACATTCGCAACGATGGAACATCGCTGTCGGGGTAGAGCGACTGGCCGCCGGCTCTGAACATCTTTATCGTGAGGCGGTTAGGCTCTATGTCCGATGCTCTGCCATAGACTTTCATTCCGTTAGACAGAACGTATTCGGTATATCCGTTAGAGAAACTGTTCTTGGCAAGAATCTTGCCCTTTTTCGGCAGTTTCTTCATAAAAGTGCGGTCTACCGCCTTGTATTCCTTGTTTTCGTAGTCGCGCTTTTCGGCATTGGCAACCCATTGCTCAAACTGCTTTTCGGTTGGCATAACGAAAGGCTTCTTGTTCCATGTCGTTGGACCGTAAACCGTTATCACTCTGTTTGATGGAGCGGTGCTTTCTGGAGCAAGAACGATTTCTCTCAGGGCATTGTTCACATCGTCGAGCGTTACGCTTTCCATCAGCGAATGTTCAATCTCAGCCTCGTCTTCGATTGACATAAGGTGAGTGGCGTTGCAGAAGTGGTTTATAATCTGACCAACGTATTCGCGGTTGCGCTCCTTGTCCTTGTTGTCTACGCGATGTTCGAGATTTACGTTGTGCTGAAGTTTTGCGTGTTCCAGTTCAGCCTCGGTGAAGCCGTGCTTGCGCGCATTCTCTACAACCGAGAAAACCTCGTTTATGCCCTCTTGTATACGGTCGGGGAAGAGTCCGATGTTGAGCGAGAAGGCATCTTTCTCGTCGGTGATGAAGAAACTGCCGTCGCGGCACGATGCCGAGAGCACGAGCGGATGCTCTGCCATGGTGAGGTCGGACAGTCGCTGGCGAAGAATGAACATGGCGAGGCGCGACTTGTAATCGTCGGCAAACGCCTCGCGAGTGGCTCTCTGGCTTCGCGGCGAACTGTTACGCTTCATGTACATGCTGAAGTTGAGCGTAGGCTGCTCCTCGTCTGTCACGACATACGAAATTGTCTTCTGATTGTCGGGAACGGGGTAGTAGATGCGCTCGGCGGCATCGGGTGCGGCTGCCGGGATGTTGCCGAAAAACTTCTTGATTTTTCTTTCAACGTCGGCAACGTCGATATCGCCCACAACGATTACCGCCTGCAAATCGGGGCGATACCATTTGCGGTAATATCGCCTTAAATCCTCGTGGCGGAAGGTGTCGACAACCTCGATGCTTCCGATTGGAAGACAATCGGCATATTTCGAGCCTTGATACATCGTTGGCATGGCATCTTCCATTAGTCGCTGAATTGCACGGTTGGCGCGTCGCGTACGCCATTCTTCGTGAATAACGCCTCTTTCTTGGTCTATTTCGTTGTCGCGCAGCAGAAGTGCATGACTCCAGTCGCTCAGGATAAGGAGGCATGTGTCTGTTACGCCCTCCTTGTTTACAGGCGCGTTGGCTATGTTGTATAGCGTGCGCTCGATGGCTGTAGATGCGTTGAGGTCGGCTCCGAACTTAATGCCGTTGCGCTCGCACCAGTTGCGTATTGAGTTCTTTCCGCCGTTGCCGTCGGGAAAATGTTCTGTTCCGTTGAATGCCATGTGCTCGAGGAAGTGGGCGAGGCCGCGCTGCTCGGGCTCTTCGAGAATTGAGCCTACGCGGTTGGCTATGTAGAAATCGGCCTGTCCCGGAGTCTGGCTGTTGTGGCGTATGAAGTATGTCATGCCGTTGGCAAGTTTGCCCTCGGTAACCGCCTTGTCTTTAGGCAACGGCTGCGCCTGTGCCGACAGAGTCAGCGCAAGCGCAGCTATTGCAGTTACTATTTTAATCATTTTTATTTGTTCAGATATTTGCGTCCGTTAATAATCGTTATGCCCTTAGATGCTGGATTTACGCGCTGTCCGGCGATGTTGTATGCCTTTGCGCTTTCGGTGTCGGCTACGGCAGTCTTTTCAATTCCGGTTGTGCCGAAGTTGAGTGCGTAACTCATGTAAACAACGCCCCAGTACGTTTTGCTTCCAACGGCAAGAGGACTGGTTTCGCTGCCGTTAAGAATTGTGGCTGTCTCGCCCTTTCCGCGGTTGCCAACAACGAATGTGTTGCCGTCCTGCAAAGGTGTTGCAATCATTGCTACCGAGCCGAATGCGTTGCAGACTGATATTGTCTCTTCTTTTGCGAGTGTTTCCTTGTTCAATACGGTAAATACATGGCCTACTGCTGCATTCATGTCGAATCCAGTAGCAACAATCTTATCGCCAATCCAAGTGCCGTAGTATGCGCTGACCGACTTAGAATCGGCAAAGCAGTATGATGCCTCGATGTCGCCGGTTGTTGCATCTGCCTTAAGCACGAAGCCCTTCAGCAATGTTCCGTTATTTGATGTAAAGGCTTCGCTCTTGCCATCCTCGGCAAATCCGCCGTTTACAGAACCTGTGAAGTACAACTTTCCGTCGGCAAACTTAAGGTTCTTATTCTGGATAACAAATGAGCCCTTGCTGTTTGCAACCGATGCAAGAGTCTTGATGTAGTCAACTGCCATGTCGGCTGTGCTTGCTGCGCCGTAGAACATAGTCTGGAGCGATGCGCTTGCGTTGATGGTCTTGCCGTCGAGGCTCAGAACATCGGTATCGGTAGTCTTCTTTGCATGACCGCTGAAATAGATTTTTCCGCTGGCGTATGTTATGTTATCAATGTAAGACAGTTCGCTTTTTCCGCTTGTAAGAAGTGACTTCTCGAAGAAACCGTTCTTGTTCAGTTTAACGATGAAAAGTTCGCCGGTAGCAGTCTGGATATCTCCGCTCCACTCAGCCGTATTGCCGCAAACAAGGGTCTCTGTTGTGTTGTCGGCCTTAGGAATGTAGAGTTCTGAACGATAGTTTCCGGCAATGTAGATGTTGCCGTCTTCGTCTGTTGCCAGAGTGTTGAGGCTTGTGTTTGTAAGGCTTGGCGAGTTTGTGCGGTCTGTCAGAACCTTGCTGCGCAGAACTCTGCTCCACTCAATGCTGCCGTTGGCATCGAACTTAAGAATAACGTTTGCCGCCTCGGTGTTTGATGAACCGACGTAAAGTTCGGTGTCGAAAGTAATGTCGTAGTTATTGCCATCAGCCTGAACAACAGAGAGCAGTTTCTTGTTGTTGAAATCCTTGGCAGGAACGAGGGCACGCGCCTCGAATGTTGCAACAAATCCGCCGTCGGCAGTTGGCGACACGTGTGAGCTGCCAGAGTTGATGTATCCGTAGTTGCTGTAAACAGTCCAGAGAATGCTGCCGTCGGCAGGCGATGTTTTCTGTATGAGTGCGTTTGCGCAATAACTGTTGCCTGTGTATTCGCCGCCCTTGAATGATGTTGCGGCGTTGTCGAAGTGCAGATATTCTGCACCGGCATCGGACTTAGAACCCCATTCGCTGAACACGATGTAGTTGCCGTCGGCAAGTTTGTTAATGCTGATAGGGCTGTTACCAGAAGTTGTCTGTCCTTGAACCGAGTGTGCCCAATTGAGTGTTGCTGCAAGTTGTGCGCTTGCGCTGATGCTGAGAGCCAAAAGAGCTCCGACTAAAATAGTAAATTTTCTTTTCATTGTTATTTTGTTTTGTTCTTATTTTTCTGTCCTTTCAGAAGTGGCATCCAACCGAAATAGTTATCATGTCCTGATGATGCAACTTTCTGTAATGCTGATGATTATATTGCAGTGCCGTGTATATCGAAACCTTCCTGTTGGTGTCGTATTCGACTGATGCCTCGGCACTTATTTCTCGACGGCTGTTGCCCAGATATTCGGTTCGCCAGAGCCATGCGCCGTAGATTTCGTCGTTGTTGAAGTCCTGCTTTCCGCCTTCGGTCTCGTTCTTCAAACTCGACAGAAACTTGGCTTCCGCGCCGATGCTGTACATCATTTTGCCGCTGATGCGGTTTCCGCCAACGGCGAGGCGAGTCGACAGCATATCGGCGTTGAACCGTCGGCTTGGCGATGATTCGTATTTCTCTTCTTGGACGATATTGCCGATGCCTACCGATGCGTAGAGCGACCCTTTGCTGTAGCGGTGCTGAATGGTCGTGCTCAGATTCGATTCGAACGCGAAATCGCCGTACATCTGCTGCTGTGCAATCTGCGGATAGATGTTGTCCTGCGCGCTTCCGAAGATGTTTTCCGTGCCTTTGGTGTTCTTTATCTTGGCAGATGCCGCCACGCCCCACTCGGTGCGCTCGCCTCGGGTCGTGAAGCCGACTTTTGCGTTTGCCTCGGCGGTTTTTTTCTTCGCAAGTGGAAGTTGGTTTAGCGATGTAATAATCTTTTCTACATCAGAAAAGACCGCGCCAGCCGATGCAAACAGCCCTATGTTGTCTTTCCGTCCCCAAGTCAGGGTTGCGCCAATGTTCTTGCCATTGTAGTACGAACTTGTGTTGTCGCCACGGAAGCGATAATAGTCGTTTCCTGCGCCCGTAAGATGATAGAACGTAGGCGTTGACACTTGGTCGTAAGTCTTTATGCTGCTCGTCTGTTTGTACTTGCCAAGGGCGATGTCGATGGCATAGAAATGCTTT
>JAEEGI010010266.1_pt1 | contig 20345 bp, 17 predicted proteins | sample 8958751 | NCBI WGS metagenome assembly JAEEGI01 (sample SAMN16246545, study PRJNA631951) | gut metagenome | biome: gut microbiome; feature: rumen; material: KS-attached | host: Bos | place: Iran: Karaj | collected 2018-10 | reverse complement strand
CTGCCGGCAGCATCAGTCCGCAGGGCAGGCCGTCCGCGATTATGCCCACTCTTCCCTCCAGCAGACCCATGCAGAATTTATCCGGTCTTTCCGTGGTGAGCATCTGCGGGAAAGGCGTCGGTCCGCTTTCGGCAACGTATTCCTCGACGTCTCCCGTGGTAAGAAGGCCGTCTATATCTATACGGGCAAGGCGCTTTTCCGCCTCTTTCACGAATTCGCCGGAGGTCAGCCCCTCGATATATACGAGCCCGACCTTCGTATCCGACCGCCTGCCCACGCTGCTTTCGCGTATCTTCACGTCTGCGCTTCTCAGTCTGGCGCGAATGAGGGCGGTGTTGAGCCTGTACGTTTCGCAGAAAGAATCCTTGGCTCCCTTTATCGCTTTTTCGTTTTCGGGCTTGTCCACTCCGCGGCCAATGCGGCTTTTTATTTCGTATGAGCAGGCGACCCCGATCCCGTCGAATATCAGCGCGCAGCCGCCGCGGAGTATATCTCCCACAAGCTCGGCCATGCTTCTCCGCTCTCTGCACGGCACGGCGAATAAAGCGCCGTCAAGCAGGCGCCGTACGGTCTCCTCCTCGCCGGCCGCGCCGCCGAAGCGTTCCTTATCCGTGAGCGGGCGTATTATGTCCCGGCCTATCGCCCTCGCGTCCGCCGGTCCGTCAAGATAACACAGCTCCGCCTTCACCTCGCCGCCGCCCGGTCTTACCGTGCGCAGCTCCAGGTCTCCGCAGTCCGCGAACACTTTTTTCACCGCCTCGGAGGATATCGGCGCGGACATAAGCCCGTCCGTACCGTCTCCGTCGGAGGAATGTTTTTTCCGCGCTTTGAAAAGCTTCATTACAGCATCAAGCATACTAATATGATTATGCTCTCTTTTTCGCATTTTATCAGCCGCTATGTCCGTGCGGTCCGCGAAATTTTATTTGCAAATGCGCGTTTGTTTGTATATACTTCTTCTAATGGGAAACGGAGGCGTTTCATGAAAGCTCTTACGTCAAAACAGCTTCAGGTACTGGAGTGCATAAAAGACAGCATAGAACGCTTCGGCTATCCGCCGTCCGTGCGCGAGATATGCCGCTATGTTTCCCTGCGCTCTCCGTCCACCGTTCAGGCTCATCTCAATACTCTCGAGCGGCTCGGCTATATCAGCCGCACCGACGGCAGATACCGCTCGATCGTGCTCAACGATCCCGCCGGCGCAGGCATACCCATACTCGGGACGGTCGCCGCGGGCGAGCCCATACTCGCCGTTGAGGACGCGACGGGCTACATAGATTACGACGCCGGCAGCGGGGAGTTTTTCGCATTGAAGATAAAGGGTCTGTCGATGGTCAACGCAGGCATACTCGACGGCGACATGGTCGTGGTCCGCCGCCAGCCCACCGCGAAAAACGGAGATATCGTCGTCGCGCTCATCGACGACAGCGCCACGTGCAAGCGCCTTTCCCTCGAACACGGCAGAGTCACTCTGCTGCCGGAGAACGACGATTTCGAACCCATCGACGGCAGCGGCGCCGCCATACTCGGCAAGGTCTGCGCCGTGATCCGCCGCTACGACTGATTTCACCGTACAAGGAGCATATACCATGAAGCTTTACAATTCCATGACCCGCAGCCGCGAGGAATTCGTGCCCATCGAAGAGGGCAAAATACGCATGTACGCCTGCGGTCCCACCGTATATAATTTCATACACGTCGGCAACGCGCGCCCCATAATCATGTTCGACGTGCTTCGCCGCTACTTTGAGTACCGCGGATACGAGGTCACGTTCGTACAGAATTTCACCGACGTAGACGACAAGATAATCCGCCGCGCCGCCGAGGAGGGCATAAGCGCCGCGGAGGTGGCGGAGAAATATATAGCCGAATATTTCACCGACGCCGTCGGTCTCGGCGTGCGTCCCGCCACGGTCCACCCCCGCGCCACGGAGAACATACCTCAGATCATAGACATGGTGCAGACTCTCATCGAAAAGGGCTACGCCTATCAGGCCGGCGGCGACGTATATTACAGCGCCGAAAAATTCAAGGACTACGGCAAGCTGTCTCATCAGCCGCTCGAGGATCTGGAGGCCGGAGCCCGCATAGACGTGAGCGATATCAAGCGTTCGCCCATGGATTTTGCCCTGTGGAAGGCCGCCAAGCCCGGCGAGCCGAGCTGGGATTCGCCCTGGGGCAAGGGTCGGCCCGGCTGGCATATAGAATGCTCCGCCATGTCCAACCGCTACCTGGGCAAGACCATAGACATACACTGCGGCGGTCAGGATCTTTGCTTCCCGCATCACGAAAACGAGATAGCTCAGTCCGAGGCGGCCAACGGCTGCAAATTCGTCAACTATTGGCTGCACAACGGCTTTATCAGCGTGGACAACAAAAAGATGTCCAAATCGCTGAACAATTTCTTTACCGTCCGGGAGGCCGCCGAGGCCTACGGCTATGAGACGATACGCCTGTTCATGCTCTCGGCGCATTACCGCAGTCCGCTGAACTATTCCGAGGAGTCTCTCCTGCAGGCTAAAAACGCCCTGCAGAGGCTGTATACGGCCAGGGAAAATCTGGAATTCACCGCCGCCAACGCCGCGGCGGCCGAGCTCAGCGCCTCCGAAAAGGACTATATCCCGTCCCTCGATAAATACCGCAGCAAATTCATAAGCGCCATGGAGGACGATTTCAATACCGCGGACGCGGTCTCCGCCCTGTTCGAGCTCGTGCGCGACGTGAACGCCGCCACCGCCTCGGAGCGCGGTCCCTCCCGCGCTCTTGCCGCGGAATGCCTCAGACGCATGACGGAGCTTTCGGACGTTCTCGGTCTGCTGTATGCTTCCGGGGACGACGGCGGACTCGAGGCCGAGGTCGAGGCCCTGATAGCCGACCGTCAGAAGGCGAGAAAAGAAAAGAACTGGGCCGAGGCCGACAGGATAAGGGACCTGCTCAAGGAAAAGGGCATCATTCTGGAAGACACCCCGCAGGGCGTCAAATGGAAAAAACAATAAAAAATCCGCTGCAAAACAAATGTTTTGCAGCGTCACACCGATACGTTAGAGTACCAGCCTTGCCAGCAGCCATACCGCCCCCGTCAGCGCCGCTCCCGCGGCGGCGTAAACGACGGGGGCGATCCTTTTTTTCCTGCGCTCGATATTACCCCTGAGATAGTTTTCCGCTATGCTCCGGGCTTCCTTCAAAAGCTCGGAATATCCCGCGCCGCCCTTACCGTCCCGTATGATGAATATGGCCTTTTCGAACATCGCCGGATCCGGCGAATCCACCATGATTATCTGCCTTGATACTCCCTTTACCATACCCTTCCTCCACGCGCCGTGCGGCCGCTGTCATTTACAGTCAGTTTAACCTTTTCCTTATGCGTTTATTCACGCCCGGTCACGCTTACGGCGAGCACGGTCATGTCGTCCCTGCGCCCGGGCTCCGCCGCGGCTTTTTCAAGTATTTCCGAAGCGAGAGCCTTCACGCTGCCGCCGTCGAAGCTCATAAGCTTTTCGGATATCGCCGAGGGGCAGTCCGCCCCGTCGCTTACTATGACCGCGGCGCTGCCTGCGCCGAGCGTCATCCGCGTGACGTCGGGCGCTCTGCTCTCAAGCCCGGCGGCGAAGCTCTCGCCCTTGACGGTCTCCAGCCTGTCCTTCCTGCGCAGATAGCTCGGCGCGGCGCCGTATTTATACATGCTCGTCTCGCCCGTGAACAGATTGAGCGCCATCAGATCCACGCTGGCGCAGGCCATGTTCTTCTCGTTTTTCAGCATCATCGCGGAATTCATTATGCTCATGGCGCATTCCGGCTCTATGCCCGCCCGCAGCAGTCTTTCGGCTATGCCCACCGCCGTGCCGCTGTCGTCGGCCGCCTCTCCGCCGCTGCCCATGCCGTCGGACATTATCACGTAAAGTATCCCCTCCGGGCTTTTGAACCAGGTCGCCATGTCTCCGTTTGCGCGGCTGCCCTCTTTTTCCAGCGCCGCTATGCCCACGGACGCCTCCAGCGGCTCCTCCTGGTACAGGCTCAGCACTCCGCCGTCCGGCTGGAGGGCGGAGCGGCAAAGCCGGACCTGCGCCGCCGCGGACATTCCCTCGAGCCAGTCCTTGCCGGAAGTGAGCGCCCTCAGGTCTTCTCCGCCTACGTCCACATGCAGGCGTCCGTTCCCGTCTCTGAACACGCCGCAGACGCAGCGGCTGCCGGCCGAGGCAAGATGCTCGTTCAGCCTCTGCTCCAGCCTTCGCTCCTCGCGGCCTCCTCCGCCGGAGCTGCGCATTATTCCGTCAAGCACGGCCGACATGTCGCGGAACTGATTGTACAGCAGCTCCCTGTCCTCCTTTATGCGCTTTTTCATCTGCCGGCGTCTCATGAGCGCGCGCATTTCGGCATTGACCTGATCTATGAACGGCCTTAGCTCCGTGCACCCGTTTCTGAAATATTCGGGTATATCCTCCGCGCGTATGCTCCCGCGCACGTTCATCACCGCCCCGGCGTCGGCAAGGGCGCTTCTCGTTTGTTCATGATCCCTGCCCCAGCAGCGCTCGCGGCCTGCGCAGCCGCGGCACACTCTTTCCGCCGCGACGTCGAACACTGCGCTTATCCCGTCGTCCCCGCCTCTGCTCTCCGAAGCCCTTGCAAGGACGGTATAAATATCCGCGAACGCTCTCGAGGCCCGCTCGAGCTTATCGGTCATGTACGCCTTTTCTCTCTCCGCGCCGAGATAGGCTCTGCCGGGGGCGCGGGGAAGCACGGCCGAAAAGAAACTCTCCGGCGGGAGCATGAATATGACCGACGCTGCGAACGCCTCGTACATCAGTCCGGGGATCATCCTCTCCGGCGCCGCGAGCAGGGCCGCCGCCGCGTTTGCGAGAACGTAGGCCGACGCCGCCGCAAGACGGCCGCCGGAGCGGAATATGCCCGCGAACAGTCCCGCCAGGCTCAGCGCCGTGATAACGCCGCCTTCTCCTCCCGCGCTGAGCTCCAGCGCGATGCCGAGGGCGACTCCCGCCGCGCTGCCTCCCCCGACCCCGGAAGCGTATGCCGCGCCGAGAACGCCCAGAGCCGCGGCAAAGCGCCCGAGGGATACGGTGCTCATGATCTCCGTCCTTCCCAGCGCCATGACCAGGGATATCCCGAGCGCGGCAAGCCCCGCGAGCCTGCCGGAGCCGCCTTTTCTTTTCATGCCCTCCGAATAAAGCCTGCAGCTTCCGTAGCTGAGGATGATATCCGCCGCGTAAAGCACGACGTCCGCGAGCTGTCGGCCGTCATACTTTATGTAAACCGCGCCCACGCATGCGCTCATGGCCGCGGCGACCGCCGGCATGAAGCGTTTTTTCGTAATCAGCCGCGTATCGCGGAAAACATATGCCGCGGCGTATATCAGCAGCGATATCGCGGAATATCTTATACCGCTCTGAAATCCGCCCGCCGTAGAGCCTATCATCGCGCCTATGGCGGCGCAGGCTCCTCCGGCGTCGGCTCCGCATGCCGCCGTGAAGCCGGCAGCGAACGGCGAGCAGTTTCCCGGTATCCGTATCCGGCCCAGCAGTACTCCCGCAAGCAGCTTCAGCAGGTTTACGGCAGCTTTTTTTGCTTTTTCGCTTTTTATCACGCGCAGTCCTCCGACGGAAGTACGCGTATCCGCCGATCTTATCTTCAAGTGACTCCACCTCCGCCTAAATCATACGCTTCGCGGCGGTCAGTTTATGTCGCGCGGGGTCGGAGCGAAAAACAAAAAAAACGCGCCGCAGCGGCAATGTCATTGAATTAAGCCCCGGCGGCGTTGAAATAATCCCTCGGAATCCTTTTTACGGGAAGATTCCGGGGGATTATTTTGAACGCTGTAAAGAATCATTACTGCGGCGACATCGCATTGGTTTCATTGGGACAATTATGACTTAAGGCTCAATATGAAGTCCTCAAAAACATAATAAATCTTTTTTATAGTGTTATATAGACAATTACTTGCAGTTCGAATGACTTTTTGGAGTATCATTTGATATGCCGAGGCACAGATCGAAGAAATAATAAAAATAAGAATTGACGCAAGAAGTACCCATGCAGCAATATGCTTGTAACCGTAATTCAAATAAATGTAATTTATGATTTCAGGGCGAAAGTAGGTTCTTAGTAAAAGATTTTCATGAATGATATAAATAAGCAAAGAAAAACTTGAAAAATAATTCACAATTGGGTTTTTATAATCAATAGTTTTTGCAATATTGAACATTGCAAGCGACATGATGAATATAAACGGATTGTTGTTCACATTCCAATGCATAGTTTTTCCTGCAAAGAATGAGATATGCAAGGCCAATATATTTGTCAAAAGGACAGAAAAGAAAAAGCCTAAAAATCCAATCAAAAATAGGAGAAGATTGCGCTTTATATTGCTGGTAAAAGTAGGGAAGTACTTTTTGACAAAAGCAATTGAAAAGTATATCGTCACCCAAAAAATAAGTTGAGACGGGAAAAAAGAGCGAACGAACAAAGAAAATCCAAAGTAAATTACAAATAAGGCTGCGGATGTCCTAAATAAGGTCTGCTTGCTCATTTCATTGATTGTTTGATTCAATATTGGATGGATCAAATAAAACAGAAGATAGCAAGTGAGATACCAATTATTTGCAAAAAACGTCGGGAAGAAGCTTTTAATAATATCTTTTTTGCTTATTTCGCCTCCTAAAAAAATAAGAGCGATTGCGAAGATGATTACTGATACTATCCAAATCTCAATGAGCATATAAAACCACTTTTGTTTATTGCTCTTTGAAGAATCGAGTAAAAACCATGCTGAACAGATGAAGAATAGCATATTGCCCCATTTTCCAAAATGGAAAAAGAAAGAAAGCAAAATATATTGGATGTTTTCGGTCCCATTAGAAAGGTTAATGGGGCAAATACATCTTCCATTTTCAAGCGCGGTTTGCGTCACATGAGCAATAATGATAAACATTATCGCAAGTATTTTTAGCGTTTCAATTCCGGAAGACCGAACTCTATTTGTCATGGAATAAGCCATTTTTTCTCCTCCATAAAAAAAGTGCGTGGCTCCAAATGGAGACCACGCGCGAAAAACGCATAGCCCACATTTGTTACCACACAAATTCCGATACTCATTAAGAGCAGCAGCGGGGATGCGTTTTTGCCAAAAGGCAATGCTGCTCTAAAAGGGTAGACTAACCCCTTCAATGAGTATCGCTTTTCAGTATGGAATTTGTTTGGTGCAATTATAATAGCACGCCCGTCGCGGCAAATCAATCAATATTTAGCTGCTACTCTGCGATGTAAATTGATGTGAACCATTTTCCCGAAAAAAGAAAAGGCTTCGTTATGGCATCGCATTTGGAGGGCTTTGGAGACGGAGCCCGGAGGGCGGAGGCGGAAAAGCCCTCCAAATGCGGCGGCGTGCTTAGGCGGCCAGCTTTTCCGCCAGCAACTCCCTGGGGCTCTTGTTGCGCAGTGTCCGCATCGGCTTGCTGTTGCTCCATATCAGGTGCTCCGCCAGCTTCCTGTTCAGTTCCTCCACGCTGTGGAATGTTTCCCAATCATAAAAATATTGCTGGTCATTCCTGTGGCTTCGTTCTACCTTTCCGTTGTGCCACGGTGTCCTCGGTGGTATCAGTTTGTGCCGGATCCCCATTTTCTTCAGCTCTGTGTCGAAAGGACATTCCTCCGTCTCACTGATGTACTTGTAGGTAAATTCCGTCCCGTTATCCGTTTGGATCGTCTGTATCTTGAACGGGAATACCTTTGCCAGCATCCGCAGAAACTTTACCGAGTTCTCCGGCGTGTGCTCCTCAAATGCGTATACAAACCGCATTCGCGTGCATTCATCTATTGCTGTCCACTGGTACAAATGCTTGCTTTCTCTCAATAAGGGGCCTCTTAGGCAGGTATACGGCACCTCTTTTACATCGATCTGTACCTTCTCCCCGGGTATTGCTATTTCCGGGTATCGCCTGTCATGGCGTCGAGCACCTTTCCGTTTCTTCTGTTCTGTCACCCCAAGCCGCTTTGCTGCGTAGATCATCCCGCTGAGACTTCGCCTATACCCATTGGCTTTTGCTTCCATGTATACGCCGTCCCATCCATATCGCTCGTACTTCTTCCGGAACGCTTTGGCGATAATCATTTCCTCCGCTTCTGTGTGCTGCCGATGATGACTGTGCGGTCGATGCGACCGTTCCAATAGTGAGCGCCAGTCTTTTCCGTCATATCGTTTGTCCCATCTCTTCACGCTCGACAGACTCACTCCGTATATTCGGGCTGCAAAACTTTTTCCTTTCTTTCTCGCCAGCTTAACTACTGCTTGCCGTTTCCGGGCTTCTTGTGTTAGTATGTTCATGGGAAGTCCTCTCTTCGTACGGTTGGTTTTGTGTGGTAACTCAATCATACCATATCGAAGCTTGGACTTCTCTTCTTATTGGTTCATATCATTTTACATCATACACAAATCAATCAATATTTAGCTGCTACATTATTTCTTTTGGCATTTTGGCGTGGTATAATCAGCCCCTCCAAAAGGCGGCGGGGTTGCCGATATATAACCAAAAACGGGCGTAAAATCACGGTGCGGCTTATAGTTCCGAGAAATTGATTCGTTGTAAGTCTTATTTCAAAATCGGAGAATGAATTAGACAGTCCCTGTTTCCAGAGACTGTCTAATTTAACGCGGAATACACCAAAATCAAAGACATTGCCCATGGCATCCTAAACGCCCGTGCGCTCTATCTCAATCGTGGCCTTGTGGATCTCTATGGCGAGGTCGCTATTCCTCCAGATTTGCGCCGCGCCCACCAAGAGAACGACCAAACAGTCATGGCCGCCTATGGCTTCTTCACCCACAGCACTCGGAGTATTCCAGCGAGGCTGCCTGCGTCGCCGCGCTGATGCGATTATATCAAGAGTTGACACAAGAGGTTTAGACTTTGCGAAAACAGTAGCGTTGTACGCGGCTTTTCAACATGTCATCGTAATGATATAATAATCAGGAAAAAACTAATGCAATCGCAACAGCAATGATTTGCCGCGAATATCAATATGTTATTGGACTGTTTCAAAAATCCACAGACGGTATTATTTCGAAACGACTATTGTGCATTATGAACGATGCTTTTCTAACTTTACCCCGGTTTTTGTTAGATTAAATTTCTGATTTATAAGAAAAATAGTTAGAAAATTTTACTAACTTTTGGAGTCTAAAAGTTAGAAACCGATTTTTGGCCGGAATTTGCATACCACTGGTATCGTTTTCGCGGTTTTCAAAAAAAAACCTATGCCGAGTATCACCCGACGGACAACGGCACACAGCGAAAAACGTTGTGCAGTTAGCACATTCTTCCTTTTGCCACTTCACGCCGCGACGCGGTAGCAGAAGCCGACGAAAGACTTCGCTTTCAAGTTTCGCTCGTCCTGCCGCCCCTGTCTGACCGGCTCCGTATAACGCGCAATCTGCCGCATGAGTTTCTCTCCATCCGCGCCGGGCGCACGGAGAAACTCACGGCACAGCTTGATTGCCATCGTTTGATTCACTTGATAGGCGTAGAGTGCCTTTTGCCTTGCCGGAAGCTCCACGGCGCCAACAATACGGTTACAGAAGTTCGCAACCGTCATTGTCGCCCATAACTCCTGCCGCACAAATTCGTCGGATTTCCCGTGCAGATTTGTCAGGCCGAGACTGTATTTGAGTTCCCGGAACGCGCTTTCAATGCCCCAGCGGGCGTGATAAAGCTCACGGATGTCGTCCATCGTGATTATGCGTGGGAGATTGGTCACAAGCGTTTCATATTCCCCTGTATCAAGCTGGAAGCGCAGAACGCGGAGATTCATCTGATACGGCGACGGGAACGGCCACCGCTGTTGATGCTGTCGGTAAGCGCCTGCTTTGTCGTATGTACGGTTTTGTACCAATATATAGCCCTTTTCCTTGTCCGCTTTGCTCTGCGACGTGGTAATCGTGAAAGCTATATCCCGGTCAAACTCCTGCAACGGCAGGGCGGCGATGGGCTTCATCGCGGCGACGCCGCCGGTACGGACACGGATAAGGAAGTTTGCGCTTGTTTTCTCAATGAATGACGCAAAGACGGCATACGATTCAAAGCCGCGATCTCCGACAATCAGCGTCTTTTCCGGGAAGCTGTACCACGCGAGGAAGAAAAGCAGCGCGCCCACTTCGTCCATGTGCGGCTGGGGCTGAATCACAGCGTCAAGATATGTTTTGTTCAGCACGTCGTAAAGCGGCGTGACATGAAACTGATTCAGACCTTTCGGATGACCCGCATTCTGCACGAACGTGGGCGAGTTCGGATTCCTTGGCATATTGACCGCCGTGCCGTCAATAGCAAGCACCCGATAGCCCTTAAAACGCTGCGCATCGGTGCAAAGCGCGTTGTAATGTTGTAGGACGGCGCTGAAAACATTTGACCCTATGAGCTTGCGGCGTTTGGAAAACGCGGATTTTGAAATGGCGATTCCGGCGTCGTGCAGTTCGGAATCAAGACTGCCGCCGCGCATAGTAAGAAGCAGTTCGATCATTTTCTCGGCGGAAAGCGGAGAATCGCGCGAAAAAGTATGGAAGGGCAGAAAGATGTCCGGGTCATTCAAGGTGTTTCTGATTGCAAGAAACAACGCAGATTTCATGCGGTCAGGATAAGTTAGGTCGGGGATTATTTCGTCATTGGTGGGCATATTCAACACTCCTTTGCCATAGTATATGCAAAGAAGGTCACAACTGTTAACCGAAAAACGAAAAAACCTGTTTTCAGCGCCCAAAATGTCTGAAAACGGCTTAATTCAACGGCGCACACAAAGAATCAGGCAGTCTCTTTTTCTAGAGACTGCCTAATTCAACGCCGCCGGGGTTTAAGTCAATGACATTGGCCGCAGCGGTCTTTTGTTCCGCTGCGGCGCGTTTCATGCGGTCGTCTTCATACGCCGAAATATCTGCGGGTATCCTCTCTGTCGCGCAGGATCTGCTCCTTCAGGGCGTCCACGTTTTCAAAGCGGCGCTCGGGCCGCATGAAGCGCATGAACTCAAGTCTGACGCGCCTGCCGTACAGGTTGCCGTCGTAATCAAGGATATAGCTTTCTACGGATACCGTTCCCTCTCCCGATACGGTCGGCCTCACTCCGACGTTCGTCACGGCGCGGCGGCGCAGGCTTTCGCCCTCTATCGTCACGTTGGCCGCGTAAACGCCGAAGGCCGGAACGAGCACGCCCTCTTCAAAACGCATGTTGATGGTGGGCGTGCCGAGCTTGCTTCCCAGACGGTAGCCGAAGCGCACGGTATCGGTAAGCGTGTGCGGATGGCCGAGGAAGCGGGCGGCGGTCTCCATGTCTCCCTTTTTCAGCAGGGAGCGGATGTAGGTAGAGCTGACGGTTATGCCGTCCAGCTCAACACGGGGGATGATATCGCAGCAGAGGCCCATCCCGGCGCATTTGCTTTTCAGCTTTTCGGGATCGCCCCCGCCTTTCCAGCCGAATTTGAAATCGTGACCCGCTACGAAGCCCGCGGCGCCGAGATCCCGGACCAGCCATTCGACGAATTCGTCCCAGGGCATCTTCATCATGCCCTCGTCGAAGCGCAGCGAAATGATGTCCTCAACGCCGAAATATCTTCGGATAAGCTCGGCCCTGTCCTCGGGCGAGCTTATCAGCTCCACTGCCGCGCCGCTGACAAGGCTGTCCGGATGCCTGTCGAAGGTCAGCACCGCGGGACGGGCGCCTATGCTCTCCGCGCGTTCCTTTGCTTTTTTTATCAGCTCCGCGTGTCCGACGTGCACTCCGTCGAAAAAGCCGAGTGCTATCACTCTTTTTCCCATAAGACCTTCAAACCTCGAAAAAGCTCTTTATAATGTCTATCCTGCCGTCCCGGGCCTCGCCCAGGGCGAGGAATTCCCCGCCGCGGGAATATATGCGGTACCTGCCGTCCTCCGCGCCCGCAAGAGGGGGATTGCCGCAGCGAATGCGCCGCTCGTCCGCGCCGTCCGCCGTCAGAGCGGGCAGCTGTCCGAACATCACGTCCGTGGGTCTCAGCGCGGCGGCGCCGAGGCTCTGCGCGCTTTCGATGCTTATCGCCTCTTCTATCCCGAAGCAGCCCGCCCTCGTGCGTTTCAGCGAGGACATCGCCGCGCCGCAGCCGAGTTTTTCGCCAACGTCATGACAGAGCGTGCGCACGTAGGTGCCCTTGGAGCAGACCACTCTGAAGCGGTATTCCCCGCCGCTGAAGCCGAGGGGCTCGACTTCGTAAATGCATATCCTTCTCGGGCTGCGCTCCACTTCCCTGCCGCGGCGGGCGTATTCATAGAGCTTCTTCCCGTTGACCTTTATCGCCGAATACATGGGCGGAAGCTGATCCCGCTCCCCGGTAAGGGCTCTGAGCTCCGCGGCTACCGCGTCGGGGCTGACGTCCGCGTCTCTCTGCCCGATGATATTTCCGGTAATGTCCTGAGTATCGGTCGTCACGCCCAGGCGCATGCCTGCTATATACTCCTTGTCCGCGCCGTCCATGAATTCCACGGCGCGCGTGGCGCGCCCGACAAACAGCGGCAGCACTCCCGTCGCCATGGGATCGAGCGTGCCGCCGTGTCCTATACGTTTTTCCTTGAGTACGCCCCGCATTTTGGCTGCCACGTCGTGGGAGCTCCAGCCCGCGGGCTTGTCTATCACGATTATGCCGGTCATTTTTCCTTCCAGTGCTTCCGTACCGCCGCTTTTACCGTCTCCGCGGCGCTTTCGCGGCTGCCCTCTATCGTTCCCCCGGCGGCCATGCCGTGCCCTCCGCCTCCGAACTCGGCGCAGATGAGGTCCGCATTCGAATATTGCCCGGTGCGCACGGATATCTTCCACGTCTCCGGAGCCGTCTGACGCATCGTAACGCTCGTCTCCACGCCCTGCACCTGACCGGTGACCGAGGCGATATCGTCCATATCGTCGTCCGTGGCTCCGCTCCTCTCCAGCATGTCCGAGGTTATGTACCCTATGACTGCCTCGCCGTCCATGAAAAACTCCAGCGAGCCTATTATCATGCTCTCCAGCGCGAGACGGCTGCGGCGCTTTTTCATGAACAGCACGCGGTTGAGGTCTATCGGCGCTCCGGCCTCGAGCAGCTCGGCTCCGGCGCGGAGGGTATCGGGCGAGGTGTTTTTATAGCGGAAGCAGCCCGTGTCGGTGGTAACGGCTATATACAGCAGCGTCGCCGTTTCGCTGTCTATGCCGCCCGAGAGCGCCCGAAGCAGCATGTATATTATCTCTCCGCAGGACGCTTTCCCCGGCAGTATGAACTCGTTTGCGGCATAATGCGTATTGGACGGATGGTGGTCTATCGAAAGATCCACCCTGCCGATAAGCTCCGAGGCGTTTGTCTGGATTATGTTCTCGTCCGCGAGGTCCACGCTGATTATTTTCCGCGGCTCAAAATCGCCGTTTCCGTACTCTCTTACCCATTCGGCGTAGCGTTCGGTCATATTCGGGTTTTCAAGCACTCTCGCTCTTTTGCCCGCCTGCCTCAGGCCCCTGCACAGAGCGGCGGCGCTGCCGAGCGCGTCGCCGTCGGGGTTGCGGTGATTGATTATGAGATAGTCGTCGTGGTTTTTCAGCCACTCGACGCAGCTGTCAAAGCTCAGCATCGCCGTTTCCCTCTCCTCCGATGCTGCTGAGAAGCTCGGAAATATGAGCGCCGTTGGCAATGGAGGAGTCTCTCTCGAAAATAAGCTCGGGCGTGTAGCGGAGGCTCAGTCTGCCGCCCAGCTCGCGGCGCAGCCACGGCGCGGCGGACTTCAGGCCCTTTTTCAGTTCCTTCTCGTCCACGTCGCCCAATATGCTCACGTATACCTTCGCGTAGCGCAGATCTCCCGTCGTGTCCACGCCGGTTATGCTCAGCATGCCCTGCCGCACCCGAGGGTCCTTGACCGCGCGGATAAGCTCCGCCAGCTCCCGCTGTATATCCTCGTTGATGCGTCCTATACGGTTGTTCATCTTGTCATCTCCGATCACACGCCGCCGAAACGTCTGCTGCGCCTGCCGTATTCGACAAGCGCCTTGTCAAGTTCCCTTTCATCAAAATCCGGCCACAGCGTATCGGTGAAATAATATTCGGAATAGGCCGACTGCCACAGCAGGAAATTCGACGTGCGTATTTCCCCGCTCGGGCGGATTATCAGATCCGGGTCGGGAATATCGGCGGAATACAGGTATTTTGAAAAACCCGCCTCGTCTATTTCGCCCGCTCTGCCGGCGGCATAGTCCTCCGCGTAGCGCCTCGCGGCGCGCAGGATCTCGTCGCGGCCGCCGTAATTGAAGCAGACGTTCACCTGCAGTCCCCTCACGGTCTCCGCGGTCTTCAGAGCTCTTTTTGACAGCTCCCGGAGCGCCGGTGAGAGGCGGCCGAGATCGCCCATGAGGAACAGGCGCGTATGCTCCTTTTCCATGTCCTCGATGGCCTCGTAAAGGTATTTCTCCAGAAGCCCCATTATCGCGCCGACCTCGTCGGCCGAGCGTTTCCAGTTTTCGGTGGAAAAAGCGTACACCGTCAGATATTCCATACCGAGGTCGCGGCAGTACTTGGTTATTTTCCTGAATGCCTCGGCTCCGGCGGAATGCCCGGCCGTACGCGGCAGGCCGCGCTTTTTTGCCCAGCGGCCGTTGCCGTCCATGATTATTGCAACATGACGGGGGACGGCAAGCCGCTCCTCCCCCGCCCGTGCTTTGTTTTTCCCGATCGGCGCCATTATATCTCGGAAAGTTCCTTTTCTTTCTTCTCGGTCAGCGCATCCAGATTTTTGATATAGTCGTCGGTAAGCTTCTGAATGTCCTTTTCGATGTTCTTGTAATCGTCCTCGGTGATCTCGGATTTTTTCTTCTGCGCCTTGTAAATTTCCATGGCGTCGCGGCGGATATTGCGAACGGCGACCTTGCTCTCCTCACAGTATTTCCTTACCTGCTTGATCAGCTCCTTGCGGCGTTCCTCGGTAAGCTGCGGGAAAACAAGGCGTATCAGCTTTCCGTCGTTCTGAGGGTTGATGCCGAGATCGCTGGCCTGTATCGCCTTTTCGATGAGCTTGAGAGTGCTTGCGTCCCAGGGGGAGATCACCAGCGTTCTCGCGTCCGGCGAGGAGACAGACGCGATCTGGTTTATCTGAGTAGGAGTGCCGTAATAGTCCACCTTTATCTGGTCGAGCACACCCGCGTTGGCTCTGCCCGCTCTTACGGCGGCGAAGGCGGCCTGCATGACCTCGGTGGTCTTTTCCATTTTGTCGGTAAACTCTGTGTAATCGCTCTTGTTCATTGTATTATCCTCCTGTCAAAACACTTTCGTTCCGGTTTTTTCGCCCGTGACCGCACGGACTATGTTTTCCGTGTCCTCCAGCGCGAAGACCTGAATGGGTATGTTGTTCTCCATTGCGAGCGACGTGGCGGGCATATCCATCACGCCGAGCCGCCGGCTCAGCACCTCGGCGTAGCTCACCTCGTCGAACTTCTTTGCCGAAGGGTCCTTTTTGGGGTCTTTGTCATATACGCCGTCCACGTTTTTCGCAAGAAGTATCGCGTCGGCCTCTATCTCCACCGCTCTGAGCGCCGCGGCGGTATCCGTGGAAAAATAAGGCTCGCCGGTACCGCAGGCAAACAGCAGCGTTTTCCCCTCCTCGAGATATCTTATCGCCTTGTCGCAGCTGAACGCCTCGCCTATCTCGTTCATGGCTATGGCGCTGAGCAGCCTTGCCTCCACGCCGACGCGCTCGAGACAGTCCAGCGCGGCGAGACAGTTCATCGCGGTCGCCAGCATGCCCATGTAGTCCGCGCGGGAACGGCGCATCCTTCCGCCGCCGTCCTTTACGCCGCGCCAGTAGTTGCCGCCGCCTATCACTATGCCGACCTGAACGCCCATATCGACGCATTTTTTGATCTTGCGGCAAACTTCCTCGAGAAAATCGAAATCTATTCCGCGCCCGGAGCCTCCCGCGAGGGCCTCTCCGCTTATCTTGAGCAGTACGCGTCTGTATTGAAGCTCCATTGAATTTTTCCTCCGATATAGGCGGGCCGCCCCGCAAAGTGTTTATATAATGATACTACATTTGCGCCGACATTAAAAGAGGTATGAGCAAAAAAACAGTAAAACGCGGCCCGCGCGGAAATGCGCGGGCCGCGTCAAATTATCGGGAGTATATTATTTTACCATGCTCGCAACTTCTTCGGCGAAGTTGTCGGCCTTTTTCTCAATGCCCTCGCCCGTCTGATAACGGGTGAAGCCCTTGACCTTGATGCTTCCGCCTGCGGCCTTGGCGACCTCGGCAACATGCTTTTCGACCGTGACCTTGTCGTCCTTCACGAAGCTCTGCTGGAGCAGGCAGTTCTCGCTGTAGAACTTGCCTATCCTGCCCATGACCATCTTTTCGATGATGCTGTCGGCCTTGCCCGCGTTCTTGGGATCCTCCTTCGCCTGGATGAGAAGTATCTCCTTCTCCTTGGCGATGGTCTCCTCGCTGACGTCGGACTTGTCGAGGAAGCCGGGGTTCATGGCGGCGGTCTGCATGGCAAGATCCTTGGCAAGCTCCGCTACCGCTTCGCTGTTTTCGAGGCCGGCGGATACTTCCAGATTCATAAGGACGCCGATCTTGCCGCCCATGTGGATATAGGGAACGGTCATGCCGCCGTCATAGCGGACGAAACGGCGGACCTGGATATTCTCGCCTATGACCATGACTCTGTCCTTGCGCACGTCTTCCACGCTCTTTCCCTCGCCGGGATAGGTCAGCGCCATCAGGGCGTCGACGTCCGCGGGGGCCTCGACCGCGACCAGGCGGGCGACGTCGTTTGCGAACTTCTTGAAGTTCTCGTTCTTGGCGGCGAAGTCGGTCTCGATATTCACCTCGACCATGGCGGCCTTTCCGCCGTCCACGTACGCCGCGCAGATGCCCTCGGCAGCGGTCCTGCCGGCCTTTTTCTGAGCGGTGGCAAGTCCCTTTTCACGCAGCCATTCTATGGCCTTGTCCATATCGCCGTCGGAGGCGGCAAGGGCGTTCTTGCAATCCATCATTCCCACGCCCGTGGTCTCACGGAGCGTCTTTACGTCAGCAGCTGTAAATGCCATGATTATTCCTCCTCACTGACTTTCTCGGGCTCCGCGGCAGCCTCTGCGGGAGCTGCCTGCTCGCCCGCGGTCTCTGCGGACTCGGTCTGTGCGCCCGCGTCCTCTCCCTGGCGGCCTTCCTGCACGGCGCTCGCCATGGCGGCGGTGATGAGCTTGATGGCTCTGATAGCGTCGTCATTGCCGGGGATAACGTAATCTACCTCGTCGGGATCGCAGTTCGTGTCGACGATGGCGACGATGGGTATATGCAGCTTGCGGGCCTCGGAAATGGCGTTCTTCTCCTTGCGCGGATCGATTACGAACATCGCGGAGGGGAGCTTCTTCATTTCCTTCACGCCGCCGAGATACTTCTCGAGCTTGGATATCTCGTTGGTGAGCTTGATGACCTCTTTCTTGGGCAGCATGTCAAAGGTGCCGTCCTCCTGCATCTTGCGCAGCTGGGTCAGACGGGCGATACGGGTACGCATGGTCTTGAAGTTGGTGAGCATTCCGCCGAGCCATCTGGCGTTGACGTAGAACATTCCCACTCTTTCGGCCTCTTCCTTGACCGCGTCCTGAGCCTGCTTCTTGGTGCCCACGAAAAGAACGGTGCCTCCGTTGGCGGCGGTATCGCGCACGAAACCGTAAGCCTCCTCGAGCTTCTTTACCGTCTTCTGCAGGTCGATGATATAGATCCCGTTGCGCTCCATATAGATATACGGGGCCATTTTGGGGTTCCACCTTCTGGTCTGGTGGCCGAAGTGCACGCCGGCTTCCAGCAGCTGCTTCATTGATACTACGGACATTTTGTTTTCCTCCTTTTTTGTTTATTACCTCCACGGGGTGGATCCGCGCCGCGCCTTGCGGCGAACGGGGCCCGGATACTGCGAAAAGCTCCCGTGTGCGTAATACCGGAGTATTATAGCACCCCTCTTCCGTCAAAGCAAGCGTTTTTTCTGTCTTTCCGGCAAAAATTGTTTGACTTTGCCCCTGCCTCGGATATAATTTATATACATCTTATAAAGAAAGGTTCGGAAAAATGGAGCTGAAAAGCAGAAAAGACATGGATCCCGCGTATATGTGGGATCTTTCTCATATTTTTGCCGACGACGACGCCTGGGAAGAGGCCATGGCCCGCGCTCATGAGCATATACGGGCCGCCGGCGCGGTCAAGGGCAGCCTCGGCGCTTCTGCGGAGTCCCTCAAAAAGGGTCTCGACGCCTTTGCCGAAACGGCCGAGGAGGTATCGCTGTGCTATGTTTACGCTTCGCTGAACAAGTCCGCCGACGGCGGCGACGAGCGCAGCATGCGGATGAGCGAGCGCGCTTCAAATCTCTATGCCGATTTTTCCGCCGCCTTTGCCTTTCTCAGCCCGGAGCTGCTCTCCCTTGACGCCGACAGCCTCGGCGAACGTATGGCCTCCGAGCCCCTCGCCCCGTACAGGCATTTCGTCGACGACGTCGTCCGTTCCCGCAGCCATACTCTGGACCTTGCGGGCGAAGAGCTGCTCGCCCGGCTCAGCCGCGCCGCGCAGACGCCCTCGAACGCTTTCGGCATGTTCGAAAGCGTGGACGCGGAGTTCCCCGTGATTACCGACGAAAACGGCGACGGGGTGCGGCTTACCAACGCCAACTTCTCCGTTTACCGCGCCGCCGGCGATCCGCGCGTGCGCCGCGAGGCCTTCGACGGATATTTCGGCGTTTTCCGCAAGTTCGGCAACACCCTGTGCGCCCTTTATTCCGGCGCGGTCAAAACGGACAATTTCATGGCCGAGACGCGCCGTTTTTCCGGAGCGTGCGAGGCTTCTCTCTTTGAAAGCGCGGTGCCCGTCGCCGTTTACGACAGTCTCATTGAGGCGGTGCACGACGGTCTGCCGGCCATGCGCAGGTACCTCGACCTGCGCCGCAGACTGCTCGGGCTGGACAGGCTCGAGATGTACGATCTGTACTGCCCGCTCATCCCCGAGGCCGATATGTCCGTGAGCTACGAGCAGGCCAAAGCCGTTGTGAAAAAGGCGCTGGCCCCTCTCGGAGAGGAATACGGCAGACTGCTCGACAAAGCATTTTCCGAGGGCTGGATAGACGTATACGAAAACAAAGGCAAGGACAGCGGCGCCTTCTCCTGCGGAGTATACGGGGTGCACCCCTATGTGCTGCTCAACTATACCGATACTTTGGAGGACGTCTTTACCCTGGCTCACGAGCTCGGCCATGCCATGCACAGCTATTTCAGCGACCGCAGCAACGATTACGTCAACAGCGAATACAGTCTGCTCGTGGCAGAGGTCGCCTCCACGGTGAACGAAGTGCTGCTGGCGCGGTATCTGCTCGATACCGAGACCGATCCCGGCCGGCGCGCGTATATCGTCAACCGCTTTCTGGAGAGCTTTCGCACCACCGTTTTCCGCCAGACGCTTTTTGCCGAGTTCGAGCGCCGCGCGCATGAGATGGACGCGTCCGGCGTCCCCCTCACGACGTCCTCGCTCTCCGCTCTTTATCATGAGCTCAACGCGCTTTACTATGACGGCGCGGAGATAAACGAGGTGATGGATATAGAATGGGCGCGCATCCCGCATTTCTACCGCGCCTTTTACGTATATCAGTACGCCACTGGCTTCAGCAGCGCGGTCGCCATCGCCTTCCGCATCCTTGAGACAGGCGACGCCGCGCCTTATCTCCGCTTCCTGTCCACCGGAGGCAGCGACTATCCTCTTGAGGAGCTGAAGCTTGCCGGAGTGGATCTCCGCTCGCCCGAGACGGTCAGAAACGCGCTCAGGGTCTTTTCCGACAGCGTCGACGAATTGGAAAAGCTGACCGCCGCCGTCTGAGCGCCTACGGAGGAAAGACATGGACCAAATACAACGGCGCGTTTACCTCATACGCGAGCTGCTGAAGGAAGAAGCTCGCTTTGCCCGCGTCTCCGTGCCCGAGGACGGGAAAGCGCAGAAGGATCTGCTGCGTTCTCTTATGAACGTCCGCCCGCCCCGGGCCGTCAGCAGGGAGTTTTTGAGCGTGCAGGACGAGTATCTGAAGGAAGCCATCGCGGAAAAGGGGATCACCCGGCTTACCGACCTGACGCCGGCGGACGGCGACCTCTATCTCTGGAAGGGCGATATCACGACGCTGGCATGCGACGCCGTCGTAAACGCCGCCAACAGCGGCATGACGGGCTGCTACCGCCCTCTCCACAGCTGCATCGATAACTGCATCCATACCTACTCGGGTATCCAGCTGCGGCTCAGATGCGCGGAGATCATGGACGCGCAGGGTCACGAGGAGCCCACCGGCCG
>JAEEGI010010263.1_pt1 | contig 20349 bp, 15 predicted proteins | sample 8958751 | NCBI WGS metagenome assembly JAEEGI01 (sample SAMN16246545, study PRJNA631951) | gut metagenome | biome: gut microbiome; feature: rumen; material: KS-attached | host: Bos | place: Iran: Karaj | collected 2018-10 | reverse complement strand
GAAGGTGGCGATCCCGAGATGAAGCAGACCAGGACTAATTACAACTATCCGTTCTACAAGACCTACACCTTCGGTGTCAATCTTACATTCTAAATCCACTGAGCCATGAAAATCATCAGATATTCATTTATCCTTGCACTGTCCGTCCTCCTGATGGGGACTTGGACTTCGTGCGACATAGCGACGGTCGACGACGATGCCTTTCTGGAGGAGCACCCCAAAACCATCTATGGCTTCGAAAATGCCTTCAAGTCAGCGAGTCAGATCAACGACTGCGTCACGGCATGTTACATGGGTGTACGCTTTGCTTTTTACGGTGAAGATCCCATCTGGCTCGGCTGGGGTTCTGACCTTATGGACCGCAGGGATGAGAGTTGGGAAGGCAACTTCACCAACTGGACTACCGCCAGCAATCCTTTCCGGGATCCTACCAACAGCCTCTGGACGCGGGTGGCAGCTCCCGCCAACCTGGGTCTTGACGGCTTGAAAGTCGAAACCCTTGAGATCTCGGAGGCTGACAGAAACAATTATGAGGCCCAGCTGAGGTTCTTCAGGGGCTTCATATATCTGAGACTTGGCGAGATGTATGGCGGCTGGTTCATCGTCGACAAGACCTACACCTCGCTCAAACTCGACATTCCCCGGTCCACCCGGGAGGAGACCTACGAATTCGCCATCCAGGACCTGAAGTTCGCTGCTGAGCACCTTGAGGACCATCCTGAGGCGGGTCGTGTCGGCAAGGGCGCCGCGTATCACTTCCTCGCTGAAGCATACCTGGCCCTCGCTACCGAAAAGGGCAACAATGCCACCGATCTCGACACCGCGATCGGCTATGCCGACAAAGCCCTCGCCCTGCATCCCATCATGATGCGGCGTTTCGGTACGCGGGCGAAGGAAGGACAGGGTCCGGCCCGCAACGGCGTTGCGGCCTATTATCCCAACGGCGATGTGTTCTTCGATCTCTTCCAGCCCGGGAACTTCGATTACGACGAGGGCAACACGGAATCGATTTGGGCCATGCAACAGGATTACGAGAATTTCATCGCACTCGGCAGCGGCTCATGGGGACGCAATGGCATGCACAGGTATTACCTGCCCAGCAAACGCACTGTCCAATGGAACGCCAAATATAAGAATGGAAAGACTTATCCTTGGCGCGGCAATGTCGACGAGTCGTTGTATCCCGGAGGCGAGTATAGCGCCTATGTCGGAGGAAAACCTTCCCAAACCTGGTTCCCCACCGATTATGTGGTCCGTCAGGTCTGGGAAGGCGGATTCGCCGACGACATGCGCAACAATGACCTCAACATCCGCAGGCTATTCAAGTGCACGGATTCGAAACACCCGTTGTACGGCCAGATCGTGACCCGGGAGATGGTCGACACCGTCACGCTCAACCCCATGATGTCTTTTGCGTGTCCCACCTACACGAAATTCGCTCCCATCGACGACTGGGCCTATTTTGACCTCGCGGATGGAGGACAGCGGGTTTACCGGTTCTACGACTCCTATGTGGTACGCTCCGCGGAAACCGTCCTCCTCCGGGCGGAAGCGAAGCTCCGCAAGGGCGACAAGAACGGCTGCGCCTCGGACATCAACATCCTGCGCAACAGGGCCCAGTGCAGCAAGCTCGCGACAGCCGGAGAGATGGATATCAAGTACATCCTCGCGGAGCGCGTCCGTGAGCTCTACCTGGAAGAGTGGCGCTGGGCGACCCTGCTCAGGATGGGCCAAGACGGCATCAACAGCATCAATGAGCACGCGATGCACATCGTCCCTCAGCCGTGCTATAACAACCTCCCCTCCCACAACGTAGCTCCCATCACCAAATGGACCTTGCTTCCGATCTACGAGAACATCATCACCAGCATGAAGGATGTCGATGTCGAGAACAATCCCGGATGGTGATGATTCCCGGATAAAAGTGTATCTTTGATGGACGAAAACCAAAAAAACTGATACAATGAAAAAACTCATTCTTGCTGTCGCAGCCTTGGCCGCCCTGCTGCCGGCCGCCTTGTCTTGCAAAAAGGCGGAAACCATCAAGGTCATGTCCTACAACGTCCGTCTCGGCGTCGCCAAAGACGGAGACAACGCCTGGGACCTCCGGAAGGAAGCCACCCCCGCGATGTTGGAAGACCAGGACCCGCTCTGTTTCGGCGTACAGGAAGCCTATGATTTCCAGATCGCCTACATCAATGAGCAGTGCCCGCAGTATGCGAGCATCGGCGTGGGTCGCGAAGACGGTGTCAGCAAGGGTGAGCACATGTCTATCTTTTACAAGAAAGACCTGGTGGAAGTTGAAGATTGGGGCACCTACTGGCTCAGCGAGACACCCGACGAACCCTCCAAAGGCTGGGACGCCGCCTGTTATCGCACCGCCACCTGGGCTCTTCTCAAGATCAAGAAGAGCGGCACCCACTTCTATTATGTCAACACCCACCTGGACCATGTGGGCGTGGAAGCGCGCAAGAACGGCCTTGCCCTGATCGTGGACCGCATCGCGGCGATGAATCCGGAAGGCTGGCCGATGGTACTCACCGGCGACCTCAACGTCAAGGCGGATGATCCTTGTCTGGTCAACCTGGACAAGAAGATGAAGAGCGCCCGGGTCTACGCGGAGAAAACAACCGACAAGACCTCGTTCAACGGCTGGGGCCGCGCCTCGCAGGCCATTGACTACGTTTATTATTCAGGTTTCAGCAAGTGCAAGGAATTCGACGTGGTGGACCAGTCTTACGCTGGGAAGCCCTTCATTTCCGACCACTATCCGGTCTACGCCGTCCTGCAATTCTAAGGACCTACATATGACAGCGTAGCGACCGAGATCCGTACCGATGGAGGATATACTTCCCGCAATGCCTTGTGGCAGGCGGCCAGGGTCGATCCCGTCGTGAAGGTATCGTCAATCAACAAGATATGCCGCGCTTCGACGCGGTGCAACACCCGGAAGGCGTCCGATACATTGGACGCCTTCTTTTCCATTCCCACGGAAGTCTGGGACTTCGTATAGCGCAAGCGCCGAAGCCCCTCCGGGCAGAATCGCGCGCCCAGGGCAAGCGCCACCCTCCGGGCGATCACCGCAGCCTGGTTGTACCCGCGCCCCCGGCGCCGGCGCCAATGCAGCGGCACAGGAATGACACAATCCACATCTTTGAATTCCGGGGAAGAGGCGAGCCGCTCCCCCAGCCGGTCGGCGAACTCCCGGCCCAGTCCCAGCGCAAAACGGTATTTCAGCGCCTGCGGGATGTTTTTATATCCGGATTCCGAGTTGTAATACAACAGGGCCGCGGCATGGCCATAGGCCTCTTCCACCCCATGCGGCACCTGGTCGCGGATCCGGGCATTGTATTTATCCGCCATCGGATTGTGCGACTGGTCCCAGAAAAAAGTGTACGGCAGGTCGCTCCGGCACTCCAGGCACAGGTAGCGTTCAGAAAGCGTGAGACGCTTCCCGCAGACGAAACAATGCCGCGGCAGGATCAGGTCACTGACTGCCGTGGCAAAGTCTTTCAAACTGGCACCGGAGACCGCTTTATCCATCCCTTCCATTCTCCCGGAAAGCGGAGGATCAGCAACTCATCGCACCGCAACAGTGGATGACCTGCCCGCTGACATAGGATGAGAGGTCGCTGGCCAGGAAAAGCGCCACCGAGGCGACATCCTCGGGCGTCCCTCCGCGCCGAAGCGGAATGGTCTTGATCCATGCCTCACGCACCTCATCCGGCAAGGCCTTGGTCATGTCGGAAAGGATGAAGCCCGGAGCGATGGCGTTGGCCCGGATGCCCCTGGGGCCCATTTCCTTGGCGATCGACTTGGTCAGGCCGATGATGCCCGCCTTGGAGGCGGAATAATTGCACTGGCCGGCATTGCCGTTCACGCCCACAACAGACGAAAGGCTGATGATGCTGCCCCCGCGCTGACGCGCCATGATGGGCGTCAAAGCATGGATGAAATTGAAGGCGGATTTGAGATTCACGCCGATGACGGCATCCCATTGCTGCTCGCTCATCCGGAGCATCAGGCCGTCCCGGGTGATGCCGGCGTTGTTGACCAGGATGTCGATATGGCCGAACTCTTCCTTGACCTGGTCGACCACGGCGTGCGCCTGGTCGAAATCAGCTGCATTGGATGCATAAGCCTTGACTTTGTGCCCGAAAGCCTCCAGCTCGGAGACAGTCTGCTGCGCGACCTCGTCGATGACCAGGTCGGTGAAGGCGACGTCTGCGCCCTCGGAGGCAAAGCGCAGGGCGATGGCCTTGCCGATGCCGCGGGCGGCGCCTGTGATCAGCGCCACCTTATTGTCCAATAGTCCCATATTATTGATTCATGGCGGCTTCCACGTCATCCGGGGCGATCGGCAGGCGCTTCGGTCCGAGCCTCCGCGCGCCGTCCGCCGTGACGAGGACATCGTCCTCCAGGCGGATGCCGCCGAATTCATAGTAAGCCTTCAGTTTGCTGAAATTGACAAAAGACGCGTTCGTCCCCTCCTGCTTCCATTTCTCGATGAGGGCCGGGATGAAATAAATGCCCGGTTCGTCGGTGATCACGTTTCCGGGACGCAGGCGCCGCGCCATCCGCAAGCTCCCGAGGCCCAGCTGCGGTGAACGTTTCTGGTCGTCGTCATAACCGACCAGGTCTTCACCCAGATCCTCCATGTCGTGCACGTCCAGGCCCATGTTGTGGCCCAGGCCGTGGGGCATGAAGAGTCCCGCCACACCCGCAGCGACCATCTCATCCACATCCCCGCCGACCAGTCCGAGCGATTTCAGACCCTCCAGCATGCGGCGGGCGACCGCGAGATGCACGTCCCTGTACGCCGTGCCGGGACGGATCAGGGTAAATGCGTACTCGTTGCATTGGTACACCAGCGTATAGATATCCCGCTGCTGTGCCGTGAAGCGTCCACCGGTCGGATAGGTGCGGGTGAAATCGGATGCGTAGAAATCATTGCTCTCCACGCCGGCATCGATCACCAGCAGCTTGCCGGGCTCGATGACGCATTCATGGCTGTGGTTGTGGAAAACCTCTCCGTGCTGCGTCAGGATGGTCGGGAAAGACACGCCCCAGCCCTTGGCCAGCGCGAAACCTTCCATCTTGCCGACGATGTCCTGCTCTATGACGCCGACGCGGATCGCATCCCGGCCGATCGAATGCATCTGCTGGCCCAGGTCGCAGGCCGCGTCAAGCAGGGCGATCTCCCGTTCCTCCTTGACCAGACGCATCGAAACGATGGCCCGGATCAGGGCTTCAGAAGGGGTCGTCACGCCCAATTCACGCAGCTTGAGCGTATTGTAATAACGCGAAGGAGGGATCACGTGGACGGGGCGTCCCTGCGCCTGTGCGGCTTTGACCGCCTCGTCGAAAGCGGCATAGGGGGCGCTGGCGGCGATGCCTATGCGCTCCGCCAGGCTCGCCACCGTCGGCATCGGTCCGGTCCAGATGATGTCGTCGATCCCGTAATCGTCGGAACAGAGGGTTTCCGTCCCGGCGTCCAGGTCGAGGATAGCGGCGAAACGAGGCTCGGCAATGCCGAAATAATAGAGCCAGGTACTGTCCTGGCGGAACTTATATCCGTTGGCCCTGTATTGCGCGGGAGCATCCACGTTGCCGAGAAAAGCCGCTATGCCCCTCTTCCCTTCCGGGGCCGTCCCGGCCATCAGGTCGAACAGGGCTTTTCTCCGGCTGACGTAAACGTTTTTCTCAAACATATCGCTTGTCGTTTTTTGTTCTGAAGACAAATATACGAATAAAATAGACGGTTTTTCGACAAATAATTATGATTATTTACTTCAAATCATTATATTCGTTGGATAGTAGATTATGTTTAATTCTTAACAATAAACCCACTACGGATATGTCTAACGAAATGTCTAGAAGAACGTTCCTCAAAGCGGGAACGGCTGCAGCGATCGGACTGACGATGGCGACGGACGATGTCCTGGCCAAAGCCAAGAAAAAGAAGGCCGTCGCTCCCAGCGACAAGCTCAACATCATCGGCGTCGGCATCGGCGGACGCGGCGCTTCCGACCTCCGCGGTATGGAAAGCCAGAACATCATCGCCCTCTGCGACACCGACTGGGCTTATGCCAAGCATGTCTTCGAGCGCTATCCTGAAGCCAAGCGCTACAATGACTGGCGCGTCTGCTATGACGAGATGCTGAAGGACGCCGACGCCGTCATGGTCGCCACTGCGGACCACACGCACGCGATCATCGCCGCCAACGCCCTTACCGAAGGCAAGCACGTCTATTGCGAGAAGCCCCTCACGCACACCGTGTATGAGTCCCGCCTGCTGACCAAGCTCGCCGCCAAGTACAAGGTCGCGACCCAGATGGGTAACCAGGGCGCTTCCGCGGAAGGCGTCCGCCAGACCTGCTCCTGGATCTGGAACGGTGTCATCGGTGAGGTTACCAAGGTCGAAGCGTTCACAGACCGTCCGATCTGGCCCCAGGGACTCGATCGTCCGGAGAAGGAAGATCCCATTCCCGACACGCTCAACTGGGATGGCTTCATCGGTCCCGCCCAGTATCGCCCGTACAACAGCATCTACACCCCTTGGAATTTCCGCGGCTGGTGGGATTTCGGTACCGGCGCCCTCGGCGACATGGCCTGCCATATCCTTCATCCTGTCTTCAAGGCTCTCCGTCTCGGCTATCCGACCCGCGTCCAGGGAAGCTCCACCGCGCTCCTGACCGAGTCCTGCCCGAACGCCCAGATCGTCAAGCTCATCTTCCCCGCCCGTGAAAACCTGCCTAAGGTCGCGATGCCCGAAGTCGAGGTCTGGTGGTACGACGGTGGCTTGAAGCCTCCCCGCCCGGAAGGCCTGCCTGCCGGCAAGAACCTCAACGTCCAGGGTGGCGGCGTGATTTTCCACGGCACCAAGGACACCCTCATCTGCGGCTGCTACGGCGCCAAGCCTTACCTTGTCTCCGGCCGCAACCCCGAGACCCCGGAAGTCCTCCGTGTCATCACCGAGTCCCACCAGATGGACTGGGTCCGTGCCTGTAAGGAAGATCCCGAGAACCGCGTCCTGAGTGCTTCTGACTTCAGCGAAGCCGGCCCGTTCAACGAAATGGTCGTGATGGGCGTCCTGGCCGTCCGTCTCCAAAGCCTCAACCGCGAGCTGCAATGGGACGGTCCCAACATGCGCTTCACCAACATTCCGGAAGGCGCCACGATCAAGACGATGATCCACGACGGCTTCTCCGTCACCGACGGTCATCCGACCTTCAAGAAGACCTACACGGATCCCGTGGACGCCAATGCATATGCGGCGGAGCTAATCAAGCACACTTACCGTGATGGCTGGACGCTGCCCGACATGCCCGAATAGTCAACAACTAAAGTACAAAACGATATGAAAAAGATCCTTTTCAGCGTTGCAGCAGTTGCAACCCTGTTCCTGCTGGCCGCTTGCGGCGGCAAGAAAGCGGCGGCCCCCGAGGTCGAAGAAATCGTGGTTCCCGCCCACGACAATGTTCCCGAGTATGTGATCGTGAATGCCCCCGAGGTCGACCTCGCGGACTTCAAGGTGGACGAGGACGGTTATATCGTCCTCTTCGACGGCACCTCCCTCAAGGGTTGGAGAGGCTATGGCAAGGACCATGTCCCTTCCCGCTGGACCATCGAGGACGGCTGCCTGAAGTTTAACGGCAAGGGTGGCGGCGAGCAGCAGGCCGGTGACGGCGGCGACATCATCTTCGAGAAGAGGTTCAAGAACTTCGAGCTCCTCTTCGACTGGAAGGTCACCGAGCGCGCCAACTCCGGCGTTTTCCTCCTCGCCCGTGAGATCAAGACCCAGAAGGACAGCGTCTGGAAGTATTCCCCGATCTACATCTCCGCTCCGGAGTATCAGATCCTCGACAACGCGAACCATCCGGACGGCCAGCTGGGCAAGGTGATCGGCATCCGCCAGTCTTCTTCCCTGTATGACATGATCGTCGCCGAGCCGCAGAACGCCAATCCTTGGGGTGAGTGGAATACCGGCAAGATCCTGGTCTACGAAGGCACTGTCGTGCATGGCCAGAACGGCGCCAACACTTGCGAATACCACCTGTGGACCCAGGATTGGGCCGACCTGCTCAATTCCGGCAAATTCGCCCAGGCCAAGAACCCGCTTGCTTTCGAGCTGCTGAACAATGTCGGTGGTGACGAGCATGCCGGTTACATCGGCTTCCAGGATCACGGCGACGTGGTGTACTATCGTAACATCCGCATCAAGATCCTCGACTAATGAAGAAACTGCTTTGGATAGCCGGCGCCCTGGTGGCGCTGGCTTCTTGTTCCACCGCCAAGCCGGTGGCCAAGGAAATCGGTGTGCAGCTCTATTCTGTCCGCGAACTCATCGGCAGCAACGAGAAGTATGACGCCAATCATGTCGAGGTTTTCCAGAAGCTCGCCGACATGGGATACACCACGGTTGAGATCTGCTGGTACAACGACGGCAAATTCTTCAACCACCCTGTCGAGGAGATCAAGGCGGACCTCGAAGCCGCCGGCCTGAAGGCCATCTCCACGCACACGATGCGTAACCTGACCGACGAAGAACTGGCCAACAAGGATTTCACCGCCGCGCTCGAGTGGTGGAAGAAGTGCATCGCGGACCATAAGGCCCTCGGCTGCCAGTACATCGTCGCCCCAAGCTTCCGTATCCCGGAGACCCTCGAAGGACTGAAGACCTACTGCGATTACTTCAATGAGGTCGGCAAGCTCTGCGCGGAGCAGGGCCTGAAGTTCGGTTACCACAACCACTCCCGTGAGTTCCAGAAGATCGAGGATCAGGTCATCTATGATTTCATGATCCAGAATACCGATCCGAGCCTCGTCTTCTTCGAGATGGACGTGTACTGGGCCGTCATGGGCAAGGCCGCACCTTGCAATTACTTCCGGAAATATCCGGGCCGCTTCGAAATGCTCCACATCAAGGACGTCACCGAAGTCGGCCAGAGCGGCTTCGTCGGCTTTGACGCCATCTTCAACAACGCCGATGTCGCCGGCCTGAAGCACTACATCGTCGAGATGGAAGGCACCGGCGTGGGTGACATCATGGAAACTTGCCGCATCAGCGCCGACTATCTCAAGGCGGCTGATTTCGTCAAGCCCAGCTATGCCGAGTAAACCAACCTTACCACATCATTGACAATGGCTAAAGCAAGAAAGAAAACCGTCGCTCCGAGCGACAAGCTCAACATCATCGGCATCGGTATCGGAGGCAAGGGAGCATCCGACCTGCGCGCCGTCGAGTCCCAGAATATCATCGCCCTGTGCGATGTGGACTGGAACTACGCAAAACGCATCTTCGAGCGCTACCCCGATGCGAAACGTTACAAGGACTTCCGTATCTGCTATGATGAGTGCCTGAAGGATGCCGACGCCGTCATGGTCGCCACGGCGGACCACACACATGCGATCATCGCCGCCACCGCCCTTGCGGAAGGCAAGCACGCTTTCGTCCAGAAGCCCCTGACGCACACCGTGTACGAATCCCGCCTGCTGACCAAGCTGGCTGCCAAGTACAAGGTCGCGACCCAGATGGGTAATCAGGGATCTTCCGCGGAAGGCGTCCGCAAGACCGTCTCCTGGATCTGGAACGGCGAGATCGGTGAGGTCACCAAGGTGGAGGCCTGCACCAACCGGCCGATCTGGCCCCAGGGCCTTTCCCGGCCCAAGGAGGTCCACCAGATTCCCGATACGCTCGACTGGGATTGCTTCATCGGTCCGGCTCCTTACCGTCCGTACAACTCCATCTACCATCCTTGGAATTTCCGCGGCTGGTGGGACTTCGGCACAGGCGCCCTCGGCGACATGGCCTGCCACGTCCTGCATCCGGTCTTCAAGGCTCTCAAGCTCGGCTATCCGACCCGCGTACAGGGCAGTTCCACCGCCCTGCTGACCGAGTCCTGCCCGAACGCGCAGGTGGTCAAGCTGGTTTTTCCGGCCCGCGAGAATCTGCCCAAGGTGGCGATGCCCGAAGTTGAAGTCTGGTGGTATGACGGCGGCCTGACCCCGCCGCGCCCTGCCGGGATGCCCGACGGAAAGGCTTTCGACCTGGACGGTACCGTCATCTTCCACGGCACCAAGGACACCCTCATCTGCGGCTGCTACGGCAGGAATCCTTATCTCCTGTCCGGCCGTGAGCCTGAGTGCCCCGAAGTGCTCCGTGTCATCACCGAGAGCCATCAGATGGACTGGGTCCGCGCCTGCAAGGAGTCTCCCGAGACCCGCGTGCCGAGCGCTTCCGACTTCAGCGAAGCCGGCCCGTTCAACGAGATGGTCGTGATGGGCGTGCTGGCCGTACGTCTCCAGAGCCTCAACCGCGAGCTGGAGTGGGACGGCCCCAACATGCGTTTCACCAACATCCCGGAAGGCGAGACGATCCGGACGATGATCGAAGACGGCTTCTCCGTCAAGGACGGCCATCCGACCTTCAACAAGACCTACACCGATCCGGTGGACGCCAACGCGTACGCTGCTGAGCTGATCAAGCACACATATCGTGAAGGCTGGTCTCTCCCGCCGATGCCGGAAGACTAGACCGCGACGGACATACTTCCAATGGGGGAAGGTGAAAAAATTCACCTTCCCCCAATTATTTTGTCCCGCAAGCATCGACCGTCAATCTCCCACAATAATGACGGAAGTCGGATTATGATTGTCCTGAAGTATAAGAGTCGGAGGACGATGATGCAGATATATCGTTTTGAGATCGGGATTCCCCATGCATTGCAACCGGGAAAGACTTGTCTGGGACGAAAGATCCAGAACCTCAAGAGAGGATCTCCAGATCTCAACCGAGGTCAGAGTCGAGATCTGGCTAACATCCATTGATTTCAATTCCGGCGAATCAGAGATATACAACCTCTGTAAGGATGGCAGATCTTTCAACAGCATCTTCTCCTCACAGACATCCTGTCGACTGCAAGCGATGAACCCCAAAAACAGGGTCAGGATCAAGAAAAGAAATCGGATATCTGTATTATTCCTCATTTATCAATATTTCAGCACGATTGTCGGATCGAGGGGATAGCGGCCGAAGTCTTTGCCGTATAGGGCGAGACCGCCGTCCAGGTCATCGGCAGGGGTCGTGAAGCGGATGACCACCTTGTCCTTGCCGGCGAGCAGATTGACCGGGACCTTCATCTTGACGAGTTCGCCGTAGGAACCTGCTTCCCGCATCCAGCGCTCGGGGGTCTGGGCGCCCCAGGAAAGGATGCCGCGGTGGTCGGCCGGATCGTCGGCTAGGTCATATTTGCCGATGACTTCCCCGTTCACGGATACCTCCAGCTTGGAGGGCCACAAAATCTTGTCCGTCATAGCGTAGGAGTTGAGGGACTTGCAGTGGTCGAAGGTGCCCTTGCCCAGCATGTAGTCTCCCTGGATTGCATCTCCATCCCGGTCCTTGCCGAACCATTCCTTGGCGGAAGCCTCGAAGACCAGTTCGGCCTCCTCCAGCCCATCCGTGACCGGCAGGTCGACGGTGTATTCGAAATAACCGTGGCCGAAGCCGTTGACTTTCAGGCCGTCATAGACATTGGTCTGCTTGTTGGACCACTCCTGCGCCGTGAAGGAAGCAGGCTCGAAACTGACGAGCTTCGTCTTGTCGCTCTCAGGCATCTGTCCATCCTTGACACGGAAGGTCGTGAAGTTGCGGTGCAGGACCTCACCCTGACCGTTCTTCAGGACCATCCGGAGCAGGTAAAGGCCATTCTGGGCGGGCATGTGGACGCGCACGTGGCCGGCTTCCCCATTGAAATAAGGAGCGAATCCAACCGGGATAGAGGCCTCTTCGAAGGTCTTGTAGGCGCCCAGGGCATCCCAGCCTGCGAGTTGCGTCTCGACGCTCAGTTTACCGGGATCCTTGTCGGTCGTGAAAGATGCCAGGATCGGGAGATCCAGCCAGCTGTCAGCCGCCTGTTCGGTATAGAGGTAGCAGTCCGGCTGGATATAGTAGCGGCTCTGGAAGTCGGCGATGGTCATGCCGGGGACCAGCTCACCCAGACCGTCGATCTTCTCCGAACGGTCAAATTTGACATAACCGTTCCACTCGTTGATCACGTCATGGTGCTCGGTGTAAAGCCAGCCGCAGCACTTGGGATGGCGCCGGAAGGAGTTGATCATGATGTGATAGTCCCAGGTGTAGTCGCAGTCACCCGCGCTGCCGTTGTAACCCCAGACGTTGCCACACTCGCTGTTCATCATCGGGACACCGTTCTGGACATTGTCGCCGATGTAGTTCCAACTGCTGCCGGGGAAGGTCTTCGCATCGGCCTCAGCTACCATAGGCTCCCACATGCATCCGCGCTTGTAGGCGTGCCAGGAGTTGATGTCGGACTCCACATGGTCGTAGTTGCAGGCGGAGTTGTCCTCGACCAGGCGGGTCGGATCGAGCTCCTTAGTGAGATGGTACATGCTGCGCACCCATTCCTGCGTCTCTTTCTCATAGACGCCGCCTTCGCCCTTCAGGCCCCAGGTCTCGTTGAAGTTGACCCAGGCGAAGATGGACGGGTGGTTGTAGTCGCGCTCGACCTGGGCACGCAGGCAGTTCTCCCAATCCTGGCGTGCCGCCGGGACAGGCTTGCCCCAGAAGTTCGGCGTATCGGCCATGATCAGCAGGCCGAGTTTGTCCGCCCAATAAAGCTTGCGGGGCACTTCGACCTTGATGTGGATGCGGTTGCCGTTAAGGCCGAGATTCTTCGAAATCTCAATCTCATGCTTCATGAATTCATCGCTCGGGAAGGTGTAGAAGCCCTCCGGATGGTAGCTCTGGTCCAGGCAAAGCTGGAGATAAAGAGGCTTGTCGTTGAGCGCGATATAGGGATAATCGGTGCCAGGGAGGTTTGTGACGCTGATCTTGCGCTGGCCGAAATAGCTGTCCACGGCATCTTCGTCTCCGAGGGAGGCGGTCACCTCATAAAGGAACGGGTCGTCCAGGTCCCAGAGATGCTGGTCCTTGATGGGAACGGTGAAACGGGCGCATTCCTTCCCAGCCATATCCGCGGAGAAGTCCGGCTGGCCACCGGTCTTGAACGCCAGTTTGAACGCTTCACCTTCGGCTGCCGGTGCCGCAAGCGCCACGTCGACCTGCACGCAGGCATTGTCGATATCCGGGGAGAAATGCAGGCTGCGGATGTAGTTCGCGCCGCGCGCTTCCAGATAGACAGTCTGCCAGATGCCGCGGGCGTTGCCGTAGCCCTGCTTGCCATAGAGATGCGCATCGCTGGGAGTATCGTCGGCCTTGATCAGCAGGGTTTGGTTCTCGCCGAAGCGAACGTTTTTCAACTCGCACTCGAAAGGGGTATAGCCGCCCTGATGGCTGCCGGCCTGCTCGCCGTCGAGCCAGGCGGTCGTCTCCCAGTCGGAGGCGCCGACCACCAGGAAGACGCGCTTGCCTTCCCATGCCTTGGGGACGGTGATCTCACGTCCGTACCAAGCTATGTCGCCCTTGTCCTCCACCTCGGAGAGTTTGGAGCCCCAGGGGAAAGGGACCAGGATACGCTGGTCCAGGGCGGCGCAACTCTTGTCGGCCAGGGCCTTGTCCGCGGCTGCGGCATCGAAGGTGAAAGCCCAGTAGCCATTGAGGTTGAGCCATTCGGCGCGCTCGAAATCCGGACGCGGGTGTTCAGGCAAAGGAATGTTGACGGTCTTAGGGGTGCAGGCGCCGAGAAGGAGGGCGCAGCAGGCACAGAAATTCAGGACGAAATGCTTCATGAGACTTATAATTATGTCGGATTGTAAATATAAGAAAAATCACTATCTTTACGAGGTTGAAAACAAATAATCAGAGATAAAATGAAAAGTCTTTTGTTCCTTCAGAACCTCGGTGCGGGCGAAATCATCATCATCGCCCTGGTCGTACTGCTTCTTTTCGGCGGCAAGAAGATTCCCGAGCTGATGCGCGGCATCGGCAAGGGCGTCCGCAGTTTCAAGGAAGGTATCAACGATGTCGAGAAAGAGATCGGCAGCGTCGAGGATGATGTCAAGAACGTCGGCAAGGACGAAAAGAAATAATGTCTGCCGGGGAGCAAAATACCCAAACAGGCGAAATGTCATTCTGGGACCATCTCGAGACATTGAGATGGGCCCTTTTTAGAGTCATCATCGTCCTGTTCGTTTTGCTTGTGGGGTGTTTCATCGCGATGCCCCACATCTTCGACACGTTCGTGCTCGGACCGACGGACTCCGGTTTCTTCCTGTATCAGTGGCTCGGTGAGCTGGGGAAGAACGGAGGCCGTTTCATGCCGGACTTCAGCGATGACTCTTTCCACGTCGACATCATCAACATCAACGTGGCGACGCAGTTCCTGACACACATCACGACCTCCTTCTGGTTCTCGCTGGTGCTGGTATTCCCGTACCTGATGTACGAGATCTGGAAGTTCGTCCGCCCGGCGCTGTTCCCGGAGGAGCAAAAAGGCGTGAAGACGGCGTTCCTCGCCGGCGGCGGCCTTTTCTACATCGGCTGCGCGGTGGGATACGTCGTCGTCTTCCCCCTGACCTTCCGCTTCCTGACGCAGTACACGATCGGCAACGAAGTGGTCAACCAGATTTCGCTCAATTCCTACATGAGCAACTTCCTGACGATCATCTTCGTGATGGGTCTGGTATTCGAGATGCCCATGCTGGCCTGGGTCCTGTCCTCACTGGGCGTCCTGCATAAGGAATTCCTCAAGCAGTACCGCAGCTATGCGGTCGTGGTGCTGCTGGTCCTGGCAGCCATGATCACTCCTTCGGGCGACCCGTTCACCCTCTCCGTGGTCTTCCTGCCGCTCTATCTCCTGTACGAGTTATCCGTCCTCATCGTCAAGCCTGCTCCGCCGGAGGACGCGGATTGAGTCCGGTTTATATGAAAAAGATCCTACTTATCCTGTCGGTGGCCTTCCTGTCCTGCAGTGGTGTTTCCGTTGCCGGACCGGAAGAAGACTCACGCACGAAGCATTTTGAGGACAGCAATTACAGCATGTTCATCCACTGGGGTCTGTATTCCATGCTGGGCAGTACCTGGAACGGAGATACCTATTATGGGATCAGCGAGTGGATCATGAATCCCAGCATGGCCCACATCCCCGTGGATCAATATATGGCGCTTGCCAAAGACTTCAATCCGACAGGGTTCGATGCGGATGCCATCGCGAAACTGGCCCGGGACGCCGGCATGAAGTATATCATCATCACGAGCAAGCACCACGAAGGATTCGCCATGTTCCGTTCACAGGCGAATGCTTTCAACATCTGTGACGCGACGCCGTTCGGCCGGGATCCGATGAAAGAACTCGCCGAGGCTTGCCGGAAATACGGGATCGGACTCGGCTTTTATTATTCCCATAACTTTGACTGGACTTATCCGGGCGCCACGGGCGGACCGGAGACGGACCGGGATGGGAACAAGAAAACCTTCGATGATTATTATCACGAGAAGTGCCTGCCTCAGATAGAGGAGATCACGACGAACTACGGCGATCTCGAGCTGGTCTGGTTTGACATGCCCGGCGGCATTCCGGAAAAATACGCCAGGGAGTTGGTCGAGGTCGTTCATCGGAACCAGCCCCGTGCCCTGGTCTCCAGCCGGGTGGGATATGGGCTCGGCGATTACGAAACGCATGGTGACTCCGAGGTTCCGCTCCGCAACATCGACGGCATCTGGGAATCCATTGACATGACCAACCGTTCCTGGGGTTATTCCTGGTATGATTCTGCGTGGAAGACACCGAAAGACATCCTCTCTTCCCTTCTTTCCGTCATCGCCCGGGGCGGGTCGTATATGCTGAATGTCGGTCCGGACGGACAGGGCCGGATCCCGGAAGCGGCCCAGCTTTCCCTGCTTTCGGCCGGAAAATGGATCGCCCGGCATCCGGACGTGGTATATGGCACGGATCCCTCACCTTGGGACCATGCCTTGCCTTGGGGAGATGTGATCACCAAAGACGACAAGCTTCATCTGGTAGTATATGAATGGCCTGAGGATGGGAAACTGTGGCTGCATGGCCTGAAGAATCCGGTCAAAGAGGCCCGCGTGCAGGGCGGAACCCGGAAGAACAGGTTGAAATATACGACCGAAGGTGACTGGACTTGCCTGGAAGTGCCCTTCAAGGCTCCGGACGATCCGGTATCGGTCATTGACCTGACGGTCGTCGGAAAACCGATGGCCGATACGACGCAATTTGTCGACCCGGGAATCGGGCTCACGCTCTCGACCATGATGGCTAAGGCGGAGAACTGTTCGGTCAAGAAGATGGCGTGGATGGATTCGAAATTCGGCGACTGGAAATATGCCTACGGCGTGAATGACTGGAACGAGGATGCCCGCGTGACGTGGGAGTTCGTCATCAAGGATCCCGGGTATTACCAGATCGCCTTGAAATACAAAGGCAACGAGCGGAAAGTATGGAAGATATCCACGGATGAGGGACGTTTTATCCAGAATCAGCAGAACGCTTCGGCGGTCTATACCACGTATCCCATCGGGTGGATCAAGTTCGACCGGCCCGGTCGGCACACCCTCCAGGTCGGGATGGTGGATGGATTCAAGGAAACCAACCTGATCGAATTCTCCATCACGCCCGTACGGTTTTAGAAACTAATAACCCACATTCTTATGAAGAAACTGATACTCCTTTTAGCATCAGGCGTGTTTGCCATTACGTTGGCAGCTACGGAGGTCAACGACAGGGAGGCCGCCTTTCCCCTGTCGTTCAAATATGACGGCGAGGCTTTTTCCGCCCGGACCTGGCCATCCTCGGAAAGGATGGTCGCGCCCGGAGAAACCGAGACCCTTTTCACATCCCCGGACGGGAAACTCCGGTTATCGGTCATCCGCAAGACCTATCCTGATTTCCCTGTCACCGAACTAAGATCCACCCTGGAGTGCATTTCTTCGGAGGAGACAGGCATCATAGATGATTTCCAGTCCTTCGTTTTCTCGCGGAAATACGATTCCCGCAGCATCAAGGTCAGAAGGATCACGGGGTCGGAAAGCAAGTACACGGATTTTTGCCGCCACGACGTGCTCCTGCAGCAGCGTCCCGGCTGCGAAACGCTCAGTTTTTCTTCCGGGCAAGGACGCTCCACCTGTTGGATCCCTTACATCGGGATTGATTTCGATGCCCTGCACGGAATGGAGGTCGCAATCGGCTGGACCGGCACCTGGAAAGCGGAGATGCTGATGGAAAAGGAGTTCCGTTTCTCGACCGGGATGGGAGAGCGGACGCACTTCAAGATGCTTCCCGGCGAGCGTTTCCGCATGCCCTATGTCGTAATCTACGAGCGTGAGGGCAAGACGGTGGAAGAAGGACTGGTTGAATTCCACCGCTTCGTCATCGCCCACAAAGCGCCGCGCGACTCCAAGGGTGAACTGTTCCGCCCGCTCCTTCCGCTCACCGCCAGCGGCGGCAACAAGACGGATGCGAACATGCTGATGGTCCTCGACAAAGCGACCACGGCGTTCAAGGAAATCCCCTTCGACACCTTCTGGGTCGATGCCGGCTGGTACGGAACCGAAAAAGAGGTGCCCCAGGACTCCAACTGCGGTCCTTTCTGGTGGGTCGATGCAGGCAACTGGCACCCGAACCCGAACATCCATCCCGACGGCAACTTCCGGAAAGTGGCGGCTGCAGCCAACGCGAAAGGAATGAAGTTCCTCCTCTGGTTCGAGCCAGAGCGTGCGACGGTCCACGCCCCCATCCTCCGGGAGCATCCCGAGTACTTCATCCATTGCAAATCCAAACCGGACGAGTGCATCAACATCATCAACTTCGCGAACCCCGATGCCGTAGCATGGATGAAAGGAGAGGTCTTCCGCAACATTGACGAGAGCGGCGTCCAGATTTACCGGCAAGACTTCAACGTCAACCCGCTTCCCATCTGGATGGAGAATGACACGGAGGACAGGATGGGCGTCACCGAACTCTATCACATCAACGGCCTTTGGGAATTCTGGGAGGCGCTCCATCAGCGTTATCCCGACATGCTGCTGGAGAATTGCGCCGGAGGCGGAACACGGATGGACATCCACATGATGACCTATGCCCACAGCTACTGCCGGGATGACGCCCACATGTTCGACCATCCGGAGGAACTGACACAGAACATCACCCTCAATTCGACACCTTACATCCCGTTCACGGGAGGCGAGACCTTCAAGGTGCCCGTATTCGACACCTACGCTTTCCTGAGCTGCCTGGGCGCGGGTACGGTGTTTACCCCGACCGACTTCCAGGGCATGTTCCTCAGCCGCGACCCGTCCCGGGAAGAGATCGCCTGGTTCACCCGGATGCTGAAAGCCGCGGACAAGGTGCGCCCCTATTTCCTCGGTGACTTCTATGCGCTCACGCACGAGGCCTTTGACGGGCCGGATATCTACGCGGGATATCAGCTGAACCGGCCGGAAGCGGGAGAGGGCTTCTTCATCCTGTTCCGTCGGGAGAAATGCCCCGAAGACACATTCCGCCTGCAGCTGCGCGGTATCGACCCCGATGCCGGCTATTACGTCGAGGATTTCGATGGAGGATCCTGTCTCATGAAAGGCTCCTCGCTTGCCGCGCAGACGCTCAGCTTTGCCGAGCCGCGGAGTTATCGTTTCGTTTTCTATAAGAAAGTCAATTAGTTATGAAAACTTTCGGATCGAGAGCCGGCATCCTGGCCGGCCTGCTGGCCCTGACTGTGGCCGTCTCCTGTTCCCGTCCCGCCGCAACTGCGGAGAAAACCGGACGGACGGTGCTTTACAACGGAATCGTACTCCCCGAGGTCTGGCCGCCCCGCTATCCGGTGCCGACGGAGCGGAAAGCCATGCCGCTGCCTTACATCGATGAGAAACCGAACCCCATCCTCATCAATGTCGGGCGCCAGCTCTTCGTCGACGATTTCCTGATCGAGGAAACGGATTTGGAGCGCGTCTGCCACCACACCAACCTGTATGCCGGCAATCCTGTCATCGACGGTCTGACCTACAGCGACGGAGTCTGGTACGACGAACTGGCCGGGAAATTCAAAATGTGGTACAATGCACCCCGCCTCCCGGACTACAAAAGGGGGGATGAGTCCCTGAACGCATACGCCGAATCGGACGACGGCTATCACTGGACAAAACCGGAACTGGATGTATTCCCCGGTACGAACGTGACCAACAACCTGTCCGGCGAGCAGGTCGTCTGGCTGGACAAGCAGGAGAAAGATCCGGCCAAACGCTATAAATCGGTCGCAGGATATACAGTCGGCTACGGTAGCTCTTTCATCCTGCAGTATTCGGCCGACGGCATCCATTGGGGCCCGCCGGCCGCAGCCTCCGGCTCCATCCAGGACCGCAGCACCTGCTTCTACAATCCCTTCACCAAGAAATGGGTGATGAGCATCCGGGTCTGCGCCCTGAATCCTCCGACCCGTTCCCGGGCCTATGTCGAAGATGAGAGCATCGAGCGGCTCCTCCTCCGGACGCATTCGATCCAGAACGAGCTGGATTATGTCATCCGCGACAGCGTGGAGAACTATTACATCAAGGATAAGGATGTCGCGTTCTGGTTCACGGCCGACGACCAGGATACCCGTCACATCAATCCGGTCGTCGCAGACCTCAGCCCCTGCGCTCCCGCCATCTACAATTTCGATGCGATCGGGTATGAGAGCATCATGCTCGGCGAATATGCCATGTATCGCGGTCCGGAATCGGATGTGATGAAGAAACTGAAGGAATGGAAACTGAACGAGGTGGGGCTCGGCTACAGCCGTGACGGCTTCCATTACTACCGTCCCGACCATACGCCATTCATGGCCAGCGCTTACGGCGACACGACGGCCTGGAATGCGGCCAACATGCAGGTGGCGGCCGGCAATGCCCTGATCGTAGGCGATTCCCTCTTCTTCTACGTCGGCGGCCACAAGATGAAACTCGGCGTGGGCCCCGAGATCGAGACGACGGGCCTGGGCACGCTCCGGCGCGACGGTTTCGTATCGATGGACGGCAGCGGCACCTTGCTGACCTCTCCCGTATCATTCGACGGAAAATACTTCTTCGTCAATGCCCAGGCCAAGGAACTGGCCGTGGAGCTGATCGGGGCTGACGGTCAGCCTGTGAAGGGCTTCACAAAGGAAGACTGCGTGGCGATGAAAGATACGGACAGCACGAAATACAGGATCACCTGGGGCAAGAACGCTTCCCTGTCCCGTTTCCGGAACCAACCTGTCCGCTTCAGATTCTACCTGACCGACGGTTCGCTCTACGCCTTCTGGGTCTCTCCCTGGGAGACAGGTGAAAGCCGCGGATTCACGGGCGGCGGCGGTCCCGGCCTCCATCCCAGCGGCGTCGACCTGCCCGTCCGGCGCTGACAGTTCATCACTATTCGCTAACCGATCAACATG
>JAEEGI010010261.1_pt1 | contig 20352 bp, 18 predicted proteins | sample 8958751 | NCBI WGS metagenome assembly JAEEGI01 (sample SAMN16246545, study PRJNA631951) | gut metagenome | biome: gut microbiome; feature: rumen; material: KS-attached | host: Bos | place: Iran: Karaj | collected 2018-10 | reverse complement strand
TTATGCTGACTTAATCAGAATAATTCTGCTCCACTGTTATTTCTAACAGCTTGATGGTGGCTAAACCATCAAAAATTTACTTTTGGTTTTTGTTCTTCTGAACATTCTGTCCTTCTTTAAAAGAAGAACTGGAATTTTCAGGGTTGCATTACTGTTAAGTTGTCAAAGTGCTTTCAAAAGCTCTTGCCTTAAGGCTTTTAAGCTTTTGCGTCTTGGCTTTGTCCGCCGCAACGTGATTTATTTTAACTCGTTGTCGGTAACTTGTCAAGAACTTTTTTAAATCATTTTTACTGCAACTCGTTGCCTGATGAAGCTCTCGCTCTTCAAAACAGCTCGTTTCTTACGCAGCGAAGATGATTATATCTTGATGCTGATTTTTTGTCAACATCTTTTTCGATTTTCTTTTTCTTATTTAAAAGCAACTTGATCGCTCATATTTAAGGGACAAAAAAAGAACCTTGTAAACCTCTCAAGATTCTCTTTAAGCAAAAGCATTAAATCGAAAAACGGAGAAAGCGGGATTTGAACCCGCGCACCGGTCGCCCGGTCTACACCCTTAGCAGGGGCGCCTCTTCAGCCACTTGAGTATTTCTCCACATGTCTGAATAACCACTCTACCAAACGGTATAAATATTTGGTTCAGCATCTCTCCAGAAGCCGATCATACTACCTCGTATATCGAAATACTTCCTTCGCGACGCAACATTTATTATACAGACGTCATTTCCCGTTTGTCAATCATTTTACGCAATAATCATAAATTATTTTTTTCAGACATATATAAAACATCATTTTAAACAGCATTTACAAGGTCATATCTGTTCATATAGATTGGTTCCCTCTGAGTCTATTACAACTATACAAGGGAAGTTCTCTACGTGAAGTCTTCTGATGGCTTCTGTTCCAAGATCATCATAGGCTATAACCTCAGATGAAGTTATGGCTTTGGATAGCAAGGCACCAGCTCCGCCTATTGCAGCAAAATACACAGCTTTATTCCTGACTATGGCATCCTGTACTTCCTTGGTTCTCTTACCCTTGCCTATCATGCCTCTAAGGCCAAGATCAAGAAGTGAGGGTGCATACTTGTCCATACGGCTTGCTGTTGTAGGACCGGCTGATCCTATAGGTCTTCCCGGTCTTGCAGGAGATGGTCCCATGTAATATATTACATTGCCATCAAGTTCAAAGGGGAGCTTTTGGCTTTTTGAAAGAGCCTCTGACATTCTCTTATGAGCCGCATCTCTTGCTGTATATATAGTTCCGGTGATGTATATCATATCCCCGGCTTTTAACTTAGATGTATCCTCTTTGGTCAAAGGAGCATTAATATGGTATTCCATTTTATTTTTAACCTCATGTCGCGAGCAAAGCGAGTGACTAATGGTTCCAATTGATGGAGCTCGCGTCATCAATTGGGGTTTGAAAATGGAACATTTTCAAACTTTAACCTCATGTCGCGAGTAAAGAAAATTTCTGTTTACGGCTGATCACCTTAAGTACTGTAACTACAAAATGCTATCACATAATACTGATCACAGTGTTCTGCTTATATGTCTGTTGACATGGCAACAGATGTTAACAGCAACAGGAAGTCCTGCTATATGTGTTGCATAGGTGTTTATATTAACAGCAAGCGCTGTAGTAGATCCGCCCAGTCCTCCGGGGCCTATACCTGTTGCATTGATACGCTCTAGCATCTCCTCTTCCATATCTTTAATATATGGTATATCCGAATGCTCTCCTGCAGGTCTTGTCAGTGCCTGTTTGGCCATAATAGCGCATTTTTCAAAGGTACCACCTATTCCTACTCCGACAACCATAGGAGGGCATGCGTTGGGACCGGCATCCTTTACAGCCTGAAGTATGGCATTCTTCACTCCCTCTTCTCCGTCAGCAGGTTTGAGCATATAGATCTTGCTCATATTCTCACTTCCAAAGCCCTTGGGAGCACAGGTGATCTCAACTTTGTCACCTGGTACTATCTCAAAATGGATCACGGCAGGAGTATTGTCTTTGGTATTTTCTCTTATAAGAGGATCTCCTACTACTGATTTTCTAAGATATCCTTCTGTGTATCCTTGTCTTACACCTTCATTGATCGCATCTGTGACACTTCCTCCTACAAGGTGTACTTCCTGACCGACCTTTATAAATACAACGGCCATTCCTGTGTCCTGGCAGATCGGGATCTTGTCAGTGTCAGCTATTTCAAGGTTCTTTTGAAGCTGAGTCAGTATGCTTTTTCCAAGGGGAGATTTCTCAGAAAGTGCATTATCATCAAGGGCTTTTTTCATATCAGGTGAAAGATGATAATTGGCAGAGATAACCATCTCTTTCACCGCATTTGTTATATTACTAACATCAAGTTCGCGCATACTACCACCTATTATCAAAACTTAAGCTGCTTGCAGATGTCGCGAAGCTTGTCATCTTCGGGCTGCGTTGGTTTCCATGCTATTGTCTGTCCATCGTTAGTAAATCTTGGTATCACATGGAGATGAAAATGCTCTACAGTCTGTCCTGCAGCAGCTCCGTTGTTCTGGACAAGATTGACACCATCGCACTCAAGTGTATCTTTAAGTTTTTGAGCTACTTTCTTGGCAAGGATCATAGCTTTGCCAAGTGTTTCATCAGGAGTTTCAAAAACATTGGCGCTGTGATCTTTAGGGAGAATAAGTGCATGACCAAGGTTTGCCGGACCATTGTCCAGTATTACGTTGAACATATCATCTTCATAGATTGAATTGGTTGGGATATCCCCGTTTGCAAGTTTACAGAAAATACAGTTGTCGTTCTTCATACGCTCTCCTTTTGGTAGATTGTTTTTATTTTTTCTACATTATCATGTATTATACGGCTGCGACTTGTATCACAGCTGCATAGGTTTGATCTTACTGCCACGGATAAGGACCAGTGCTGTGCACACGATCATACCCATGATAAGTCCGCCTATATGAGCAGTGTTGTTAACACCGCCTTCAGTAAAGCCTGAAGCCACCATAAATACTACCACAAAAAGGCCCCTGTAAAGAAGGCTGCCTGCTGGTTTTCCCTCTCTTGCGGACCTTATTCTTTCATATGCAGTGAGAATGAGCAGAGCCCCGATAAGGCCAAATACTCCTCCACTTGCTCCTATTGAATAGCGCTCTATGTGTTTGAAATTCTCATAATATACAGATACAAGGTTGCCACCTATACCGGACATGAGATATATGAGTGCAAAGCCGATATGCCCTACACTTATCTCTATAAGTCCGCCTATAAAGAACAGCCCTATCATATTAGAAACAATATGGGATATATCTGCGTGGAGAAAGGTTGCAGTTATAAGTCTGTACAGCTGACCGCCATAATATATATTATCTGTGATCAAGGCTCCGCTGTCTGTAAGTCTGTTGCCAAGAATCATCTGACTTACAAAGAACAATACATTAAGAAGTAAAAAAATTATCATCACAAAGGAAGTAAGATATCTTCCATAAAAATCCCTATACCACTGCTGATCATACTTGGCCATAAAAAACTACTGCAAACCTCACATCTGTTAAATTTCGCGCTGTCACTTATCCAAAAACAAAAATCTGATCAAGCCCGCGCAAGAGCTTGAAATCACCTTTCATCTTCATATTACCTGCCATAAATGCTCTCTGGAAGGTCATACGTCCTGTAACTATCTCATCAAGAGAATCCTTGGTCATAGAAAGTGCAACATCTATATCACTTGTTTCAGAAGCTATGACTTGTGTGACAAGACTATCCCTAATCGCTAAGAGCATGGTCTTCATGCCAGGTCTGTCCGTTACAGTTATAGCATATGTTCCCTGAACTTTATTATCAGGCATGTAATGCTTTTTGAATGTATCTAAATAGTCTTCTGAAGTAGACGTGCGCTCATCATTTTTTAGTTTATCACGAAAAAGAGAAGAAAGCTCCTGAATATCAGCTTTTTGAGTTTGAACATATCTGTCATCAGAGACATACTTAGAAAGCTGTTCTGATTCCTGCGGAGTCAGATCGACGCTCTTGGTGAGAGAGACTTTCTGCTTTACTACCTGATTGCTTGCAGGAAGGGCGGGGATTTTCTGTGAGATAGTCCTATAGAAGTTCTCGGCCTTTTTTTCTATAAGACGTATATAATCCTGATTGCTGTCAAAAAGTGAAGTATCAGCGATATAGCCGCATACTCCGTCGCAGGGAAGTCCTCCAAGTATCTCCCAGGCCGTCTCAAGGCTGGTCACGCCTTCGCGCTCTCCGTATGTAGTAGACATGATAACAGGCATCATGTACATGCGTCCTATCTTGTCCTTATCGCCATAAAGCCAGCATGCATCTAAAAATTCCATGAGATATCCGCCGATACCGTACCATTCGACTGTAGAAGACAAAATGATACCATCGGCATCTTTAAGTGTACCAGGAAGTGCTGTTATTGCACTCTTTTGATCGAACAGATTGAATCTTTGTACCTCAACATTGAGCTCTTTTAATACATCCGTCATTCTGTTTATCACATACAAAGACGGATCGTCAACAATGCCGCGGCCTCCGTAGTAAATGTTGATCTTCATGGCTTATGTGCTCCTCCATTATTAACCTCATGTCACGAGTAAAGCGAGTGACTAATGGTTCGAATTGGTGAAACTCTTGACACCAATTCGGGTTTGAAAGTGGAACACTTTCAAACTTTAACCTCATGTCCCAACACAACAGGCTGTAGAAAGGGAACGCCAGACAGTACAGAAAAGTACTTCTATTCCCAAAGACCATAATCATAATTAAGTATAGCACAATAAGTACATAGAAATACATCCCACCATCATCTATAGTCAAAGACGATATCTGAAAATCTGACTTCATCTCCGGGAACTATTCTTACAGGTTTTTGAGCCTGGAGTCTGCATCCGTTGTGGTATGTTCCATTGGTAGAGCCAAGGTCTATAAGGAACATGTTGCCGTTTTCTCTAAAAAGGCGCGCATGGATCCTGCTTATGGTCTTATGGGGTATCATGAAGTCAACACAGCCTTCCATCTTGCCTATTGTAAGAGGGAGCTTGTCGGTGCTTATCTGGATGCAGTTGTTAAGACCTCTACTGTAAAGGCGTCCCTGTTCCTTGACAGGACTGTCACTTAGGACTGTAGTTCCGGGATCCGTAGGGGCTGATGCATGTGCATATGTATCTGCCTTCCTTGATGCGAACATCTGGAGATTGGGCATAAGTACAGAGGGCGCTGCAGCTCCAAAAGCCTTCTCATCTGATCTTGCAAAAGCAAGGTTGCCCGGGCCGAATGCACTAGAGCCTCCTTTTTCGCAAGCTCTTCCGAATCCATTTCCGATTTCTTCATCTATATCAAAATCATCGTCTTCATATGACTTTGATCTTCTTTTCTTTTTTCTATACTCGTTTTTATTGGTCAAAGCAGAGTTTTTCTTTTCTGCTTCTTTTCTCTTCTTCACATGAGAGATCTCTGATCTTATGTTGTCATCGATCTCCTGCATCTCTAAGGTTTTGCGTTTATGACTTACATATATAAGAGCGGCAATACCCATGGCAAATGTCACGCCTATAATAGAAAGAGAGATGATATTCTGTCTTGGAGTAAGAGGATATCGATATCTTATAGCAATACCAAGCAATCCTATTATTATAGAAAGTATTGAAAAGATATAATAACTCTTCATATCATTATCTTTTGACTTTCCTTTTGATGATGTATCTTCCTCTTCTTTTTCATCAAAATCTTCATAAAAGTCCGGGCTGGGAGTAGCCTGTACAGCACTTCTATCTGCGATATGTTCTACAGGCTGCTGCCCTTCTACTTGGCTTACTGTTTCAAGACTCTGAGCCATCTTGTCACGCATCATCCTTGCAATAACAGAGAGGTTGTATCCATTCTCTTCGACAAGCATGCAGAATTCATATGCTGCATTTACCGCCTTCTCATCGTTATGATCAACTATATCTGTTAGTTCCATGGCAAATGTTTCGATATCTTCTCTGTTATCTCCGGGAAGGCACATAAAGCGAAAGCTTCCGCGCGCAAGATCCACCATAACTGTATCCATTGTCATAACAAGACTGTCTTCTTCAAGAAGGTATTCCGCCATATCTATGCAGGTCTTCTCAAGATCCGTGAAAAAATCCATAAGCTGCGAATAGTTCATTTTCTTACTTGCAAATCTGTCTGCAATACTCCTAAGGCCGTCAGCTTCATAATATAGAAATGAATCAGAATTGATGTTCCTAAGGCTGCAGGCCATAAGACCTTTGGTTTTCTGGGCTTCAAGCATCTTGTACCTGTAATCCCCTGTATCTATATCACCAAGACCAACTACCATGTAATTATGTGACAAGTCTCTTTCATAACGTATATTGTAATTCATTCTTAACCTCATGTCGCGAGTGAAACGAGTGACTAATGGTTCAAATTGATGGAGCTCGCGTCATCAATTTGAGGAGTTAATTCCTAATTAACCCCCTTGAAAATGGAACCTTTTCAAACTACCCCTAACATATAATTGTGAGCAAAAAGTGTTTTTTTAATCAGAGGTCAAAGCCTCTGTAAATACCTTATAAAGGTCGTAAGCCCTTGTGAAAAGCCGGACTCTCTTGGCAGGTCTTGTATAACTTGCCTTCCAGGATATGGAAGATGCCCATTTACCCTGAGGATTTATGCCGTAATAGCTGGTCCCTCCATGGTAAGTCTCCATAGACAGAGTTACTTCGACATTATTAAACAGCCAGTCGCTGGAGGTCTGAACAGAGGGTTTACCACTTCCAAAATACCAGGCTCCAAACTGCCAGTCGCTATTGTCAAGCGCATACTGCTCAGGCTCATCATCAGATATAACCGCACCTCTTAAAGCAAGAAGGTATGCATCCTGAGACATTATCACTCTGTCGTACATCATAAAGCTCCAGTGTACGACCAAGACTATAACAAGTAATATGATAGGAAATATCAGTGACAGTTCTATGGTAAGGTATGCGCCCTGCAGCCTTTGAACTGTATCTTTTATATTCTTATGATCAATATCATCTTTTTGATAATGTGATCCTTTGGAATAATTATGATGTCTGTCTATAAGATCATATGCTGCAAAGTACACAGACTGCCCCCATTCCAGCCGTAAGGAAGGGAAGAAATGGTAACGACTCCTTTTTCCCGGCTTTTTTGAACATCAATAATCCTGCTGAAACAAAAGCTGATATCACAAGGCCTGCGCACAAACCTATAAGCACATTGATAAGCCCAAATACAGGTCCCAGAAAAAGGATCATAAGTCCGTCTCCATAGCCTATCTGCTCCTTGGTAAGATATGAAAGTGCCAGCATAAAAGCGCCCGGCAAAAGTGAGCATATTTCCATATAGATAGTAGAATCATAAAAGAGCTGACATATACCGCAGATACAAGATATGCATCCTGCTATAACAAGGATTTTGACAGAAACGGATTTATTTTTGATATCATAGACAGCTGATATTACAAGGATCAGCATCATTAGAATTATAAAGATCATATTATTCCTTTCCTATTATCCACCGGCGCATACAGAACACGGTCTATATCCTTGCTCCTTGGCGGCCGATAGTTTAAGCGTTATTATGTCGCGGGTAAGCTGGTGACAATCAAGACTTGAATGGTATCTTCTTCCATAATCTGTGTAATATACCGTTCCGGATGTTCCTCCGCCGCAGGTACTACAGGGATAATATATGGCTCCGCCTTTATTCCTTTTATCTTCTATCTCTATGTAAGGACAGTTATGTATATTCCTTGTAAGATAGGTGCAGCCTTTGTCCGTGTGATATACAGCTCCTGCTCTCTTAGCTATATATACGTCAGGATCTTCATCTTCCTGCTCCTCTTCCTGGTCAGAAGCAACTGCAAATCCTGACCAGTCATGGCCATAGTACCTTGCTTCCATCCTGATATCAGAAAGTCCAAAGCACTTAAAATACGGGTGGGTCGTATATACAGCTTCAAGCCCTACTTCACCTTCATTGGTCAGATTAAGAGGTGCTATGTATATCTCACCATCAAGGACTGGTGTTTCTAAGATACTTGATGGATCAAGATAATTCTTGACCATCAGATACGTAACTGCCGAATCGAATACATTCCTTCCGGCAGTTTTGTAACTGTCAGGGATACCCGCCAGATCATCGAATATGGTGCCGCTCTCATCTCCTGTACTAAGCAGCTCCTCTCCAGCGCCAAGGACCATATCTGCTTCGAATCTAAGAAGACATATCTCATTGCCCGTCTGATGGAGAGCAATCTCTACCGCATTCTGAAGACGCAGCATTTCAAAAAGTGAAAATACTGTGACAAAGAACATCAGAAAAAGAGGTATTAGGATCGATGCCTCAAGTGTAATGGCAGCACCTGGCGATATCCTTTTCTTAGCGCCATGATCTGCCCGGAGAGGCTTATGCTTTTTGTTTTTATATATTTTTGTGATCGTGTCCGAAAAGGACACCCCCAGGTGCTTCATTACATCTACCTCATATCGTGAATAAATATGTAGCCGGAAACATTAAAAGATCCAAGCTTAGAAAGCAGCTTCAGACCATGGTCATCTAGGAGCTTCTTCATAACCGAAGAACCTTGTGAATTCATAGCTGTGACCACTCTCGCCGTCATAGGTTACAGTAACTTTATAACAGTCTATACAGCCGTCTATCCTGAAGTTTGAATACCCGGGGACTTTACGTATATCAAGTTCCATGATATCCATCATGCGCTTTGTCTCTTCATCAACAGATCCTATTGCTTCATGGAGGAGCATCAGGATAAGAAGATATCCTTTATAATCAGGACCGTAAGAATTGGAACCTGTCACTCCATGAAGACCTGAAAAAAGATCAGTCTTCCAGGAATCATCTGTTTTTATGATTGGAACTTTGCCACCCGACATGAGCATGGCTACATCATTTCTGCCTTCTATAAAGGCGTAGACTGCTGTAAGAAAGAGCTTTACAAGTTCTGCCAGCGTAACTCCTATAACCGGAATAAGACATAGCGCTTCAGTTATTGGCGTTACCACAAGTCCGGGTTTAGAATCCGGTCTAAAAGCATATACATAATCAATGACACATCTTATGGCAAACAGCCACCATACGACTGCTGCCAGATTGCCTTTGTCTGTATTTTTTTTGCCGATAAGATATTCGACCTGATACTGAAGATGTGAATTTTCTTTGGGATGCTTGTAATAACCGAACTTTTCAAAAAGATATATATTAAAAAGTCCAAAGTTTTCAAAAACGTTGGCATCAAAATTATCAGAAAGACCTGTACCTTGAAGACAATTGCTGCGTCCTGTATAAACTGAGCCTGTATCAAAACTTGCATCAGATACAGTCTCTGACTCAGGTATTACAAGATCCAGGATCGAGAACTTCTTGGTCTGAGCATCCTGACCTGCAATATCAGACATAGTCTCCTGAGTCTGTCTGGCATCCTCAAGATCTACTTCATCTTCTGTATGACCTCCAAGATCCTGATCAGAATTATCAGTAAATAAAGCTGATATCTTTTCAAATACACCTACAACATTTTCAAAAAATGATATGTCTTCGCCGCCGGCTCCTTGCCCTTCAATGTCTGCCTTGCCACTTGTAGCCTCTTCGGCACTTCCCAAAAGGCCTTCTAAAGGCTCGGCTTCAAGATATGAGAAAATCTGTCTCTGAACCACAGCGCTTCCGTTGTCACCTGCAAAGGTATACTCCGGAACACTGACATCCGCCAGAGAAAGCTCTGAGAAATTACTGGTATTTAGAAGAAATTCTCCAATCTGGGATATGGTATTGCCATCGGTATTCGCACTTAGATAATAATCCAGTCTCTCTGTCATATTTGAAAGAGCGGGGGAGCCCTTGTCATAAGCGGCATCGACCATTAAAAGTCCATACTGCTGCCTAAGTGGTCTATTGTATTCACCAAGTACTGCGTTTCCAGCAATATCAGTAACTATCTCAACTTTCATCTTCTCTGCTCTTATTCTGGCGCCTGTAAAAAGCGCCAGTACAAGTGACAGAAGGATAGGCAACATAAGAGCCATATAGATGGTAAGCGATGCACTTATTTTGGTATTAAAAGCTGCCTTGTTTCTACTCATTAGTATGTTGCAGCCTGACTTACACCGCTATCAATTGTGCCGAATACTGTCTCAAGAACACCGTTGATGTTCTCCTTAAATACAAGAACAAGACCAATAAGAACTACGATGATCAGAACAATCTCAATAGTACCCATTCCGGCATTATCATCTGAAAGCTCTGCTGCAAAATCCCTGCACGCAAGACAATTCTGCGCTACTGCCTTCATGACAGCAAATTTGTTTCTTACATTCTCCATAACTTTTTTCATTTTGTTTTTCTCCTTTTTCGTATGAAATATTTTGTTGGTTTTGATATACAAGTTGTTTTATCTTATATATCTTTTTTATAGTCAGCAGTTTTAATACTGCGAGCTACCTTTGATCAAAATGACGTAAACGCCGGATACATGATGATGACCATCACTATTCCAAGCATCAGCATCATGGGTGCAAGGAGCTTGGTAGTGACTTTCTCACCCGCTTTTCTTGCGATATTAAGCCTTTCTTCGGATGCCTTGGCTGCCTCCTGCTTTAGAAGCGGAAGGAGCGAGCTGTTTCCTTTTCTAAGGTTCTGTGACAGAAGGTTTACAAGCCTCGTATAAGGCTGGCTCCTGCACCTAAGACCAAACATCTCATAGGCCCTTGATTCAGATTCTCCTGCTCTTAGCTCATTGACCATGACTCTTATCTCCTCGTAGGCATACCTTTTGGGAAGACCCCTTTGAAGACTCTTTTCATAATCTACGCAGAGCTTTTCGAATATGCCGCGAAGCGTCATGCCGGCTCCAAGATACAGAACAAGCTTTGAGATTATCTGTGAATAATCTTTGATCATCTCTTCCTCGCGGTCTTTGATACTTGTTTTGAGCTGTTCGTCTTTGATGAAATATATGAGAACGCCTATGATCAAAACCATGATCATAAGAAGCATACTGTTGTCCTGTATGTTCTTCTTCCAGATTATGTGCTGATCGTTAAAACTATCGGGAAGAGTCTGATAGACCCCTGTAGATGAATCGTCACTGTTGGTCTTAATAAGATCCTTCATATAAGCATCTCTGGCTTCCTCATCCGTAAGGATCCTGGGATAGACCATGACGCTGAACTTCTGTTCAAATGTAAGATCCTGAGCTGTATACTTAGCTGTCAGATTAACAGCTATCCCTGCATCAGGAACTTCATCATTCCTGACCTGTCCTGTAAAGCCCAAAACTCTGTACTGATCGGATGTCCATTGGATCTTGAAGGGGTAACCTTCTATAGAACTGACAAGATTCAAGTCATTGTGAACTTCATCAAGAGATTTATTGTTTCCAAGGATTATCTTGTCCATGCGAGCTGCAAGATCTTTTTGCATATCTGTGAGCTCTTTATCTGTGTACTTCCTTGCTTCTACTGTGACGTTATAGGTTCCTATAGTGTCACCGTCTTTGTTTTCTGCTACAAGACTCTGGGAAGATGTAGCCCCTCCATAAGAAGATCTGGGAAGGCCGGTCTTTGAATCGATCACCTTCTCCTGCGTATTCTTCATGGCAAGGAATATCGCCATGATGCAGCCGGCAGCAATTATGATTATCGAAAGACCTATTTTTTTGATATAGTACTCTGCTGCCTGCTCTTCACCTTTATTGGTAGGTGTTAGGGTACTTAGATCACTTTTTATCTTACTGACTTCAAGAGTTCTCTTTCTTCTTATAAATCTTGAATAGATAAAGCAGGCTGCTCTGTAGATATGTCCGGATATACCGGTATCATCAATACTTTCAGGAAGCTCTTCATACCTTGCTATAAAGCACAAAACCATGATCGCTATAAGAATAAGGGCATAAAAACCTGTTTTAATATATAAGTCCATACTCACCCCCCCGATCAAACCTTGATATCAATTATCTTCTCGATAACTGTATATGCCGCAAGATACACTGCAAGACATACTGTCATTATCGCTATGCCTGCAAAGTTGCCATAAAGGCTGTCAAAAAAGCCAGGGTTCATGATGCCTACATAAGCCATGATGGCAAAGGGAACTATCTCCATGATCCTTGCTTCCATCTTGCCTGCACTTATCATTACGTCGATCTCTTTCTCAACATCTGTCTGAGTAGATATCTGCGATACAGTCTCTTCCAGCATCTGAGTTATGTTGCCGCCGCTTCTTTTTGCAACTGCAAATACGTTTGCAAACTCTCTAATATAGGAATTCTGAGTTCTCTCACCCATTTCAAACAGAAGATCTTCTAAGACTATATTGTTCCTAAGTCCTTTGCATACACGCCTTAGCTCTTTGCATATAGGTGACTGTTCTCCGTAGAGCTTCTTCATATCCTTGTAAGAAACTGCAAATGCATTCTCGAGAGCATATCCTGCCTTCTGGCTTGTAGCTACTGATATAAGTACATCTTTGAACTGCTGCCCTATCTCGTGATTTTGTCTTGTGATCCTCTCTTTTCTCATCTTCTCTACAAAAGGTACAAGGAGCGGCGCAAGAAATACCGTTACTAAAATCGAATGATAAAAAAGATAGCTGATGGTCATAAGTATTAAAACACCTGCAACAATTGACGGAATATCTTCTTTTTGAGGCTTTTGAAATAATTCTTTAAGCCTGCGATGGGAGTACCAGTCCGGCAGCTGCAAGCTTTTCTTTGTTTTTAAGTTCTCCAATTTTCCTCCACTCTCCTATAACTTTGCCGTTATCACTTTCTCCGGTTTCAACATATTGCCAGAGTACATTGAGCTTCACTTCACCAGTCTCCTCATCAAGGCCCCCCGGAACTTCGCATATCTCAAGGAGCTTTCTGCTCCTGTCTCTAAGTCTTCCAAGGTGGATGATAAGATCTATGCCTGATGAAAGCTGTCTTCTGATAGCACTAAGTGGAAGATCCATAGCCATCAGTATCATGGTCTCAAGTCTTGATAGCATATCCTTGGCGCTATTGGCATGGCCTGTACTCATACTTCCGTCATGGCCTGTATTCATGGCCTGCACCATATCAAGAGCTTCTCCGCCTCTGACTTCTCCGACGATGATCCTGTCGGGACGCATACGAAGGCTTGACTTTATTAGGTCTCGTATAGAAATCTCTCTACAGCCTTCTACATTGGCATTTCGAGATTCCATTTTGACTATGTTGGGAACATGCAGAATCTGCAGTTCAGCGTTGTCTTCGATCGTGATGACGCGATCTGTGGATGGGATGCTGTCTGACAACGCATTTAGAAAGGTTGTTTTGCCGGAGCCTGTTCCTCCGCTTATAAAGATGTTATATCCTGCTCTTACAAGAGTCTGAAGATTTTTGACTATATACTCAGGAACAGAGCCAAAACCCATAAGCTTTTTCATATTGATGGGCTCGTCCGGGAATCTTCTTATAGTAACAATAGGTCCGTTAAGCGCTATAGGCGGAAGGACTATGTTAACTCTGGATCCGTTTTCCAGTCTTGCATCGACTATGGGAGATGCTTCATTTACGACTCTGTTACAGCCTGCTACGATCTTCTGGATCACATCTTCAAGCTTTTCCTTGGATTCAAAAGTAAGATCGTATTTGGAAAGGCGGCCGCTCTTTTCAATAAAGATATCGTCTTTGCCGTTGATCATGATCTCCGTAACTGTAGGATCATCTACAAGGTCTTGAAGTACGTCGAGCTTTCGCATTGCATGGAAAAGCTCTGATCGAAGCATTCTTTTTTCAGAAAGGGTCATGACCATCTCGCTGCAGCTGGATATAACTTCCTTATCGATCATCTCAAGGATCTCATCATCGCTTATATCCCTTGTCATATCCATTGATGCAACAAGCCTTTTTCTGATATCTGTTTTTAAAGTTTCAAGTTCAGCTCGCATCCTGTGCCTCCTTCATAGGAAGAGTCTTGGATGCTTCAAGGACATTTAATGCATAGACTTCCATGGCCTGATCTCCTGCTGTAAGGAGGCTGTCCGGAAGATCGAATACCATGCTCTTATCAAGTATGCTGCCGTTACCTGTAAGGCGAAATGTTCGTCCGTAGTTTTCAAGCTTGGACAAAGAACATGGATCATCTCTTCTAATGGTGAATATCCTGTCGCACATATCAAGTATGTGAGTAAAGCCATCGGTTATCTCCGAAAGATCTATGATAAGATACTTATAAAGTCCTGTCTCCTCTATCTCTTTTAATAGTCTTCCCCATTCATCCCTGCCGACTCCTTTGAGTGTAAGAAATGATGTCGCAGGCGGGATTATATCAAGGCTTTCGTCCTTGACACAGACATTTTCAAGATAGAGTGAAAGCCTTTTGTTATCATTTTCAAAAAAGTATAGAAGATCCTGAAGATTCTGCCCTTTTCCTTTTGGTATTCCAAGATCTGATGCAAAAGGCTCAAGATTCATATAAAGACTTCTGTCTTTTCTGCTAAGGCTGCGTCCAAGTGCTCTTGCAAAGGTTGTCTGTCCGCACCTTTTGATGGGTGAATATACTCCGTATATTGTGAGCTTATCTTCACTCCCGCGCCTTTGGCTCAATGTATCAGGCTGATCCATACAAAAGCTCATTAGCTTTTGCATTATCTTGTCCATGGACTGGTACTTGGGTGTAGATCTTATCTCGATATCTTCATCATCTGATTCTATCTTGTTATAGCTTCCATCCTTGTCTGGCTCTTCAAGTACAAGGAGTCTGTCAAAACTTGCATCATGTACCTTCTCGTATACGCTTTGGGATATGACAAGAGCTATGGTCCTACTTTTAAGGTCACTATCTGCTGCCATAAGATCATCCTGACTTGTAAAATCTACAATCTTAAAGGGGAGTTTTAAGTTCCTTCTTAGGTACTCATCCAGCCTGAAACAATAATCAGCCGTGGTGTCGCATAGGGCGATAATATTCCTTTTACTCATTTCTTCCTCTCAAAAAAGGGCGCAAAAAATGCGTTTCCAAAAATCTTATAATTAAAGGGATATGAATAACCGGCGATGCCGATCATCCTCACGAATGAATTTCGTGATCTTGTTCGTAATGAACTCGATGTATGAATACTAGCAGAAGATTTTTAAAAACGCAAGTTCTAATATGTAATTAATTTTTGACGCTATACCGCTTATTTTTAACCGTTATATTCTTTTTGAATATAATTATCTATAAATAGTATTAAAATATAGCCATATCAGGCTCTATATCCTCTATTAGTGTAAGGATCCGCTACAGTCTCGTTAAGGTGGCCCGGACCGTAGGTAAGACCAGCAAATACGTGCTGTGCTCCTTCTATAACAGAAGCTGCTTCATTGAGCTTTTCAAGCTCTTTGTAGCAATTGCGCATTTTCTCAAATATACTGATTATGTCATTAATATAATCGCCTTCACGTCTTATGGCTGCTGTTATAAGGTGTCTCTTGGCAAAGATATACAGCTGCATGAAGGTATGTGCTATCTCATAGTTCATGTTAAGAGATCTTATAAGCTCTGTGATGCAGTTCTGTGCTCTTGTAAGCTCAACGTCATATCTGTCATAGTCCTTTGCAAAAAGAGCTTTCTTGGCATCAGCAAGGTAGTCCAGAGTCATCTCATATAGGATAGTTATCATCTGGGTTTCGTTAGCTTCTGAAATTCTTCTGGTATAGCTGCTTATCTGTTCCTTGGTCATGGGCTCACTCTTTCTTTTAAATATATATTTATCATTGACATTTATAATAAAAATTTCTAATTGGATATATTTAATTCTTTAAGTATTTTTTCATAATATTCTCTTTTGAAGTATCACAGGTGTTGTAGTCTTAGATCATCACTGGAGAAGCTGTAATACTTCACTTGGTCTTTCATTGGCTTGAGCCAGCATTGAGATTCCGGCCTGATCGAGAACTGTCTGAGTGGAATAGGTTGTCATCTCTTCTGCCATATCTACGTCCATGATCCTTGAATATGCTGCTGTCATATTCTCAATCGTGACATCAAGTGACTTATTGGTATGCTCAAGTCTGTTCTGGTAGGCACCAAGGCGGCTTCTTGCTGCTGAAACATATGCAAGTCCGTTCTTGATCTGCTCTATGGCAGCTCTGGAATCTTCTATAGTCTTGGTGTTGGTATTGTATATACCTATGTTGGAAAGAGACATTGTAGGAATCCTGATATCAAGATACTGTCCTTCATTGGCACCAATCTGAACTGCCATGGCGCCGGTTGCTGTAAGTTCAAGTCCTATTGTTATAGGAGTTGTAGCAGGTATAGTCTCATCGACCTTGATCTGAACCTCCTGGCCTCTTGAGTTGTAGAATTTGATAATATCTCCGTCTACAGCTATATTGTCATATACATTACCTTTAGAATCCGTAAGAACTCCTTTGGGAGATGTCATCTGGCCGTCAACTATAGTAGGTACGATATTCCTTGTACCTGTTATGGGATCTTCTTCGAACTCGCAGGTAAAACCTGTTATAGTAGCCATTCCGGCTGGAATTTCGTCTGAGTAGGTACTAACTGTGATACTAGGGTCTGTGACATATTTGCCAGTGCCGGGTTCACGGATAGTTGCATATCCTTTTAAGTCAAATGAACCATCAAGGAGCTTCTGGCTGTTGAATTCGGTTGTATCGCAGACTCGCTGAACTTCACTCTTAAGCTGCTGTATCTCTTCGTCTATGATAGCTCTGTCATCGTCAGTATTGGTCTCATTGCAGGCCTTTATGGTAAGCTCATTCATACGCTGGAGCATATCCTGTATCTCTGCAAGAACTCCGTCTGCTGTCTCAACTATGGAGATTCCGTCTGCGTTAGAGTCATCAGCTGTGTCAAGACTCTTGATCTGAGAGTTCATCCTTCTTGACATTGCAAGTCCTGAAGGGTTGTCCTTGGCATTGGCTATCTTGAGTCCGCTTGAAAGTCTTTCCAGGGATTCTGTAAGCTTGTTATCAGTTGTTTTGAGTGCATTGTTTGCTACTAGAGCAGATACATTGTAATTGATCTTCATGGTACTTCTCCGTGTTCTAACTCTGGGCTTTAAGATTCTTCCATCATGGTAAGTGAATCTGTAACCGCTTTAATAAATAGTTCCGCTGTTTTTATAAGTCTCTTGTCAGTAGTATCTGCTTCCCTGCTAACTGCTGCCTTAGTACTTCCTCCTGTCCTTGATGCTGCGCCGTACATAATACTTATATCCTGTGACGATGCATCTCCTGTCATTATGTACTTTATATTGTCCATAAAGCGCCTTGTCTGCGATCGTCCCTGAGCAGATGTCGTCAACATTCCGGTGACTTTGGGCGCTATAGTATCTTGGTTATTGCCACTTTCATCTTCGGAAGAAGAAAGAGATAAATCCGCCTTAACTGTTCCGAAGTTTTCAGTTTCTATACTTGCTTCTATCCTTGAAGATTGTCCGTCTCCTTGCCTAAACGAAAGATGAAGTGAAACCTTAGAACTGCCCATATCAACCGGCACCTCATAACTTCCGGCATCAGACATTGCGCCTGCTATAGACAGCTGGGTGTAAAGGAGTTTATAAGCTCTTATGTCAATATATGTATCGGCAGTATTCATGGCTGTTTCAACTGTTTTAGACAGATTATCTATAGTATTTTTATATTCAGACAGGTTCTTAAGATTATCCAGAGCTTTATCTATAGCATCACCTGAATCTTCATCTGACTTTTCAAAAGTACTGTCATCTTTATCTTTGATCCTGCTTCTTAGCTGATTCCAGATATTTTTTGTATTATATTTGATCCTTGATGCTATTAGCTCATTCATTGCTTCAAGATTCCGAACTGTTACAGGAATCTTGGTATCTTTGAGCTCTTCTTCGCTTTGTGAGCAAAGCTCATCTGCAAGAACATCCCTTATGTCCTGAAGCTGTCTTTGGTTATATTCTCTTTCTAAAGCTTTACTTTCCTCGCCTTCACTTTCTACCATAGCATCTGCAAATTCGGGAAGTGTAGCTTCCAAGATGTCATTGCCCTTATCTTCAAAGGACAGCATCTTCTCAGGGCTTATATGCTCATAGGCTCTGTCAGCCTTGCCTGCATAATATCTAAAGGCGGTCTCTATCTGCACATCTATTGAAACACTCTTAAATCCACCGCTTTCAAGACCTCCAAACTCATCATCAATCTTATAGTCCATGCCGCGTTTTGACCTTTGAAGAGTTCTGCTTGCGCCAAGGAGGTTACCTATTGTCATTTCGGATCCTGACATAAGGACTGTTCCTATAGCTGCATGATCCGTTGCTTTGAGATTTTCAAAAAGTCTGTAGATGCCTATATAGGACTCTTTCTCCTTATCATTAATCTGACCTGAATGCTCTAATTTGTACAAAAATCTCGAAAACTTCTCGTTTCTTTCATCCGGATTCTTGTCCTTATCTGAAAGATATGATGACAGCTCATCAAGAGTCATCTTAAGAGGATTGCGGCCTTCTCTTATCATGTCAAGGACAGCGCCTGGCTTTAACTTATCTATAGTATCAACAAGCTTAGAATCCCAGCTTCTGACTGTCTCTACGCTTATCCTTGTAACTTCTGTGTGATTGTATGAAAGAATGCGGACTGCGCGCCTGTTATCATCACTTATCTCAAGATCCATATCTTTTAACAGCTCATCAACATTCCTAAAAGCCTTCTTGATACTGTCACCAAGATCTGCTCTTACCGCGGTGCCAACAGCTTCGTAGGTCTTCTGGGCTTTGTCATAATCAGCCTTTATAATCGATGACCTGTTGAATATGTCTTCAAGAGTCGCTGACTTAAATTCCTTGGTAAGCGCACCGACTACAGCTGCAGGAGACTCCTTAACAGCCTTTATATCTTCATTAGTATTTCTATACAGATCGTATAACTTATCAGCATCACTTCTATCTGGGAAAAGAGCTTTGGCAATCTGAAGCTGGGCATTTCTGATATCTTCCATTGACTTCTCTACATAGGAAGTGTCTATCTCTATACCGCTTCGAAGAAGTCTAAGGTTAACTTCCGTGCTCATCTCGAATCTTATCTCTTCAAGATAAAGACTCTTTTTAAGGCTTACTGCCTTTTGTACAAGGCTTCTTGGATCTATGAGATTTCCTTCAGACGCTTTCTTTCCATCTGCTATTGACGCTGCTGCAGCTTCTATTATCTTTTCCTTAGAAAGAGGGAATGATAGATCTTCAAGGTCTTTTTTCTTTTGAAGGGTATCTGTTGTAAGTCTAAGGCCGTCTTTTAGAAGCTGCCTTGCCATATCCTTAATATCTTCGTCTTGCGTGTCAAAGCCTGCCTCTTCTATGACTTCAAGGATAGAAGCATCAAGATCTTCATATGTATCATCCTGCGCTATCTTATTAAGATATCCGCCTTCCATGTAATAAGAGCTGTGCCCTGTCCTTGGTCCGCCAACAGCGTGATCTGCAAGGTAGAGATTGTCAATGGAAGGGTCTAAATTATTATCGATAAGAAAGTTTTTGGATTCATCTTTGGGCGCACTACTTAGTAGCGCACCCTTTTCAAGCGCGCCAAGAACATCTTCGATATTATCTTTGGTAAGAGGGATGTCATGGTGCTCAAAAGAAGCTTCTATATCTCTTGCAAGAGAGCTGCTGCCTGTGATCTTGGATAGAGTCTCGACGTCAAGATCATCATTGAATCCGTCTATGACCTGGCCTGACTCAAGAAGGGCTGTCTTGACCTTATCAAGTATAGTCACAGCTTCAGAAGGCTCAAGGTCTTTGGGATCAAAGCCGTCTTCTCTTGCCTTACAGTAGTCACTTTCTGACATTGTATGAGACATTACTACATCAAAATTATGGAAGCTTTCAAAATCCGCAGCTTCTCTTCCAAGGCCATTAACAAGTGCACTTGTCTTAGCGCTATAGCCTTCTGTATCATGCCTTATAGATCCAAACTCCACATCAAGACAAGGGTCTATGCTCATGGGTTTACTATACCCTGCGCCTTTGATACTGCCTGCTCCAAATGGTCTATAGGAATCGCTTCCCGGAAGGTGCGCGTTCTTTTCTGTTTTGTTATCTTCAGGGGATGCCATAAACTGCCCCAGTGCCGATACATTTGTCATATAAAACCTCAAAATGCTTTCTCTGCCGGCACATCCTGTTATGGCTTGGAGAAAAAAATAAAGTGCGGCTGCATATCCTTTGCAGTCACACTTTATTTCGGCACATTATATCAGATTCTTAACCGTATTTGATTTTTGGCTTTTATTTAATGATATACTTTCATGTTTTGGAGCTTTTTTATCTACAGACTTCTTTGTAGCAGTCTTTTTTTTAGCCGTTTTTTTA
>JAEEGI010010256.1_pt1 | contig 20360 bp, 16 predicted proteins | sample 8958751 | NCBI WGS metagenome assembly JAEEGI01 (sample SAMN16246545, study PRJNA631951) | gut metagenome | biome: gut microbiome; feature: rumen; material: KS-attached | host: Bos | place: Iran: Karaj | collected 2018-10 | reverse complement strand
CTGCTTGACCTATGTATGCTCCTGGACACTCACCAGCATCATGATGCTGCTCTACTTCCGCCGCTCCAACTGGCTGGATCGAAGCGGAAGGATCCTGGACAAATGATCGATTGATCAGCAAAAGCAACTGTGCTTTCTCTGGTTCCCCTCCGTTTTCTGCGGTCGTCCCCGGGAGTTTTCTTCATGGGGCGGGATCCGTGCGGCCGGAGAAAACCTGGAGCACCCGGCAATAGATCAGGCGTATCGAATGGGGAAAAACATCTGACGCTGATACGGAAAGGCTTCAAAGATGGCTTTCTATCTGCGATTCTTTTAGAAACAGATAGTAGCAATGCACCTTATCCTCCCAAAATGCACCCTGTTTTTCAGAAATGCACCCGACTCTCGGAAAAATGCACCCTGCTTTCAGAAATGCACCCGACTCTCCAAAAAATGCACCCCGCTTTTTCAGAAATGCACCCTGAAAAACCAAAAATGCACCCGAGCTTTTTCCTTGGGTGCATTTTTCTATCAAAATCGGTGTACTAAGCCAACAGAGAGACAGGGATACGTACCTACACAAATAATAGAGAAGAGAGAGATACTCACGGTCCGAGTATCTCTCTCCCACTTTTATCCAACCCTTATCAGACAGTTACCAAGTCATTTTTGCTTCAAAACTCTCTTATGGGTGTTGGCACAAGGGCCGCCCCGATCTTTTCTGTTACGCCGGCTCGATCCGCACGGCGTCCCCCTCGGCGCTGAGGCGGATCTCCCGCACGCCCCGGCCGCGCTCCGCAATCAGGCGGGCGGCCACCCGATCCTCGATCTCCTTCTGGATCAGGCGGCGCAGGTTGCGCGCGCCGTAGGTGACGGAATAGCCCTTCTTCACCAGGATATCCAGCAGGCTCTCGTCCCAGGCGAGGGCGATGCCCTTCTCCCCCATCACGTCCCGCAGCTCCGTGAGCATCAGCGCCGCGATGCCGCGGAAGTCCGTCTCGCTGAGCTGGTTGAAGCAGACCACCTCGTCCACCCGGTTGAGAAATTCCGGGCGCAAAAACTCGTTGAGGGCCTTCATGGCCTTCTCCCGGCTCATGTCCGAGAGGCTGCCGCCGAAGCCCACGCTGCCGCTCTTGCTGCCGGAGCCGGCGTTGGTGGTCATGATGATGATGGTGTTCTCAAAGTTCACGCTGCGGCCCTGGGCGTCGGTGATGCGGCCGTCGTCCAGGATCTGCAGGAGGATGTTCATCACGTCGGGATGGGCCTTCTCGATCTCGTCGAAAAGCACCACGGAATAGGGCTTGCGGCGGATCTTCTCGGTGAGCTGCCCCGCCTCGTCATAGCCCACATAGCCCGGAGGCGAGCCGATGATGCGGGAGACGGAGAACTTCTCCATGAACTCCGACATGTCCAGGCGGATCAGGCTCTCGGGGCTGGAGAACATGTCGGCGGCCAGGCGCTTGACCAGCTCGGTCTTGCCCACGCCGGTGGGGCCCACGAAGATGAAGCTCACCGGCTTGCGCTTGACCTTGAGGCCCACCCGGCTGCGCCGGATGGCGGCGCAGACCGCGTCCACCGCCTCGTCCTGGCCCACGATGTGCTCCTTCAGACGGGCGTCCAGGCTGGCTAGGCGCTCCAGCTCGTCCTCCTTGATGCTGGAGGCGGGGATCTTGGTCCAGAGCTCGATGATCCTGGCCAGATTGTCCACGGTCAGCTTGGGCCGCCCCAGGGCGTCCAGTTCCTTCAGCTCCTGTTCCAGCTGCATCTCCTTGCTGCGGAGCTGGGCGATGCGGGCGTAGCGCCGATCCAGCTTCTCCGGGTCGGTCTCGCTGCTGTCGCTCATGAGGGCCTCCCGCTCGAAGCGGACGTTCTCCAGATCCCGCTGGGCGATCATGCGGCGCTTGATGTTCTCGTCCTTCAGATTCACGTCGGAGCAGGCCTCGTCGATCAGGTCGATGGCCTTGTCGGGCAGGAAGCGGTCGGTGATATAGCGCTCGGAGAGCAGCACCGCCTGGCGGCACATCTCCTTGGAGATCTCCACGCCGTGGTAGTCCTCGTAGTAGTGGGCGATGCCCTCCATGATCCGGATGCTGTCGGCGATGGAGGGCTCCGTCACCGTCACCGGCTGGAAGCGCCGCTCCAGGGCGGCATCCTTCTCGATGTGCTTGCGGTACTCGGTGAAGGTGGTGGCGCCGATGACCTGGATCTCGCCCCGGCTGAGGGCGGGCTTGAGGATGTTGGCGGCGTTCATGCTGCCCTCGGCATCCCCGGCGCCCACGATGTTGTGCACCTCGTCGATGACCAGGATGATGTTGCCCTCCTTGCGGATCTCCTCGATGAGGCCCTTCATGCGGCTCTCGAACTGGCCGCGGAACTGAGTGCCGGCCACCAGGGCGGTCAGATCCAGCAGGTAGACCTTCTTGTTCTGGAGCTTGTAGGGCACGCTGCCCATGGCGATGCGCTGGGCCAGGCCCTCGGCGATGGCGGTCTTGCCCACGCCGGGCTCGCCGATGAGGCAGGGGTTGTTCTTCTGGCGGCGGTTCAGGATCTGGATGACCCGCTCCAGCTCCTCGGCCCGGCCCACCATGGCGTCCAGCTTGCCCTGGGCCGCCCGCTCCGTCAGGTCGATGCAGTAGTTGTTCAGAAACTTGTGCTTGGCCGGGCGGGGCGGCTGGCCGGGCTGGCCCTGGGGTCGGGGCGGCTGCTCCTCCTTGGGGCTCTGGCCGTTGTTCTGGGCGGCGGCGCCGCCGAAAAGCCGGTTCAGGAAGGGGAAGGTGGCGGTCTTGCCGTCGTCCTCGCCGTCCTCGTCGCCGGTGTTTTCCATGTTCAGCAGCTCCTCGGCGCCGTTGAGGGCGTTGGTCATTTCTCCCGCCAGGCCCTCCAGATCGTCGTCGGAAATCCCCATTTTATTGATGATATCGTCCACGGGCTTGATGTGCAGCTCCCGGGCGCACTTGAGACACAGGCCCTCGTTGTGGGCCTTGCCGTTTTCCAGCTTGGTGATGAAGATCACCGCCACGTTTTTGCCGCAGCGGGAACACAGGGTGGGTTTCATGGTATCCCTCCTTGGGAGAAAATGACGGCCGGCTGTGTCAATCAGCCGGCCGTTTGTCGTCCTTTTGATTACAGCAGGCCGTTGGTCAGGAACCGAATGCGCAGGAAGAACTGGGCCAGAGTCGTGCTGGCAAGGGAGTCTCTGCCGATGACGATGCCCAGGAAGCTCAGCAGCCAGCACAACAGCGAGCAGTACAGAAAGCCCTTGCCGAAGCCCAGCACCGCGCCGCCGATCTCATCCAGCAGCTCCATATTCGGGAGCCGGAAGGAGAGATTGCCCACGTTGCCGATGGCCACGATCAGGATCAGGATCAGCAGGAAGCCGATGGTCAGGCCCCCCACGTAGGCGGCCGTCTCGCACAGCACGTTCACCACCGCGTCCGTCATGCCGACCGAGGATTCCTCCTGATACTCCACGGCCTTGTGGGCCAGCTCCTCCGCCCGATCCTCGTGCGCGCCCACGATCCGCATGCAGGCGTAGGCGTAGTCGTAGCGCAGCGAGCTGTCGTCCTTCAGGATATCCTCCAGAGAGCGGTCGTCAAAGGGGTGTCCCATCTGACTCAGAACCTCGTCCCGGATGTTCTGGGAATCCACGTACCCCTCCACAAAGGGCTTCATCACGGGGATGACCTCATGGGAATAGGCCCGGGACAGCAGATTGCCGCCGAACAAGGCCATGATCACCGCCAAAATGCCCGCGACGCCGGCGATCAGGCCCTTCCGGTATCCGGCCCAGGTGCAGAGCGCCACGATCAGCAGCAGCGTAATATCCAGTATCAGTCTTATCATTGCCAATCTTCCTTTTTCCGATTCGGTTTCCGGCGCATTGCCGGAGGTATCCGGCGCAGCCGCCGCGCTGCGGGCTTTTTGCCGGCTATGCCTCGCAGGGAGCATCGGGCGAACGCCGCAAAGGATCATTTACTGATCATTATAGCACGCTTTTGTGAACAAATAAACCTAAGTTTTCTAAAGACAAACGCCTTATCCTTCCATCATTTTTCCCACGTCTCCCCCGTACCACAGCCGGTTCAGGTACAGACCCTGGGGCGGCATGGTGGGGCCGGTAAGGCGCCGGTCGCCCTTTTCCAGCAGGGCGGGGATCTCCTCCGGCAGAAGCTTGCCGTAGGAGGCGTAGACCATGGTGCCCACCATGGCCCGGCACATGTTGTAGAGAAAGCCGTCGGCGCAGATGGAGACCGTGATCAGATCCCCTTCCTTTTCCGCCCGGCACCAGTACACCGTGCGCACGGTGGTCTTCGTCTCGGTCCCCAGGCTGCGCACGGCGCGGAAATCGTGGGTGCCCTCGAAGGCCCGGGCCGCCGCCTGCATCAGCGGCAGCTCCAGACGCTGGGGATAGAAGCAGGCCCGCTTTTCCAGGAAGGGATCCGGGATGGGGCTGTTGAGGATCTTGTAGACGTACTCCTTCCTGAGGCAGGAGCCGATGGCGTTGAAGTCCTCGGGCGCCTCCACCGCCGCGGACACGGCGATGTCCCCCGGCAGGCGGGAATTCACCGCCAGGGGGAAGCGGTCGATGGGGATGCGGCAGTCCGTGCGGAAATTGGCGCAGTAGCGCAGGGCATGGACGCCCGCGTCGGTGCGGCCGCAGCCCACGGTCTTCACCGGATGGCCGCAGATCTTCGTCAGGGCCGTCTCCAGGGTCTCCGCCACGGTGATCTCGTTTTTCTGCACCTGCCAGCCGTGGTAGGCGCTGCCGTCATAGGACAGGCGAAGGGCGATGTTTCTCATAATCCGTACCGCTTCAGCAGAATCATGCCGGCCAGGAGCGCGGCGCCGAGCAGGAAGGCCCGCAGATCCCGCCAGGCGAAGCGAAGCTGTTTCATGCGGGTGCGTCCGTCGCCGCCGTGGTAGCAGCGGCTCTCCATGGCCACCGCCAGCTCGTCCGCCCGCCGGAAGGACGAGACGAACAGCGGCACCAGAATGGGGATCAGGGCCTTGGCCCGATGCACCAGGCTCCCGTTTTCAAAGTCCGCGCCCCGGGCCTTCTGGGCGGACATGATCTTGTCCGTCTCCTCGATCAGGGTGGGGATGAAGCGCAGGGCCATGGACAGCATCATGGTCATCTCGTGGACGGGCAGGCCGATCTTCTTCATGGGCGCGAGCAGCCGCTCCATGCCGTCGGTCAGGGCCATGGGGCTGGTGGTATAGGTCAGCAGGAAGGTGCCGGCGATCAGCAGGATGATCCGCAGCGCCATCTTCACCGCCCGCCGGATCCCCTCCCAGGTGATGATCCAGCCGGGGAGGATCGGCTCGCCCTCGGTGTAAAAGAGATTCAGCGCGGCCGTGAACAGGATGAGGAACAGCATGGGCTTGAGACCCTTGAAAATGTTGCGGGGCTGGATGCGGGAAAGGGCCATGCAGACCACGGTCGCGGCGAGGATCACGCCGTAGCCGATCCAGCCGTCGGCCAGGAAAAGGGCGACGATATAGAGGATCACCAGGAGGATCTTGGTTCTGGGATCCAGCCGGTGAACCGGCGTATCGCCCGGAAAATACTGGCCCAGGGTGATGTCCTTCAGCACGCGCCCACCCCCTTCAGCGCCGCCATAAGCTGGGCGTGGGTGAAGACCGGCCCTTCCAGGGGCAGGCCCCGCTCCCGCAGGGCCATGGCCAGGCGGGTGGACTGGGGCACGGACAGCCCGATGGAGATCAGCTTCTCCGGCTGGGCAAACACCTGCTCCGGGCTGCCGTCCATGGCGATATGCCCGTGATCGAAGACGATCAGCCGCTCCGTCACCCGGGCGGCGTCGTCCATGTTGTGGCTGACGATGATCACCGTGGCGCCGCTCTCCCGCCGATAGCGGCAGATGTTGTCCATGATCTGCCGGCAGCCGGCGGGATCCAGGCCCGCGGTGGGCTCGTCCAGGATCAGCACGCCCGGCCGCATGGCGATGACGCCCGCGATGGCCACGCGGCGCTTCTGTCCCCCGGACAGCTCCAGGGGCGAGCGCTGAAAGAGCTCCTCCTCCACGCCCACGAAGCGCGCGGCCTCCCGCACCCGCTCCTCGATCTCCGCCTTGGAAAGGCCCATGTTTTTGGGGCCGAAGGCGATGTCGGCGAAGACCGTCTCCTCAAAGAGCTGGTACTCCGGGTACTGAAACACCAGGCCAACCTTGTTCTTCACCGCGCGGCGGGTCTTCTTGTCGGTATTGATATCCTCCCCGTCCACCAGGACTCTGCCGCCGGTGGGCTTCAGGAGGGCGTTGAGATGCTGCACAAAGGTGGATTTGCCCGAGCCGGTGTGGCCCAGCAGACCGATAAACTGGCCCGAGGGGATCGTCAGGCTGACGTCCTCGACGGCGGTTTTCTGAAAGGGGGTCCCTGCGCTGTAGATGTGCGTCAGAGCCTCCACGCGGATTTCAGACATAGATGGTCTCCAATCGGATAGTATTTGCCGCGAAGGGCCTTCGCCTCAGCGACGGGCCGCCAGGGCCTCCGCGATGCGCGCGGCGCAGCCTTCCGGATCCAGCGACTCGGTGGGCAGGCCCAGCTCAAAGAGCGTCCGGGTGGTCTCCGGCACGTCCAGGCCCTCCCGTTCCATCAGCTCCACCCGGGAGAAGACCTCAACCGGGCTGCCCTCCGCCACGATGCCACCGTTGGACATGATGATGAGCCGGTCGGCGCCGATGCATTCCTCCATGTGGTGGGTGATGAGCACCACGGTCATGCCCTTTTCCCGGCAGAGCGCCGTGACCGTACGGATGACCTCCTCCCTGCCCTGGGGATCCAGCATGGCGGTGGGCTCGTCCAGAACCAGCACCTCCGGCCGCATGGCCAGGGCGCCGGCAATGGCCACCCGCTGCTTCTGGCCGCCGGAGAGCAGGTGGGGCGCGTGCAGGCGGAATTCGTACATGCCCACCTGCTTCAGCGCCTCATCCACCCGGGCGCGGATCTCCGCCGAGGGGACGCCCAGGTTTTCCGGGGCGAAGGCCACATCGTCCTCCACCACATTGGCGACGATCTGGTTGTCCGGGTTCTGGAACACCATCCCCACCCGGCGGCGCACGTCCAGCAGCTTCTCCTCGTCGGAGGTGTCCATGCCGTCCACCCAGACCTTGCCCTCCGTGGGCGTCAGGATGGCGTTCATGTGCTTGGCCAGGGTGGACTTGCCGGAGCCGTTGTGCCCCAGCACGGCCACGAAGCTGCCCTGTTCGATATCCAGATCTACCCCGCAGAGACTCTCCTTCTCCTCTTCGGGATAGGTAAAATGCACATTTTCAAAACGAATGATCGGATCCATAAACGATGTTCCTTTCGGACTTGCCCCCTGCGGGGCTGTCTGCGAAGCAGACTGAAGGGGGATAGCGAAATACGATACAGGCCGCCTTCCTCTGCCACCGGCAGCGGAAGTCAGCTCTTGCCGCCTTACGGTGCCCGAAATACGCTTCAGGCTCACGCTTTTCCTCGCGTTTTTCGACCGCTGCGGAGAAAGCTGCCTTCCTTCCTCTGCCACCGGCAGCGGAAGTCAGCTTTCCCAGCGGCAGCTTGCCCCGCAGGGGAGGTACAGGCCGCTGTCGGTGACGGGCAGGGCCAGCTCCCGGCTCTCGGAGCGGCCGCCGTATTTCCTGGTGAAGATGCTCTCGGTCACATAGCTGAGCACCGAGGGGGAGAGGCCGGTGGTGTAGGAGTTGATGAGCACGAAAAGGGGCTCCTCGCTGAGCACCCCGGCGCAGAGGGACACGAAGGGCCAGAGGTTCTGCTCCAGCTTCCAGACCTCGCCCCCGGGCCCGCGGCCGTAGGAGGGCGGATCCATGATGATGGCGTCGTAGCGCTTGCCCCGGCGGATCTCCCGCTCCACAAACTTGGCGCAGTCGTCCACGATCCAGCGGATGGGCGCGTCCGAAAGGCCGGAGGCGGCGGCGTTTTCCTTGCCCCAGGCCACCATGCCCCTGGCCGCGTCCACGTGGCAGACCTCCGCGCCGGCCTTGGCGCAGGCCACGGTGGCCCCGCCGGTGTAGGCAAAGAGGTTCAGCACCCTGATGGGGCGGCCGGCAGCGCGGATCTTGGCCATGGCCCAGTCCCAGTTGGCGGCCTGCTCGGGAAAGAGGCCGGTGTGCTTGAAGTTCATGGGCTTGACGTGGAAGCGCAGCTCCTTGTAGCGAATGACCCACTCCGCCGGCAGGCTCCCCTTGTCCCAGCTCCCGCCGCCGCTCTCGCTGCGGCGATAGCGGGCGTCCCGGTCGTTCCAGTGGGGGTTTTTCCGGGGCGTGTCCCAGATGGCCTGAGGATCCGGGCGAACCAGATAATAGTCCCCCCAGCGCTCCAGCTTTTCTCCTTTCGAGCAGTCCAGGACTTCAAAATCCTGCCAGGCGTCTGCAATCCACATAGCGATCTCCATATCATTCCCATAATAATTCATGGTATTGTACCATCAAAAGCCCCGCAGGTCAACAGGATTCTGCTGCCTGCGGGGGAGGAGTTTTTCCATTTTCACAGAGCGGGAGAACGGGGGCGGGGTAAGGGCCCCCCTGCGGCGTTTTTCTCCGTTCACGGTTCACTTGGCCGACAAAACGGCGCCTCACAGGGAGGCGCCGTTTTGCCGGTTGTTTTCAGTGACAGTTGAAATACGCAATGGCCGTGGTGTCGGTGAGGATGACGTCGCACTTGCCGGTATACAGATACTCAAAGCACTCGGTGGTGCCGCCGGCGAGGCGGGAGATCTGTCCCAGCCGCTCGGCAATGCCGGGCACCGCGTTCAGGGCGTCCATGGCCTCCTGAGTAGCGCACATCGCCAGCGTCTTGTTGCTCAGCATGTACTTGTTCTCGATGAAGGCGTCGCCCCGCCGGGCAATGACGATGTCGTTCTGGACATAGGGCCCGTAGCGATAAACCCGCCCTTCGGAGATATCCGCGGGGTCCAGGGCGATCCCGCCCCAGGCGCAGTCGATGTTGCCGGAGGAGAGCTCGATATACACATCCGTCTGTTCGATGGGCTGGATCTTCAGTCTCCAGTCCAGCTTGGCGCAGACAGCGCCCGCCAGCTCCACATCGAAGCCCCAGTACTGTCCCCCGGTCAGATAGGCCATGGGGAAGGCGCCGGTGTCCACGCCGATGATGAAATCCCGCGGCGCGATCTCACCCAGGGCCTCCAGCGCCTTGGCGTTGGAGCCGAAGCTCACCATGCGGCTGCCGAACCACTTGATGGCCAGCTCGTCGATCCGGCCCTCCGCGTTCAGGGTTTCCAGCGCCGCGATCACATAGTTCGCCGTAGGATCGCCGGGACGGAAAGCCAGGGAATACTCCTGCTCCACCAGCGTCGTCACCGTGGTAACAGTCCTGGCGTTCCCACCGCAGGCGGCCAGGCTCAGGCAAAGAATCAGTGCGAGGAATATGCAGATGCTTCTTTTCATGAATAACGCGACCTTTTTGCTCCTGTTCAGCGCTGGTTCCTGCCCGCAGACTTGTTCTTCTTCAGCAGCACCGTGATCCAGCCCAGAAGCAGGATCACCAGCAGCACCGCGTTCAGAATGATCACCACCACGCGGAGGTTGGCGCCCTTCTCCGTAGGAGCTTCCGTGCCAGGCTGCTGCTCGGGCTGCTCTCCTTCGGGCGCGCCGTCGGCGGGCTGCTCAGGGGGCTGTTCCACCGCGGGCTGCTGGCCCTCGGCGGGCGGATTCTCCGTGGGCTGCTGCTCGGGCTGCTGGCCCTCGGCGGGCGGATTCTCGGCGGGCGGATTCTCGGCGGGCTGCTGCTCCACCGGCGGCTGCTCCACCGGAGCGGGATCCGTATAGCCGGTCGAGGGAGAGACGGTGTTGCCGGCGTTCTGCCAGGCGGCGTAAGCCTCGTCCAGGCCCAGGGTGTAGTTCTTGAACTGGACGGCCATATCCTTCAGCACGTTCTGGGTCACGCCCATCCCCTCGGTCATCACCGTCAGCACGAAGGGATGCTCGGTATAGACGATGCCCGTGCAGTGGTTGAAGGCGACGCCCCGCTTGTCGGTAAAGGTGCCGAACTTCTGGGCGACCTCATACTGGGCGTTCAGGCCGCCGTGAAAATACTTCCACTGATCCGCCTGCTTCATCCAGTCGATGATATGGGGGAAGCGCTCGTTCTCGTAATACAGGGTCTTGATCACGTCGGTCAGGAACCGGGCGGTGAAGTAGCTGTACTCGTAGAAATCCTCGCTGTAGTACTTCTCGGGCAGGCTGGAATACTTCTGATACTCCTGGCGGCACTCCTTGTCGGTGCCGATCAGGTTCATCACCTGGTGGGCGTAGTCGTTGCTGTTGTACACCAGGGTGTAGTTCTCCAGCTGGGACAGCTTCAGGCCCTTGAACTCGGTGTCCTGGGTGATGCTGCCGGCGGCTTCCCACTCGGCCAGGATCATCAGCAGGGGGACCTTATAGGTCTCGGCGCTGTAATACCAGGTATCGCCGTTGTAGTACCAGGTGTCGCCGGTGTCCAGATAGCAGTAGCCGATGCTGATCTTGCTCTTGTTCAGGCCCCAGGCGTTGCAGTAATCGCTGACGATCTTGGTCAGCTCAGCCGGATTCAGGATCCCGTAATCCATCGGATCGGTGGGAACCCAGAGCTCCTCCTCTCCCTCGTCGGCATAGGCCGTCGACGCGCCCAGCAGCGTGGGGCACAGCAGCACCGTGCACAGCAGCAGGGCCATCAGCCGCAAAAGCAAACCTGTCTTTTTCATGTTAATTCTCCCCCTGTTCCTTCAATGTGATGCCGCCGCCCCGGCGGACGCTCGTGCTTGCAAAAAACGCCTCCGCCGCGCGGAGCAGGTATTCCGTATCCTTGGTTCCGGCCGTCTCGTAGGCCGAGTGCATGGCAAGCTGGGCCAGGCCGATGTCCACCGAATCCACCGAGATGTGGGCGGTGCTGATGTTGCCCAGGGTGCTGCCGCCGGGCAGATCCGCCCGATTGGTGAAGCGCTGGGTGGGCACGCCGACGCGGCTGCAGAGCTCCAGAAAGGCCGCGGCGGAGACGGCGTCCGTGGTATAGCGCTGATTGGCGTTGAATTTCACCACGATGCCCTTGTTCATCTCGGGCCGGTCGTTCCGGTCGGCGTATTCCGGATGGTTGGGGTGCAGGGCGTGGGCGTTGTCCGCCGAGACCAGGAAGCTCCCGGCCACGCAGCGGCGCAGATCGGCCCCCATACCCTCGCAGATGCGGCCCAGCACATCCTCCAGGAAGCTGGAATCGGCCCCCTGCTTGGTGCCGCTGCCCACCTCCTCGTTGTCGAAGACGCAGAGCACCGGCGTCCCCGCGCCCTCCCTCGCCCGGAGGAAGCCCTCCGCGCAGGCGAAGACGCACTGCAGATCGTCCAGCCGCGGGGAGGAGAGGTACTCCCCTTTCGCGCCCCAGACCGTGCCGGGCGTGCGGGGATAGAGGAAAAGATCCGTCGCCAGCACGTCCTCCTTCGGGACGCCCAGGGTCTCGGCGATCAGGGCGTCAAAGCCCTCCGCCGCGTCGGCGTCCCCGAAGAGGGGCAGCATGTCGGTGTTGGGATCGAACTTCTTGCCGTCGTTGACGCTGCGGTCCATGTGGATAGCCACGTGGGGGATCAGCAGCAGATCCCGATCCACGTTCACCAGCTTCACCGTGACGCCGTCACGATCCCGCACCGCCGCGCGGCCCGCCACGGACAGCGGCCGATCCATCCAGGAGGCGCAGAGCATCCCGCCGTATTTCTCCACGTTCAGGCGGGTGTACATGCCCGACGTGGGAACCGCCGCGTGGGCCTTGATCTTGAAGCTGGGCGAGTCGGCGTGGGCGGCCATCATCAGAAAGCCGCTGACGCCCCCGGCGGGGATGCGAAAGGCGATGAGCGCGGAGCCGTTGCGCTGGACAAAGTAGCGTCCGCCGGCCCGCAGCGGCCATTCGTCCCGCTCGTCCAATTCGGTATAGCCCTCCCCCGCCAGGCGCTCCGCCAGATTCCGGCAGGCGTGAAAGGCGGTGGGACTGGCGGAAATAAAGGCAAGCAGCTTTTCATTCCAGGTCTGATCCATTCCCGTTCCCCCCGTTGCAATACGATCGGATCCAGTATAGCACAGTTTTCGCCCGGTGAACAGAGGATTCTGAAAATTAACAAATATTTCGACAAAAAGCTCGCCGCGTCCGGCGGCGGGAATCCGGCATTGCAAACAGGCCGGGACTGGTGTATATTGGATGCAGCGAAAACACAAAACGAAGAAAGGACGTGCATCCCCATGAAAGTATCCGAACTGCCCTATCGCCGGGTCACCCTGGAGGAGATCAAGGCCGTGATGGACGACGTGATCCCCCGCATCAAAAACGCCAAGAGCGTGGAGGAGATCCTGGCCGCCCGGGAAGACTACCTGAAGCTGAATCTGGAATACTACACCAACGCGGCGCTGGCCAGCATGCGCTACACCATCAACACCGTGGATCCCTTCTACGTGGCGGAGAACGAGCACTACGACGAGATCGGCCCCGTGGCCGGCAACTACAGTCTGGAGTATGCCTCCGCCCTGCTGGACTCCCCCTTCCGCCCGGAGCTGGAGAAGGCCCTGAGCCCGGTGCTGTTCCGGTCCATGGAGGTACAGCGCAAGAGCATGTCCGCCGAGATCATCGAGGACATGGTGGAGGAGAACAAGGTCACCCGGGAGTATTCCGACCTGATGGCCGGCATGGAGTTCGAGTGGCAGGGCGAGAAGCTGCCCCGGGCCATGCTGATGAAATACGCCAAGGACGCCGACCGGGAGGTGCGCCGGGCCTGCTATGAGGAGCTGGGCCGGGGTCTGGAGGCCCACAAGGCGGAGCTGGACGGCATCTTTGACCGTCTGGTGCACATCCGCGACCGGATGGCGAAGAAGATGGGCTACAAGAACTTCGTGGAGCTGGGCTACTACCGCATGGGCCGGCTCTGCTACGACCAGGAGAAGGTGGCGAAGTTCCGCGAAAACGTGCTGAAGGACATCGTCCCCGTGGTGGCGAGGCTGCGCACCGAGAACGCCAAGCGCCTGGGCATCGACAAGTACATGTTCTACGACGACGGCGTCATCATGCCCGGCGGCGACCCCAAGCCCTTCGGCAAGGAGGAGATCTTCGCCTCCGCGAAGAAGATGTACCACGCCATGGGCAAGGAGACCGGCGCCTTCATCGACCTGATGCTGGAAAACGAGGCCTTCGACGTGGACGCCCGCAAGAACAAGTGGGGCGGCGGCTACTGCACGGAGTTCGCCAAGTACAAGCAGCCCTTCATCCTCGCCAACTTCAACGGCACCGCCGGGGACGTGGACGTGGTGACCCACGAGGCCGGCCACGCCCTGAACGCCTACCTCATCGCCGACAACCGCTTCGCCCTGGAGCTGGGCTGCGGCGGCATGGAGACCGCCGAGACCCATTCCATGAGCATGGAGTTCTTCGCCTGGCCCTACATGGCGGACTTCTTCGGCGCGGACGCGGAGCGCTACAAGTTCATGCACGCGCTGGAGAGCTTCTCCTTCATCCCCTACGGCACCATGGTGGACGCCTTCCAGCACATCGTCTACGAGCACCCGGAGCTGACGCCGGACGAGCGGGACGCGGAGTGGCTGAAGCTGGAAGAGCAGTTCAGGCCCCACATCTCCTTCGAGGGCATGCCCTATCTGGAGAAGGGCACCCGCTGGCAGTACCAGATGCACATCTACGAGAGCCCCTTCTATTATATTGATTACTGCCTGGCCCAGACGGCGGCCTTCCAGTTCCTGCTGGCAAGCCGGAAGGACTACGACGACGCCTTCGCCCGCTACCTGTGGCTGAGTAAGCAGGGCGGCGAGAAGGTCTGGACGGATCTGCTGGAGGAGGCGGGCTTCCCCTCTCCCTTCCAGCCCGGCGCCCTGGCCGACCTGGCCAAGAACGTGGAGGCCCTGCTGGAGAGCATCCGGGTGTAGGTTTTAGGTTTTAGGTTATAGGTTTTAGGAGACGGGGGACGCGGGAGCGTCCGTGCATCCGCGTCCCCGATATGACAAGATCCCCGCCCAAATCGGGCGGGGATGTGTTTTTTATATCACAGCGCGCAGAGCCGCGGGCGATTCGGCTGTCGCCCCTACCGGGCGCCGGATTTCTTCCGCAGGGTGACGATCGCGCCGCCGCAGCCCAGGGCGCCGATGCCCAGCAGGCCGATCCAGAGCGCCATGCTCTCGTCGCCGGTCTTGGGCTTGTCGCTGACGCTGATGGTCTTGGTCGCCGTGCCGGTGACGGAGACCACGGAGATCTCGTGGTTCGCCACCTTCAGGGTCTTGATGTAGGAGCCCTTGATGGTCACCACGGTATTGCCGTCCTTCTCGGAGACCGTGTAGTTCTCCGCGGCCAGCTCCGCGCCGTCCACCAGCACCTTCTGAAAGTCCTTCTTCGCCGCGTCGGAGCGCACCACGTAGTTGCTGCCCCAGTTGGCCCGGCCGTTGGTGTCGTCCGTGAGCTTGGGCTTGAAGTTGGGGTCGATGCCGTCGCAGCGCTTGCAGCGGCCGTGGGCGTAGTCATGGCCCAGGGCGGGGATCTCCGCGGTCTTGGTCTGGGCCGCGAAGGCGCTGTTGGTGAAGCTGGCCGTCAGGGTCTTCTCGCCCTTCTCGGTGCAGCCGGCCTCCTTGGTGACCTTCTCCGCGGGCTTCACGCTCTCCGTCTCGGTGTGGGAGGCGTCCCGCTTGCAGGCGCGGCTGGCGGTGCAGGCGCTGTTGTCCTCGGCCCAGGTGTAGCCGGCCTCGCCCCAGTCGTGGTCCAGGGCCGGGATCTCCTCGGTTCGGGTCTCGCCGCAGGAGCAGGTGTAGGTCTTGACGCCCTTCTCGGTGCAGGTGGGCTCCTTGGTCACCTTGCCCTCACCCCAGTCGTGGTTGTGGGGCTCCTCGGCCTTCTTCTCATAGACAAAGAGAAGCGTCTCGCCGCCGGTGAGGGTCTTGGTCTTGGCCGTTTCGCCCTCGCCGATGACGGCGGTGATGACGGCCTTGCCCTCGGCATCGTGGGTGACGGTGAGCTTCGTCAGCTCCTCCTCATCCAGCACGGTCTTGCTGTACGTATAGTTCTCGATCTCCGGACGGGCGTACTTGTCGTCCACGGTCAGATCCTTGCTCAGATCCAGATAATCCTCCTCCTGATCCCGCAGGGTCTTGCCCTCGGCGTCCACGCACTTGACGGCCAGCTTCGCCGGGGCGGCCTCCTCGGCCTCCAGGACGATCACATCCTCCCCCTCGCCCTCGGCGAAGGCGCAGACGCTCAGCGACGCCAGCAGCGCCAGCGCCAGCAGCACGGACAGGAGCTTCTTCCCTTGTTTCATTCCAGTTACCTCCTTCAAACAAGTTCGAAAAATGAAAAAAGGATACGCAGATTTCGTATCACGCTTCGGATTATAGCCCATCGGAGGGGTGAAAACAAGGGAATCGGGTCAGAATTAAGAAAGCTTAAGTCTCTTAAGAAGGGCATAAGAAATGGGAAAAACGCCGGAATCCCGGCGTTTTTCTCATTTTTCTCAGAGATCGGGCGCGGCGGCCCCTGCGGGCGCGGGCGCTTCGTGATGCGCCCCCACGGCGGGGACAGAGATTTCCGCTGACGGGGGACGGGCGTTTTGCCGTCCCCCGTCTCCTAAAACCTATAACCTAAAACCTAAACTCCCGCCTTACTGCTCGGCCCGCTCGAAGTCCTCCCGCGGGTGCTTGCACAGCGGACAGGTGTAGTCCGCCGGCAGCTCGCCCTCGCAGGGCTCAAAGTGGCCGCAGATCTTGCAGACCCAGCCCTTGACCTTGGGCTTGACCTCGGGGACGATGTGCTCGAAGTCCGCCTTGCCGTGCTTGCACAGCGGGCAGGTGAAGTCCTCGGGCATGTCCGCGCCCTCGTAGACGTAGCCGCAGACCTTGCAGACCCAGCACTCCTTCTCCTCGGGGGCGGGGTTCTTCTTGGGCTTGATGTGGGCGTGGTAGTAGCCGTAGGTGCAGGAAGGCGCCTTGGAGAGCACCTTGGCCTCCACAACGTTCGCGATGTAGAGCACCTGGGTCTCCAGATCCTTCACGTCGATGATCTCGCAGGAGAGGACGGCGTTGGTGTACTCGGGCACATAGCGGATGCCGTTGGCCATCCGGTCGTCATAGGGCAGATCGGCGAACTTGTCCACATCCCGGCCGCTCTGGAAGCCGAAGCGCTGGAACAGGCTGTAGGGCGCGTCCTCGGTGAGGATGGAGATGTTGAACCTGCCGGCCTTGCCCACCATGTCGCAGGTGTAGTTCTTCTTGATGCAGGAGATGGTGATCTTCTTGGGGTCGGCGGAGGCCACCTGGCCGGCGGTGTTGATGATGCAGCCGTAGTCCTTGCCGTCCACGCGGGTGGTCAGCACCTCCACGCCGTAGGAGAACTTGGAGAAGACCTTGTTGTCCACCGCCTCGGGGGTGAAGACCGCGGGCTCGGCGGCGGCAGCGGGGGCCGCCTCCCCCGCGACGGGCTTCGGGTTGATCTCCTCGGCCAGCAGGTCGGCCAGGGCGTCCAGCTGGGCCAGCTGGCTCTCCGCCAGGGCGGACTTGAGGCTGACGCCGGTCTCGATGAACTCGATTCCCTTCAGGCCGCTGAGGATCTCCTTCATGACCTTGCCGGAGGTGGCGGCCCAGGAGCCGTTCTCGATGAGGGCGACCTTGCGGTTCTGCAGGTTGTGGGCGGCGATGTCGTGCAGCAGCTGCTCCATGGTAACGAAGACGCCGGCGTTGTAGGTGGTGGCGGCGAAGACCAGGTGGCTGCAGCGGAAGGCGTCGGAGACGATGTAGCTGGCCGGCGTGACGGAGGTGTCGTACATCCGCACGCGGACGCCCCGCTCCGCCAGCTTGCAGGCCAGGATGTTGGCGGCGTTCTCGGTGTGGCCGTAGACCGAGGCGTAGGCCAGCAGCACGCTCTTTTCCTCGGGGGTGTAGCTGGACCAGAGCAGGTACTTCTCCAGGAAGTCGCCGAAGTGGCTGCGCCAGACGTAGCCGTGCAGGGGGCAGACCCGGGCGATCTCCAGCTTTCCGGCCTTCTTCAGCACCGCCTGAACCTGGGCGCCGTACTTGCCCACGATGTTGGTGTAGTAGCGCCTCGCCTCGTCCAGATCCTCCAGGAAGAAGTCGGTCTCGTCGTTGAAAAGGCGGCCGTTCAGCGCGCCGAAGGTGCCGAAGGCGTCGGCGGTGAAGAGAGTCTTGTCAGTGAGGTCGTAGGTCATCATGACCTCGGGCCAGTGGACCATGGGAGCCATGACGAAGGTGAAGCTGTGCTTGCCGGTGTTGAGGGTGTCCCCCTCCTTGACCAGCACCGTGCGCGCCGAGAGATCCACGCCCAAAAATTGCTTCATCATGGTCTGGATCTTGGCGTTGCAGACGATCTTGGCCTCGGGATAGCGCTGGAGCAGCAGCTCCTGGGTGGCGGCGTGGTCCGGCTCCATGTGCTGCACCACCAGGTAGTCCAGCTTGCGGCCGTTCAGGGTGTGGGCCACGTTTTCCAGGAACACGCTGTACACGGCCTTGTCCACCGTGTCGAAGAGGACGGTCTTCTCATCGAGAAGCAGGTAGGAGTTATAGGAAACGCCGTCGGGCACGCCGTAGACGCCCTCAAAGCAGGCAAGCCTCCGGTCGTCGGCGCCGACCCAGATCAGATCCTCGGTCACTTTTCTCGTGCAGTACATAGGGACTCCCTTCCGCCTTTCGGCAAAGAAATAGTATAGGGCTCAACAGGTTTATTATAGAAAATTCCTGTGGAAACTGCAAGGCTTTTCTGTTAAGATAGAGAAAAACAAGACAGGAGGACAAAAACCATGGCGGAAAAACGATTCGCCGGCCCGGTGGAGGGTCTGGATCAGGCGGCGCTGGCCGCGGATTACACGGGGGCGGAGCGCTTTGACACGCTGCGCGTCGGCTCTCTCGCGGTATATTACCGCAGCGGCCTGCGGGTGAAGGCCGTGCCCTACGCCCGGATGCAGCGGGCCTTTATCCGGGTGCAGCAGGTGCGGGGCCGCATGTGCTGCGGCCAGGCCTTTTTTGACTACTTCCGCATGGTCTTCCTGGTGGACGGCAAGGAGCTCTGCGACAACGTCTCCGAGGACGAGGCGGCCATGGACGCGGCCCTGGCCAGGCTCCACGAGCTGGCGCCGGAGGTGCCGGTGGGCATCGTCAAGGCGGACTGAGGGTTCGGGTAGGCTGCGATGAAATACAAAGAGTTTCTCTCCGCCAGGCCGCCGGAGGTGCTGCTGTCCTCCATCCTGTCCTTCGTGGTGCTGCTGGCGGCGTGGATCTCGTCGCTGGTCCATATCCTGACGAAGAACTATGCGGCCCAGAAAGGCGCTCTTCTCTTCCTGATCGTCAGCACCGTGGCCTTGGGCGTCCTGTGTCTGTTTTACCGGCTCCGGAAAAAGGAGGTCCGAGAGGACCTTCTCCGGCTGCTGTAGCTTGGGCGAAGGCCCCCGAACGGGGCCGCGCTGCGAAAAGGAGGCGTCTGCCGTGCATTTTCAGGTCATCCCGATCCTGCTGATCCTGTTCCTTCGGCTGCTTGATCCGGCCTGGCTTCCAGGAGAGCCCCTGCCGGAGGACCAGGCCGCCGCTGTCACAGAGGCGCTCCGCCTTACCTTCTCGGAAGCAGCGCCTCCTAAGGAGGGCATCCTCTGTTTTGACGCAGACGAGAACGGGAGGATCGCCCTCGGAACTGAAGCACGCGGTCAAAAATGGATCAGTATTTACGATGCGGACATGGTTTTCCAATATGCGATTTCCTTCCATACCGACGGCAGTTTTCTCGTGTTTCTGGAGGGAGGACATGTCTGGCTCTACCTGGTCCGGGGAGACCTCTGCGTCGAATTCGACGACTCCGGTCAGCCGGTGCGCGTTTGGGAGCTGCAAGGCTATATGGACAATAATGCTCCTCTGCTGAATCGGGGCCAGTCACCCAGGCGTGAAGTCAACGGGACTGTGTATGAACTGAGCAACAAGTCGAGGATTCTGAACCTCACCGGAGAGGCCTCCGTTCTCTCCGTTTCCTCTGCCGAAGGTGGGGAACGCGTCCTCTACGATGTGTCGGATACCATGGGGCTTCGTCTCGGATTTAAGTTTTTTCTGGGCCTGTCCCTGGTTGCCCTGACCGTCGGCGTCGTTGTTCATCATCACAAAAAAGAAGAATCATAAAAGCAGCTCATGCGGATGAGGATTACTCCTCATCCGCGTAATGCTTATTAAAACACAAAACTCAAAACTCTGACAAGGGCGCACAAGGCCAGCCCCAGCGCCGTGGGCAGGGCCGCGGCCAGGGCCGTCCACTTCCGGCTCCCCGTCTCCCTCCGGATGGTCAGCAGCGTGGTGGAGCAGGGCCAGTGCAGCACCGTGAAGATCACGACGCAGACCGCCGTCCCCGCTGTCCAGCCCTGCCGCGTCAGCAGCGCGGCGATCTCCGGCAGGCTCCCGGCCTCCGTCAGGCCCCCGCCGGTGTAGATCCCCAGCAGGATGGGCAGCACCGTCTCGTTGGCAGGCAGCCCCAGCAGAAAGGCCAGCAGGATCGCCCCGTCCAGACCGAAAAAGCGCCCCAGCGGGTCAAGCGCCCCGGCGCAGACCGTCAGCAGGCTCTCCCCGCCCAGCTCCAGCCGCCCCAGGCCCCAGAGCAGAGCTCCCGCCGGGGCCGCCACCGCCGCCGCCCGGCCCAGCACCCGCAGCGTCCGATCCGGCAGGGAGCGCAGCAGCAGCTTCCCCACCTGGGGCCGGCGGTAGGGCGGCAGCTCCAGCACAAAGGGCGTGGGCTCCCCCCGCAGCAGGGTGCGGGACAGCAGCCAGGTGGCCGCGAAGCTCATGGCCAGACTCCCCAGCATCACCAGGCACAGCAGCCCCGCCGTGCCCAGGGCGCCCACAGGGGCGAAAAACAGCGTCAGCAGGGCGATCAGCAGCGGAAAGCGGCCGTTGCAGGGCGTGATGGCGTTGGTCAGCACGGCCAGCAGCCGCTCCCGCCGCCCCTCGATGATCCGGCAGCCGGTGACCCCCACCGCGTTGCAGCCCAGCCCCATCATCATGCAGAGGCTCTGGCGGCCGCAGGCGCCGCAGGCGCGGAAAGGCCGATCCAGGTCGTAGGCCACCCGGGGCAGCACCCCCGCGTCCTCCAGCAGGGTAAAGAGCGGGAAAAAGATCGCCATGGGCGGCAGCATCACCGACACCACCAGACTCAGACTCCCGTAGGCCCCGTCCAGCAGCAGGCCCCGCAGCCAATCCGGCGCGCCCAGGGCCCGCAGACCGAGCGCCAGCCGCTCCCCCAGGGCGGCGAAGGCCGCGCTCAGCCAGGCCGAGGGCAGGTTCGCCCCCCGCAGCGTCAGATAGAACAGGCCCAGCAGCATCAGCAGCAGCGCCGGAAAGGCCAGGAGCCGCCCGGTGAGCACCCGGTCG